>TARA_B100001121_G_scaffold2323_1_pt1 | contig 55360 bp, 50 predicted proteins | sample TARA_B100001121 | Tara Oceans TARA_B100001121 (sample SAMEA2622817) | marine metagenome | biome: marine biome (ENVO:00000447); feature: surface water layer (ENVO:00002042); material: "saline water (ENVO:00002010), including plankton (ENVO:xxxxxxxx)" | depth 5 m
GTGAACTTGCAAGGGGTTCGTTGCGGTTATCTCTAGGATATAGAAGTACACAAAACGATGTAGACAGAGTACTAGAAATACTCCCAAATGCGATACAAAGACTACGGAGCTTAGGATCATGAAAGGCAAGCAGAAAATTCTCGTCGCTATGTCGGGAGGTGTTGACTCTTCCGTAGCAGCAGCTGTGCTTCTTGAACAGGGATATGAAGTCGTCGGAGTGACGATGAAATTATGGGGTGGCACTTCTGATACTGGATGTTGCTCAGTCTCCGATGTAATTGATGCACGAAGAGTAGCTGACCAATTAGGGATACAGCATCACGTCTTTAATTTTGGTGATGAGTTTGATGCTCATGTAGTAGAACCATACGTTGAGGCCCATAAGATAGGTGCAACACCAAATCCATGTATTGAATGCAATAGGCATGTTAAATTTGACAAGCTTTTTCGTCGAGCCACTGCTCTTGGCTTCGAGCTAATAGCTACCGGTCATCATGCCCAGATTACCCAACAGCCTGAAGGTTTTCGTCTTAGTAGATCAGTGGATCTAAGGAAAGACCAGTCATATGTTTTGCATATGCTTAGCGAGAAGCAACTCGCCCGGCTTCAACTACCCATAGGTAATCTCACGAAACATCAAGTTAGAGAGATAGCAGCGTCGCTATCATTACAAACTGCTGGAAAGGCCGATAGTCAAGACGTCTGTTTTATCAGTAGAACTAAAGGCGGGAGACAGCGATTTCTGGAGCAGTATATGACGATGACGCCAGGGCAAGTGATTGACTCCCAAGGGAATAGAATCTCTAACGTGCCTGCAGTGCAGATGGTAACAATAGGTCAGCGCAAAGGTTTAGGAATCTCAGGGGAAGGCCAGCCTCGGTATGCGGTTGATGTAAATGTAGAATCTGCCACCGTAACTGTGGGTCCTAAATCGGACCTTTACTATGAAGAAACACCAATTACTGATGTCCAATGGATTGGAGAACCGCTTACTAATGCACTGGACATTCAGACAAGCGCTCACGGTCATACAGCAAGAGCAAAAATTGCAGATAAAATCTACTGGGAAAAGCCGCACAAAAAGGTAGCCTCAGGTCAATCAGCTGTGTTCTATAAGGAAGACACGGTCGTTGGATCGGGAATCGTTAGCAAATTATAGAACTGCAATACTGCGTGATGATGCTATTTCTAGAGTTACTGAAAGCATAGAAGGGCTTACTAGAAATGAAGTGACCTCATGAACCTCTGGAGGAGCTAGTGGGTTCATTTGTAAGGATAAATTGGCAGGCTCATACAGCTCAAGTTCTAAACTCATTCCAATACTTGACATCGTGAGATCAAGTCCATCGGTTGATGCTAACGCAGGACCGATACCTTTAATCATTGACTTTCTAATAAGAAAAGGGTCAGCAAGAACCATATTGTCGTGTAGGACAACCCCAGCTGGCACAAACACGAGCCACCTCTGCGAAAGCGCTGCTAAAGAGCGGTAAGAAAAATAACTCAAACCTGAACCTATCGTAAAGACGATAAATCCAAAAACATATTTTTGTGAAGAGAGAAAAATGATTGAGAAAATTAAACTCGAAGCAACTACTATCCAGGCCAAAGGGACGGGGCCGAGTAGCAAGGGGCCAGGTGCCCTGAGAGGTATGCGGACCTCATCTCCATATGCTGATCCATTGATAAACCAAAACCCAATTGACGGCAAAAGACTTATTGAGAAGCAGATAGCAGAACAAAAGAGCAGCAAAATAGATGAAGCGTTCATTTCTGCTTCTATGGAACTCCAAATAGAAGCCACTACAGAAATAGGCACTACGACTCTAAAAACGGTGAGTAGACTGGCACTAGGAATTAACGAAATCAAGAAAACGATGGACCAGAGGATCCATAAACTCAGAGCAACAGTGGTTTGAACAGATGCACTTTTGCTACTGAGAGCGGAACCAAAGACTTCATACCCCAATAAAGGAATTGGAATCCATGCCAATCGAAATACATATATCCAAGAATTCTTCTTCACATATAGAATTTTCGCAGTATGCGGGGTTCATTGCTAATCCGTACGCCGAGATAACTAGAAATTTACTACTGTGACAGACGACGATTTATTACGCATTCAAGAGTTAAGAACTGAAATTAGAAAGCACAACGTTGCCTATTACGATTCTGACAACCCCTCAATAAGTGACCAAGAATGGGACCATCTGATGAGGGAGCTAAGAAATCTCGAAGCAAAATACCCTGAGGCATACGACCCTACATCGCCTACCGAGAATGTCGGCGGCACCCCGTCACAAATTTTTGCTCCAGTGCAACACGCAGTTCCAATGATGTCTTTAGATAACGCGTTTGATGACTCAGAACTTGACCAGTGGGTCAAAAAAATTGAGCGCAGATTAGAAAGTAGTACCAGCATTAGCGAATTTTGTTGCGAACTGAAGTTTGACGGACTAGCAATTTCAATTCGTTACGAAGGTGGGAAGCTAGTTCAGGCTGCTACAAGAGGCGATGGATCTATTGGAGAAGACGTAACCCATAATGTGTTAACTATCAGAGATATACCTAAATATATTAAAGGTGCACCGCAAGTACTTGAAGTTCGTGGTGAAGTGTACCTTCGCATCAGTGAATTTGAGAAACTTAACAAGAAAGCTGAGCAGTTGGGCGAGAAGACCTATGTCAACCCTCGAAATGCCGCAGCAGGTTCAATACGTCAAAAGAATTCAGCAGTGGCTGCGCAGCGGAATTTATCCTTTTGGGCCTACCAAATAGGTCGGATATCAGGTGGACCTGCTCTTGAGTCACATTTTGGGACACTCGAATACTTGAGCTCGCTCGGGTTTCCCGTGAACCAAAATGCGCAAAGGGTTACAACAGGAAAGGAAGGGATTAGAGCGTATATTAATGAGTACAGGCAAAAAAAATCTGACTTTGACTATGAATTTGATGGAATAGTCATAAAGGCTGACTCATTGCAGATTCAAGAAGAATTAGGTGCAACGGCGAAAGCTCCCAGATGGGCCTTGGCATTTAAATTGCCACCAGAAGAACAGACAACCAAACTTTTAGATATTGAAGTTTCAATTGGTGCTGCTGGCTCGGCAACGCCATTTGCAGTGCTTGAACCAGTGTTTGTTGGTGGAGTTACAGTCTCCACTGCAACATTGCATAATTCAGACCAAGTTAGGGAAAAGGATGTTCGCCCTGGGGACACAGTCATCGTCAGAAGAGCTGGCGAAGTAATCCCAGAGGTCTTGGGCCCTGTTCTTGATAAACGCCCCATTGGCCTTCCACAATGGAAGTTCCCTACAAGTTGTCCATCATGTGGCGCTGATCTAAGCCGGCCTGAAGGCGAAGCAAGACATAGGTGTACCAATTATTTCTGCCCGCGACAAGTTAGAGGCAGGGTAGAGCACTTCGCACAAAGAACAGCTATGGATATTGAGCATCTAGGAGAACAAACAATTGATCTCTTTGTCACTGAGGGGTTAATGAATGATGTCGGTGACTTGTATACGCTTGATTTCCAAAGGATTCAATCATTTGAAGGCTTTGGGGAAACATCTGTGAATAATCTTCAGCGAGCTATTGAATCTTCAAAGTCAAAGACACTTGCGAATCTAATTTTTGGCCTCTCAATTCCTCACGTTGGAAGAACAAACGCAGACTTACTTGCTGTGTCGTTTAGGCATCTCGACTTGATAATTGAGGCATCGCTTGACGAGCTGGAGGCGATAGAGGGACTTGGTCCAGTAATTGCGGGTAGTGTATTTAACTATTTTAGAGAACCAAAACATAGGGCATTGATTGAAAAGTTCAGATCCGCGGGTGTAAATTTCGTGGGTCCTGTCATTGAGGAAACTGACAATACTCTCGAAGGAAAGGTGATCGTCGTGACAGGAACTTTGGAGGGTTTCACGAGGGATCAAATCGCAGAGGCAATTACATCAAGAGGAGGTAAATCCCCAGGAAGTGTGTCAGGCAAAACATCGGCTCTCGTTGCGGGGAGCAACCCGGGAGGGTCTAAATTAAAAAAGGCAGAGGAGCTGGGAATTCCTATTTTGGACGAGTTCGAGTTTCAAAATCTCCTTATGTCAGGGGAAATAGATAAATAATGGGGGAGTCAGACTTTGAATGCATTTTGTGGGATTTTGGTGGCGTTTTTACAGGCTCTCCCTTCTACTCAATTGACAATTACGCTGGTCACCTTGGAGTAAAACCCCAACAGCTTATTGAATTAGTTTTAGGTTACGGCTTAGAAGATGGTGATCACCATTGGCACCGACTTGAACGGGGTGAGATAACAATGGCAGAAGCTCTTGAAGAAATAGAAGCTCTAATTAGTGCCAGTGGGATTCAAGGTTTTGCCATCATGGATTTTTTTAAATCAATGGGAGGCGAAAACGATAAGACTCCGGAAATGTTTGATGCTGTTCGGCGATACAAAGATTTAGGAATAACCCAGTTCATCCTTTCAAATAATATTCGCGAATTTAGTTCATCATGGAAATCAATGTTGCCAGAGAATGTATTTGATGGAATCATTGACAGTTCTGAAGTCGGGATACGTAAGCCGGACCCAAAAATATTTACGTTGGGACTCCAAATTGCTAACAAGTCAGCAGCCAAGACGATATTCCTTGATGACTATTTAGAGCATGTTCATGTAGCTGAAGAATTAGGCATCAAAAGCATACACGTAGGGCCTGACCCATTAGATGCTGTTAAGCAACTTGACAAGTTGCTATCAACTCCAAACTAACTACAGGGCAGTAAAGCACCACTCAATTGTTGACCTGGCAGTCGCATCTGAGAGAGGCCAGTACACTGCAACAACGCAGTTTCTATCACCCTGTAACTCCGGCACTGCTCGCCCTTCGAGGGGTTGGTACAGAAACCGGTTTAATGTTGAGCCAAACGTTCCGCTGGTCTGAGCGCTCTCTCTGGGGTTCTCCAAGTCTCTCAATACATTTATTTGATCAGGGGGAATAGGAACCCCATTAATTGTAAGTTCTGCCTCGTAACCGGCTATTAAATCAATGCCGATTGATGTTTGTCTGAGTACTTCTGCATCAGGTTCGGGGAACAATGCCTCTATCACTGGGTTGCCCTCTACGCGTATGTCAGTACTTCCGCTATTTGACAACGCAAAGCCTAAAATGACCCCAGTAATCCCAACGGTAACCAAAGCAGGTCCAAGAATCCTTGAAAACAAGCTACGTCGAGGCTCTACCTTCTCTGTCATGTACCTATTCTGCCAGATTAAATCCAATGACTGCAATCAAATGGGATATGCAAATCGTCACAAGGGCAATACGATCTAAATGTGGAATCACCAACGTATTTACATGCCGGGAAAGTTATCAATAGTCGTTACCGACTTATAACTCCATTAGGAAGTGGAACTCTGGCACAGGTATACCTTGCCGATGATATCAGGGTAAGAAAGCAAACGATTGTCAAGGTATTCGACGCACCGTTTCGCAGTGGGAACAACGTTCAAGACGATTTCCAGATTAGTCTCCAAGACCTTGCACGAACGAGCCACCCAAATCTCATTAAAATTCTGGATTGGGGCTCAGGGGAGATCTCTTATATCGTCACTGAATTTTTAGCAGGCGGAGATCTAAGAGCAATGTTGCAACAAGACTCATCGCTTTCCGTTGCGCAAATAACATTTATCATGATGGAAATATTGAAGGGCACGAGTTACCTCCATGAGAGAGGTAAAGTCCATGGCGGCTTGAAACCTGAAAACGTTATCTTCAGTTTAAACGGCGACCTGAAGTTATCTGATACTGGTATAGGAAGCGTAAGTGCAAAATATTTCTCATCGGAACTGTTTACCGAGAGCCCCTACGTATCGCCAGAATTAAGTCAAGGTGGGCTGCTTAGTCCGGCTGCAGATGTCTATGCCATTGCGGCGATCTTCAAAGAATTAATTCATACAAAGCTTCCTGAAAGCAAAAATACTGGCGAGGCGCAAGAAATAGATTCAGAACTTCTAGAAGAGTTAGAGGCCGTATTTGCAAGCGCGCTATCAGCAAAAGCATCCGAGCGACCCACTGCTAGTGCATTATTAAAAATTACAAGTGAAGTAAACATCAAAAACGCGAAACCTGGGTTACTTCCTGTCCGGAATAGTTTGAATCTCAATCTTCTTGAAGCGTTCGATGATAAACCAGAAGCCATTGTTGTCGGTGATAAATCAAACTTTAAAGCTCGCCTTAAAAGAGCGACTTTATACCTAAAGTCGCACCTTAGCCGGTGGCTATGGCTACTCGTAATGGCTATTCTTATCGCCGGCACAGCGTTCCTGATCAATTCTGGAAATGCAGATGAAGAAATCAGAGTTCAGACGGTCCCAGAAGTCGCCGGGTTGCAAGCCTCCGAACTGATTGACCAGTTTGATGACTACTGGGTTCTCGAAGAAGCTTTAACAAGAGAAGACGGAACACAGAACGGAGAAATTCTAAGAACTATCCCGACCGCGGGTATGGAACTAGCGGAAGGGGAAATTCTTACTTATTTCATTTCACTTGGACCTGAACTTCGTAACATACCTCTAGGCTTCGCTGGACTCACCATTGATGAAGCAGAATCGATGCTCCTAGAGGCCCGTTTAAGACTTGGGGAAATCTCTCAGGTGCCTAATGAGAAGATAGCAATTGGCTTAGTCATCGGGCCTGCAACATCATCAACTGAGTTACCCACCGGATCCGAAGTAGATATTCAAATTAGTTCAGGTCCCGAACTTCGCACAATCCCCGATGCTCTAATAGGTAGACCATATGAATCAGTCGAGACAGCGATTGTGCTCGAAGGTCTACAAGCAAAAAGAACAGAAGTATTCCACCCAACGATACGACCTGGCATAGTTATCAGATTGGAACCCACATCCGGGTCTGAGCTCCTACGTGATGGAGTCGTAGAGATCTTTGTTTCACAGGGGCCAGAGACTATGGAATAACCATCTGGAGATGGAAGAAACTTAAATTCGATACTGCGGGCAGATGGACTTAGTTGGATAGAATGTACAAATGTCAGATTCAATATCTTCCGATGAAGTCAAACACGTGGCTCACCTCGCACGCTTACGATTGACCAGCGAAGAGTTAGTAACCTTTACGGACCAGCTAAGAGCAGTCCTGGACCACGCAAAGGATGTTGAGGCACTGGAACTAGATGACGTTGAACCTATGTCTCATCCTCTTCCAATCGAAAACACAATGCGAAAAGATATCCCAAATCCAATGCTTAAACCCTCTGATTTTTTACCCCAAGCACCAGCAGTAGAGGGTGGAAGATTCCTTGTGCCGAAAATTCTTGGTGAAGAAGAATGAATAGGGTTACCCCTGAGCAGTACCAAAGTGCTAGTGAAATAGCCGATCTTGTCTCTACTCGTGAGATTTCCGCACTTGAAATACTTGAGCGGCATCTTAACAAGATTGAAGAGCACGAAAAGGATGTTCATGCTTTTAACTTAGTAACTATCAATGAAGCTAGAGCAGCAGCAAAAGAAACTGACAAGCTAATTTCTGAAGGAGAAAACGTAGGGCCATTAGCTGGAGTCCCTGTAGCAATTAAAGACAATCTTTGCACCAAAGGAATACCTACTACTGCGAGTTCAAAGATCCTTGAAGGTTGGAACCCTCCCTATGACGCAACTGTTGTAAGAAAGCTTAAAGAAGCAGGCGCGACAATTGTGGGGAAAACAAACTTAGATGAATTTGCTATGGGTAGTTCAACAGAAAACTCTGCCTTCGGACCAACTCGAAACCCACATGATCTTACATGCGTCCCAGGAGGATCAAGCGGCGGAAGTGCGGCAGCCGTAGCAGCAGGGTTTGCCCCTATAGCTATAGGTTCTGACACAGGAGGTTCAATTCGACAACCAGCAGCCCTTTGTGGAGTTGTTGGAGTCAAACCAACTTACGGAGGAGTCTCACGATACGGACTCCTTGCTTTTGCAAGCTCATTGGATCAAGTAGGCCCCTTCGCCACATCTGTTAAAGATGCGGCAATCGTTCATGAAGTCATTGGAGGTTATGACCCGCTAGATTCAACAAGTATCAAACAAGCCCCCAACTCCTTCGTGAATGAAATTGATCAAGGCGTCAAGAAACTTAGAGTAGGTATTATTAGCGAACTAATGGGAGGCATTGATGGCATCACCCAGGAAGTTATCGACCAAACAAATATAGCTGTTTCAACTCTTTCCAATGCGGGAGCCCAAGTTGAAGAAGTTTCCCTTCCAGCTGCTTTGTATTGCCTATCAGCATATTATCTTATCGCACCAGCTGAAGCATCAAGCAATCTCAGTCGTTACGACGGAGTTCGCTACGGATTGCGAGTTGATGGCGCCAACCTACAAGAAATGAATGTAAATACCAGAACGGAAGGGTTTGGGGACGAAGTCAAACGAAGGATAATGCTGGGAACTTATGCCTTATCAGCTGGGTACTATGACGCGTACTATGGGAAAGCACTCAAGGTACGGAGACTCTTAGCGGAGAATTTTGCAGAGCTATATAAAGACTATGACGTGCTTCTCTCTCCTACTTCTCCCTGTACTGCGTTTAAATTAGGGGCGAAAGTTGATGACCCAATGACAATGTATGTAAATGATGTGTGCACGATTCCCTCTAATCTTGTCGGCCATCCAGCCATATCTATCCCGTTTGGTTCAGGAAAGGATGGTATGCCTATAGGTGTCCAAATACTTGCACCTCCAATGAAGGAATCAGTGATGTACCAAGTAGCGCATACCTTGGAAAAGGCATCACAATGAATCAAGAAATTTTTAAAGACAATTGGGAACTCATAGTCGGGTTAGAAGTGCATGTCGAGCTTGCAACGAAGACAAAACTCTTTTGTGGGTGCCTCAACCAGTTCGGAAGTGAACCAAATACAAATGTTTGCCCAGTTTGCTTAGGTTTGCCTGGCTCATTGCCAGTAGTCAACGAAACAGCAGTTTATTACGCTATGCAATTAGGGAGAGCATTACGTTGCTCAGTAAATCGTTCAGTGTTCGCTCGAAAGAACTACTTTTACCCCGATATGCCGAAAGATTATCAAATTAGCCAATATGACATGCCGACGAACCTTAATGGCTACCTTGAGCTTCCAACTGGTGAAGCAATAGGAATTGAACGGGCACATATTGAAGAGGACACAGGGAAAACTACCCATATTGGAACCAGTGGGAGAATCTCTGGGTCCGACTATTCCTTAGTAGATTACAACCGTGCTGGTATTCCACTGATTGAAATTGTAAGTGAGCCCGAAATACGAACTATCGAACAGGCCAAAGCATATGTTTCTGAACTACGTAACATCATCTTGGCACTAGGAATATCTGACGCGAAAATGGAAGAAGGCTCGATACGTGTAGATGCAAACGTTTCCGTTCGTGAAAACGGTGAGGATAACCTACGAACGCGATGTGAAATAAAAAATGTTAACTCACTTAAATCGCTAGGCCGAGCAATTGAATATGAAGCGAATCGTCACATCAGCCTTTATGAGAATGGTGAATCTCCAAAACAGGAGACCCGTCATTGGGATGAAGATGCAGGAAGAACTCGTTCCGGCCGGTCAAAGGAAGATGCTGAAGATTACCGTTATTTCACTGAACCGGACTTAGTGCCCCTAAATCCTAGTAAGGAAACAATTGCGAAAATTGATCAAGAAATGCCCGAATTGCCATCTGAGCGCAGGGGGAAACTGGCAGACCTAAATGGTGTTAAATCGAGTGACATGACTTTGCTTGTTGAACGTGACCATGATGCCTTTGCTCTGGACGCTATTAAAGGGGGAGGTGAACCAGAAAAAGTAGTTAAGCATTTGGTAAACAACTTATCTTCTGGTCTAGGAGCGTTGACACCAGAAGCACTGGCACAATTGGTCCAAATGGAGAACAAGTCAGAAATTACCAGTACACAAGCAAAGAAAGTGCTTGGGGAGTTAGTTCAAAGGGGAGGTATGCCGGCAAACTTAGCAACCGAGTTAGGGTTTGAGGTAGTCGGGTTAAACGATTTAGAAAAGCTTGTAGATCAACTCATCAATGAACATTCAGACGAATGGGAACGTTTCTGTTCAGGTGATACCAAGGTGCAGGGATTTTTTGTTGGCCAGGTAATGAAATCAACATCTGGCCAAGCAGATGGGAAAATCATAAACCAAATTCTAAACGAGCGAGCAACGAGCGAATAGGCACCGCTACTGCAGATGTGTCAACAATAGATTTGTGAGATACGGTCCAAAGGCATGAGAGACGTTTTGAAAGATTTATTTTCAAGGTCGGTAGCCGTCACGGACACTCGTGACTCAATGATTGATTCATCGTTTCTCTCGTTGAACGAACGTACTTACCTAGAGAACGTTTCACAAAACCGAAAGAACGAATACATAGCAGGACGCTTTTGCGCGCATCAATCAATGGCTTTGGCAAATATACCTCCTGTGCATATTCCGATCGGAAAAAAAGGAGAGCCGATCTGGCCTTCTGGTGTAGTGGGATCCATCACGCATTCGCGTGGCTATGCTGCTGCAGCAGTCGCTAAACAATCAGATGTTCACTCTCTAGGTTTAGACGCAGAAACAGACGAACCTTTATCTTCAAGAGTGTTGAGGAGAATAAGTATTGAAAGCGAACAAGAATGGGTTAAAGCTGCAGCTAGCGGACTAATTCAACATCCCGGCAAAGTTCTCTTCTCCGCAAAAGAAGCAACATATAAAGCCTGGTATCCCATTACCAACAAATGGTTGGGTTTCAAAGAAGTATTCATCAATTTCCATGAAGAAAGAAACTCCTTTACAGCCCACATTCAAAAGAATGGCCCGATCGCAGAAATGAAAGGTCGATACGCAATATTTAATGGTGTAATCATCACAGCTATTGAGATTCCGCCTCCACCGCCTGAAAATCAGTCGTGAGTGGAAATAACTACGTTTATAGAAGTAACGCAGTAATCTCTATTATTCTGCCAGCATTTAATGAAGAGAAAAGAATCCCCTCTCTATTAGACGCACTGCGTTCAATATCTGTCGACCCCCAACGCATTGAAGTAATAGTCGTTGATGATGGAAGTACTGATTCAACAAGTACAATCTGTCGGCAATTTATTGAAGATTTCTTCCCGATGGGGAAAGTAATAACGAAACCTCAAAACACTGGCAAGGGAAGTGCATTACGAGTAGGAGTAGCGGCTGCAAATGCTCCAATAATAATCACGATGGATGCAGATATGGCCACTGACCTTTCTGCTATCGAACCTGCAATGAAGGGGCTTGACGAGCATGACATTGTTGTTGGATCTCGATCAATTGAAGGTTCGCAAACCCAAGGAATCACCAGCTCGCGAAAGTTCGTAACTTTAGGATTCTCGTTACTTCTACGGATGCTAACTAAACATAAAATTGCAGATACCCAATGCGGTTTTAAGGTCTACAGAAGCCCAGTTGCCAAAATACTATTTTCAGCCTCACATGTTAAAGGATTTGCGCAAGACGCAGAGATCCTCGATCTTGCATATCGACATAATTTCTCAATTTTGGAGATTCCTGTGCGTTGGGAGTCAATTCCAGACTCAAAAGTAAATCTAATTAGAGACTCTATGAGTTCGTTGCTGGAGTTCGTTGGGTATCGGTTGAACGCAAGCAAAATTCAAGAGATAAATGGCCTTCGGATTAGCCTTGAGGACGGCAAGAAGAAGGGGGTTAACGAAAACGATATTCTTGGCTCATTTGCGTCGGACTATGTCTACATTCGCAGCCAATCATCCATCGACATTCTCATGCCCGGAGTATGCAGTGACGAACTAAAAAAAATTTCGGAAGCTTTCTATACAAATCATCCTGGCTCTGAGAGCCAAATTTGTATTTGTTCTTTAGATGACCTTTTCCCATAGTTGACTTATTCAGCATGAGAATAGGATTTCGCAAAAGTGCTTGAACGCGTGCAGCTTCTATAAGGTATTTGTTGGGTAAATTTGATAGTGATAGTATCACTATCATGAATGTTGATGGAAACTGCGCTACCAAGAAAGCTCAGTTCAGGACTAGAGTGCGATGACTAATAGTATCCAGATTGCATCATTAGCTAACGGGCACACCATCAAGCGACACGAGCGGCGCGTATCAGCAGTTGATGCGTTCATTGATTTAGTGCTGGAGCATGGAGACGCTCCTGGCCCAGATGCGGTGGCGAAACGCGCAGGCGTTTCAATAGCGTCAATGTATCGATATTTTGAAACACTTGATGAACTCCGAAACGACGCGATCATTCGCATTTCGGAACGTTTCCCCGATCTAGTCTCCATTCCTAAGATAGGGGCTGGAGATCGCAAACAGCGGATCACAGCTTTCACTGAAGCGCGAGTTTTACTTCATGAGAAACTCCACCCGCTCCAACTGCTCAATCGTAAGAACCAACAGCACAGCCCGATTGCAGCAAAGCAGCTCGACTCCGCACGGTTAATGCTTTCGGACCAGATACGGGTGCACTTTGATCTCGAACTTCGTACACTCAACCCGGCAAATCGTGACGATATGGTTATCAATATCTCAGTTCTCACATCTGTTGAATCGTGGGAGCAGTTTCGTCGAACACAAAATAGGTCAATAGTGCAAACCCGCAGAGCCTGGAGTAGCGCTATTGACTGCCTTTTGCCAGATAGCGAATAGGAGAACGAATGTCTAAATTGGTTGGTCAAGAGAGCAGCTTTAAGGGAACGATTAATAAGACTCATGAGGATTCTGAACCGTGGTTTGAAATCCCTGAACACCCAGGTGAGGACGCCCCAAACATCGTGCTGGTTCTATTAGATGACACTGGTTTCGCCCAGTTGGGATGCTACGGCTCTTCGATTGAAACAAAAAATATTGATTCTCTAGCCGGAGGTGGATTGCAATTTACGAACTTTCACGTCACTCCTCTATGTTCACCTACAAGGGCATCGTTACTAACCGGAAGATCGCAGCATGCAGTTGGAATGAGGTCCGTATCTAATTTTAAAACTGGATTCCCAAACATGCTGGGGCATATAACTAATAAAGCCGCAACGATAGCGGAAATATTGAATTCAAAGGGGTATGCAACCTTTTGTCTTGGAAAGTGGCATCTAGCGCCGATGGAGGATTGTTCTGCAGCCGGACCCTTTAACCAATGGCCACTCGGGAGAGGATTTGACAGGTTTTACGGGTTCCTTGAAGGAGAGACAGATCAGTTTAATCCAAGTCTCACGAAGGATAACCACCATGTTAACCCTCCAGCTAAACCTGAAGATGGCTATCACCTTTCGGAGGATCTTGTAGACAATTTCTTCTCCATGGTAAGTGACCTAAAGGGAGTCAGACCAGATAGGCCTTTCTTTGCTTACATACCTTTTGGGGCAACGCATGCACCACACCAAGCACCCCAAGAGTATTTAGATAAGTACCGGGGTAAGTTTGATCAAGGCTGGGATATAACTCGTGAGCAGTGGTATCAGAATCAACTCGAGTTAGGAATTATTCCCGAAGGAACGCAATTAGCACCTCGAAACCCAGGAGTTGAAGCGTGGGAAGACTTGCCTGATGTTCAAAAGGAACTTGCAGCAAGGCTACAAGAGGCTTTTGCCGCTTTTCTTGATCATACAGATGATCAAATCGGGAGAATTGTAGATGGGTTACGCGAGCTTGGTCAGTTAGATAACACAGTCTTTATCCTGCTTTCAGATAATGGAGCTTCGCAAGAAGGTGGGCCATTTGGTGTTATGCACGAAATGAAATTTTTCAATGCAATTTTGGAAACACCAGAGGAAGCGATTCAAAGAATAGATGACATTGGCGGTCCGCACAGTCATACCAATTACCCTTGGGGATGGGCTCAGGCAGGTAACAGCCCTTTTAAATGGTATAAACAAAATACGCATGAGGGTGGAGTGCATGTTCCGCTAGTCATTCATTGGCCTGAGGGAATAGATAAATCGCAAAATGGCCAACTGCGGAATCAATTTATCAACGTTGCAGATATTGCACCGACTATTTTTGATCTTCTTGGGATAACTCCACCTTCTTTGTTTAAAGGAATTGAGCAATTACCGGTAACAGGTCATTCGTTTGCTCATTTACTAAACGAGCCTGAGGCTAAATCGAAAAATCAAGTTCAATATTTTGAAAACGCAGGAAGCCGAGCAATTATTGCTGATAATTGGAAAGCCGTAACTCGACATGTTCAAGGGGCTGACTACGCAGAGGAACCATGGGAACTATATGACCTGTCATTGGATTGGTCAGAATGTGATAATTTAGCTGATAAAAATCAGTCGAAACTTACAGAACTTCAACATCTATGGTGGGAGGAAGCGGACAAGCACGGTGTCCTTCCTCTAGATGACAGGATGTTTGAACTTTTTGGTCAGCGGTTTCGTGATCAATCGCCACACCCTTCAGACCGAAGGTATGTGTATAAGCCTCCTATGTCGCCCATACCTGGTCAGGCCGCTGCAAGTATCAGTGGTCGAAGCTTTGACATCACGGCACGAGTAAGTTGCGCATCAGATGACAATGGTGTGCTTTTCGCTTATGGAACTGAAAACTCAGGTATCTCTTTCTTCGTTCTCAACAACCGATTAGTGATTGATTACAATGCCTTTGACGATCATTCGATCATTGAATCAGATAGAACTCTACCTAACGGTGAGGTTGAACTTAAAGCTGAGTTCAGGCGGTTAGGGAAAAACGGTACGATTGAACTTTTTATCAATGACAAACCAAGCGGAATGATCGAAATTCCGTTCTATATGCGTATGATCACCTCAGGAAGCGCCAGCATCGGATTTGATCATGGATCCCCAGTTTCACAGTTGTACAACGATTTGTTTTCTTTCACCGGAAAATTACATGAATTGGAGATACAACTCGTTGCACGTGAACCACGCGACCTAGCGGAAGTGCAGCAGCGTGCAGAAAACGCAAGACAATAGGTGAGATCATGATAGACATTACATTATTAGGCACGGGTTCTCCGATGCCGGATCCACATAGGGCTGGTCCCTCAACATTGGTTCAGGCGGGAGACGAGAACTACCTGATTGATGCTGGTCGAGGAGTCCTTATGCGTCTCGTCGCTGCCGGATGTACGCCAACTATGTTGAATGCAGTATTACTAACTCACTTGCATAGCGATCACATAACAGACCTTAACGACGTAATCACATCTTCTTGGGCTCTGAACGTAGATGAACCAAAAGTTCTGCGTATTGTCGGACCTGAGGGCACAAAGGAAACTGTTTCAAGAATCCTACATTTCTTAGAACTTGATATTGGCTATAGAATCGCTCACCACGATGACCTGCATAAACCTCCTCAGGTTGAAGTTACTGAAATCACCAGAGGAACATTGGATTTGTCTTCAGCAGTACGTATCTCCGCAGCTCCTACTGATCATAAGCCCGTTGACCCGACAGTTGCTTTTCGGTTTGATTACCAAGGAAATTCGGCAGTTGTTGCAGGAGATACAATCCCATGTGCTGATCTGGACCAGCTGTGTAGCGGAGCACAAGCATTAGTTCACACAGCGATACGGAAAGATATCGTTGAACAACTTCCAAACCAAAGAATTCAAGACATTTTAAATTATCATTCGTCTGTGGAGGAGGCGGCAGATACTGCCGAAAGGGCTGGAATGGACACATTGATTTTGACTCATTATGTTCCTGCTATTCCGCCTAAAGAGAATGAATTCCATGAATTAGTAGTCCAGCAATGGCTTGATAGAGCAGCTGAGAAATTTTCTGGAAAAGTTGAAATCGGTGACGACTTACTGAAAGTTACTATCAAATAATCAATTAACGGAGGGATAACAATGGAGATTATTAGGACACCTGATTCTCAATTTGAAAATTTAAAAGATTATCGATTTGAAGGTAATTATCTAGAGATAAATGATCAAGAGGGTGGGACTCTACGAGTTCATTACCTTGATGAAGGGCCTGCAGACGCTGACCCTGTGCTATTACTCCATGGAGAACCCTCGTGGAGTTATCTCTATCGTCACATGATTCCTATTGTTGTAGAAGCTGGTCATCGCGTTATTGTTCCAGATTTAGTTGGCTTTGGAAAAAGTGATAAACCAACGAGAATGGAGGATTATACATACGCTCGTCATGTCCTCTGGATGCAGGAATTGCTCTTTGTGAAGTTAAATCTGCAAAATGTGACTTTCTTTGGGCAAGATTGGGGTGGATTAATTGGTTTACGTTTAGTCGGTTCCGACCAAGGACGGTTCTCGCGTGTTGTAATTGGGAACACAGGACTCCCAACTGGTGAAGGTCAACTTACAAAAGCGTTCATGGACTGGCAAAAATACTCACAAACTTCGCCAGAATTCCCAATTGGTGACCTTATAAATACGGCTACGGTTCGCGAACTCCAGAGTGATGAAATAAAGGCATACTATGCCCCTTTCCCATCCGATGAGTACACAGCGGGAGCCAGAATCTTTCCTTCACTTGTTCCGACTTCTAATGATAATCCTGCATCGCAGGACAACAAAAGGGCTTGGAAAGTTCTTAAAGAATTTACTAAACCTTTTCTAACTGCATTTAGTGACAGTGACCCTGTGTCGGCTGGAGGAGAAAAGGCGTTCATACGAGACGTGCCCGGGGCTCAAGGTCAACCACACATCATCATTGAAGGAGCAGGACATTTTCTTCAGGAGGATAAGCCGAACGAACTTGCTCAAATAATTAACACCTTTATCGCATCAAAATAAAATAGGAGGCGTCAAAATGCCGAAATATGGGGAAATAGACTTTAAATATGCCGAAAGATTAGCGACCACACCCGCTAACGAAGATGGTCCAGTCTGGATGGTTAACCTCATGAAATATCATGATATTGCTCAGTACGAAAATGGCTCTGATCTAGTCATTTCTGGACAAGATGCCGACGATCTTTATTCTCCTCGCGAATCTCTTAAAGCAATAGGAGCAGAAATCGTTTATTTCGGGGTAGTTGAAAATAAGCTTCTTGGCGATAATCGAGACTGGGATCGAATAGCTGTTGTGAAATATCCGACAAGAAAGTCATTCATCGAAATGCAAGCAAGAAATGACTTCCAAAAAGCGCATGTACACAAAGAAGCAGGAATGAAAGAAACAATAGTTATGGGTTGCCTACCAATGAATGCCCTAAGTGCTCAAAAGCCCTTACCCAATTGGGAGAGTGTGGAACATCCGCCTAGCGGGGAAGATGGGCCGATCGTAGTCTTGCATGTAATTAAATTTAAAGATAATGCTCCTTTCGGAGAAACTCCGGAGAAAATGGACGAATATACGTCCAAGGCTAGTGATATCGCTATTCAACATGGTGTTCAAGTTTCTGGTTGGTTCGGTGTAGAAGGCACAATTATCGGGGATGGCAGAGAATGGGACCAAGTAAGATTTAATGCATTTCCAAGCAAAGCTGCATTCATGGCTGTAGCGCAAGACCCAGCAAGACTAGAAGCTCAAAAAGAACACAGAGAGCCAGCAATCTCGGATACCTACGCGTTAATCGTCCGAACGTTATTCAATCAGATTAACGAGTCCATAAAAGCCTGACGCAATTAGTCCGAAGTCGGTGGCCAGAGGAAATTAGTAAAACTTCGTTTGACTTAGTAATTAGGGAATGACTTCTACCCATCGGTGACGCATCCATTTGATGCATCTTCTACGAGGCGAATGTATTTCCACAAGGTTCCTGATGTAGCTTTGAACGGCGGTGCCACCCACTGTTTGGCTCGCACTGCGAGTTCCTCATCTGATACCTTCAAAGTGATTTCATGGCTCTCATCATCAATTGTGATGACATCTCCGTCATGAACAAGAGCAATTGGGCCGCCTTCTTGTGCCTCTGGCACGACGTGTCCAACAATGAAGCCGTGGCTTCCCCCTGAGAAACGGCCGTCTGTGATTAATGCAACATCGTCAATGAAACCCGCACCCGCAAGGGCGCTAGTAGGCGTAAGCATCTCAGGCATCCCCGGTCCTCCCTTGGGCCCCTCATAACGAATGATAATTACGTCACCTGATTGAATTCGACCCTCCTCAAGTCCAGAGATCATATCCTCCTCAGAGTCAAAGACTCTAGCCGGTCCTGTGAACAATAGGCCTTGTTTTCCTGTGATCTTGCCAACTGACCCACCAGGAGCAAGGTTACCGCGCAAGATTGAGATATGGCCTCTTGACTTCACTGCACTATCCAGGGAGGAAACAATATCTTGGTCCTCAAGGAGACGAGGCACTTCCGACAAGTTTTCACCTAATGTCTTTCCGGTAACAGTCATCTGGTCACCGTCAAGCATTCCCTCATCAAGAAGGTAACGCATAACACCAGGAATGCCACCAACATCATGGAGGTCTTCCATCACGTACTGGCCTGAAGGTTTAAGGTCAGCAAGAAGCGGGACTCGTGAACTTGTCGCAAGCCAATCGTCAAGGTTTAGGTCCAGTTCGAAGGCGCGGGCCATTGCGATCATATGCAATACAGCATTCGTTGATCCACCAAGCGCCATGGTCACAACCATTGCATTCTCAAGGGATTCGCGAGTTACGATCCGGCGAGGTGTCAAACCTTCAGACAGGAGCATTTCCATCGATGCACCAGCAGTAACGCATTCTTCAATTTTGGCTGGATCCTCAGCTGGGGTGCATGACGAGTACGGAAGGCTTAACCCCATTGCTTCAATAGCTGTGGCCATAGTGTTCGCAGTGTACATTCCTCCACATGCACCAGCTCCAGGAATTGCGCATGACACAATGGTTTGTCGTTCCTCCTCGGTGATTGTTCCTGCCAGGAATTGCCCGTAACTTTGAAACGCAGACACAACATCAAGCTTCTCTTCAACCCCACCTATAGTGCCACAGCCAGCCCGAATCGTGCCACCGTAGACCATGATCGCTGGTCGATCTAAACGACCCATAGCGATAATACAACCAGGCATATTTTTGTCACAGCCAGGCAGAGTCACAAGACCGTCGTACCACTGGGCTGCCATAACCGTTTCTATCGAATCAGCGATCAGGTCGCGACTCTGTAGAGAATATGACATACCGTCGGTTCCCATTGATATGCCATCAGAGACACCTATTGTATTGAATCGCATACCGACAAGGCCAGAGCCAACTACGCCTTGTTTAACGTGGCTACCAAGGTCATCAAGGTGCATATTGCATGGATTGCCCTCATACCAGCATGCAGCAATACCGACCTGAGGTCGATCAAGGTCCGACTGGGTAAGGCCAGTTGCTAAAAGCATAGCTTGAGAGGCACCTTGACTCTTAGGCTGAGTGATTCGTGATGAGTGGATGTTCATCTGTACTGGTTGTTCATTCATCAGACCCCCATGTCCATTATTTCCTTTGCTGATACGGCAGGTTATCAGACTTTACATGCTTAAATTATCAAACTCTGAAAAGAGTTTATGTAACTACACTGCAAATTAAGGCGCAACCCTAGCTAATACCCCAAAATCCCCGATCTTTACCGATTTCATACGCCTCCTTTGTCATCCACTCAAATTTCCCACGTCTAACCTGAGACGAAGATATAGAGTTGATTTCTTCGGGGACCGTTAAAAGAATCTCCTGAGGGACTGCAATACCATCTCTCGGAGCGACCGCTAATTTCGGTAAACGCCGCAGACATTGCGTCATATGCTCTTGGTCTTTATAAAAAGCCAAATCATGCAACTGCGCCCATTTGTCTGCACCGAGAATCACCAAATCATACCCTTCGGCAATATCAGCAATGAGTTGTTTCCGAGTCTCTAGCACACTAGCCTCTGGAATCTGATTTAATGACCTCCTCAGAATTTCTACCCGATCAGCAACTGAAGGAACAGTCAGTTTTTCCTTTCCTAACGCAACTGTAGAAATAGCGAGATGTAATTCACTAATGCCAAAGTGATCAATAGCAGAATTTACAATGGCAATGTGTCCTATCGTTGGGGGATTGAACGAACCCGGGTACACCGCTCTCATTCTGAAACCTTTTCAGTTGCAGTTTGACCCTTAAATGCTTGGAATATAACCAATAGCGCTATTGACAAAACAGCTGTCATAACTAAAGCTACAGGCACAATTCCTGAACTCTCATAGACTCTAGATCCAAAAATCGCTCCGAACAATCTCCCCAATGCCCAGCCAGCATAAACGAAACCCATCATTGCACCCCGAGCAGATTTATCCAGTTCAGTGCAGGTTGAAAGCATAGATACGATTACCGATTCTGTACAAATGAACCAAAGTGAGATAAGAAGTAAAGCCAGCCAAAGAGAGGAACTTCCTAGCGGAAGAATAATTGATAACGGTAATGACAACATAAGTGCGTATTTCACCACAACCACTTTCCCAATTTTGTCACCGATGAGTGCAACTCCGCCCGAGCCGACTAATTCAGCCAAACCAATGATCACTGCTACGAAACCAAGGCCTGAAGTCGAAACATTATGCTCATCTTCAAGAAAGGTAGCAAAGGTTACTAACATCATCATGTGGCCCGCCCCTAGGGCGATCATTGCGCAAATCACTTTCTTTGCGGTAAGGCTAAGACGAGATCCGTTTTCAAGGGAATTTTTAGGTGGGTTAGCAGGGAGACGGTGGTTAAAGATAATTCCGACAATCACACAAAGAATTGAAATCACGATGAATGGTGTTCGCCACGTCCCTGCTCGTATAAGAACGGAAGCTAATGGCATTCCAATGACAAAGGATAGAGCCCACGTTGTTTCTATCATCCCTATAGCTCGAGATCTGTGAGCATAAGGAACTGATGCACCGGCCCAAGCACTGGATCCAATATCAAATGAATTTTTAGAAATTGCTGTCAACACTAATGCGAAGACAAAGAGTATGAGTCCTGAGCTAGCTCCTTGTAGCGCAGCAGCCATTCCAAGTCCAAGAGCCCCTACGACCATGGCTTGATTTGTGCCACGCTTATCTATTACTTTTCCCAGAAGCGGGCTTGACATTTCTACAAGATCGCGTATTGCAAGTGCTGTTCCCAATGTCCCAGTCGTCACCCCTAGTCCTCGAGATATTGTTGGCAAGAAAGGGAAAACCAGTCGATAAGCCACATTTGAAATGAACCTTCCAAAGGTAATCAAGAATAAGCCTGATGGTAAATCTCTTGAAAATCTCTTAAAGTCGGCCTTTTCTTTCATTTTGCTCCCTCATGGAGAGGCTATGCCCTGAAAACCAAACGAACTACATAAAAGTCAAGGAATTATTACTTTTGTAGAATATGACGATTTCATGCGTGTACTGACAAACAAATGGATACCGTAAAGGGGTCAGTAATCAATCGTTTTGAGGAAGCGGTATGAAAACTAATGGCGGCAAAGCCTTAATGAAAAGCCTTGAAGCTCAGGGGGTAGAAATAGTTTTTGGTCTGCCTGGTGGCGCAATCCTACCCGCATATGACCCACTTCTTGATTCATCAATTCGTCACGTACTGGTCCGTCATGAACAAGGTGCTGGCCACATGGCAGAAGGTTATGCACATGCGACAGGTTTGCCAGGCGTTGCAATAGTTACAAGTGGACCTGCTGCAACAAATATGGTTACTCCTTTAGCCGATGCGATGCTTGACTCTGTTCCGTTGGTTTGTATCACCGGACAAGTTGCCAGCGGCGCTATTGGATCAGATGCCTTTCAGGAATGCGATACTACTGGAATCACGATGGCGGTCACTAAACATAACTTTTTGGTGACTGAGGCCTCAGAAATACCTCAAGTAATTCACGATGCTTTTCATATAGCAACTACCGGACGGCCAGGGCCTGTGCTTGTTGATATTCCGAAGGATCTCGTGGACGCTAACAATCCAGTATCACATTTTGATGACTACGAACCTTCAGGTCACGATCTTCCTGGATACAGCCCTATTCAGGCACCTGACCATGCTTCGGTATTAGAAGCGGCAAAATTAATTTTCCAATCAACACGGCCAATAATTTACAGCGGTGGGGGAATACTAAAAGCGCGTGCCGCGGAACAGTTACGAGAACTCGCAGAGTTGCTCGACGTTCACGTTGTCACCACCTTAATGAATAGGGGAGGCTTTCCCGATGACCATCCTCTTGCATTAGGAATGCCTGGCATGCACGGCAACTACACTGCAGTAACGGCGATACAAGAATCAGATCTTTTGATCACGCTTGGAGCAAGATTTGATGACAGAGTCACGGGTAAAGTCGACGCATTTGCTCCAGATGCCAAAGTAATTCATGCTGACATAGATCCAGCAGAGTTCAACAAAGTTCGGTCAGCTGACGTCTCAATACAAGGTGATGTAGGTCAAACAATCACAGAACTTATCAAAGCATTAAAAGAACTATCCGAAACTCAAGACCACCCAGATAGATCAGCGTGGAAGTCACAGATCAGTGGATGGAAAGAACGTTTCCCATTGGTGTATGACGAGTGGCAACAAGGGGAAGGTCTCAAACCCCAATATGTCATTGAACAACTTCGTGACAATACACCCGATGACACAATCGTCGCATCAGGAGTTGGGCAACATCAAATGTGGGCCAGTCAATTCTGGAAATTCAATCATCCATACACCTGGATTAACTCTGGAGGTTTAGGAACAATGGGATTTGCAGTTCCTGCAGCAATAGGGGCAAAAGCAGGAAAACCAGACCGGATGGTTTGGGCGATAGACGGTGACGGTTGCTTCCAAATGACGAATCAGGAACTAGTAACCGCAAGACTTGAAAATTTTCCAGTGAAAATAGCGGTACTAAATAATGGATATCTAGGAATGGTCCGTCAGTGGCAAGAACTTTTTTATGACGAACGTTATAGCGAGGTTCACCTCCAACCTGATTTACCTGATTATAAGAAACTCGCAGAGGCAATGGGATGTGTCGGTATTCGAGTTGAATCACCCGAAGAGGTAAAGCCTGCGATTGACCAAGCCAACGAAATCAACGATCGACCAGTCGTTATCGACTTCCGAACAGAAGCAAGCGAAAACGTTTACCCAATGGTTCCTGCAGGTAAGTCAAATAGTGATGTGATTGTCCACCCCTCACAAGGAAACGATTAATCATGGCAGAACAATTCCACACCCTTGTCGTCCGTGTTGAAAATAAGCCTGGAGTCCTCGCAAGAGTTTCCGGCCTATTTGCTCGAAGAGGGTTCAATATTCAATCACTAGCAGTAGCTCCAACGGATAACGAACTATTTAGCCGACTCACCATCGTTGTAGACGCAGAATCAGCCCCCATGGAACAAGTCGTCAAACAATTGGATAAATTAATAAACGTAGTGAGAATCCAAGAACTATCTCCTGGTGACTCTGTTAGTCGTGAATTGATCCTAGCGACTGTGAATCTAACAGAAGGCAGCGAAGATAACATCATGCGTGAGATAGAGTCTTTCGACGCAAATGTTTTAAGTGTCGGAGATAAAAAAATTATGGTGTCACTCTCTGGCCCACCTGAGATAATCAATGAATTTGAAACAGTACTTGAGAAATATGGAATAGTTGAAGTGCAAAGAACAGGAATAGTAGCCCTAGCAACAATCGCTAAATAAGTAAATAAAAAAGTAAACGACCAAAGGAGACAAAGTGGCAAACATATATTACGAAGCAGATGCGGACAGAGCTCAAATCGACAATAAAAGAGTCGCCGTGCTTGGCTATGGTTCGCAAGGCCATGCTCATGCTCTAAACCTAAAGGAATCAGGGGTGGAGGTAGTTGTAGGGCTGCGCCCAGAATCGGGATCAGTTGCTAAAGCACAGGAAGCTGGCCTGACCGTAATGAGTATTGATGAAGCATCAAAGTGGGCGAATGTAATAATGATTCTCCTTCCTGACACTGAACAAGCGTCAATATATGACAGTCATATTGGCCCAAACATGGAGTCTGGAGATACGTTGATGTTCAGCCACGGGTTCAACATTCGATTTGATCTGATTACCCCACCCGATGACGTGGATGTCGTTATGGTTGCCCCCAAAGGGCCAGGGCACCTCGTAAGAAGAACATATCTAGAAGGCGGCGGGGTTCCTTGCCTTATCGCAGTTGAAAATGATGCTTCAGGAAACGCAAAAGAATTTGCTTTGGCTTACGCAGATGCAATAGGTGGAGCTCGAGCAGGTGTAATCGAAACAACCTTCACGGAAGAGTGCGAGACTGACCTTTTCGGAGAACAAGTAGTTCTATGCGGAGGCCTCACTGAATTAGTTAGAAGTGGCTTTGATACCCTCGTGTCAGCTGGATACCAGCCAGAAATAGCGTATTTTGAATGCCTACACGAACTGAAACTCATCGTTGACCTAATGTACGAAGAAGGCATAGCAGGAATGCGGTACAGCATTTCAGACACCGCAGAATATGGTGACCTTACCCGCGGGCCACGAGTTGTTGACGACCACGTTCGTGAGACAATGCAAACTATCTTAGATGAGATCCAGTCAGGTAAATTTGCTGAAGAGTGGGTTGCTGAATCAAAAAGTGGACGGAAGAATTTCCTTCACCTCGAAGCCGCTGGCCAAAATCTAGCGATCGAAAAAATTGGGAAAGAACTCCGTGCCATGATGCCATGGATATCATCCGGTAAGCAGAGCGTTAAAGATACAAGCGGTGGGCAAGGATAAAATCTTTCAAAAATCTCTTTAGAGGTTGCATAACCGCTGAAATTCTGATTCAATCTAAGGAACATTAAGAGAGGTCCAATAATGGATCCGGCAACCTAGGACGGACACCCAAGGTGCTTCCCAGAAATGGGGATGTGGTACGAAAGTACAAGTAATTGTCCACACGGATAAATTCACATCGAGCAGTCAAGCAAACGGGTTTCTTCCAAAATATTAGGAAGGTAACAATGACTAATTGGCAATTTGAAACACAGCAAATCCACGCTGGTCAAGAACCGGATGCAGCTACAAATTCAAGAGCTGTTCCGATTTATCAAACTACATCTTTTACATTTAACAACACTGATCATGCAGCGAACTTGTTTGCTCTGGCTGAAATGGGGAATATTTATACCCGTATAATGAACCCCACACAAGGTGTCTTTGAAGCACGAGTCTCAGCTCTCGAGGGAGGAACAGAAACGGCCGTTGGCATACCTGGTGCATTAGCGCTAGCGTCGGGGCAAGCTGCAGAAACCTTAGGCATTCTGACGATTCTTGAATCGGGTGATCATATGGTCTCTGGAGCCTCATTGTATGGAGGAACCTATAACTTATTTCATTACACACTACCAAAATTAGGTATTGAGGTCACCTTCGTAGAGGACCCCGATGATTTGGAACAATGGCAAGCAGCTGTAAGAGATAACACGAAGCTCTTTTACGGAGAGATGAACCCAAACCCGAAAAATAACTGGTTAGACGTAAAAGGCGTTAGCGAAGTTGCTCATAAAAATGGTGTCCCGTTGATGGTAGATAATACAGCGGCAACACCATATCTTGTTAGGCCCCTTGAGCATGGTGCCGACATAGTTGTTCATTCAGCTACAAAATATATTGGTGGGCATGGAACATCAATCGGAGGCGTGTTAGTGGACGGAGGAAGCTTTGATTGGGGCGAAAGCGGTAAATTCCCAAACATGACCGAACCGGACCCAAGCTATGGAGGTCTTGCATATTGGCCAGCATTGGGTCACGGATCATATATCATCAAGGCCCGTGTGCAAATGCTCCGTGACTTAGGCGCATCAACTACACCCTTTAACGCCTTCATGTTCCTGCAAGGATTAGAAACGTTAAGCCTAAGAATGGAACGCCATTGCAGCAATGCACTCGCTGTCGCAGAGTATCTTGACAATCATGATCAAGTTGAATCAGTTGCTTATGCCGGACTAGAAAGCAGTCCATGGCATGCAAGAGCCAAGGAACTAACCGGGGGCAAAGGCTTCGGCGCCATACCTGCCTTCAATATAAAGGGCGGCTTAGAATCAGGGAAAAAATTCGTTGAAGGATTAGAGCTTCACAGTCACGTAGCGAACATTGGAGATGTAAGAAGTCTGGTTATTCACCCAGCCTCAACAACTCACAGCCAGCTTACTCCAGAGGAGCAAGCAGATACTGGTGTGTATCCAGGCCTAATTCGATTGTCAGTTGGTATTGAACACATCGACGATATTATCGCTGACCTTGATAAAGGATTTGCAGCAGCAGTATAAAAAAGATACTTGGCAGTTTCGGCTGTCAAGTATCTTCCACAATAGGTCTGAAATTTCTAACTACCACTGTCGCTACATAGCAGAGACATGCCAATGATGTGAGTGCGATCGTGTTTGATGCTCCCAGATCAAAACCAGTTGAGCTGGCAAGCAAACCCATTAATAAGGTGCCAATAGGCACCAGCCCTGCCCAAGCAATATTAAACAGGGACATAACTCGACCTCTGAACTCCTCTGACACAAGTTCTTGAATTACGACCTGAAGGGTCGTGAACGAAGCAATATAGAAAAAGCCCACCAAGACCTGAAGAATTATTGCTAGCTCAAAATTAGTGACACGTGAAAAACCAAGCAAAAGCAAACAATAAGGTATCGCAAACACAGATCCACGTTTCAAAGTTGATGAAGCAGTAAAACTTCCAGCAGCTAAAGCCCCAATGAGCGCACCCAACCCGGTAGCCGCTCCCAACCAAGCAAAATAACTACTCGGTTTACCTAAACTATTCTCTGTGAAAGAAGGCGATAGTGCAACATGTGATACTCCAAAAACACTGACAAAGCCCACCAATAATAAAGCCTGCCAAGCATCGCCTCGCTCTCGAGCATGACTAATCCCATCTAGCAAACTTTGTTTGACAGGCATTCGCTCCTTCTCCAGTTCATACGGAAGAAGTGTGATCCCAGAGGCTACGATTAACGCAAGTGCAAGGCCAATACTATACAAAGACCATGAAATCTCATATAAATTGCCACTTACTAAGGGCGCGCAAAGAGCAGGGCCTAGAACCCTGCTGGCATTTGATGCCATAGCTTGCAAGGAAATAGCGCTTGCCAAGTCTCCAGGTGGAACAGTATTTGCAGTTACTGCCTGAACAACCGGACTCAAAACAGCCATAACAAGCCCGACGAGAAATGAAGTCAAAAGTAAGATAGCAGGCGAAATTGCGTCAACTGCAACCAAGAAAACCTGAATACCTGAAACAACAATTAGCGCTGCATAAGAGCCAAGCAGTAGCTTCTTGCGATCAAACCGATCAGCAAGAAGTCCGCCCAATGGACCAAAAAAGAGAACAGGAAGAAAAGTCACCACGAAAAGCATTGAAACCCACAATTCATCCTTTGTGAGATCAGACATAAGTGCCTGATACGAAATGTGCGAAAACCAAAACCCAATCTGCGCCGCAATAGACCCCACATAAAACTTACGGAATTCTCTATGTTGAAAGGCACGAAAAGCGGTTAATTTCGCATTATTTCCGAGGAATGACACCCTCTAACACTAGTGAAACAAATCGACAATAATGTTCCTAAGGGTTGAAAACGTTTGTAATGCTTCTCCTAGATTTAGAAGCGACATTGTTCTTGTCAATTAGGGTATTAGTCTTAGAGTGTGAATCTTCAATGGGCCCTACCACGATCGCTGCTCTTATTACTCTCTTTGCTATTGCTTACATCATGCTCGGATCCAGTGATACCACTTGCAGAACTCCCACCCGAGCCATCACCTCTTGAATCACAACCACCGGCAGTGACGAGTAATGACATGAATCTACCTACTCAAGAAATGGAACCTGGATTAACGGATACATCCATTCGCATAGCAGTCATTGCAGATGGGCCAAATGAATATCTCAACGATTCAGAGGGCTTAAGCGTCTGGCAATCAGTAGAAGCATGGGCTGAATCATTAAACCGGTCAACTAAATTAGCGGGAAGAGAAGTAATTGTTGAAAGGATAGATTCCGCTACCTTTCGCCACGTTGAGGCAGTCAATGCTGTTTGCGAAGGGAACTTCTTCGCTCTTGTCGGCTCACACGCGGTAAATGATTCCGATGGATTAAATTTACTACAGTCTCCAGAGTGCTTACTACCTGATTTTCCAGCTACGACATTTTCACTACGAAGGCTCTACTCTGGACAAACGTATCAGTCCAATCCAATTGCAGGAGTTACTAGTAATGCGGGATGGGCATCCTATTTCGGACAAAGTAACCCAGCGGCAATCGAAAGTGTAGCTACCCTTCTTCCCGAACTACCTTCGATTGTTCTCGCCGGTGAGAGATTATTAGAATCAGCCACTGCTCAAGGACTCAAGTTTTCTCATAGTCCAATATATGAAATTGAAACCGATTTCCAGTCTGAAGCCGAAGCCTTGCTCCAATCAGAAAGCGACTCCCTTGTCTGGGTTACAAGCGGAAGAGAGCTAATACGGTTTTTGGATACTTTGCAGGATGTGAACCCCGAAAAGTCTTTCGGCTTCATCAGTTGCGGGCAAAAGTGTTATACCCCAGATTGGGTAGCATCTGCAGGTGAATCGGGTCAAGGAGTTTCGGTTTGGTTACCGCACCTTCCAATAGAGGAAGCAGAATTAAACGATGAATTATTGAGATATTTATTTTTTATGAACCTAGCTCATGGAGCTGACTCCAAACCTACAGCCGCCGGCATAGCGGCTTGGAGTGCCGCTTTGCTATTCGAAGAAGCTGTTTCTCGATCAGTTGGAACGAACTCTGCATCATACAAACCTGAAAATCTCAGCCAAGAGGGTGTCCTCGCAGCCGCGCAAAGTATTACTTTCTGGGATGCCCGCGGTCTTCACGGGATTTCTAACCCAGCTGATGCCATTCCATCCTCATGTTTTGTAATAATGACTTTAGATGACGGCCTATGGAAAAGAGAATTCCCTCCTCGGCCCGGAGAATTAAGTTGCGAAGATGAGAATCTCGTAGAGTTGAAAGCAACTACCAATCTTGAAGAGGTTGAAGAGGAATTAGAAAGCCCGGAGTGACCTTAATTGAGGCTACCCGAATTTGGGTGCCGCAAAAGCAGGAATTCCTGTGTCTTCTCCATTGAATAGTTCATCCTTAAGCTCATCAATCTGGTTGATAGAGAGTTTTTGGGCGTTTAATTTAATGTGATTAATATGTGACCAGCTCCGCATCCACCAGACACCACTACCGCCTACGATGAATGCTTGCCCATTTACATCCTTCGCCTCATCTGTGCATAACCAAACGACGAAGGGAGAAACATTCGCAGGATCATAGACATCAAATTGATCTTTACTTTCTGGTGCAGCCATTGACTGTATGTAGTCAGTCAGTCCTGTTCGCGCTCGCGGAGCGACAACATTAGTCGTGACTCCATATTTTGCTAACTCTCTTCCAAGGGTGAGAGAAAGAGTAAGGATTCCACCTTTAGCCGACGCGTAATTTGATTGAGCCGGCCCGCCAAATAGTCCTGATTCACTTGTAGTGTGGATCATTCTTCGAGCAGAATCTTTACCTGCTTTAGATTGATTTCTCCAGTAAATAGCTGCTGCTCGAGCGCAAACAAAATGCCCCTTTAAATGAACGGCAATCACTTCATCAAATTCCTGCTCACTCATTGAGAAACTCATAGCATCTCGCAGTATTCCAGCGTTATTTATCAGAATATGAAGATCACCAAAGTTATCAAGTGCTGTTGTGACTAAGTCATCTCCAGTGTTCCAGTCTGAAACGCTTCCGATATGCGAAACAGCTTTTCCACCATTTGCATTAATGCTGGCAACTGTGTCATCAGCAGCCCCACCAATATCATTCACAACGACTCGAGCTCCCTCTGAAGCAAGTAACAAGGCGTGCTCTCTACCCACTCCACTACCTGCTCCCGTTATGACAGCTACTTTATTATCTAATCGCCCCACGTTGACTCCTTGGTGTCTGGAAAAGGTGTAATCACATTGTTTAACTAAAGCTCAAAGTCTTTCGATTAGCATTGCCATGCCTTGCCCACCGCCAACGCACATGGTTTCCAAACCGAATTGCTTGTCAGCATCGTGCAAACTATTAATCAATGTGGTCATGATTCTAGACCCAGTCATGCCGAAAGGATGCCCTAAAGCAATTGCTCCTCCGTTGATATTCAGCTGCTCATCAATATCTATGCCTAAGGCATCAGCAGATCCCAACACCTGCACTGCAAATGCTTCATTTATCTCAACTAGATCAATGTCGCTCATTTCCATTCCTGCTCGGTCTAATACTTGTCGACACGCATCAATTGGGCCAAGGCCCATTATTTCCGGATTTAAAGCTGAAACTCCACTTGCAACTATCCGCGCTAAAGGTTGTAGCCCAAGTTCCTTGGCCCGAGTATCACTCATCACTACAACTGCTGCAGCGCCGTCGTTAAGAGGGCAAGCATTGCCAGCAGTTATTGTTCCACCAGGACGGAATACAGGGTTCAGCTGTGAAACTCCCTCAAGAGTTGTTCCTTCCCTAATACCATCATCTTTTGATACAACAGACCCATCTGGAAGCGTGTACGGAGTGATTTCTTGTTCAAAAAAGCCTCGTTTCATTGCGGCCTCAGCTAGGTTCTGGGACCGAACACCAAATTCATCTTGCCGTTCTCTCGATATTCCTAAATGCTCTGCAACGTTTTCAGCTGTTTGGCCCATAGCTATGTAAACATCGGGCAATCCGTTAGGGGCTTCCCACTTGCCACTTTCGCCTGATGTCCTCTCTGCGCTTCTCTGTTCAGCATCAGCAAATAATTCATTGTGTGGTCCAGTGTCTGCGGCGCCATTCATATATCTGCTGACGGTTTCAACACCTCCGGCAACGAAACAGTCTCCTTCTCCTGCTTTTATGGCGTGGGCGGCCATCCGTATTGTCTGTAATGATGATGAACAGTATCGGTTTACTGTAACTCCAGGGACTTCCATTTCGTTCATGACCGCGATAATCCGCCCGATATTGAAGCCTCCTTCACCACCTGGCTGTCCAATGCCCCAAATAATGTCTTCAACTTCAGCTGGGTCAAGTCCGTCTACTTTACCGAGAACATCTTTGACGATAAATGCTGACATGTCGTCGGGTCTTGCATCAACGAGGCTTCCTTTAGAAGCTCGACCTATTGGTGTTCGTGATGTTGCTACAATAACTGGTTCTGCCATGTTAACTCCTCATATGTATTAGTCAGAGGCTACTCGGAGTTAAGGGGTAATGTGAAAGTGGAAATCAAGAAATCAAACCATTGAGGGGTTTGATGTATGTGTACCTGATTTAAGAACAGAACCAGGGCGACTACTTGTAAATTCACCGCTACTGACTATCTCTTTACCATTGCAGAAGACGTGCTCAACTCCATCTGCTCCGGCAAATAGCCTAGGAGCTTCTAAAGGTAGGTCATTAACGATAGAGGTAGGTTGTGACCCTATGGCATTCTCATCAATGACAATTACGTCAGCATAATGCCCTTCCTTTATTGCGCCTCTATCTACAAGGCCATAAAGGTTAGCAGGAACCTCAGTGAGCATATGGACTGCTTCTTCCATCTCCAGTAAAGCCCTCTTCCTGACAGCCTCACCAAGCATGTACGTTGTGTAATTTGAGGACAAGAATAAATCTAAATGGGCCCCAGCATCCGACGCGCCGATAATTGCTCTAGAGTCCCGCCAAACCTCTACTCTTGCTTCCCAATCAGCGTCTGGTTCATCATCTACAGGATTACCGAAAGAGGTTTCTAACTCGTCAGCAATAGCTATATCAACAAGAGTATCCCATGGACTCTTTCCAACTTCCTCGGAGATTTCATAAATAGTTTTGCCGATATATCCCTCATTTTCAGGCGCCTTTGTGTGGAAAATAGTCTTAGCGCCCCAGTGCGCAACATTACGAAGAGGGCCATCCTGTTGAGCAAAATCATCAAGTTCCCTACGTGCGTCTTCATCGCTAAGTATCTGCATCTTCTCTTCCCGACTTTTCAGAATGAAGTTTTCCCACTCAGGAAGAGCATCAAGCACAAATCCACCCAAGAAATTTAGATGTAAGCCAAGTGTCATCGGTACAGTAAGCGCAATGACTTTTCCACCTTTTGAAGCGGCAATGTCGCCAGCTTCTAATTTTTTCTTACCTTCATCAAGAGTTCTCGCATTTATATTCAAGACATTCCAGTTGAGTGGACTATTAGCCGCAACGGACATGTCAGCCATTAGATCCATCGCCCACTGCTCGAATGGTCCTAGTGCAGGAATAAATTCTATTGATGTACCGTCGAAATCAGAAAGTACTTCGCAGAGAGCGATGAGTTCACTTCTATTTGCATACCGGCTGGGTACCATATTTCCAAATGGATCATTATGTGTTCTCGACCACGATGATGAAAATCCTAAGCCACCTGCTTCTAGACCTAAACGAAGCAATTCCTGCATTGCTAATAACTCGTCGGCAGTTGCTTCACGTTCTGTAGCTGCAGTTCCCATCACGACTCTCCTAAGAGCGCTATGACCTACTTTAAAACCAGCATTAATTGATAAGTCGCCCTTCATAGAGTCAAAATATTCTGAAGTTGATTTCCAGTTCCAAGGAACACCCTCCTGAAGGCACTCAAGGGGGATGCCTTCCACACGTGAAAGCATTTTCATCAAATAATCTCCAACTTCAGGATCATCACTGAGAGGAGCAATAGTGAAACCACAATTTCCACCAACGACTGTGGTTACTCCATGAAGCGGAGAAGGAGATAACGTTCCATCCCAAAATACCTGAGCATCGAGATGAGTATGTACGTCAACAAAACCAGGGCAAACAACTTTCCCAGATGTGTCAATAACAGACTTTGATTCCGATGATGATAAATCCTCAATCGCAGTTATTCTGTCGTCAACAATGCCAACATCGCTTTTGAATCGCTTCTTTCCAGTCCCGTCAATGACTTCTCCACCTCTAAGGATCACATCAAACATTGCTACCTTCCCTTCTCAGAGATACGTTAGTGGATATAACCCTTCTTTCACAATGAACATAATATGAAACAGGGATAATGATGAGGAGATGTTATGGCGGACATAGATCAAGATTATGAATGGAAACTGATCGTAGGGGGTGAAGAGATTTCAACCAGTGCTCACTATGACATTATTGATCCAAACACAACAGGAATTGTGGGGAAAGCTCCTGAGGCTACAGTTCAACAAACTCTCCAAGCGGCTGCAGCAGCGAAGGAAGCACTACCTAAATGGAAAGCGCTCTCAATGGATGAACGCTGCACTTATATTGCAAAAGCAGCGGATGCACTTGAAGTCGCAAGCGCTGAATGGGTTGATCTGGTACAAGCCGAAACGGGAGCAACAATGCGAATAGCTAAAACCATGCAAGTCGCAGGTGCTTTCATAGACAGATTCCGTTATTACTCAAAATCTTTTGAAATGAATCAACCTTTAACTCCGGTATATTCAGCGGCTAGCGCTCTGGCTCCTGAGTCATTAATTGCAGGTAACGTTATTCGGCAGCCAGCTGGAGTCGTAGCATGTATCACTCCCTACAATTTCCCCCTGGTGAACGTTGCAGGAAAGATAGCTCCAGCTCTGGCAATGGGGAATACGGTTATCATCAAACCAGCACCTCAAGATCCGCTAGCGGTCATAAAGTTAGGGGAGGTCCTAAACTCTATCTTCCCTCCAGGGGTAGTCAATGTGATCGTAGGTTCCTCCCCAGACATTGGCGCCGCTCTCGTTGACAGTTCTGATGTCAATATGATTTCTTTCACGGGAAGCTCAATGGTCGGAGCAAAGATCATGGAGAGCGGTGGAAAAACTATGAAAAGACTGCTCATGGAGCTTGGAGGCAAAGGAGCTTTAATCATGACTGAAGATTGCGATATACAATCAGCAGTTGGAGGAATCGCTAGCGTCTGGGGATTCCACAGTGGCCAAATCTGCACAGCACCTACACGCGTAATCTGTCATAAAAGCATTTATGAAGAAACAGTGGCTACTCTCAAAGCAACATCAGAATTTATGACAGTAGGTGATGCAAGAGAGGAAGGAACGTTAGTCGGCCCTGTTATAACGGAAACACATCGTGACCGAGTTGAGTCGTTCATTCAGTCAGGAATTGATGATGGTGCAGAAGTGATCGTCGGCGGGGAGCGCCCAGATAGAGACGGTTATTTTATTGCCCCCACGCTCCTAGCAGGGTGTAATCCTGATATGCATGTTGTAAAAGAAGAAGCGTTCGGTCCGGTTGTAGTCGTCATGTCTCACGATGGAGATGAACATGCTGTTGAACTAGCAAATGACAGTGATTATGGACTATTTAGCTATGTTTACGCAGGCAATACAACACGAGCTTATGACATAGCGCAAAAGCTTGAGAGTGGAAATGTAGCACTGAATACCATAGCCCCTCACATGTATGCTCCATTTGGAGGATTTAAGATGTCAGGTGTAGGAAGAGATCGCGGTCGTTGGGGCCTAGAGGCTTACAGCGAAGTGCAAGCGATTAATTGGCCTAGCTAATCACGAATGTATTATTTCAAAGCGGGTTTTCTACAAACGTAGTAATTATTTCCTGCATCACCGTCAACTCTTGCGACTTCTTCAACTTCGAACCCTGCATCAGTGAAAATCTGACGTGCCTGTTGAGCACCCCACATAGCTCCTAAGCCCTCGCCGTCGTATGCCAGTGAAACAGACATACAGTGCATGCAAGAAACTGTGTACCCAAATGTTCCTATCGGGTGATCTAAATTTTCCCCAAGGTGGCTTGATGCACATAAGTCAGCGCACAACCAGTAACCATTTGGCTTTAAGCTGTTGAAGATTCCTCTGACCATATCCCTGGGTTTAGCTTGATCGTGTACCGCATCAAATGTTGTAATAAAATCAAATTCATCTGAGCCGGTTAATGAGGCTGCATCCTGCACTTGAAAGGAGACATTGCCAAGTTCCATTGCCTCTGACTCCGTTCGCGCAACATTGATAGCTTCCTCAGAAAAGTCAATTCCAGTAAATTTGCTATTCGGGAAAGTAGCGCCCATCACGTTGATCGCGTGCCCCGACCCACATCCGACATCAGCAACTTCAATGCCGTCTGAAAGCTCATCAATAAGACCGGGGACGAGTGGAAGAACTGTATTTATCAACAATGCATCAAATCGTGCTGCACTAGCTTCAGCCATGATGGCATGAAATGTTGTGTATTCAGAATAGGGGACGCCCCCTCCATTTTTGAAATGATGGACAATCTGGTCCTCAACCTGGGCTAACAGCGGAATGTATTGCATGTATAAGGATTGATTTCTCGGACCCGCAGAGCGAGTCAACATAGCAGCGTGCTCAGCGGGCAGTGTGTACAGGTCTCGGTTGGAGTCATATTCAACTATCTCCGCAGTGGTCATTGCCGCAAGCCATTCTCTAACATATCTTTTATCCAGCCCAGCTAGCTCTGATATTTTCTCCACCGACGCGGGGCCGCAATCAGACATGGTGTCAAATAGCGCAACTTTATGGCCAACACTTATCATGAGGGCCGCAGCAGCACCATTTAATATTCCACCGATTTTCTTTCCGAAGTTACCAAGCCGTTTCATATCTAAATCCGCTTGAGTCATTGAGCCTCCCTAGAAGTAGTTTCCGATGTGTTTTGTTGTTTCGGCAAGATCCCAGGGATAACCCTTTGGATCATGATTATGAGAACAGATGCGATCATTGTAGAACTTAAAACCATCAACCAAGTTTTTCCATCTAGCCATTCCAACTCAAAATAGTCTCTTGTGAAAGGCACAGCGATTATGCAGGCATGAAGGCCCGCCATAGAAATCGCAAGACCCACTTTCCAAAGCCGAAGGGGCCTAGACACCACAACTAGAACAACTAATCCGATTACTAATAAAGCGATGGTCGCAGCCGATCGTGCCTCAGCTAATTCAGTGTTGCTTAAGTCTTGCCCTGCCCAATCTCTCGACTTTAAGTAGACGATCCAAGTTGTCACCGCCGCTATCGCACCAGCTGGAACAGAAAATCGTAAGACTCGTTGAAGGAAGCCAGAACGGACCAAATCAGTATTGGGAGCTAAAGCGAGCACAAGGCCAGGCAAACCGATACTGAATGTTCCTATCAAAGTGAGTTGCCTAGGCAAGAAAGGGAATTCAATTCCTTGAATTCCTATAAGGGCAGTTAATAAAAGGGCATACGCCGCTTTCGTGACGAAGAGATTCGCAACCCTTTCAATGTTATTAATAACCTTTCGCCCTTGAGCAAGCACTTCTGGCAGGGTCGAGAAACTATTGTCCAATAAAACCAGTTGTGCTACGCCACGAGAAGCAGAGCTTCCACTTCCCATTGCGATTCCCATATCAGCGTCCTTAAGTGCAAGGACATCATTTACACCGTCACCTGTCATAGCGACAACATGCCCTTCAGCTTGTAGCGAAGCAACCATTGAACGTTTCTGATGTGGAGTGACTCTTCCAAATACTGTTGACTCCTTAATAGCTTCAGAGAGTTTTTTCTCATCATCCAATGTCCTAGCATCAATACTGTTGTCGCAGTTTGGTACGCCCGCTGTAGCGGCAACAGTCGCTACCGTTGCGGTGTTGTCGCCTGAAATAACTTTGAGTTCAACTCCTTGGTCAGCAAAAAATCTCAGAATTTCTGGCGCATCCTCCCGAACTGTATCGTCAAGGAGTATCAAACAGATCGGATCAACGGCTCCTTGGAATCCCTCATTTAGCGGTGCATCAATTTTGCACAGAGCAAGAACTCTTCGTCCGCGTTCAGCTTCAGATTGAGCCTTTTGTTGAGCGTCATGAGTGGCGTTTTCTAGCAGAATGTCTGGAGCCCCGAAGAAAAATGTTCCATGGCCAGAAAATTCTACTGCGGACCATTTTCTAGCGGAATTAAATGGCTCAAATGAAGATATCTCCCAGTCGAGTACCTTCTTTGTTGCGACGGCTACTGCCGACATTGTCGGATTCGGGTCCGGGTCACTGTGGGCTACAGATCCAAGAATCTCAAGAGCGGATCTATGGTCGAAATCGCCAAGTGGGATGATGTCCCCAAAACTAATTTCTCCGGTAGTGATAGTTCCTGTTTTATCAAGGCAAAGAGTATCAACGCGCGCTAAAAGTTCAACAGTTGCGAGTTCTTTCGCTAAAGCTCTCTTTCTTGCGATTGCGACAACACCTGCAACGAATGAAAGACTCGTGAGAAGCACTAATCCATCCGGCACCATAGCTACTGCAGCAGCCACTGAGCCTTGCAACGCATTCTGCCATTGATCTTCAACATCAAGCAGGGAAAATAGCAATAACGCACCTGCAGGAGGAATCAGGAACATTAGCACTCTCAGAATAGAGTTAATTCCTCTTCTTAGTTCACTGTCAACCAAGGAGAATCTTTTGGCTTCTAAAGCTAATGCATTTGCATAGGAGTCGGCACCTACACGAGTGACTTTGAAAATACCAGTACCTGCGTTCACAAAACTTCCTGAAAGGACCTCATCTCCCACCTCTTTTGCAATAGGGTCTGATTCTCCTGTCAGGAGCGACTCGTCAATCTCCAACCCTTGTGTCTCAAGAACATCTCCATCAACTACAATTTGGTCTCCAGCTCCAGTAACAACCAGATCATCTTGAACAACCTCATCAGCGGCGACTTCTTCTTCTGCGCCATTTCTGATGACTCGAACGCTCGGGGAATTCAGTAGTTGAAGTTTCTCCAACTCTCTCCTTGCGTAAATTTCCTGCGAAACGCCAATCACGCTGTTGCTAATGACCACTCCCACGAAAAGACCATCGGCTGGAAAACCAGCGACAAGGATCAGCACGAAAAGCGCCAGCATTATTGCGTTCACTGGGTTAAAAACGTTAGCGTAAACAATTTGCCATGTTGAACGTGAGGTTGTTTCAGGGTCTTTGTTGACCCTTCCATCATTTGTGCGTTCAATTACCTCTTCATGAGTTAATCCCTGCACTGCAATACCTTTCATCAAAAGTTGATTATTTCTTCTCCATGTCAACAATAAATGAGGAAATTGAATCTGGCACTTTTTGCTAAGTGTGATTAAAGCTGAGTTGAAATTTCCAAACAGATTCGGTCATTACGAGTCTATGGAAACCAAGACTTTCGCCAGAGCGTGAATTATAGTTTCGGTCACCTTCCCAAACAGCTGCGAGACCCTCGTCAGTTTTGATCATCTGTGTAGCATACGCTCTTGGGCCTCTCAACGAGACAGATTGAATGGCTTCGTCAACAGAGTTAAATTGGGAAAGATCAAACAAAGTCATCCATGTCGGCGGAAGAATTTCAATAAGATTTGAATGTGCTTTCTCTAAAGCTTCCTTTGTCGTCCACCACGCATAGTCAGTAATCTCTCCATCATCTACAGTAATAGTTCCATCTGGTGCTTTTGCGATGAAGAACCATGTTGAAAATCTTTTTGGGGCCTCAATAGGTGGCAGCCAATGGCTGTAATACGTTAAATCCTTTTCAGCTATGGCAAGTCCAGATTCTTCAAGGCACTCTCTACAAGCTGCTGTTTTAGCGCTGTCATCATCAGTTGTACCTTTAATACGATCCTCTTCGTCTACTTTCCCACCAGGGAAGACCCACATACCCTCGGCAAATGATAGTTTCGTATTCCTTTTGATCATCAAAACTTCTATCCCATGGACTGAATCCCTAATGGGAATAACTGTAGATGCGGGGATCAGCGGCTTGTCCGCAGTTGTGTTATTGGCTAACCAGCTCTCTAAATTCAATAGAATTCTCCAACGATATCTTTTGGCTATAACTCGTTGAACTCCTCATGCCCTATCGTAATAGTTAGATGAGCTCTGTAACCAACAATCCAAAATTAAGACTATTAATAGCTGTCATACCGTTTGTCGTCATTTTGATCGTTGCATGTGGAAAATCTGAGGTACCAAACCTTATAGAAGCACCTACAGTCACCACCCCGACACCCAAAGTTGTGACTGTTATCGAGGAACTAGTTAACGAGCCAGTGCAATCAAATTCTACCGGTCAACCAGACAACGAATTCGATACGAAAGAGATTGAGCGGAACTATCGAGGTATCAATGATGAAACCATCAAAATCGCAGTAGTAAAAAGTGGCAATGTTTTCCAAGATGTAGAAATCGGAGTCAAAGCAAGAATATTTAGGCTCAACGAAAACGGTGGTATAAATTCAAGGAAATTAGAAATTGTTGAAGTTATTGACGATTCAGGTAGTGAAGAAACTTTGAAGTCAGCTGTTGAGGAGATTGTTGATCAAGATATTTTTGCCCTCATTCTATTATCGACAGCAACCAGCCCAGCTGTCACGGACATACTTGCTGAAAATAATCTGCCCTTTTTCGGATGGGGATTTACTGAGGGTTTCTGTGAACCCAATAAATGGGGATTTGGTTTTAACGGTTGCATGAACCTTGCAACAAGTGCTGCCAACAATGAGAATCTTGACACGAGTTCACTAAGGCTTCTTTCAATCTTTTATGGGCGTGTACCCCAAGTTATCTCTATCACCACAAGCGACTCCGCCGGAACCGCAGTCACCGTTCAGAATGAAACCCTATGGGGAGACAATCTCATCAAGTCAGTACAGTTTGATGACGACATCTCGGCCGCCGCTATTTTGGAAGAGGTCAATTCACTTGGTGCAGATGTTTTACTTGTATCAATGGGATTAGAAACAACGGTTGACATTAAAAGAGAGCTCATAGATAATTTCTCTGGAATGGTCGTTGACGATGTTACATATCTTCCCGGCATTCTGCAGGATTTTGAAATGGCTGCGAAATTGGAGGGCGGTTATGTCTTTTCACAAGTACCGCCACAAGAGGAATATCGCGGGGCCACTACGGAAATCATGACAGGACTATCACAAATAGATGGACCGCAGATATACAGCCAAGCTATCTCAGTTGGTTACTGGAGCACAGATTTGTTGGTCGCAATCCTGAATTCAATTGAAGGCGAAATAAACGTTAAGAGTTTTTTCGAAAAAGCAAACATAGAGGGCTATCTCTATAATCCAGAATTCTCTGGGGGTCCATGCCCAATCCAAACTGCTCTAGCACATCAAGGCTCTTCTGGTGGTGCGGCGTTGCTTCAAGTGCGAGGTGGTGTTTTTCGTCCAGTGGTCAATTTCAATTGTCCATAAACTCAGCGTCGCAACGTTTCTATTTCTCAATATGATGATCGATAATGCGCACACAGTTTAGGACACTTAAATTTTCACCGACAACAGTTGGTCCTGTCATAGAACTTATGAACCGCTATAGATACACATCTGATTCCATCTTCTGGTTCAACATCGAACCTGATGTAGACGAACGTTCCATCCATACTGGAAGTATCTTTTGGAAAGCGTTTTCCAGTCGTGGTCCGAGGATTCCTCAGTTCACATGGACCTCTGCCACTGATAGAAAAGGAAATTATCAGCCGTCAGAAATCGGGCTTACACATCCTACAGGGATAGCTGTATTGGAGAGAATTAAGGGTTTTCAAATCAATATTCCTGATGAATGGCGATTAATCCAAGACCACCCAAAACGAGGAATCGTTTTTCAGTTGCCGGCGACCTATGATTCAGAAGAAGTTGTCATGTTCGCAACGTCTGTCATACCTGTTGTTAGCCCATTTGAATTTGCAGGGTCGTTCAAATTAATTTATTCGGACCTTACTCTGGAGTGATAGATATTTGGACAACTAGGTCTGTGAAAGATGGAATATCCAATCCGTCGCTGCACTGTAGGATTTCGCCTTCCGATGTTGATTTCGTAACAATTCCAGCATTCCCAATCCAAGAAGTATCAACTCCTCCCATAGACCAAGCATTCCATACTTCTAGGAGAGTAGCCCCAACTCCACGTATTCTGATTTCGCTAGTTTCAGGGCTGTTATGACTCCACAATGCAACCTCGGGGCCTCGGTAACCATTTATGTCCATGACGCCACTATTCAAAGCAAGCTTTACTGCCTGCAGTCGAGGCGAAGCGACACTTAGACGGTTGACGACTACTAAAGAGCCATCTCTTACCGGAATTCGAACAATAGCACGTATTATTTTTCCCCGATGAGTGATCGTATCACTATTTGAATCTTCAAAAAGCTCGCTGAGAGTAGGAGAATTCAATTTCTTTCTCCAAACGGGTCTACAGAGCTATTAGGCCAATTCGGGATAGGTGTGCGCCCATGTCCATCTTCATAACTTAGAAGATGGACTTTCATAGTCTCGTATTTCGATGTTCTTGGATTTCTTCGTTGGGGTGGCTTCCCATCACGTAATCTTTCCACATTACTAGTTCCAAATATTATGGCCCCAGGTGACACACCAACATTTTTCCAAAATCTAGAACGCACTGTTGAGGGTGTAGGCTCAGAGCCACTTTTCGTGAGGTTGTAAATATCATCACCGGGCGACCATCCCCGCAATCGTATACCGGCAGTTGTGGTTTCAAATTCAGGTTCCTCACTGCTTTTTGCTGATTCAGATTCAGCACCAATCATTAACTCACTACCCCTGTCAATGGTCTCTTCGCCAGCACTGGACTTTTCTGGTAATCTCACTTCTCCTTTGGAGCTTTCGGAAATATCAACTATGGCTTCATTGAATTCTTCATTGGCGCTTGACTCTATCTGAACATGTTCTGGCTCTGTAACTGCAATCACGTCTCTATAATTTGAACCTTTAAGATGCTCTGCACGGGTTTCGATGTCTATTCTTCTCGCAGAACTGAAGACATCGCTTCGAAACAAACGCTCATCAGGAAATTTATAGGCTTTTGGAATGAATTTTCGATGGCGAAGTGGTGTCCCAAACCAATCAATTGCCACTCCTATTAAGGCGATGATTAACATAATCGCCGCAAAAGCAAGAAATGTTTCGGGTGATGACATTGCACCTCAAGTAGACGTTTATTCAATTATCGCACACAGCGAGATAGATACGATGGCAACCTTTTTAAGATAGATCTAGTTTTTGGATCTTGCATCATCAAGACTAGCGACTCTGTGATCTAAAGGAGTTTGACTATATTGATCTGCTCTGTGTTGAGTTCTGTCTGTTAGTAATTTCTCTAAAGGCGTATTGCTATCACTTCGGAGAAGATCGTGGAGCACATTATTTCGTTTTAGGAAAAGGTACGACCCTGATAACGTAACAAGACAACAACAAATAGCTAAGTACAACATCACAAAGACGTACGATAGGCCCATCGTGCATAGAAAGCAAGATATAGCTTCGTGTCTGATTTCCACTTCTTGCGGTTTTTTCATAGAGTTAGACAAGTGAATTCAGATCTTAGGAGTCAACGTGGGTGAGCCAGTCATTATAGAAGCAGTGCGAACACCGATAGGGAAGCGAGGTGGCCATCTCTCTGGGGTCATAGCACCCAAGTTGCTCGCGACTGTCCAACAAGAAGTTTTGAAAAGAGCTGGCGTTAAACCGGAAGAGGTTGATCAACTCGTTGGCGGATGCGTCACTCAGGCAGGGCAACAAGCATCTAATGTGACCAGAAATGCCTGGCTATCAATGGGCGAAGATTACTCGCCTGCAGCCACGACTATTGATTGTCAATGTGGATCGGGAGCTCAAGCAAATACTTTTGTACAAGGATTAATCGCAACAGGTGGAGCACAAATCGCAATTGGTTGTGGAGTTGAACAGATGTCTCAAGTCCCTTTAGGGACTGCCGCTAGAGGAGGGGGCGGATACTACAAGGACGCTGAAACGTGGCCTTGGGATGATCCCCCTAATGGTCAATTCGGAGCTGCTCAACGTATTGCCGAACTTCGAAGGATTACTCGAGAACAGCTTGATAAAGCTGGTGCTGAATCTCAGGAAAAGGCCGCCAGAGCTTGGGCTGAAGGTCGCTTTGATCGAGAAGTAACAGTAGTCAAAGCAGCACCGATCATAGGGAAAGACGGAAACCCTACCGGGGAAAACCACGATGTGAAAAGAGACCAAGGACTTCGTGAAACCTCGCCAGAAAGTCTGGCCAAACTAGCACCAGTTATTGAAGGTGACTTACATACAGCGGGTACATCTTCACAAATCTCTGATGGTGCTTCGGCGGTTCTATGGATGGATAGTGAAATAGCTGACAGACGGGGAATTAAACCCAGAGCAAGGATTTCCTACCATACGATGGTTGGGTCCGATCCTTATTACTTGCTTGATGGTCCGGTCGATGCAACTCAGAAAATGTTAGACCAATCGAAATATACTATTTCTGACTTTGACCTCTTTGAATGTAATGAAGCTTTTGCGTCTGTCATGCTGTCTTGGGCGCAAGTGCACAAGGTGCCTGAGGAAAAAATTAATGTAAATGGAGGAGCGATAGCTCTAGGTCATCCTGTGGGTTGCACTGGGTCTCGCTTGATTACCACTTTACTTCATGAACTTGAGCGCCAAGACAAGGAATTAGGTTTCGTAACAATGTGCCAAGGCGGTTCATTGGGAATAGCAATAGTGCTAGAGAGAATATAGAAGGAGGAGTGGTGAAAGGTTTTTTAGAAGGAAAAAATATAGTCATTACAGGGGCTGGATCCGGAATTGGTAAAGCCATAGCGATTGCTACTGCGAAGGAAGGTGCGAATATCGTGGTTGCTGATTATGGTGTAGCCCTTGATGGGTCTGAACCAACAAGTGAAATCGCAGAATCTACCTCTGAAGAGATCAGGGCATTCGGAGTTGAAGCCATACCTGTAGCTGGTGATGTTTCCAAAATGGAAACTGGGGAACAAGTTATCTCCGCTGCAGTGGAAAACTGGGGATCGGTGGATGGTGTAGTGTGTGTTGCTGGGATTCTCAGGGAGAGGATGCTCTTTAACATGAGCGAAGACGAATGGGATGCTGTGATTGCAGTTCATCTCAAAGGCCATTTCACTGTCTATCGCCATGCAATGGCGATTATGCGAAAGCAAGAATCGGGGGGAAGCATTCTAGGAATTACCTCGGGAGCGTTCACAGCGTCAACTGCACAACCAAATTATTCCGCTGCCAAGGGAGGGATTGTTAGCTTGACAAGGTCGGCAGCTATGACAGCAGCCAGCATAAGCCTCAGGGGGGGTCCTGCAATAAATGCTAACTGCTTAGCTCCTACAGCAAGAACAAGAATGAGCGACAATGTACCTTTTGCATTTGAAACCGGAGACCCTGAAGACATTGCTCCTATGGCGATTTATCTTCTGTCAGATCAGGGAAGAGATGTAAATGCACAAATATACAGTGTTGTGGGACGCAGAATTTCGGTCTGGAACCAACCTAGAGAGATTCGCACTATGTATTCACCGGGTGAAGCATGGACTCCAGAAGAAATTGCATCTATGTTGCCCAATACGATAAAGCAGGAACCGAACCCTTTCATTGATGACTTAGAGAGACGTATGAAAGAAATGGAAGCTGGGGACAAGAGTGGAGACTAACGAGACACCAACATACCCCGAGGGCCGCAACCTATTAAAGGGTAAAAGTGTTGTGATTACAGCTGCAGCAGGATCAGGCATCGGTTTTGCTACAGCGAAAAGATGCGCTGAAGAAGGAGCAAGAGTTCTGCTATCAGATACTCACGAAAATCGATTAGCTGAATCCGTGTCGTCACTTCAAAGTAAACAATTCGAGGCATACGGTATTCCATGCGACGTAACTAAAGAAAATGAGGTGCAAGAATTATTTAATTTCGCTATCACTAAATTTGAGACCGTAGATGTAATGATAAATAATGCAGGTCTTGGCGGACAATCAGACCTCATCAATATGTCAGATGAGGAATGGCAGAAAGTACTAGACGTAACGCTAAATGGAACGATGAGGTGCACGAGATCTGCACTGAGACATATGATTCCCTTACAACGGGGAGTAATCGTAAACAATGCAAGCGTCGTTGGGTGGCGTGCTCAAAAGGGTCAGTGTCACTATGCTGCAGCGAAGGCAGGTGTTATGGCTCTCACCAGATGTGCTGCGATGGAAGCAGCTGATGCTGGAGTAAGGGTTAATGCTGTCGCACCAAGCTTTGCATCACATCCTTTTCTAGAAAAAGTAAGTGATCCTCTTCTCTTAGAGGAGTTAGAAGCGCAAGAGCCTTTTGGTCGCGGTGCTCAGCCTTGGGAAATTGCCAACATCATAGTTTTCTTGGCAAGTGACTTAAGTAGCTATATGACAGGGGAATGCGTGAGCGCTAGTTCTCAACATCCATAAAGAGAGAGTGAAAAGTGCCAGGACCTTTGGAAGGCATACGCGTAATAGAGATTTCTGCTATCGGACCTGCGCCCTTTGCCGGCATGTACCTCTCTGACCTGGGGGCCGAAGTTATTCGCATAGGGCGCGTTGTGCAGAATCGAAACCCACTGGCGTCCAAGTCAGGCCCATTAGAGCGTGGGAAAAAATCAATAAACCTTGACCTCAAATCGCCAGAAGGCATTGAAATTGCTTTAGAACTAATCGAACAAGGGCATGTCCTCATAGAGGGATTCAGGCCGGGCGTTGTAGAAAAGTTAGGATTGGGCCCCACCGAGTGCTTTCAAAGAAACCCAAAGCTCGTTTATGGAAGGATGACCGGTTGGGGGCAAGAGGGACCTTTGTCCAGCTCCGCAGGCCATGATATCAATTACATAGGCCTGGCGGGGCCATTAGCGCACATTGGCAGAAATGGCCATCCACCGTCAGTTCCTCTCAATTTAGTTGGTGATTTCGGGGGCGGATCTTTATTTCTAATCGCTGGCATTCTCGCAGCATTAGTTGCTGTATCTAATGGGAACGATGGACAAATTATTGATGCAGCGATGGTCGATGGAGCTGCGTATTTAGCTTCTCCTTTATTCTCGGCTTATCAATCCGGATTTTGGAGCAATCAACGAGGAACAAATCTATTGGACTCAGGTGCTCCTTTCTATGACGTATATGAATGCAAATGCGGAGACTTTCTTGCAACTGGAGCAATAGAACCGCAATTCTATAAGCAACTTTTGATGGGTCTTGGGTTTGATCCCGATGAGATTCCACCTCAGAATGACAGGGAACATTGGCGAGACACAAAAGACAAGTTTGCAGCGAGGTTCTTAACTAAGCGAAGATCTGAATGGCTTAAAATCTTTGAGGGTACTGACGCGTGCGTAAGTCCGGTTTTGAATATGGGGGAGAGTTACCTGCACCAACATGCAAGAGATCGTGACTCATTTTTTGAAACGTGTGGTGTCATCCAACCAAAGCCCGCTCCGAGATTCTCCCTTACAGAAACTGAACCCTCGCAAGAATCTGAAAGCCTCGGGCAGAGCACATCTGAGATTCTATTATCCATAGGGCGAAGCACGGATCAAATCAATGACTACTTTGCGAGGGGGATTGTAAGTTAGTTTGTTGTTTTCTACAGAACCAATTCTGCCATTAAACGCATAGTTTCTAAATCGTTGGCGCCAATGATAAGAGTTGTTACTGGAGACTTTTCCCATAGCTCCAAACGTTCTTTTATCCTTTCCAAAGGACCTACCAATGAAATTTCGTCAGCAAATGCATCCGGCACTGCACGTATTGCTTCGTCTCTTTTCCCTGACAGGAAAAGAGACTGGATATTATTAGCCTCAGATTCGTAACCCATGCGAGCCATCAGTTCTGTGTGAAAATTGCGATTCTGAGCGCCCATTCCACCTATATAGAAAGCCAGAATAGCCTTCTGCATAAAAAGACCTTCACTCACATTGTCGCAAATATTCACATTGACATTTACAGCTATCTCAAAGTCTTCCTTCAATTTTGAATGAGGTAATTGGTATATCTCTGGCCTGCTAGGGGAATAATACAGAGGCAGCCATCCTTCGCATTCTTCAAAAGCCAATGCAATATTTTTGGGGCCTTCTGCCCCAAGATAGATCGGAATATCAGGTCGTAAAGGTTTATTTATGAGTTTGAGTGGCTTGCCTAACCCCCAGGAGTTCGGGGCATCCTTTGGATATGGCAAAGGGAGATTTGGCCCATCAGCAGTGACAGGTTCATCTCTGAGGAGAATTTTTCTAATGATATTAATCGTTTCTTTTGTTCTTCCTATCGGTTTCCCAAAGGGCTGCCCGTGCCACCCCTCAATAACTTGAGGGCCAGACACTCCTATTCCTAAGCAGAACCTTCCTCCTGATAATGCGTCTAGTGTCATAGCTTGCATGGCTAGCGTCGCCGGTGATCTGGCACCTAATTGTGCGATGCCCGTTGCTAATTTGATTTTGCTTGTGTGCGCACCTACCCAGCAAAGGGGAGTAAAAGCATCGCTACTATAACTTTCACCTGTCCACAACGAATCGTATCCAAGATTCTCTGCTTCAATCCCAACTGAAACGATGTCCAGTTTCGGCTCTCGTGTCCAGTATCCGTATTGAGCGCCTAACTTCATTTTGCAAGCTCGAAAAGGCCATCTGCAGATGGTGGACCATCTGTTTTGACTAGATTCTTTTCAACCAAGTGCACAAGGTGGCTGAACACCGATTGGCCTGCAGCCATGTGGAGGATATGTGGTGTCTCAACGTACATTTCCGTAACCAGATCAGGAATTGTTTTGCTTGCGACCTGGAGGCAATCAAGAATTTGGTTTTCTCTGCTTATTCTGTGGTTGATTAAAGCCGAAGTGAAATCAATGGGATTTGGGATTCTAGGGCCATGTGTTGGGTAAAAAAATTTATCTTTTCTTTCGAGAAGCATGGTGAGACTTTCCATATATGCGTTCATAGATCCCTCAGGCTCAGGAATCACTGACGTGCTCCACCCCATGACGTGATCGCCAGTAAACAAGCTTTGCTCTTCCTTGTAGCCGAAACAGAGATGATTTGAGATATGGCCAGGGGTATGTAAGGCCTCAAGGGTCCAAGTTCCACCCGCTATAACATCTCCATGCCCAATTTCTATATCTGGGCTGAAAGACATATCACCGGGTTCTTCTTGGTCATGTTCGGTGTTTTCTTTCGAGGAAGCAGGCATGCTTTTGCGTAATTCCTCTATCTCCTCTTCGGTGGGGTAGAGGTCATCCCAAGTAGTCGGCTTTGCGAGAATAGCGGACTGTTCAGAAACCACGGGGTGACTTCCGAAGCCGAGGATAGGTGCTCCGGTAGCAGTTTGAAGGGCTCTACTCGCGGGCGAGTGATCTCTATGCGTGTGAGTAGCGATAATGTGAGTTATTTCTTCACCTGAAACTGCTGCGAGGATTGCAGCAACATGTTCATCATCCTCCGGGCCTGGATCAATGACTGCGACCTGTCCACGCCCGACTATGTAAGTTCCCGTCCCAGTGAAAGTGAAGCGTCCAGGATTATTTGCAATGACTCTTCTGATTCCTGCAGTGACCTGAACAACTTCTCCGTATTTAGGGTCAATTTCTGTAACGTAAGGAATGCTCAAGGTTCCGAACTCCCAAGATGGTTAATTGCATCAAGATAATTCGGGCGCTCTCCGCCTCCATGAAGAACAATATTAGAACCTGATAACCATCCCGCTTTATGGGATGCTACGAAAAGACAAGCGTCTGCAACATCTTGCGGTGAGCCCATGCGACCTAATGGTATTGTCTCAGCAATCTTTCCAACGGTGCTATCGTCCCCATAGAAACTTCTGCTTTCCTCAGTTAATACCAGTCCTGCGCTGATAGAAACAACACGGATTTCTGGTCCCCACTCCAGAGCGAGCGTCTGTGTAGCGCTAATAATTCCTGCCTTGGCTGCCCCATAAGCCACACCAAAAGGGTTAGGTCGCATTCCACTAACGCTTGAAATGTTGATAATCACCGCCGAGTCTGATGAAGCACGCATCAAGTTACCTGCTACCTGTGAAAAAATCATAGGAGCTATTAAATTTAAATCCACAATACTTTTTGTGAACTTTTCGCTTGCGCTAGCGGAGTCGGCTGGTGGAGCCCCACCAGCGTTATTGACTAGAATATCTAATTTGCCATATTCGCTTTGGCAGAGTTCAACCACTTCCTTTATGTCCTCGCTATTGCGAACATCACAACTGACAAAGTGCGCTTTTCTATCTGAGACACCGATATCGGCGTCGGGGCGTTTTCGTGCACATACAAGTACTTCCGCTCCTGCTTCGAGGAACGTCTCCGTGATCGCTTTCCCGATTCCTCTAGTCCCCCCAGTTACGATAGCTACCTTGTCTTTTAAGCTGTTTTCCATACTTTTCACGATTCGCCCTTGAGCTATAAAATAAGTACCTTTACATATTGTGCCAGATGTTAGTAGTAATTGAGTTAACGAAAGATTTTATCTAGCCTTATAGGTAAAGAAAAGTGAGACAAAGTGCCAAATAAAGTCCTAACCGAAGAAGAGGTTGTGTCGGAGATACAAGATGGGATGACCATTGGTGTAGGTGGTTGGGGTTCGCGCAGAAAGCCTATGTCACTTATTCGTGCCATTATTCGTGCGGGGCGAAAGGACCTGACCATTGTGAGCTATGGAGGGCCAGAAATTGGGCTTCTTGCAGCGACAGGCCAGTTGCGTAGAGCGGTCTATGGGTTCGTATCTTTGGATTCAATACCGCTTGAACCGCACTTTCGGATCGCTAGACAAACGGGGTCAATCATTGCGACAGAATTTGATGAGGGGGCTTTCTATCTAGGACTACTAGCGGCTTCCCACAGAGTTCCCTTCTATCCCACGCGCGCTGGGTTGGGGTCGGATATGTTAAAAATGAATCCGGAGTTAAAAGTCATTTCATCACCGTACAGCGATGCAAACGGTGAATACGAACAATTAGTTGCCATACCCGCCTTTGACATTGATGTTTCATTAATTCATATGAATCGTGCCGATAAAGGTGGGAATGGCCAATTTCTGGGTCCGGATCTATTTTTTGATGACTTGTTCGCAATGGCAGCGAAGAAAACATTTATGAGCTGCGAATCAATTATCGATACCGAAGATTTTCTCACGCACGGGAGTGTGCATACTCTAAAAATTCCCAGGATATTCGTTGACGGGGTCGTCGAAGCCCCTCAAGGAGCCCATTTCACTGAATGCCCACCAGACTATGGGCGGGATGAAAACTTTCAGAAGTTCTATGCTTCAACAGCAAAGGATGAGGAACTATGGAACGATTTTAAATCACGATTTTTGGATCTTGAAACTCACTCCGAATACCTCAAGTCCTTAAAGTCCTTTAGGGAGAGCCAATGAGACGAGCAGATATATGTGTAGTCCAAATTGCTGAGTGTTTCCGAAATGACGCAGATATTCTCTGCAATCCAATCGGCATCAGCCCCATCATCGGTGGTCGTCTAGCCAAAGCTACTTTTGCAAATGAAGTAGTCATGACAGATGCTGTCTCTGTGCTCGCAGCGAATCTTCTCCCTTTAGGTGATTCCAGCGCTGAGCGGGTCATAGAATCTTATGTTCCCTATAGAACAATCTTTGATATCGTTTGGTCCGGCCGTCGCCATGTAATGATGGGAGCCACCCAAATAGATCAATTCGGAAACCAGAACATCGCCGCCATTGGCGGATATGAAAAGCCAAAAGTTCAGCTTTTGGGGTTGCGGGGAGCACCGGGAAATCTAATTAACCACCGAACCAGCTATTGGGTTCCTAAACACTCGAAGCGGAGTTTCGTCGCAAACGTAGATGTTGTTTCAGGGCCTGGTTATGACAAAATGAAAACTTTGGGAGCACCAGGTAACAGATTTCATGATGTGTACCGTGTGGTATCTAATTTAGGCGTCTTTGATTTCTCAACACCGGATAACCGAATGCGACTGGTATCTATTCATCCGGGAGTAGAAATAGAGCAGATTCTAGAAAACACTGATTTTCAGCTTGAGGTTCCCGAAGAGTTAGAAGAAAGCAGATTACCCACTGAGCCAGAACTTGAAATAATACAGCTAATAGACCCCAAAGGAGCTAGATACGCAGAGGTAAGTGATGAGTGAATATCACCCAAAATTGAAAACGCCGTTCTGTGAAAAATTAGAGATAGATTTCCCGGTCATTCAGACAGGAATGGGATGGGTTTCAACAGCTAGGCTAACTGCCGCTACATCCTCTGCCGGAGCGATTGGTTTTCTAGCTACAGCTACACAAACATTTGAAGAGATGAAACAGTCGGTTAGGGAGATCAAAGAAATAACTGATAAACCATTCGGGATTAATGTAAGAACAGATTCAACAGACATTGATGATCGACTCACTTGGGCAATTCAGCAAGGAATCAAAGTCGTTTCCTTTGCACAAGCACCGCATCCCGAAATGGTGAAAAAATTATCCGATAGTGGGGTAATAACAATCCCTACGATAGCCGCCCGTAGGCACGCCGAAAAAGTAGCAGAATGGGGCGTAGATGCTGTCATCGCACAAGGTCAAGAAGGCGGAGGCCACACAGGCGAGGTTCCGACAGCCGTACTTGTACCTCAAGTCACGAAAGCCGTTGACATTCCTGTGTTCGCAGCCGGTGGTATCACTGACGGAAGAGGCTTAGTGGCGGCAATGGCGTGGGGAGCTCAAGGGATAGCTATGGGGACAAGATTTCTTTTATCAGAAGAAAGCGAAGTCCCAGAAGCTATCAAGCAAGCATATTTTGATGCTGGCGTTACCGACACAGTGAGAACTCGTTCCGTAGATGGAGTCCCGCAACGTGTTATTAGGTCCCAAATGATTAAAGCCCTTGAAAAAAATAGGATCCTTAAGTTTCCTACTGCATTAAAAAATGCTCTCAAGTTTAGAAACGCAACTGAGGCTTCAATATCTGACCTGCTGGCGGAAGCACTCGCGATGAAACGCAATCAAGATATGACATGGGCTCAAGTTTCACTGGCTGCAAATGCCCCGATGCTTACTAAAGCGACAATGGTTGACGGTAACACTGAAATCGGAATAATGCCGACTGGTGTCGGTCTGGGCGTTATTACCTCCGCGCCCTCAGTTGAAGAAATCATCAGAGATATCATGATTGAGGCATCAGAATGCCTACATTCACTAACAGATAGCACAGTTAGGTAAGAAAGATGGATCTTGCCTTTTCAACTTCTGAGATTGAGTTCCGTGATGAAATCAGAACGTGGCTAAATGAGCATAAGCCAAGCGAAAAATGGCTACCGATGGATACTGAGATTGGTTTTGAACAGCATCGAACCTGGGAGCACAAACTTTTTGAGTCAAAATGGTCTGTACCTAACTGGCCTAAGGAGTACGGAGGTCGGGACTGCTCTCTAATTGAATGGCTTCTTTTTGAAGAAGAGTATTATCTATCTAAAGCACCCGGCCGGGTCAATACTAACGGCATCACATTACTTGGGCCAACGCTATTTGAATGGGGAACACAGGATCAAAAAGATAGATTTCTACTCCCTATGGCTGAAGGAAAAGAAATATGGGCGCAAGGCTGGTCGGAACCGAACACAGGAAGTGATCTCGCGAGTCTTTCAACTACTGCAATAAAAGACGGTGAAAACTATATTCTAAATGGGCAAAAGACGTGGTGTTCGAGAGGTGCATGGGCAGACTGGATTTTCTGTATCGTAAGAACTGACCCTGAAAGCCAGAGACATAGCGGATTAAGTTACCTGCTTGTTCCAGCCGATGCACAAGGTATAACAAGGCGCCCAGTCTCTCGGCTTGACGGCGAGCCAGCATTCGCTGAAATCTTCTTTGACGATTGTCAAGTGAGTGCCGCAAATTTGCTCGGAGGTGAAGGGGAAGGCTGGAAAGTAGCTATGGCTACGGCCAGTAGCGAAAGGGGTCTGAACCTCCGAGCACCAGGAAGATTCCTAGCTGCTGCAAATCAACTCGTGAACTTATATAAACAACTTGTTAGAGAGAAGAAAAGCATACCTCCAGAATTATTTAATAAGATTGTCGAAGGTTATACCGCAGCCCAAGCCTATAGATGGCAAGTCTTTTCCAAAGCATCGTCTCTTATGCATGGGGAGACTATGGGCGCAGAAGCAAGTTATATGAAAATATTCTGGTCAGAGTTAGACGTTGATCTTCACGCAACAGCATTAGAACTCCTTGCGGAAAGGGGAGAGTTGTTAGCTTCAGCTCCTGACGCAACCTCAGAACACGACTGGATGAGCGGCTACTTATTTTCGCTATCAGGACCTATTTACGCTGGGACGAACGAAATCCAAAGAAATATTGTCGCTGAGAGGGTATTGGGACTCCCGAGAAAATGAGACTAAGACCAGAGCGCACAACGCTAGTGAAAAGAATGACAGCCTTACCCGAAAGAAGCGGATATGGACTTTAGGTTCACAGAAACACAACGCCTCTTCGCAGGAGCTGTTGGTGAGCTACTCGATAAAGAATGTACCCCTGCGACTTTGCGAGCGATGACCGAGATCAACGATAGCTCAATCCAAACACTATGGGTCAGTCTTTCCAATATGGGCGTTGTAGGTATGACAGGGCCTGAGGGATATGGAGGATTAGGCATGTCCGACCTTGATCTTGTTCTTATAATGGAGGAAATAGGACGTGTAGCATGCCCCGAGACAATAATTGAACAGACCTGCATAGGTGTTCCAATTCTGAGCAATCTAATTGACGGGAGCGTTGACGAAGGATTAATAAAAAGCTTAATTAGTGGTGAACAAAGATTATCAACAACGCTTGGCTCTACGTACGCCCTAGCGGCGGACTCTGTTGACTATTTACTTCTTGAAAATAATAACGAAATCCACCTACTTCCTTCCTCTGAAGTAGAGATGGTGTTACAAAAGTCTGTTGACGAAACACGTCGACTATTCTCAATTAAATGGCAACCAACGAAGCACACCTCGGTAGAGGTGCATCCTGATGTAGTCCGGAAATCTATATTAAGTGCTGCAACCGCAACGGCAGCGCAAGCCTTAGGGATAGCGACACACCTGTTAGAAACAACTATCAGCTATGTGAAAGAACGTGAACAGTTTGGGAAACCCGTTGGTATTAACCAAGCAATAAAACATCACCTAGCAGATACCGGAAAGGCCATTGAGTTCGCGCGTCCAATGGTCCATAGAGCGGCATGGGCACTTTCAGTCTCTGACCCTGAAGAGCACGTAGCGGTTTCAATGGGTAAATACCTTGCATCTAAAGCAGTAAACCATGCATGCAGAACCGCACTACAATGTCACGGGGCAATCGGCTACACAATGGAATATGATTTGCAAATTTGGTTAAAGCGCGGCTGGGCGCTCGCAGCGACAAGGGGTGATGCGATTGCCCATATTGATGTGATTGGGAGAAACATCCTCAACGATGAACATAATGCAGCCAATGGATAAAGAATCATTACACGCTGCAAGGAAACTACGCAGATCCTTTCATGCTCTCGCCAGAAAAATTCTTAATCACAACATTTCTGTCCAGAAATTAGACGACATAACAGAAAGACTTGAAACCATTCAAAATGAAATACCCGCTGCAGAACTACCGAAATGGTGGCAGCCAGAAACTGGTTCGGGTGAATTAAGATCAAGCACATACAGAAACCGATCACTGTATCAAGGGCCCTACCATCTATTCTCCCCTGATCTAGACTGGAAAGAACACTCAGGCCCTAACGGGGAAGAAGGATTTAAGTTTCACGTTACCCTATCTGATCTGTATGAGGGCCCACCACTGGCGGTGCACGGAGGTTACATAGCAGGCCTGTTTGATGAATTACTTGGGGCAGTCCAATCATTAAGTCAAACTGGAACTGGCTACACGGCAAAATTAGAAATTAAATATAGATCTCTTACGCCAATTGATGAAGAACTTATTTTCGCCGGTTGGATATTAGAATCATCAGGGCGACGCATAACAGTCAGAGGGCAATGCTCACATGGAGAGAAAATATGCTCAGAGGCTACTGCGCTCTTCCTTAAACCAAATGGGAAATGATTATTTGATGCCTAATATTCTCTTTCTATGCACAGGTAACGCAGCCCGATCGGTCATGGCCACAGCCATGATGCGTTCCGAACGCCCTGAACACAATATTCGAGGTGCTGGGACGTTCTCAATCTCTGGCCTGCCCATGAGTCAACGAACTCGAACGGCTCTAGCTAAATTCAATCTGTCTGACCCTAATCACAAGAGCCACCAGCTTGAAGAACAGGATTGCGAGTGGGCTGACCTAATTATTATTTTTGAACGCGAACATCAAGAATACATCTCAAGACATCACGCCAATTCACTTTCAAAAGTCTCTTCTCTGCCGAGAATCAGCAGAGAACTTGAGAAAACAAATGAAAGTCTAAGTACACGACTAGACAAATTGCATCTAGCCGAAAAGAACTTTGAACAATGGGAAGAAGTAATAGACCCAGCGGGGGGAGACCAAGGTATCTTTGATTCCTGTGCTCGGGAGATAAATTCACTCGTACACGAATTGGCATTGAGGCTCTAATGGAAACGGAAATTCCAGACTCTCTCCAACCCATAAGAAACCGGGCCATCAATCGGC
>TARA_B100001121_G_scaffold74992_2_pt1 | contig 54305 bp, 92 predicted proteins | sample TARA_B100001121 | Tara Oceans TARA_B100001121 (sample SAMEA2622817) | marine metagenome | biome: marine biome (ENVO:00000447); feature: surface water layer (ENVO:00002042); material: "saline water (ENVO:00002010), including plankton (ENVO:xxxxxxxx)" | depth 5 m
GTTCGATGTCATTACAGGTTGGAATGTAAATAGTTTTGACATTACATATCTTTGTAATCGTATCGACAGACTTATGGGCGAAGATGAACATCGTAAACTTTCACCATGGTCTCAATCAAGTGTTCGTGAGTTTACAACTCAAGGTTATCAGAAACAACAAGTCTATGATCTACTCGGTGTCAATGTAATTGATTATCTAGAACTGTATCGTAAAAGAACATTTTCTAATCAAGAGTCATATCGTTTAGATCATATTGCAAATGTAGAACTCGGTAAGGGTAAATTAGATTACTCAGAATATGGTTCGTTACATACTTTATACAGACAAGACTATGCAAAGTTTCTTGAATATAATGTTCGTGATGTAGAACTTGTAGAAGAACTAGACAACAAACTTGGTTTCTTAGAACTGATTATGTCTCAGGCATATACTGCCAAATGTAATTATTCAGATACATTTGGTATGGTAAAGTATTGGGAAACTATCATATATAATTTCTTAAAAGATCAAGGTATACAAACCCCACCACAAAGACTCAAATCTGGTAATGATAAAACAAAACCTATAGTTGGTGCTTATGTAAAAGAACCACTTGTTGGTGGTCATAAATGGGTAATGTCTTTTGACTTGAACTCACTATATCCACATATTATTATGCAGTATAATATATCACCAGAAAAACTTATTAAAGGTGAACGTAAAGATGTATCAATAGATAGAATGCTTAACAAAGAGAATGATCTATCGTATTGTAAACAAACTAATACAACTGTAACACCAAATGGTGTATTGTTCTCACGTGACAAACAAGGCATGTTCCCAGAACTTATGGAAACTTTCTACGAAGAACGTAAAGAATGGAAAGGTAAGATGATTGCTTATCAAAAAGAACTACAGAAATGTGATGACCCTAAACGTAAAAGAGAACTTGATACATTAATTAAAAGAGCATACAACAATCAGCAAGTTAGAAAGATTGCACTTAACTCGGCGTATGGTGCCATGGCGAATCAATACTTTGCATTCTTCTCTATTGATCTTGCAGAAGCAATCACAATGTCTGGTCAAATGATTATCAAGTGGTCAGAGAAAACTATTAATGATTATCTTAACAAGATACTAGAAACAGAAGATGAAGATTATGTGATTGCCATGGATACTGATTCAGTTTATATCACAATGGACAAACTAGTACAGAAAGTATTACCAGATGCCCCAACAGAAAAAGTTATAGACTTTTTATCTAAAGCAGAGGGACAGATCGAAGATGTCCTTGCTAAAGGTTTCGATGATCTTGCAGAATACACAAATGCATTTCAACAGAAGATGCAGATGGGTAGAGAAGTAATTGCTGATCGTGGTATCTGGACTGCAAAGAAAAGATATATTTTAAATGTACATGATAACGAGGGTGTCCGTCTAGCAAAACCAAAACTCAAGATGATGGGTATTGAAACTGCAAAGTCGTCAACCCCACAATGGGTAAGAAACAAACTTACTGAAGCATTGAATGTTGTTATGACTCAAACAGAACAAGACTTATGGGCATTCGTAGAGACTGCACGTAAAGAATTTAGAAACTTACCACCCGAAGAAGTTGCATTCCCTCGTGGTTGTAGAGGGTTAGCACAATATAAAGATAGTACTAATATCTATTCTAAGGGTACGCCAATTCATGTTCGAGGTTCACTATTATACAACCACATGTTGAAATCCAAGAACCTCGACATGAGGTATGAAATGATTAAGAACGGTGAGAAGATACATTTTTCTTATCTCACTGTTCCTAATCCTATAAATGAAAATGTAATATCATTTATAAATGTTTTACCAAGAGAATTTGATCTGCATAGATTTATAGATTATGATATGCAGTTTAATAAATCTTTTGTTGAACCACTAAAAAATATTGTAACACTGTTAGACTGGAATGTAGAACCAGTCGCCAGTCTCGATTCTTTCTTTGCATAAATAACTATGTGGAAAACGAACTCGACAAGATCAAAGAACGTTTAGAGAAACTAGAAAAAGATTCTCACCCACCAATTGGTCTTGAATGTTTTACAGGGTTCAAAGAATTATGCGAGAGAATACAGAAGTTAGAAAATGCCATACTCAAAAGAAGTAGTTAAGAGATTCGAAGAAGTTCTTAACTCACCAAAACAATTTAGTGTAGGACGATTTGATCCTAATGATCCAAACGTAGCAACAGGAATGACTGGTGCACCTGCTTGTGGTGATGTCATGAAACTTCAATTGAAACTCGATGAAGACGAAAGAATTATAGATGTAAAATTTAAAACTTATGGTTGTGGTAGTGCGATTGCATCATCAACTATGTTCGTAGAAATGCTCAAGGGTAGAACTATCGAAGAGGCAAAACTTGTCAAAGATAGAGATATTGCAGAAGCATTACAATTACCACCAATTAAATTACACTGTTCTGTACTAGCAGAAGATAGTATAAAGAAGGCAATCGAAGACTGGGAGAGAAAAAAAGATGTATGAATATAATGTTACGATAGTAAAAATCGTTGACGGAGATACTGTTGATGTAGATATTGATCTCGGTTTTGGTATGACCTATAAAAAGCAAAGAGTTAGAATGATGGGCATAGATACCCCGGAATCTCGTACAAGAGATTTAGTAGAAAAGCAATTTGGTAAAGCATCAAAGAAACACTTAACAAGACTATTAGCAGATGCAGATAGTCTTACACTTATGTCACATGATAAGGGTAAGTTTGGTAGAATTCTTGGTGAAATATTTGCTCATCACGGAGAAGAAGAATTTAGTATTAATCAAAGAATGATAGATGATCATCATGCCGTACCATATAGTGGTCAATCAAAAGATGATATCGAAAGACAACATTTAGAGAACAGAAAAATTCTTCAAGAAAATGGCACAGTAGAAGTGCAAGGAGAATTATCAGTATGATCATATCATATATGGATATATTTTACTTGTCTGCCATCATCATCATTTTTGGTTACATAGTTCATATTGAAACTAGTCTCAAAATATTAACAGAGATGATGAAAGAACACACCAAATGTGAGTCTTTACAAGATGTGAAAAAGTCACTAGACGAATAAGCAATTCAGTGTTATACTGAATATATAAATTATGAGAGGTGCAGTATGAAATTTATTGACGAATTAGTTAAGGCATCAGGTAACGAATATGCAAATATCGTTGCAGACGGTGTCGCCGCTGGAGATGTAGATTCTTTTGTAGATACAGGATCATATATCTTCAACGCCCTATTATCAGGTTCACTATACGGTGGACTTCCAAAAAATAAGATTACCGCTATAGCAGGTGAATCAGCAACTGGTAAAACGTTCTTTGCATTAGGAATGGTAAAACAGTTTCTTGCTGATAATCCAGACTCTGCGGTAATCTATTTCGAATCTGAATCTGCGATCACAAAAGAGATGATTGAAGAAAGAGGAATCGATTCAAACAGAATTGTTATCGTGCCTGTAGTAACAGTTCAAGAATTTAGAATGCAGGCAATATCTATTCTCGATAGATACTTAGAAACGGACGAGTCAGAAAGACCACCGATGATGTTCTGTTTAGATTCACTTGGTATGTTATCAACTACAAAAGAGATCGAAGACACAGCGGCCGGTAAAGAAACTAGAGATATGACTAGAGCACAAATTGTAAAAGGTGCATTTAGGGTATTGACTCTCAAACTCGGTCGTGCTAAAGTACCTATGATTGTTACAAATCACACGTACGATGTAATCGGATCCATGTTCCCACAAAAAGAAATGGGTGGTGGGTCAGGACTTAAGTACGCCGCATCTTCAATCATCTATCTTTCAAAGAAGAAAGAAAAAGATGGTACAGAAGTTATCGGCAATATTATACATTGTAAGAATGCTAAATCTAGACTTACAGTTGAGAACAGAATTGTAGATGTCAGATTGACATACGATAAAGGTCTCGACAGACATTACGGGTTACTTGATCTAGCACTTGCAAGTGGTATATTTGAGAAAGCATCTACAAGAGTTAAACTCCCAAATGGTAAAACAGAATTTGGTAAAACGATTAATAACAATCCAGAAAAATACTTTACTGAAGACGTGATGGAAAGACTAGAAACAGTTGTACAATCACACTTTAAATATGGAAATAAGAATGAGAATAGAACAGACAATACTGAAGAATCTGATACAGAATGAATCTTTCGCAAGAAAGGTAATACCATTTCTCAAGTCTGAGTATTTCACCGACTCTTCTGAACAGTTAATTTATCAATTAACTAAAGAGTACTTTGATAAGTACACAAAGAATCCAACAACTGAGGCACTTCTCATAAACCTTGACAAGATAACTAACGTCAACGACAAAGTTATCGAGTCTTCAAAACAGTTGATAGATGATTTGTCTAACCAAGAAGAAGAGTCCGCTTACGAGTGGGTGATCAATGAGACAGAACAATGGTGCAAAGATAGAGCAATTTACATAGCAGTAATGAACTCAATCGATGTCATTGATAAAAAGTCTCAAAGATCAACAGGTGAAATACCAGACTTACTCAAAGATGCTCTCTCAGTGTCCTTTGATACTCACATCGGTCACGATGTAATCGAAGATGCTGATGAGAGATTTGAGTTTTACAACAGAGAAGAAGAGAAGATACCATTCGATTTAGAATACTTCAACAAAATTACAAAAGGTGGTTTACCAAACAAGACACTTAATATTTGTCTAGCAGGTACAGGTGTTGGTAAATCAATGTTTATGTGTCACATGGCATCTAGTGCCTTGATGATGGGTAAGAATGTATTGTATCTATCTATGGAAATGTCTGAAGAAAAAATTGCTGAACGTATTGATGCAAATGTATTGAATATACCAATCAAAGATTTACCAGACTTATCTAAGAAACAATATGATACAAAGATTAATAGACTGAAAAACAAAACTAAGGGTAAATTAATTGTCAAAGAATACCCGACTGCATCAGCACATGTCGGACATTTTAGACATTTACTACAAGAATTAGATATCAAAAAAGACTTTCAACCTGATATGATCTTTGTCGACTATCTAAACATTTGTGCAAGTTATCGTATCAGACCAGGTGCTGGTGCAAACTCTTACACACTAGTCAAGAGTATTGCAGAAGAACTTCGTGGTCTTGCAGTTGAATATGATCTACCAATTATCAGTGCGACACAAACAACCAGATCAGGTTATGGTTCAACAGATATCGGTCTCGAAGATACTTCAGAGTCCTTCGGGTTACCAGCAACTGCTGATTTGATGTTTGCACTTATAACATCTGATGAGTTAGAAGAACTAGATCAGATGGTTGTAAAACAATTAAAGAACAGATACAACGATCCAACAATATTCAAAAGATTTGTTATCGGTGTAGATAGATCGAGAATGAAATTCTATGATGTCGAACAAGAAGCACAGGAAGAATTAGTAGATAGTGTAGACATGAATGAAGATACACCTGTCATGGACAGAAATAAGAAGTTCTCAGATTTTAAAGTTTAGGGTCGCAAGACTCGGGAGAGGGATAAGGGTCAAGTATCACAAAATCCACAAGCATTTACACGATTGATGTGTGCGACCCAACCCCTCCTTTTTATTCAAAAAACCCTTGACAGTAACCATCATTTTTTAGTATACTAGAACTATGAAAGAAGTAAGAATTAAAGGATTCCCAATCATCAAGGGTCAGGTTAGAGATGATGCTATCATCGAGATACCTATACCTGCAGACTTGCATGAACTCGCACTTTCTGGTGATGGTGACGACTGGGACTTAATGTGTAAAAGATTGCCTGCACATGGATTTGCGAATCCAATTGGTAGAATGTCTATCGAAGAAATTAAAATCGATGGAGAATGGAGAGTATTTCACTAATGAAAAAATGTATTATTTTTGATATTGATGGCACTATTGCTGATGTAGAGCATAGAAGACATTTTGTATCTGGCGAAAAGAAAGATTGGAAAAATTTTAGATTAGCAACTAAGCATGACACTCCTGTTGAGTGGGTTTGTGCTATTGCTAGAAGATTCATTGCTCAAGGCGATGATGTTGCTTTCTTCTCAGCAAGAAATGAATCAGAGAGAGACATTACTGAAAAACAAGTTATGGACTGGATCGGTGAAGATCACAAAGGTATCTTTCTTAGACCTGATGGTGACTTCAGATGCGATGCAGAATTCAAATCTGATCTTGCAGATAAGTTTTTAGAACTTGGTGGTAAGATTGACCTTATCTTTGACGATAGAAATAAAGTTGTAGATATGTGGAGAGATAGGGGATTCACTGTAGTCCAAGTTGCAGACGGAGACTTTTAATGAAACATACAGATCACCCAGATTGGGATATTTCTTCACCGAGTGAAAAGAATAGGATTAGATTAGAAAACTATAAGAAGTTAGAACTAGAGACAGAAATTGAAAATGTAGAGAGACTCATATCAGAAGATAAGAAGAGTGGTAAATCAACTCTTTTATTAGAAGGTATTTTAAAAAGAAAACAATATGCTTTAGATAATAATCCTTTCTATGAACCACACGAAAATACAACCTTCATTGAAGACTTTAATAATCTCGGTCTAGATTACATAAATAATAGTAAATTATGACAAAGAATTTGAAATCAAATGAAGTGATAGAGATAATACAAAAGAAAGTATTACTCAAAAAACAATTGAAAGAATTTAAATCTTCTGGCGATGATAAAAAGGCAGAAGTTGTATCACTAAAAATAAATCAATTAGATGATGAACTTCATTCCAGGCCGTTATCAAAAAACTAAATAGTACTATACGGAGAAAACTATGGCCTTATATACAGACATAAATGCTGAACTTCAAGCAGAAATAGACGTAACTCAGAGACAGATCGATGCAGTTGCTGGTGTAAATTCAAACACTTTTGAAATCTATGACCCATCAAATGAGTCAGATCGATTTACTTACACAGGTACAGGTGGAATGGAAGCACTTTTCAATCAATGGAGAAGTGAGAATCCTACTGAAGATTCTGGTTGGAAATTTATATTATGGGAAAGATTTCAATCAGTACGACATGATCTAGATAATGGCGAAACAGAGGCAGAGTATTGTGCTAGAATGCAACTTATCATAGATGGTTTTCAAGCACAGATAGATCACAATAACGCCCAAATTGCCTTAGGTATTACAGACTCAGATTACAGTGCACCTGTTGGTGATCCCCCACCAGAAGTATAAACCTAATTAATATAAATAGTAGTATTGCACAAATAATTGTGTTATAATAGTATTATGGCCAAAAATTTACACTTAGAACATTTAGAAGACGAGATCATTAATAATGGTATAAAGGGTGGTCGTGCATCAATATTCTTCTTATTAGAACTTCGAAATATGCTCAAGGGTAATTCTAAGGGTCGTGTAAATATGACTGTAAAATGGGACGGAGCACCAGCAATTTGGTGTGGTAAACACCCAGAAGATGGTAGATTCTTTGTCGCAAAGAAATCTCTATTTAATAAAACACCACTTTTCTATACATCAGAACAAGAGATCAAAAATGCATCAGAACTATCTGGTGATCTAGAGACTAAATTCTTAGAAGCATTTAAACATTTCTCTAGATTATCATGGGGTAATAAAATATTACAGGGTGATCTGATGTTTACTAAAGGCGATAAAAAAATGGAAAAGATAGGTAATCTATCGTATGTTACATTTCAACCAAACACAATCAAGTATGCCGCGGTCAACGGATCACCACTTGCAAATGCAATCAACAATGCAGATATTGGTATTGTCTGGCATACAACATACACAGGACCAACAATAGCAGATTTGTCTGCAAGTTTTGGTGCAGATATTAGTTCGTTAGGACACTCTAATTCTATATGGATGGACGATGCGACATACAAAGATGTATCTGGTAATAGTGCAATGACTGCCAAAGAGTCAGTTAGATTATCAAATAGTTTATCACAATTAGGAAAAACTTTTAGAAAGATCACCAAAAATGATCTTAACAGAATGAGAAAAATTATGGACACTTTTGCTAGTAAGTCAGCAATAGGTGCCTCATACAAAACATACGTAAACTCAAAAATCAGATCAGGCAAATTTAATCCATCTTACGAAGATTATCTGATTTATGTTGACAAATATTACGAGCAAAAGATCATAGCAAAAGTTAAGATGGAAAAAACTAAACTGATCAAGAAAGAAATTAAAGAACAATTATTGTCTGAGATTAGACGATTAAAGAAATTTTTTCAAGCATTAACAGAGTTTCAGAGATTAATGATTGAATCAAAACAAATAATAATAGTTGCTCTCAATAGAGTAAAAAGCATAGGGACATTTGTAAAAACTAGCACAGGTTATAAAGTAGTGAACCCAGAAGGTTATGTTGCAATTGACAGAGATGGCAATGCAGTAAAACTAGTAGATCGTATGGAATTCTCACTAAATAACTTTACAGTAGCAAAAGATTGGGATAAGTAATGAAGAAGACAATCTATTGCCGATTATGTGATCATGTCGTACGCCCAGGTGACGACCCTACAGAAGAAGTAGAAGATTGCATACTAGATGTTGGTTTTAATGATAACTTATGTGAACCAGAAGAAGAAGAAGAATGATAAGTTTTAAAGAATTTTTAGAGAACAGTAACCCTAGAATTCCTAGAAAAAAAGGACAACCTGCTAATTCTAAGAAACATTCCGATCTATACACAGATGAAAATCCAAGGGGTACGATTCATGGATTAAAATTTGCAACAGTAGATGATGCAGAGAAAAGTGTAAAGAAGATAGAAAACTCTGGTAAAAAACATGCTCATAAAATACAGGCCGCGATTGCAATGGAACAAAGAGCAAAAGAAATGGGAAAAAAATCTGCCGCGGCAGTTTATAGAAAGTACATCGAAAAGATGAAAAAGATTACTAAGGAAAAGAACAAGTGAAAGAAGTAACATTTACATTTGGAAGATTTAATCCACCAACTACAGGTCATGCTAAACTTGTGGGCAAATTAGCAAAAGGTCGTGGTGATAAAATGCTTTTCACATCACACTCAAACGATAAGAAAAAGAATCCACTATCTCATAAAGACAAAATTAAATATCTCAGAAAGTTTTTTAAGAGCAAAGTCAATGTGCCAAATGCAAATGCTAGAACAGTATTTGAAATTGCAAATGCACTACAAAATCAGGGTTATACTCACGTAAATATGATTGTTGGTTCTGATAGAGTCAGAGAGTTTGAAACATTGTTAAACAAATATAATGGCGTAAAAGCAAGACACGGATTCTATAATTTCGAACAAATCAATATTATTTCTGCAGGTGAACGTGACCCTGATGCCGATGATGTTTCTGGAATGTCAGCATCGAAAATGAGACACTATGCAGAAACAGATAATTTTTCAGAGTTTGCAAAGGGCGTACCATCAAGAAACAAAAAAGATATTGAAGGTGTATACAGAGCAGTTAGAAAAGGTATGGGTATCATGGAATCTTTTTTACCATTATACATGATAGAAGATTTAATTACAGAAGGTGTATATGATCCTGGTATATTCAAAGCAGTGTTTCTAGCAGGTGGACCAGGAAGTGGTAAATCAACAGTTGTAAAACAATTAGCACTTGATACTCTTGGACTCAAAATGGTAAACACAGATAAAGCATTTGAGAATGGTCTGAAGAAAGCAGGTCTATCTCTTGATCTTAGAAAACTTGATGCAGTCGTCAGAGATCCTATCAGAGCAAAAGCAAAAAACATAACAAAGAAAAATCTGGACAATTATATTGGTGGACGACTTGGTTTGATATTTGATACAACTTCAGCAAAAGACTCAAAAATTAAACAATACAAGAAGATGTTAGATGCATTAGGGTATGAGTACAAAATGGTTTATGTTAATGCATCACTAGACAATGCTCAAAAAAGAAATAAAGCAAGAGCAAGAAAATTACCACCAGAAATAGTCAAAAATGATTGGGACGCCGCTCAGAAAAATGTCAAATCATATCGTGGTATTTTTGGTAGAGATTTTGTTGAGATTAGAAATGATGATGATCTTAAATCTTTACAAGCAAAAACACAAAAATTATTTGGTAAGTTAATGTCTTGGTCATCTGCATTCCCAGGAAATAAATTAGCAACCTCTTGGAAACAAGCAGAACTACAATCTAAAAAAGAATAAATAGTATCATGGAAGTTATAAAACTAATTAGAGAAAAACAAAGAGATAAAGTCAGACAGGACCCCGATATAAAAGATAAAAAGGGGACACAACCTGATGTCTATTATAAAGGTCTAAAGAAATCTACAAAAGATAAGAGAGATGCACACTTTAAAAAAGGTGCAAAAATGGACGATGACAATCCAGCGGCATACAAACCAGCACCTGGTGATGCAACTGCAAAAACTAAACCATCAAAACATACTAAGAAGTTTAATCAGATGTATGGTGAGAACATGGAAGAAGGCAAATTAGTAGCAAACTTCAGAGAAATTTTAGATACAATGATGAATCAGATCAAGAAAGAAGTTGGCAAAAGATATCAAAGAAGTGAAGAAAGTGGTGTCGATTTGATGAATCGTATTGGTAGCATAGTTGGTTACAAAGTCACAAACAAGGCGCAACAAAAGAATAAACTATTCTTAAAATTTGGTGATGAAATAGTAAAAGAAGATTTAGCACCAAAAGATGTGGGTTATCTTATCAAAAGATATAGAGAATTAGATAAACTACAAAACAGATTAATACGTATTCGTGGTGCAGATAATCAAGATATGAAAAAGTGCAGAGATGCAGTCCGAGAGGCCAAGTTTGCAATTATGGACTTAGTAGAAGGCAATGCTGATGTTATCGTAGACGAATATGATCCAACTCTCTCAGAGGGTAACACAGGGTTACATTTTCAATACGAAAAAGTAGACATAAAGAAAGCATTGAAGAAAGTTAGAGGTGTAACTAAACAACAAGCAGAGATAATCGCATCTATACCACAACCAACTCTCATATCACTCATACAACAACTATCTACTTTAGCATCAGAAAAAGAAGTAGAAGAGTCATTGTGGAGAAATATACATAACAAAAGAAAACGTGGTGAAAGAATGAGAAAACCTGGTGAGAAGGGAGCACCAAAACCAGGTGATTTCAAAAGAGCAAGAGGAGAAGATTTAGATCATAACTCAGATGCTGGCGATTACATAGATGACTTTATGAAATCAGATGCACCACAGTTTAAGAATAAATCAGCAAAGAAAATTAGAAAAATGGCAATCGCCGCATATTTAGATTCTAAGGAGAAAAAATGAAGAACGGAAATAAATCAGATAATGGTGTGCTAGAGATCGGTACAGAAGAGATTTGTGCATCATACGAAGCAGATACACCAGGACAAGCAGAGAAAGTAGAGAAGTATATCAGAAGTCAAAAGAAAGATCAGATGATCAATGCTAAGAAACATTTCTCTCAAGTATTCGGTAACCCTCTCAAAGGGTTTCCATATAACGAAGAGTTCGATGTAGAACTTGCAGAAGCAGTCGAAGAACTTGCAACTTTAGAAGAGGGCGATACAGACGCCGCAATTAGAAAGAAAGCAGATAAAAGTGGTATGCCATTTGGAATATTAAAGAAAGTATTCAACAGAGGTGTTGCCGCTTGGAGAACAGGACACAGACCAGGTACTAATCCTACTCAGTGGGGTTTGGCAAGAGTCAACTCTTTTACAACTAAGTCAAAAGGTACTTGGGGTGGAGCAGACAAAGATTTAGCATCTAAAGTAAGTTAATGAAAACGTTCAAAGAAGTAGCAATCGATGAAACTCTTGCTGATATGCAAGAGAATAATATCAATCTCTTAGATAATCCGTTCAGATTGGGATCGATGATGTACTTTGAAGTTATTAAAGAGGCAAGAAGACTACAATTAGAGGGTCGTTACAGACTTACTGAAGTAGATAAGAACATTTTAGAGACAGATTTAGGAGAGTATGAGGTATATGAAAACGAACTCGTACCACTAGATTGTCCTATGATGAATATATCAGAAGAAGAAAAGAAAGAATTGAATAAACCAAAACGAGGTGGACCTAAAAAGTTTTACGTCTTTGTAAAAGACGGAGATAAAATTAAGAAAGTCACATTTGGCGATACAACAGGTTTAAGTGTCAAGTTTGATGATACAAAAGCAAGATCATCATACGTTGCTAGACACAATTGCGATACAGCAAATGATAAAACTAAACCTAGTTATTGGTCATGCAGACTCCCTTATTACGCAAAACAATTAGGGTTATCTGGTGGTGGTTCTTTCTTCTGGTAAAAGGAGTATATTATGGAAAAAATTAGTGAATACATGGGTTCAAATAGAACCGCAAAAATAAATCTATCAGCATTTGGATATGAAGTAGATTTATACGAAGGTAACAATCTTGTCGAAACAAGAAAAATTCATGACAAGTCTATCAGTTATGCTGAGAGTCTTGCAGAGAACTGGACGTTAGGAGTCATCGAATGATCACACCTAAACCTTATTCTGAGAGAAGAGAACAACAATGTGGAACTGGTGTTACATACATTTATCGCACATTTTCAGCAGATGTAGAAGCAGATGAATTGGTATGGCATAGAGATCGTGAATCTCGTCAAGTGCACATACTGAGTGGTCATGGTTGGAAATTTCAGAAAGATGATAATCTTCCAGAAGAAATTAAACCAGGAACTGATCTCTATATACATAAGGGAATCTATCACCGACTAATAAAAGGTGAAACAGACCTAGTAATTAGAATTAAAGAATTATAAATAACTACTATGAGTATCAAAAAAGAAAGTTGGCAAGAGTCTCTTGAACAGGTTCGTTCTTTTGTAAAAAAAGAAGAAACTGTTGTTGAAGAACCAGTTGAACAGATCGTTGAAGCAAACGATGAAACTGTAAACGAAGAGATAGAAGAACTATTACGTAATGAGTTTGTAGAAGAACCACTTAATTTAGATGAAAGTGAGGCAATGATACAGAAAGCATTCAGATTAAAAGATAAGAAAGCAACCATGGGTATAGCAAATCTTTTAAACATGACTTCTGTAAAAGTTCTACAAAAAATGCAGAAAGATAATCCTAAGGGGTTCGAAAGAATGGCCAAGAAAATGGGTGAATTACCTGCAATGGAAGAAGTTGAAATCGAAGAACCAACTCTCTCTATAGAAAAACTCGCAGAAAGAAACATGCTAGGTAGATTAGCAAAATCACTAAGGTTAACAAACGAAGGAAAAAATAAGTTATTTGAATACTTCGAAAAAGGGGAATTGAAGTAATGATTGACGAACTAACAAAAAAACTTATAGAGGACTCAAGATCAGTTCTCGAAGGTAAGAAACTTGATCCAGTAGGAAAGAGAGATGCAGACGTAGACAACGATGGCGATGTCGATGATTCTGATGAATATCTTGCTAAACGTAGAGATGCAATTTCTAAAGCAATGAAAAAAGAAGGTAATGCTTTTATTGCCGCAATGAAAATGGCCAAGAAAAATGGCGATAAAGAATTCGAAGTTGGTGGAGAAACATATCAAGTCAAAGAAGTTGAGGATATGGAACATGATCCTAAGAAAAAAGAGATCAAAGAACTAGACAAAGAAAAAGAAGACGAAAAGAAAGACGTTAAAGAGTTCTTTGAAATAACAGAATTGATGGCATCTAGATTAGAACCACGTACTATGAAAATGATAGATATGATGAATGCTATGATGAAATTCAAGCACGGTTCTAAAGAGTTTAAACAGAAAAAAGCAGAGATAGATGCTTTCTTAAAGAAAAACGCAGGTAAGTAACATGAATTTATTTCAAGAGTCTAAGAACATATTAGATAAAGATGGTAAGGTCAATCCCCTTGGCCCATACGGAAGAAGTAAACTTACTGGTCGTGAAACATCAACGTATTTTAGAAGAAATAAAGTCAAAGATGCTAAGGTCAGAAGAGCAGTAGAAGTTGCACTTGATCTTGGTGGTGCAGATTCAATCGCAAGAAAAGAAATCAAAAAATTCTACGGCGATAAAATACTAAAATCTAAAGAAGTGCAGGCCGCACTTAAATATGCAAACGAAGAAGTTCAAGAAGCAGTATCACCTGCTCAACAGGCCGCTATAGCAATATCTAAAAAAGAAAGAGGTGAAAAACCTAAGAACGAAGATGCTGAAGCAAAAGCAAAACTCAATCTCAAACATACTCAAGATATGGAGAAGTTGAAGGCAAAACAAGCAAGAGAAAAAGAAGCAATGTCTGAAAACTATAGAACTCTAGCACAAAAGGGTATGGGTGCAGAAGATAAGAAAAGAGTTAAAGTTGGTCTGATGATCGATTACTACACTAAAAAAGATGGTTCTAAAAGACAAGGTAAAATTGTCTCAAGAGATTCAAAAGGTTATACTGTAAAAGATGATAATGATGGAAAAATGCATACATTTGTTTATCATGACAGAGCAAAAGCAAAAAAATTAATGGCCGCTCATGAACCTGGACATATCGAAGAGGGTAAATTACATGTAAAAATGTTTACAGGTAGAGACCCTGCTGGTATCAAAGTTAAGAAAATTGGTTCTGATCCAAGAGGTGGCAGAGATGTTATGATGACTGGACCAGATAATAAACTAATTGCTTTCGCAGTAAGAAGTCTAGGTGTTGATAAAGCAACTGCTAAAAAAGGATTAAAAGCAGTACAAAAAGAACTTGGAGATATGATCGGTGAAGAGTTTAAAGATGTAGACAAAGCAAAGAAAAGTCCATTCAAAGCATTAGGATTTTCACAACACCCACATAAAGGTTTCGAAGGCGAAAGAATGCCAAAAGGTATGAGAGATTTCAGAAAGAAAGCATTAACACCTACAGACCTTATGAAAAAGAAAATGAATGTTATGGATTCATATAGAGCAATGTGGGAAGAAGGTGAAAAGTATGCACCAGTCGAAGAGAACATGGAAAGAAGCATTATGAAAAAGATGCGAAAAGGTAAAGTAGCAAAAGGCATGCCGAGGTAAATCATGGCAAAGATGTCAAAAGAAATGCCTCTTAAAGTTTTCGCCGCTAAGTATAGGTGGAATCCTAAAGAAGAAGAGTGGATTTTAAAGAACGATAAAGATACTCACTACTATAACAATAGTGCATTAAAAAATGCATGGTTTTCTCTAAGTTATCCTATCTACGATGGTGATTATTACTTTGCATTTATTCATGATAAAGTAAGAGTCAACGCAAAATACAACGCAGAGGCAAACAGAGAACTTAGAAAATATATCACATCATTTTTAGATGAAGATGAAATCTTTGAGAGAATGCAAAAGTTTTTTGCAATGAAATACAAAGATGCAGGTGCAGGCGATACAATGACCAGAGAAGAACTCTGGACTGCAATCGTTGATATGAGAAGAAAGAATCCTGCCCCTAAAAAAGAAGGTATCAACGAAGGAATGACAATGAAACAGATCATGAGAAAACATGGTCGTCATTTAAAGAAAGCAGAAAAGACTGGTAATTTAGAATTGCCAAGTAAAGTAGAGAGAGATTTACAACAATGGGTGTTCGATAACGAACCAGATGTTGGTGATGATCCAGATGATTTTGATGAATGGTTAGACGATAATCTAGAAGATATCATCAAGGGTAGAATCAGAGAAGACGTAAGTGTAAATGTCATGGACAGTTACAGAGAAATGTTAGACGAAGAAGTTGCTAACATTACAGTTGACCCAAGAAATAAGATTAATAGTGGGCAACAACAAGCATATCATGGTATGGAAATAGCAAAACAGGCAAGAAGATTTGGACTAAAATCTTCTGTTATGCATAAACACGTCAGAATTAAGGGTCCTAAGAAAAAAGTTAATGACTTCTTGAGAGTAGTTATTGGTAAATCATCTTATGGTGACCCAACAGAAAAAGATATGTCAACACCACAAATAGACAAAATGCTTACTAAGGGTTTAAAATAATGCAAGAACCTACAAAAGCACAAATAGAAAAGATTTTAACATCTGATGCAAGAACAAAAGCATTCAGACAAAAATTGTTAAAATTAGGTTACGTGAAGAAAGACGCGGCCAAAGTTAACGCAGTCATGGAAAAGATTGGTGATTTTGGAATGATGTCCGATGCAGGTAACAAAAAAATTGCACGTGCAGTTGCAAGTGCAAAAAACGAGAAAGACCTAAAGGCAAAGATAGACAAAATATCTAAAATGGCAGGTGGTAAATACGGAGAGGCCAGTGAGGATAGTGTTTATCAAAGGGCACTTGATGCTATGCAAAGCAAAGCAAGGGGTACCCAGAACAGACCTGATGCGAACATAATGGTTCAATTAGGTAAGTTTAAAGATTACACGAAAGACGGAGAAGTCAGAACTGATGACATGAAAACGCAGAAGATCAAAAGAGATGATGCAGTCAAAGTTTATGATGCTTTAATGACACTTAAAGGTCCCGTCCGTGCTAAATACTTACAACTATTACAAAAAGATAAGAAATCTTTTGATAAAGCATTTAAGACTATATTAAAAGTAGTCAATAAATAAGAGAGGAGAAAATCATGGCATTATGGGGAGTAACCGACTCAGACGAGTCAAGACCAAAATACCTAAAACAAGCAGATAAAAATAACTGCGTGGCAAAACCAGAAGGTTGGGTGTTAAAGAAAGCAGTTGGTTCTAGAAATTTAGAAGAAGTTCTAGTAGCAGTTGGTTCTAACACAAACCTTGCTACTGCATTAGGTAATGCAGATATTACTGGCGTATACTTTGACTCAGCAACTTACAGTCAAGGTGATGCAGGAAAAGTTATCGTTGTGTATAACGAGAATGTAGACGTAACTAACGGCGCAACATTAACTGTTGGTGCAACAGGCGGAGCAGATGTAACTGCAACTGCCGCGGCACATGACGGTAAAAACTTAGTTGAGTTCGCATTTACAGTACCTTCAAGAACACATACACTATCTATCGGTGCTCAGACAATCAGTGGAACTATCGTAGACGATGGTACATCTACTGCATCTGATAAAGCATTCGTAGTTGGTGATAGATTAGGTGCTACAGGAACTGGAACATACGCAAATATTAGTGTAGCATAATGAAAACTAACGTATTAGGATCAGAAGCATCTTGCGGAACAAGTTCAGGTAATGGATCAAATTTTGGTTCATCTACTGTTGTGCGACTATTTAATTCAAACGCATCTGCTCAGTTAGTTTCAATAGAGAACTCATCAAACAGTTTGATAGGAACTTTTACACTTTCTGCGGGAAGAACAGAATTCGTAGAGAAAAACGCATCAGATGAAATTTTCGCGGCAAGTGCTGACGTAAAAGGAGTTGGTGTAGCAATCACTACGTAGGAGAAATTATGAAATCATTCAGAGAATATATCGTAGAACAAGGACTCATGTCTACTGCTGGTCTATCAAGTAATAAAATGCCTTATTCACTTGAAGATAACGATGTCAAAAATGCCGTCAACGCAGTACTCGGACATGTTGCCGTTTCTGAATTCTTAAATCCAAAGGCCGCAGTTGCTCACATGGAAGCAAAACTTGGTCAGATTGGTTTGATGAGAAAAGATGTACCATCAGATGATCCAAGAAACGAAAGTTCAGATGTTGAATTTTCAGGAAATGGTGAGTTCATGGTATCATTTTCACACGGAGAAGTTATTGGTAAATCAGTCGATACACCAATGGACGAACTCGACAAAGAAGAAAGACTTGTAGACTTAAGAGTAAGATACGAGCAATTAGAAACAGGAACATTCAAAGTCTACGGACAGATTGTTTAGTAGATAGAGATTCTCTATCTACTGCCCTCGGGCATTCTAAATACATTATATTATGGGTCTATTTGACAAACTAACAGCAAAAAACTTTTCTGCATTTGCGATGAAGCATTATGACGATCCTCAGTGTGAGGACATAGAAGACTTCAAAGAAGATTTACGCAGATTCAGATATCTTAAACGATTACTACATCGTTACCACGATCTTGGAGAACTCAGAGAAAGACTTATGTTGAATCATACAATATGTCTTTTTAATGTATTTGGTTTCGAACCATGTATGAGAATGCTAGATTTTAAAATTAAAGAAGATGCACATTGGTCATCGATCAAAACATTACTATTATATCTAGGGTATGTAGAAGACACTTGGAAACCAGAAATAAAGATAGATAAAGTACTTGTTGAAAGACTACGTGATTTATAAACATAAATAGTATTATGGTCGGAAGAGTAATAGACAGTTTAATTGTTTTTCGTATTCTCAAGATGTTAACTACACCTTTTGAGAAACAACAGGCGTATAAGTTTGGATTCATTGACAAACGTGGTAATCGTATCAAAAAGATCAAAGATGAAAATGGCAATGATATCGATAATAATCCAGTCACTCAGAAAGAAAAAAATTCACTCACACCTTTACATAGATTAGTATTTAATTTAAAAAGACTAATAGAAAAAGTACCATTTGGTAAGACTGCTTTTGCCTCTTATGCAGTTGCATTACTACTTCTAAAAGAAGAGACTAATTTAGATCAAGAACAAACAGATCAACTATTCGAAGACTTTTACAAACATTTAAAAGAACTCAATGTCATGAATCCAGAGATGATCTCAGAGGCGATAGAAGTTGGTAAACTACACGAAGACAGACCATATAATTTACGTAGACAAATCAAACAAAACTTTACAGATACTGGTGAGATAAAAATCTATCCAGAAAAAACACAAATTACTGATGTCAAAGAGCATAGCATAGGATATGGTATAACAATATATCAAGGTATGATCGAAGAAGAGACAGTATTATTCACGGCAGAAGATGTTTATTGAAGAAATCACAAAGATAGACACACTTGTATTCAAACCACAAGATGAGTTAAAGAAAGCAAAATACAAACAAATCGAATTATTTGATGATGGGTGGCAAAGTATTGTTATGCCTAATCCACCTAAAAATTCATCGTCAGAAACACGAAATGAAATACAAGAGATCATAAAAAGATATACAAACAAAACAGATCAAGACAAACAAGAGTATATAAATTGTGATGAAGATTCTAGTTACTACATAAAATTAGTCTTAGAAGAGAACAACATGGACTACAGTGAAGATACAATTGTGTATATCGAAGACCAATGTAGACCTATTATTAGACATTACAAAAATCACTATAACAGACCTAGACCATATCAAGTTGCAGAGGCGTTGGGTATAGACTTCAAAAGATTTGTGACTGATACAGCAAAGACACCATCATATCCATCAGGTCATACTGTACAACCATACGTAGTAGCAAATTATTATGGTAAATTATATCCAGAAATAAAAAGTGAACTCAGAGAAGCGGCCGATATATGTGCATTTGGTCGTGTGATTGCAGGGTTACATTATCCATCTGATTACAGAGGTGGTATAATATTAGCAGATCAGTTATCACAATATCTGAAATTTGACAATCTATCAGAAGATGCACCACTAAATTCTACAGGTGATGCAGTACAAACTAACCATCCACTACAGTTTAGTAAATCACTATACAGAAGAAAAAACGAATTAGACACAAAGAGACTATACAAATTACTCAAAAAAAGATATAATTAGATATGATTAAATTTCTAAATTATCTAGCATTGACAACATCAATTGCTATCGCAGGAATCGCGGCATACTTTTCAGTTATCGGTATGGCGACTATATTTGCAGGTGCATATATTGGTACAATTGTCATGATGACTGCATTAGAAGTTGGTAAACTTGTCACTGCGGCCTATCTACATCTCGTATGGGAAAAATTAAACTATCTAAAATATTACTTGCTTTTATCTGTTGGTGTGTTGATGTTAATCACGTCACTTGGTATATTTGGATATCTATCCAAAGCAAATATAGAAACTACACTTGTAGGTGATGGTAATAATCTAGAATTATCAATCATAGAAACCCGTATAAAAGCAGAAGAGTCAAAGATAGAGAGACTACAAGATCGACTCTCTGGACTTGATCTGGTGATTACCACGGGTCGTCCACAAGACAGAAACTACATCAATAGAGTACAGAGAGAAGAGAGATTACAGATTGCTACAGACATTGATACATCTCTTGATCTGATCTCAGAATATACAGAAGAAAAACTACCCATACAACGTAAACAATTAGAACAAGAAAGTAAAATTGGACCAATAAAATACGTTGCAGAAGTCATTTATGGTGAAGATGAGAGTGTCAAGTATCTTGACAACGCGGTAAGATGGGTAATTTATGCCCTTATTTTCGTGTTTGACCCCCTTGCCGTCCTGCTTTTAGTGTCCAGTACTGGTCTTATTGCACGTAGAGTAGAAGAAGAAAAACCAAAAGTTGTAGAAAACAGATACGTTCTACAAGTCCCCAAAGATCAAATCAAAAAAGTTAGCAAAAAAGACTTACAAAAATCATAAAATTGTAGTATACTATATACAATGCTATGGTTAGAGAAGAAATATTTGTCTATGGTCATGTCGAATCTCGACAAGGCAAAATGGATAAATGAGAATACACTAAATCACAGATGTTGTTATTGTGGTGATTCACAGAAGAACATCTACAAGGCACGTGGTTATCATTTTGTAAAAGATCAATCGTTGATCTATAAGTGCCATAATTGTGGTAAAAGTACATCATCAGTAAATTTTCTCAAAGAAAACTTTCCTATGGTGCACAGAGAATATGTTAAAGAATGGTTGACTGAAAGTGGTCGAAAACCAAAGAAGAAAAAACTACCACCTTCTTCTACTTTTAAGTTCACTCCACGATACGATCTTCTAAATAAAACTGAAGACTTGAAAGCAATTGCAGTTCCTGTAACAGAGAACGCAACTGCTAGAAAATACCTGCTAGATCGAGGTATACCTGAGTTTAAAATGACAGACATGTGGTTTGTACAAAGTGCTCAGTCACTATCTCATTTACATAAAAACTATGCAGGTCGTGTTCTAGGTGAAGACCCTAGAATTATATTACCATTCTTCTCAGAAGATGGTGAAATGATTGGTCTTACTGGTCGTGCAATCAATGATTCACCACTCAGATATCTGACCATGAGATTTCGAGATGACGTTCCACTCATCTTCAATGCTAATAATGTGGACAAAACTAAAACTATCTATGTAACAGAGGGACCCATAGACAGTTTATTCCTCCCAAACAGTATCGCAGTTGCGGGAAGTGATTTTAAAAAATTAAGTGATCAGTATAAAGAAAATGCAATACTCATATACGACAACGAACCAAGAAATAGAGAAATCATAAAGAAAATTAATGAAGTTATTGATCTTGGGTATAAAGTGTGCATCTGGTCTGACAAAAGAGTAGAAAACTGCAAAGATATAAACGACATGATTCAGAGTGGTATATCTGAACATGAGATAGTTGATATAATTAATGACTGTACAACGTTTGGTCTCTCAGCAAAATTAAAACTAACGGAGTACAAGAGGGTATGAATTCAGCAATATTAGTCGTAAAATCAGACGGATCAAAAGTAGACATAAATTTAGAAAAAATCCATAAGATGGTTGAAAAGGCCTGTAGAGGTATAACAGGTGTATCAGAGTCATTAGTAGAAATGAATTCTGGTCTTCAGTTCTTTGATGGTATAACAACAAAAGAAATACAAAAGATATTAGTAAAATCAGCAAGTGACTTGATTAGTTTAGAATCACCAAACTATCAGTTTGTCGCCGCTAGACTTTTACTTTTTGCTATACAGAAACAAGTTTTCAACACAAAATGGAAAGATGCAGAAATATATCCAGATTTACGAGAACTTGTAGATAGAAATATAGACAAAGGCGTATACGATGCAGATATACTAAACTACTACAACAAAGAAGAATTCAAAAAACTCAACACATATCTCAGACATAGCAGAGACTTTGATTTTACGTATGCGGGTTTACAACAAGTCGTAGACAAATATCTTGTACAAGACAGATCATCAGGTAACATATACGAAACACCACAATTTATGTACATGTTAATTGCTATGACATTATTTAAGGACTATGGAGAAAACAGAATTGATTACGTCAAAAAATATTACGATGCAATATCAACTTTCAAAATTAATATACCAACACCCATCATGGCAGGTGTTAGAACACCACTTAGACAATTCGCATCATGTGTTCTTGTCGATACAGACGACTCATTACCCTCAATATTCAGTAGTGACATGGCCATCGGTCGATATGTTGCCCAGAGAGCAGGTATCGGTATCAACGCAGGACGAATTAGAGGTATAGGATCAAAGATTAGAGGTGGTGAAGTTCAACATACAGGAGTTATACCATTTCTTAAAAAGTTTGAGTCTACAGTAAGATGTTGTACACAAAATGGTGTCAGAGGCGGAAGTGCGACTGTTCACTTTCCTATATGGCATCAAGAGATAGAAGATATTATTGTTTTGAAGAACAACAAGGGTACAGAAGACAACAGAGTAAGAAAATTAGATTACTCTATACAGTTGAGTAAATTGTTTTACGAGAGATTTCTAAAGAATGAAGAGATCACATTGTTTAGTCCACAAGACGTCCCTGGATTGTACGAGGCATTTGGTACAGAAGAGTTTGATGAGATGTATGAAAAATACGAGAGAGCAACTTCTATACCAAAGAAAAAAATCAGTGCTAGAGAACTGATTACTGATCTATTAAAAGAAAGAGCGGAGACTGGCAGAATATACATCATGAATATAGATCACAGTAATACGCATAGTAGTTTTCTTGACAAAGTGAACATGAGCAACTTATGTCAAGAAATTACTTTGCCAACTGATCCAATAGATCATATTGACGGTGATGGCGAGATAGCACTATGCATATTGTCAGCAATCAATGTTGGTATTGTCAAAGAAGAAGAGATGTCAGAGATGTGTGACCTTGCAGTTAGAGGTTTAGAAGAACTGATAGACTATCAAGAATATCCAGTAGAGGCCGCTAAACGTTCTACACTTGCTAGAAGAAGTCTAGGTATAGGGTATATAGGACTAGCACACTATCTTGCAAAGAATAAAGTAAAATACGATGATCCAAAAGCATGGGAACTTGTACATGATCTAACAGAAAGATTTCAGTACAATCTACTTGTAGCATCAAATAAAATCGCATCAGAGAAGGGATCATGTGACTGGTATAGTAGAACAAAATACTCAGAGGGCATATTACCAATCGATACATACAAAAAAGAAGTAGACGAGATAACACCAAACAAACTCAAATGTGATTGGGAAAAACTAAGAACTGATATAAGTCTTCATGGTCTTAGACACTCAACACTCACTGCACAAATGCCAAGTGAATCATCAAGTGTAGTATCAAATGCTACAAATGGTATAGAACCACCAAGAGATTACTTGTCAGTTAAAAAGAGTAAAAAGGGTACACTCAAACAAATCGTACCACAGATATCACATTTAAAATCAGCATACACTTTACTATGGGACATGCCAGATAATACAGGTTATATAAACATAGTTGCAGTAATGCAAAAGTTTTTCGATCAAGCAATTAGTGGTAATTGGTCATACAATCCAGAGAACTTCGACAATAACGAAGTGCCTGTATCTGTAATGGCGAGAGATTTACTCACTACATATAAGTATGGGTGGAAAACAAGTTACTATCAAAATACTATGGATGGTAAAACAGAAGACGTAATCGCCGATCCCGCATCAGCAATGAATGATTACGTACCACCTTTGATAGATTCACCAAATAATGAAGAGGAAGATTGCGATGCCTGTGCCATTTGAAGATAGAACAATTGACGTACTGATACACGAAACAGATCAAAATAAAGATAAAAAACCAGCAAAGGGTAGTGTTAATCAACACACTTGGGATTTTATGAAAAAAAGATATACTGTTATACGTAATCTAGTACCAAAAGAGATTATTGATATGACTATCGATACATGGAAAGCGGCAGAAAGAACACCAATGTACAACGAAATTGTTGAACATGAGCAGAGAGATATAACATTTAAAAACCCAGAGAGTTCTATTGGTAAATCTAGAGGTGGATATTGCACACCATGGGGCATAGCATTACATCAGTACGTCTGGAAAGCACTAGAACACTATATAGATATCCCTTTAAGACAAACATACTCATATACTAGAAAATATGAACGAGGGGCCTATCTGGCATCACATGTTGATAGACCATCATGTGAGATTAGTGCAACTATTTGTCTTGATTACAAAACAGATGATCAAAAACCTTGGCCAATATGGATTCGAGGGGACAAGAATTTTGCTGGTTGGGGTGGTGATGATGTACAGGCATGTTCACAGAAAATACCAGTCAGACTTAGAGAAGAAAATAATTGTTCTAAAGTGTTGTTAGAACCTGGTGATATATTATTATATCAAGGTCCAAACGCACCACATTGGAGAGACTATTTGTTGGGTGATTATAGTTATCATATATTTTTACATTTCTATAATCTAAGAAGTAATATGCAAAAATTACAGAACTTCTTTATGGACGACCAAGAATCAGTGATTGATGCAGAGGGTAATGTGCTGAGAAAAAAAGAGAAACCAGCACCACATAGATTTTCTAATTTAGAATTAGACGGAAGAATAAGTCGATTTGACCCAGATGGTGTACGAAGACCAGGGTTTGATAGACTTACAAAAGAATACGAAGAATTAAAGATGCACGATGAATATAAAGAAATATATTGTGACATAGTAAATAATTACGATAATATTACAAAGGTAGAAAAATGACAGTTTTTAATAAAAATAACGTAGATTTCACAAAGGGTAAACCATTCTTTGGTGATGAATTAAATACGCAAAGATTCGATGAATTTAAATATCCAATCTTTGACAAACTTACACAAACACAATTAGGATTCTTCTGGAGACCAGAAGAAGTATCACTACAAAAAGATAGAGCAGATTATCAGACACTAACTGATGCACAAAAGCATATCTTTACATCTAATTTACGTTATCAAACTCTTTTAGATTCGGTTCAGGGCAGGGCACCATCCATAGCATTTCTACCTTTTGTGACCCTACCTGAACTAGAATCGTGTATTATCACTTGGGACTTCATGGAGACTATACACAGTAGGTCTTATACACATATCATAAAGAATGTTTATGCAGACCCAAGTGATATATTTGATACAATTATAGATGAACCTGCTATTATCAAGAGAGCAGAGATGGTTACAGAAAAATACGACAAGTTTATAGAACTTGGACGTAGAAGATTATTAGGACTCAAAGTCGATGATTATGATCTATACAAAGCATTATATCTGGCACTTATATCTGTAAACATTTTAGAAGGTATCAGATTCTTTGTATCGTTTGCATGTAGTTTTGGATTTGGTGAACTCAAAGTCATGGAAGGATCAGCAAAGATCATATCTTTTATTGCAAGAGACGAAGCACAACACTTGGCAGTTTCACAACATATTCTTAAATGCTATAAGAACCATGAGAACGATAAGATCATGAACAAAGTTATGAAAGATTCAGAACCAGAAGTATACAGAATGTACGAAGATGCAGTACAACAAGAGAAAGAATGGGCAGAATATCTATTTAAAGATGGATCAATGATCGGTCTATCTGTACCACTTCTTGGTCAATATGTAGAATACATAGCAAACAAAAGATTAAGGGCGATTGGACTAAATCCAATCTATGATATATCCAGTGCAAATAACCCATTACCATGGACAAAACACTGGTTTAACAGTCGTGGATTACAGAATGCACCTCAAGAAACTGAGATTGAATCGTATGTTATTGGTGGTATCAAGCAAGATGTTACAGACGACACATTTCAGGACTTTAAACTATGATAGAGGCAATTTTGATATTACCCATAATGTGGGTTACTATGATATGTGTCTATTTGTTGTTAGTTAGAAACCTAGAAGGATCAAAGGGTATTGAGAAAGATATATACTATGGTCGTAGAACAGGTAAAAAATATACTGCAACGAAAGAGAGAGCAGATCATATTATATAAGGAATAATTATGAGAAACGAGACATTTTATTTGGTTATTGGTATTTGTGGTTTTATGTATGGCATAATATCACACTCATATTCTAATCTAGAATACAAAGGCGTAAAAGGTGGTGCATGTACAGGTGATTGTTACGTACAATATGTCAAAGAAAATGGTACACCAGCAGAAATAGAACGTAAAAAACAAGTCGCCGCGGCCGATGATCCGTTCTCGTCAATCAGAGGTTTATGGTCAGGTTGTGCGGCATGTCATGGACAGAAAGGTGAGGGTATGGGTGTATTCCCTAAACTTGCTGGACAATCATCAGAAGATATCATCAGTAAACTCACAACATACAAAAATAGAGGCGAAGTTGGTAACATGTCATCTACGATGTGGGCCCAAGCAGGTCAATTAAGTGAAGCAGAGATCAAAACACTCGGCGATTTTATACAAGAGACAATGAATGAATAAACAACAAGAGTTGTTAGTGATAACAATGGAAGAATGTGCTGAGTTAGGACAAGCATGTAGCAAAATAATCAGATTCAACGAAGATGATGTATTAGATGTAGATGATGCATGTAATCTACAAAACGAAGTAGGTGATGTATTATGTATGATAGAATTACTAAAAGAAAGAGGTCTAATAGAAGAAGATAAGATACAAGACCGAATACTTGAAAAACGACATAAACTTACACGATGGAGTAATCTATTTAAATGAGCAAATTTTTACCAAAAATATCGGCACCAGTTGCCACTTTCTTTCTAAGAATACCATTATCAGCAATGTTTATGCAACAGGGGTTGAGTAAATTACCTGTAGATGGTGCAGTGGCAGAAGCATGGGGACTACCATATATCGTATGGTGGTTTGTAACATGGGGTGAAATAGGGGCGGCAATCGGACTGATTGCTGGTGGATTGTTAGGGTTGATACCTTGGCATTTTAGACATTTCTTTTTAGCAAGACTAGGAAGAAGATATACAAATTTCAGATGGTTTGTAGAAGAGTTAGGAGATATAACTACTAGATTTAGTGGTATCACTATGACTTGTATTGCAACCGGAGTGATATGGATATTAAGTCCTGCAAGTTTATGGGACGTAATATATAAAGATTATCTACATGTTAGTTTATATGTAGGTGGATTGTACTTTGCATTGAGAGGTAATGCAAAATATTAAGGAGATATAATGATAGAAATATATGGTAAAACACAATGTCCTTACTGCGATAGAGCAAAAGCATTAGCAGAACAAAAAGGATATGAGTTCAAATACTTTATGTTAGAAGAAGATTATACCAGAGAAGAACTCTTTGAGAAATTCCCTGGTGCAAGAACTTTTCCACAGATCAAAGTTCATGGTGAAAATATCGGTGGTTATACAGAGTTCGAACAATGGTCTAATGGCATAAGACGAGTATAATGCGATCAGTACATCTGTACTTACCAACAGAATACAAACAAGACACTATCTGCGAAAGGTGGAAACATCTCTTGAATAAAATTGATAGAGAGTTTTGTGAAGTTAGAGTTTACGTAGCAGGGTCAGATTTTCAATATGCAGAAGCAGAATACGATCTGCCTTACTGTATAGAGACTTTACCAAATCAGAAGTCAAAGAGAAAATCATTTGAGTCGATGTACAAAAGATATATTATAGAACAGGGCAAAGCAGAAGATGAATACGTTCCTAAATATTAATAAGCAGATATCACCAGATAATAACGTTTATTATTTTGGTAATAATATAGACGTTAGAATATGCCCTAAAAATGCAATGTCAACGATCAAGAATGTTGCACATCTCTTAAATATAGATCATCATGATAATAAAACTACACCTGCTATATGGCGAGTCATGAATGTAATAGAGAAGTGTGATAGAATAAACCCACCATTTAGAAAGGGGACAACAAGATATGCTATCAAGAGAGACCCTTTAGAAAGATTTTTATCAGCATATCGATTCTTAAAGATGCATCATGGTGTCGCCATGAGTATCGACAAGACTTTAGATAAACTTGAGACAGGTGAACATAAGTACGAACCACATTATATGTCTCAGAGTTTCTTCATGGGGTACCCAGAAGATTACGATAAAGTATATGATATAAAAGATACAATTACTTTATTACATATTTTATATAAAAACAGAGAAGAGAGTACAGAAATTGTACCAGAAGATTTAGTCGTAAATTTACACGTAAATATGACACATGATCAAAAGCATCTTGGTGGATTTGAATTAGAAGACGAGCAAATTACCAGAGTAAAAACACTGTACGAAACAGATTATAGGAGAGGTTGGCATGGTTAGATTAATATACTATTGCGAAAAACTAGATACAGAAATAGAAGTCAGAGCATTAAATAAAGAGACAGACATAGAATCACAAACACCAAAAAAATGTGTGTTTACAGGGAAAGATATAGAAGATTATTATTTTGATGATGTAGACGAATAACTATAAACTTATATTATGGAAATATATTGCAAAAATAAACCACTTTTAGAGAGAGCAGTATTATACTCTAAAAAACTTGGTATACACGAAGAACCAGCAATTATTTACATCAAGAGATTACCACCATCATTTCGCCAACAAGGACTTATCGAACACCCAAGAGAACTGGACAATGACATATATTTAAATATATGGGTCAAGTTTAATGACGAGAGATTCGTCTCTCTAGCACACGAAATGATACACGCCAGACAAGTATTATTCAAGCAACCTATAGATGAGCACGAAGCATATCTACTAGAAAACACCCTTGACAATGACCACCAAAAAAGTGTATTATAACAGTATGAAAAATAATGTTAAAAGGATATTTATCGACATGGATGGAGTCTTAGCAGACTTCTTGAGGGGTGTCGAAAAACCTGAATATATTGGTCACCCTCTAACAAATGATGATGCAGGGCATACTGAATATGACCTCAGAAAAGAAGAACTCACAAACAAAAGATTATTTGCAAACTTACCACCAATGGTAGACATGTATGATCTTATTGGTTATGTAAAACATACTAATTTACCCTGGGAGATTCTAACTGCCGCTGGTGTTGTCAACAGAGAACTTGTAGTTCACGATAAAAACGAGTGGATCAAAAGATATGTTGATCCTAGTGTAGTAGTTACTTGTACTATGACTGGTACTCAGAAAGCGGCCTTTGCTTTCGAAGGGTCAGTCTTGATAGACGATAGACAAAAGAATATTGATGCTTGGGAAAAAGCAGGTGGTATTGGTATTGTCCACGAGTCTGCTAACAAGACTATCAATGCTCTAAAAGAACTCAGAAAAAAAGACTAAATACAAATATGAAAGATCGATTGAAAAGATTATGGAAATGGATTAAATCATTATTTCTAAAAAGATATAAAGTCACAGTGTCATTCAATAAAGAGTGGGGCGATGCTGATGATCGTTCTTATATCACAAAAAAGATACTAGTACAAAAAGAAAAGCACTTGAAGTTTCGAGACGAGCATGGTAAAATAGTAGAGTACAGAAGTGCCGCTGGTTTAAATTATATTATTGAAGATGTATGAGCAAAAAAGAAGAAAAAGAATTCATTCCTAAGACATTACATAATCAAGCATGGGAACGTGCAATGAAAGGTGGTAGACCAAATGCAGGTACACCACATGACTGGGAAGAATATGAGAAGGTCAAAGAAGAAAAAGATTAAGGAGTAATATGCAACAATTTATTTTAGCAATTATGTTAGTCTTAGGTCTAGGTTGCTGGTGGTTGTACACAGAGAACGAGACACTAAAAGATAACAACGTAAAATTAGAATATGCTCTTGCAGAGCAAACTGCCGCCATGGAGGCGATGAGAGAAAGTTACGAGAAACAAGGCAAAGCATTAGCAAATATGTCCAGAGTAAATGCTCAGATCGAACAAGAGAAAGCAGAATATCTAGAGATATTCAGCAGACACAATTTAGATAATCTTGCACTGAAAAAACCAGGTATGATTGAACTTAGAATGAACAATGCAAGTGAACAAGTTATGGAGGGTATAGAAAATGACACTAAAGAATTATATAATCTTAGCAGTCCTGACACTAGCAACTAGTGGTTGCTCTCTACTTGGTACTAAACAAGTAGAAATTGTAAGTAAACCTGTCGAAATAGATATCATGCAACCTGATTTACCAAGACCAGTAAATCTGATAGCACCAAAATGGTACGTTGTATCAGAGGCGAGAATCACTAATCCATGTAGAAAAGTATTTGACGAAGAGAAACAGAAAGAAGTTAGACCAAAGGCATGTGATCTCTCAGAAAGAGAGAATCCAGATTGGCCAGAAGGTTATACATATCTTGATAGATTTTTAGATGATATGCGAGATATGAATAATGGTGAGATTGTTTTTGTTGCGACATCTGTTGGTGATTATAAAGTCATGGCAGAAGATATGCAAGAGATCAAGAGATACATCAAACAACTTGGAGAAGTCATTATATATTATAGAGAAGTCACTATGCCAAATGGAGAAAAAGGCGTAGGGGTTGCAGTGAAGAAGAATGAAACCAATACAGATCAATAAATCTAAATTTTGTTATGAACCATGTGAGGGTGAAGTCTATCACCTGTTTCCTATACCTTTTTTCAAGGGTAATCTTAGACTAAATCATTTAGAAGTAAAAAACGATATCGATAGATTCATCGATCAAGTCGAACAGAGATGGCCAGACGATGATAAACGTAATTACACCACATATTTCGATCATGATCTACACGTAGATATAGAAGCATTACCATGGTATAATAGTTTTGCAAATCAAATCAAGGACTCATATATCGAGTATATCACATCACAATTCGAATGTCCAGTAGATCATTTATCGAGACATGATATACATTTATTTGCTTGGTTAAATCGATATGATGGACTTACTACACATACAACTCATGATCACGTAAATTCACTGGTCAGTGGTACATATTATGTCAGCATGGGTGATAAAGCAGAACCGATATGTTTTCAGAGTCCATCACAAACTACAACATTTGCACATAGAACAAACAACAGAACTATCGCATTAACAGATCAAGTACAAGTAGCAGGTGCCCCTGGTACACATAATGAGATGCGATTCTATGGTAAAGATGGCGATTTCTTGCTATGGCCATCGTACGTATTACACTCAGTAGATAGATCGTATGAACCTAATGATAACTATAAAAGGTACGGGATATCCTTTAATCTAAATCACAATATAATAATCAATCACAACGAGAGTGGTGACAACATGAGTTACAGTTTTAAGGAGTACAAAAGATGAGACAACCCTTTTCTCAAGACGAGATGTTTAGACTAGGACCAGTATTTAAACCTGAGTTTAGAGATAATGTTGTCTATATCGACAACTTCTACGAGAATCCAGATAGAATATATGATCATCTGATGGCACGTGATTATCCATTATGGAAATATAATGGTGAGAGAGAGCAATCTAGAAATGGCAAAGACTATCTTGATTGTCGTATATGCGACAACATACCATTTCCTACAAGACAATATTACAATGATCTACACAGAGTATTAGAAGTTTGCAGAAAATACTGGCATAAGGGACACTATGAATGTCAACATGCATTTGAAGTCAACTGTTTTCAAGCAAACGAAGTATTCGACAACAAAATTCAACATTATCCACACTTGGATTCTGAACTACAGGCACCAGATAATTTTTCTACATTGAATTTTCTAGTATATCTAGATAAAGAAGAAGATGGCGGTACGGCGATCTATGATGGCGAATGGATCACAAATGACGAAGATATGAACGTCCTATATCCCGTAGGAGAACGTTTTAAGATACGTCAGATAGTCGAACATAAGTACAACCGTGCAGTTATTTTCCCTGGTAATTCAATGCATGGTGCATATATTAATGATTACTCAAAGTACGTAGGTGATAAATGGAGATTCACTCAAGTACGATTTTTTCACCCTAAATAGGAGATATATTATGAGAACTTTTTGGAAAGTAATGATGTGGGTTGTAGATTGCTGGCGTGTTGTCATGGACAATCGATATAATCCTTTAAAATACATACCAGACCCAAGTCTGCAAATGTATTTTACTATGGTACTGTTCACTATGTGGTCAGTTTATTTTGGTATGGTAGCAACTTATTGGATGGGTTGGTTCGGTTATAATACTATTACAAGTTTGATAGTCCATTTTGCAGTGCTGATACCACTATTCTTTACGAATGCAATCTTTTTAGATGCAGAGAGAGATGGTGCTAGATGGATAGTCAGTCTGAGAAAAGAACAAGAACTAAACAGGCAGAGAAGATCATGAAAGCAGTATTAAACCAAGAAGATTATCTTACGTTTCTAAAGAAAGTCGACACACTCAGAGAAAAAGATTACAAATTAGAGTTTGACTATGATCTCATTGATAGTATGTATCATGTTATGATCAAAGGTGAACACGATATTGCAGAGTTAGATAGACTTACAGAATGAAGATAGGATCACCAGTAGGGGTAAAAGAACTCAACGAAGAACAACTTGACCAGATGGCACGTGGTAGTTTAGAAGCAAATACACCACATGACACTGATGGTTTTGATCAGAGTTTTGATACTATCATATCACTCCCTATGGTGATTACAGACGAAGGGTTAGGCGACATAATAGACATACATTATCAGCAAAAATACCACAAACTAGAAGAGGGTGAGACACCACGTAGTGTTAGAAACAAAGTTGGTGGAAGTTACAGATGTAATGTCAATCCTGGTCATGATATAACTGTACTCAAAGAACCAGAAATGACCAGAGTTTTAGATATCATGAATTGTGTATTACCAGATATGCAGGACTTTGGTGCAATTGTCCATGGTGTGATACATCATTTTACTACAGGTCATTACATAGATTTTAGAAAAGAGACAGAGGACATGAGAGATAGTGCGACCTGTTTTCTCACACTCAACGATACTTTCCGTGGTGGTAGATTCTCGATAGACCCTGGTTGTGACTTTGACTTACCAAGAGGATCATTTCTAGGATTCAACAACTGTACAACCGTACTATATAATATGGAACCTATATATTTTGGCGAGAGATATCTATTACAATTATATTTTCAGAGACCAACAGAACAAGACATAGAGACATTGACACGTGAATAGAGAAGAACTAACAAGAACTTTTGAGAAAGAAGATGTGCATTTCAAAGAGCACATCATGACCATAGACAATTTTCTCATGGACGACACTATAGATTGCTTACATGATGCTTGGAAGAAAGCAGAAGAAAGAGGTTACACGTACTCAAGAAGACAACAAGGACATAATCAAGATCAATTCATGATCAAAGACCAAGCAATTACACACTTCGATATGCCTAGAATGCTATCGACAGACATGGACTTAGTGATAGAATACGTAAATCATTTTGGACTTGGTGAATATGATCGTAAATACAATATATTAAATATACCTGAATACAGAGATATACATGTATCAGGTGCTAAGATGCAAAAGACATGCCCAGGAGAAGGGTATCACGTCTGGCATCATGAACACGGTTATGCAAATGCTAATCGTAATGCGGTCTTAGCATGGATGGTATATCTAAACGACATAGAAGAGGGTGGTGAGACAGAGTTTTTGTTTCAGCACATCAGACTAAGACCAAAGAACAATCAACTGGTGATGTGGCCTGCATATTTTACTCACATGCATAGAGGTAACCCACCATTAAAAGATGACAAGTTTATTATTACAGGTTGGTGTGATTATTTTTAAATAAGTGGTTGACACTAACCAGTGATATGTAGTATTATTATATTATGGGATTTTTAAATTTATCTTCATCTTTACGTTATGGACCACATGGTAAAAAACGTAAGACGAAGGCATTTACTAAAAAGAAGACTAAATATAATGAGTTACTTCTAGAGCAACAAAAGATTTATGATCAAGTGGTAAGAGAAGTAGCAGAAGAATATCCTTCACTTGAGTCCACTGCGACAGGTAATTGCACACCACGTAAAGAACCATTGCAGTACACAGGTGAAAGAAAATTGTTGGGTATAGCGGCGATGCACAAATCAAACCTAGTACCCGTTTTTGAAGAAGATAAAGACTATGCTAAAGATTTAGCAAGAATGAGGAGATAGATAATGGCATATAACATTGTTACAACATGTATGAAAGACGACCCTAGTGTGAGTCTTGATGATGTGAAAAGATTAAAACTTTCTTTAGATAGAGAGAGAATCTTTAACACAGATGGTATGCTATCTGCAAGATTCTTTGTGATCACCGACTACAACAGAGACGAGTTCAACGAGGGATTTGGCGGGGTAGCACCAAAATTAATTAGTGTAGAACTAGAAGAAGGCGAAGAGGGTTATTCACACCCATCGTTCTATCAGAAGTTTGCATTTGACAATCATTTCTTTTCTAGAGATGATAAAGTATTGTATATGGACGCCAATACAATAGCAAGAGACTTATTTCAGACTGTAGTGTATAGTGCACTACCAGAAAGAGGTAATCCTACACACTCACAATACGAGTTATCAGCAGAAGATACTGATCTAATCGAGACAGAGAACTTAGAAACATTGTTCTTACAGAAAGATTGGACAGGTAAGTGCGATACACAATTTCAACCATGGTTCTATTGCTTTAATTATGGTGATCATATCAGATTACAAAAGCAAATGCGAGAAGAGAATGTCTTCGATGGGTATGAAACATTTATGCACTGGGTAGAAGAGAACTATAAAGGGTATGTATTACAACAACCTGCAGGTCTGACAGGACCATTTGTCGTAGGTGATCAAGATGAGAATGAAAGACTTGCTGGTGTTTATGAAAAGAACGTCAGACCCTTATTAGAAACTCAATGGAGAGGACTTGGTGGTGAACAAGACGAGCAATGGTGTGTATACGACCATGAATATAGAGATGTTACAAGACAATGTAGTATCTTATATTTTGACAGAGGTGAAGAACATGTTGATCCGAAGTCAGATCGTTTTGTAGAATTATGGTTGATTTAAACCATTATATTTGACTGCTAAGTTAAAGAATTGACCTAGTTTGTGTTTCTTACCAACTTGGTTAGAACGGATAGACATTTCCATAGTGCCTATCCGTTTCTTTTTAGAATTAAATAAATGTATGTCAAAGTTCTGCTTAGAGGTTTTACTTGCTTCAGCAGATATATGACGAGTCTGTGGTATAAGTGTCCCTAATATATTCGTATCGAATACTTGTTTTGTTGTATTACCAACTGCTTTAATTATAATTACAGGTGTATCTGTTTCTTTTAATATATTCTTACGTGCCCATTTCTTAAACTCATCGACATCTTTTGTAAATACTGCCATCAGATTGAGACGAGACAACTCTAACATTGCATCGTATTTTGCTTCGTATTGCTTGATATCTCTTGTTTCTAATTCATCTAATATATTACGTGTTGCCGAGGCCATATTATTCTCGTCATAGTTTTTCTGTATTCCTGGTATGGTAGAATAAATGCCTTCGAAAAGCATTTTTCTGATACGTTTTTTGTCCCTGTCCGTGCTGAGTTGTGACATAATAGGGTTAACATACGAGTTTAATAATGGTTCTTTTGATGTGGCATCACCTGCTTTTAACGATATACCGAGTAATGATTTATCTTTAAATTGGACAACAATATCGGCAGGACTCTTAGCATCTACACCCGCTGGTTTCTTACGATAAGTCCAGAAGACGTTATGTATAGGACTAGATGCATGAAGATCATTGAGATACTTTGTAATTGCAATTGCATTCTGTACCTTCTCTTTAAATTTACTACTATCTGGCATCAGATTAATAAAATTCTCACCAACATCTATTTCATCACGTGCGACATAGCAAGACTTATTTGTAGCAGAAGCACATGCCTGGTAGAACTTATCTATATTCTTAGATTTAATTTTATTCAGAAAGGCGAGACAAGGTAATAATTCTGTAATCGTACTATTAAGGGTTGTTTCGGTCATACCACCAGATGCTGTTTTAAAGACAATAAACACACCATCTTTACCAAGTACTTTCTCTACGCAGATTGCTTTTTCGCCAGAGTAACGTGTAGATTTAATCTTATGTGGTATCTTATTACGTTTTAATAACTTCGAGACTTTAGATCGAGCAGTATCACGATCTTTTTTAACTTTAAAATAAAACACATCACGGTTTCTATTTGAGATGTGGACTTTGACTTCTGCTGAGACTGATTTTGCTAATTGTTCGATCATGTAGAGTATTTATCTCCTAGAGACATCGTGCGAGGAACACACTGAGACGCCGCCACGTAGACACTTATACGCCCGCCAGATACTCTAAGAAATTACGTAAAACGAGTAGCAACCCAACGACATTGAGCATGATCAGAGCACGATCTTTCCAGAGCAGAGAGACCCATATCCAAAGTATTAACCCTATAATCGAGAATAACATATCATAATATACGTATTCTACTATGCCACGTAGAGACATTGCAAGTAATATAAAGATACTGGCAATCCACTTCACATACCATGAGAGATCATACTTAGGTGTCTTTGATTTAAATATTCGTGTAGTATTGAGTTGCTCTTCTTCAGAAAACACTGTAGGAATGCGTTCTCCGAATATTTTTGAGAGACGTGTATATTGTTGCTTAATATATTTCATAGGTATAGTATACGACATGTGCAAATATATTACAAGAGGGTTTCTCAGGCGAAAAGGTGAATATATGCGATTTTGCTGACCATGTTCGGGGATCTAAATCACACCATTTATTGGGTGTCAAGGCGATTCGGAGCAGATCCCCACTGTACCCCTTGACAATGACCCCTATTTTTTCGTATACTATAACCATGATGAGAAAGGAGATAATGTTCTAGTAATAATGTAACGGTATATGACAGAGATCGATAGTCACTCAAGCACCACAGACGAGAGATCGCAACTCTAGTTGGGGTGGTGTGTATATAGGGTATAATGATCGGAAGCATAGGTGCCGGGCAGACAGGTGCCACCCTACCAATGGCCAAAACCCTCTTGTATTATTGACCGCCTCCTGTTATAATAATATTATAAACCAGTCATCTCAGAGTACTGGCCCTATATAATGTAGATTGTGAAGTCTGAGAGGGGCGGATCCCGAACTCCCAGGTGGTGGTATGAAAATGCACCACCAATATTATAGGAGATGCAGAGTATATGTCTGATGATAAGGACTACCACCGATACACAGTAAGATATTTTGATAAGGGTGTAGAGACCATAGGCGGTGATCGTATATGGAATCTGTACAACACCTCCGAATCACCACTAGGACTCAAGGAGAGCATGGAGGTCGCAAAGACCTTAGAAGAGCAGGGGTGTATAGTAGAAGTGACCCGTCTAACGTCTTAAAACAGTTGGTGCGGAAACCTACGTCTTGTTCCACTAGTGTTAAGCAGGCAAGACCATTTCTACTTGGAGACTTCCGCGTATCAAAACCATTCGATATCAAAAAATTTTTCGCAAAATTATATTGACTCCAGAGTTCCGTCCTGTTATAATGGTATACATGAGAAAATTTTTGCGGTATACTTTATATGCATTAGCACTTTTGATTATCTTTCTAAGTGCACATGCTTGGATTCATTGGTACGCACATACATACATGTATAACTTATATGCATAGTAGAGGATTTACATGCGGTTGTTTTGATCTGCTTCATGCAGGTCATGTTGTTATGTTGAAAGAAGCAAAACGTCATTGTGATTATCTCATAGTTGGTTTACAGACTGACCCTTCTATTGATAGACAAGAAAAGAATACACCTATACAGTCGGTATATGAACGTTATATCCAGTTATCAGCAATAGGAGTCGTAGATAAGGTGATACCATACGACACAGAGCAAAGTTTAATCGATTTATTAGAGTCACAGGACATAGATATTCGATTTATTGGCGAAGATTATGTTGATAAATCGTTCACAGGTGACTATTTACCTATCAAAGTTCACTATACAAATCGCAAACACTCGTTCTCTACATCGAATCTCAGAGCAAAAGTCTATGATGGAGAGAGTAAAAAAAGTGTCTGAACTCAAAATAATACCCGAAATGGCGTTGGACCCGAGTGTCTACGGACCCGTGTTACGTGTCGAGAATGCTTTATCGGACATCGAAATCAATAACCTTCGTGCATATACCTATCGTGAAAAAGCACGTGACTACAAAGAAGATGGTCCAAAAACACGTAGTACAGAGTTATATCAGCACTATGGATTCACAACTACACTCGCACAATATCTACTCAACAACTATCGTGGCATACATTTAGGTATGGACGACATGATCAATCAGACAATGCTTGATCGTGGATTCGAATATTCTGACCCTAAACTTGCAGAAGAACCACTGATGGCACATGAAACATTAAGAGAAAGTACACCTGGTGTGAACTATAAATCACATACCGATCTTGCATCAAAGAAGTTAACTTGCTTAATTTATCTTGAACCAAAGAGCAATGGTGACGGGACAATCTTTCATGGTTATGATAATAAGCATACTACTGAACATACTTGGCAAGTCAACACAGGTTATATCTTTAAACCTAATAACTTTTCTTATCACTCGTATCGCAATACAAGAGATACTTCTCGTTGGGTGTATATGATTAATCTCTTTGTCGATAAAGATCAAGAGAAGTTTGGCATTCGCAGAACGTTTGATGTAAACGAATCACTTGAGTTTTATGATTCTACAGAGCAAGACAATTTCGAAAACCACATAGACAAGAAAATACCTATATAGTATAATAGATATTATGAACGTCAAAGAAAAAACCACATACGATAATTATCTTGATACCGATAAACGTCTTGATAATGATTACAAAGCAACCCTAGATAAATTTGTCGGCGAAGAGATCGATGTTGTCTTACCAGAAAAGAAAGTTGACCCTGCAACAGAGCAAGGGTTATATAAAATATTATATTGTCACTTTCGTAATCTCGAAGATTTTACAGAGTTCTGTTGTCGTATCGGGCAGATCGTAGATAATAATACTAAAGAAACATTTTATCCACTTGCTGATCCTGCCACAAACCTATTTGGCGATACAGATTACCCGGACCGTATTAGTATACCAGATAATCGTGTACTGATACCCAAAAAGAAAAAGAAAGGTGTTACACGGGAAGAGACAAATGCAAACCACAGACTCAACTTACCAGACATACATTGGAAAGGTATGCCAGAATTTGTACAAGAAGACTTACATACATGGCGTTCTATCGATGTAAAGTTTAGAACAAAAGCAGACTACGACCACTTTGCAAAGTTAATTAATCCTGATCTCAGTGATAGATCAAAAGCAACTTGGTTCCCTAAATTAGAAGTAACAAAGAATCATAAGTTACGTTGGGTACAAAGTGGTGATAATAATTTTAATCCTAAGTACCCTGTATACATTGTGAGTAAAGGGCGTCATGAGTCAATGATCACTAGTAGATCACTTGCTCGTATGAAAGTACCACATTACATTGCTATCGAACCACAAGACGAAGAGTTATATGAACAAGCACTCGACAATTTTAAGATTAGAGATTATGTAACATTACTTGTTGCCCCTTTCTCTAATCACGGTGATGGTCCTGGTCGTGCTCGTAACTGGTGTTGGGATCATAGTATGAGTATTGGTGCTGATGCACATTGGGTTATGGACGATAACATCTCAGACTTCTATCGACTTCATGAGAATCAACGTGTACGATTTGAAAGTGGTGTAGGGTTCAGAGTCATGGAAGATTTTGTTGATCGATATGAAAATGTTTACATCAGTGGTCCACAATATCGTTTCTTTATACCAAGTAATGCAGAGAGACCAGAGTATGTTGCTAACACTCGTATCTATTCTTGTCTGTTAATACGTAACGATTGTCCACATAGATGGCGTGGTCGTTACAATGAAGATACAGATATTTGTTTACGTCTACTCAAAGACGGACTATGTACAGTTCAGTTCAATGCTTTCTTACAAGGCAAAGTTGCTACTCAAGTTATCAAGGGTGGTAATACTGCTGAGTTCTATCATGCAGAGAACGAAGACAACGAAGAGTTTCAGAAGACAGGTTACAATGCAGACGGTACAATAAACAAATCACAAATGCTATACGATATGCACCCAGACGTTACAACAGTTGTTTGGAAATATGGCAGATGGCATCATCACGTGAACTACGAACCATTTAAAGGTAATGTATTAAAACTCAAAGAGGGTGTTGTATTACCAGAAGGTCATAATAATTATGAAATGGTATTTGACGGAGACTTTCACGATGCAAGATTTAGATAAGATTTATATTCTCACATGTAGACGTGTAGATGATCAGATCACCTACAATGCTCTACCACAAAAACTCAAAGACAAAGTTTGTTTCGTAGTTCAAGAATGGGAACGTGAACAATATAATTACGATGCAGAATATCTTGTCTTACCAAAAGACATACATGTTGATACACACCCTAGACCTGTATCACACTCAAGACAATTCATCTATGATAACTCTACAACTATGAAGTATGCAATGCTTGACGATGACATAACATTTGGCAGACGTAATGCAAAGTATTGGACAGGTGTAAGTAACATGGAGAAAAGTAAACGTAAGTGTGAAGAAGATGATATCTTAGAGATGTTTGATCTTTACACTGAATGGTTAGACTTACCAGAGGTGACGTTCTGCGGTTGTTCTCACTCAGAGAATCCGCCCTCTGGTAAGCAATTTACTACGAACTCTAGTATCGGGTCACAGTTCTGGATTAATGGTAAAGACTTTGCACATAAGTTACCAGAGTTTGAATTAACAAGAACACGTGTAGCACAGGACAATGTCTTTGTGTTATCGTTACTATCAAATGGTTTTGGTAATCGTATCAGTCAAGAGTTTTGTTTCTATAATGATAGTGTAATGAAGAAAACAAAAGCATCGCAGATATGGGACAATCAAACAATCGAAACAGTTTTAAGAGATCACAAAGTTATAGAAGAAATGTTTCCTGGTATCTTTGAAATATTATATGATGAAGATGGTGTGAGACAAGAAGGTGGTTTTAGAAATTTAGGCAAGTGGCGTTGTCACTGGTCTAAAGCATATAAGCAATGGCAACAAAGAAGTGAGAGTTCACTAGAGGAGTTTTTATGTTAGATTTTTTATGGAACGTTCCTATATTTTTATGGGAGTTAGCATTGAATGTAGTTTTTTGGGGTACACTAATCGCATTATTATTTTTAATACTGAAGTGGGGTACTGAGAAATGGATAACTACATTACGTAACGAAGAAGATACATCAGATACAGATCAAGGAAAACCAGATAATTGGGGCGTATAAATACTTTTATGAGTACAGATTTTTACTTAGTCTTTTTACTTTTTATAACTGCTTGTAGTTATTATTCCTACAAAGCAGGTGCCGCAAACGGCAGAAGTCAGATGGTCACAGATTTAATTGACCGTAACTTAGTAACAATCAAACAACTTAAAAAAGAATACGAACTATAAATAGAAGTACATTATGAAAATTTTGGGAATCAATACATCTCATGACTCAACAGTTGCTTGGGTCGAAGACAACAAACTCATTCACTTATACGAAGAAGGTAGAATACGTAGAGAGAAGTGGTGGTCGCCACTCGAAGAAGGTGGACCACAAATCGATCAGTGTGGTTTTACTGCTATACCAATCAAAGGTCTTACACAACCAGATCAAGTTGCATTCTGTTCTTTCGATAGAAGAGGTGTGCACTTAGAACTATCTGATACAGTTCATAACGATAGAGTATTACAAAAAGATTTAATAGACTTTATTAGTGCAAAACAAATGTCTTGGAAAAGATATATGGAATTAGAGAAAGAGTTTGGTGCTACAATCGTTAAAGAAGTATCACATGCTATGGGTACAGATGAGAACATCAATCAAGCAATCATGAACAACTCGCATATCGAAGGATCACCTAAAGTTGTTTTTGAATCAGAGCATCATCGTTATCATGCAGTATGTGTTGACTACTTTAGTCCGTTTGATGAGTCTATCATCATCGCATGGGACGGTGGTGGTTGGAGATCACAATTTGATTTATACCCTGGACATCAAGAGATAGAAACTATATGGCATTCTAAAGATGGTGTCATCAAACCTTTATACAAGAAGATGTGTAACACTAGAGAGATCGATGTAATTAATCAAAGATACTTCCCTGGTTTTACAGAAGATTGTTGTTATTGTTTAACACCAGATATAGAAGTGATTGATGATGTAGAGTATGAGTTTGTTTCCCTTCCAAGTAACGGAATGAACTTTAGTAATATGTCAGTGTCACTTGGTTGTGATGATTACGGCAGATCAGCAGGTAAAGTTATGGGCATGGCATCTTATAGTGCTAACCCACAAATACCAAATGTATTCTCTCGTCATACAATGGCACAGAAGTTAGAGATCGATGCACTAGAGAGTGCGAAGGCGACAATACAAAAAGCAATCGACTTAGTACCAGACTGTAAGAACATTGCTTTATCTGGCGGGTTCTCACTTAACTGTACAAACAATTACAAATACTTACAAGCATTTCCTGATCATCAATTCTTTGTTGATCCTGTACCTCATGATGGTGGTACCGCAGTTGGGGCCGCTTTAGATTTATGGAGAAAAGAAAATGTTAATGACTGAGATACATCGTGACATCGATAAAGTAGTAGAATTATTATCTGAACATAAACAGATTGTAGGTATATGGCAAGGGCACTCAGAGTGGGGACCAAGAGCATTAGGTAATAGATCAATCTTGTTTGACCCTAGACACCCTCAAGCAAAAAGAATTGTAAACGAAGTTAAGCAAAGAGAAGAGTATAGACCGTTTGCTTGTACGATTCTAAAAGAACGTGCACATGAATACTTTGAGATGTTACAACTTGAAGAGTCACCGTATATGTCCTTTGCAGTTCAGTGTAAACCAAAAGCAATGGAAGATATACCAACTCTTGTTCATGCAGACAACACATGTCGTATGCAAACAGTATCAGAAGAACAAAACAAAAACTATTATAATCTTATTAAGGCATTTGGTGAGAAGACAGGTGTCCCAATATTATTTAACACGTCATTTAATTTAGGTGGTGAAGCAATCGTAGAAACAGTTCATGATGCTATCGATACTTGCAATCGTAGTATGATCAACCACTTATACATACCAGAAGATCAAGACGTTTATATTCCTTACGAAAACATAAAAGATAAAATACGAATAACGATATAGATAAATATCTATATGACTATAATCGAAGTAACGGATAACGCAATACAGAAACTTCTAAAAAAGAAAGCAGAAGATAAATTCGAATACATCAGAATAGGTATTACTGGTGGGGGTTGTGCTGGATTTGAATACATCTTTGATTCAGTACAAGCAAAAGAAGATTCAGACGTGCTAGTTGATTATGGTCCTATCAAGTTTGTTATAGACAAAGTATCAATACCATATATTCTTGGCATGACTTTAGATTTTCAAAAAGAAGGACTCAACGAAGTGTTTAAGTTCTTAAACCCAAAAGAAGAGGCATCGTGTGGGTGTGGTGTCTCAATTAACTTTGACTTATCTCAAGTAGAACATGATGAAAAAAGAATACAAGCAATCAGCATCTAGTTACAATCAAAACAAATACAGGACAATGGGTTATCTTGCGGACTATGTTGTATTGCCACTCAAGTCAGAAAACAAATTACCAGAAGAACATTTTAGATGGCGAGACATAGAAGATGTCCGAAAAATCTATGAAGATAGACCATGTAAACCTGTAAGAATAAAAGCAGACAGTGATCACCCAATACTAAATGAAAACACACGTGACTTTCTCAGCACATGGGAAAAACAAGGACTACTACGTAACGAATATGCAAATGCAAAGTATCATTGGTTAAAAGAACAAACTGATGAGTGGTATCACCCGTCTCAATCTATAACATTAGGGAACATTGATGCACCAATGTTTTTTGAACCTGGTTCAGTAAAAAGTTTTGTTCAGTATGAAACAGGGACAGGTTACTTTGACATTTGGGACTATCATAATCTATATACAGATGAGCACATGACTTTCGATGAATGGTTATCGGGTTATAAATACGGAGAAGGTACTAACGTATTAGGGTATTCAATTACGAATACAAAAGATGAAATGATGTTAAGACTATCACCAATGTGGGATAGAGATAACTTTACAAAATGGATAAACAACAATGAAGACAAGTTCAGCAAAAGCAAAGGGGCGTAATCTACAGAAGTGGGTTGTGCAAAAATTAGTCGAGCATCTTTCGGCAGATCAAGAAGATATTGAATCAAGACCTATGGGTTCTCAAGGTGAAGATGTCATTATGGGGAAACAGACTAGACAAATATTTCCTTATAGTATAGAATGTAAGAATCAAGAAAAATTAAATGTGTGGGACGCCTACGATCAAGCAACTGAGAACTGTAAAGGTTACGAACCAATAGTTGTTATGAAGAAGAATCGTAGAAAACCATTAATAGTAATTGATGCTGAGGAGTTTTTAAAACTACATAAGTAGATGAACAAGATACAACAAGCAATGCACAAAAAGGCAAATATGGCCTTAGGCGAAGTAGAATATCAAATAGATTTATTCATAGACAATAATTATAAGTCTAGTTTTTCTATGCTTAAGTATCTTAAACAATTAGACTACAAGAAGAAGATCATAGAGATCATGAGAGTTAATTACGTTGATATGTTAGCAGAACTCAACGATGATGATGAACAAGTCATTGAAGCATACGACTACATGACTACTGCTCAGATGAACAAGTTTAAAAAGTTTGTACAAAGTATTATAGATGGTTGTGACAAATACATTGTCACTAAACAACCAGAGTGGGACAAAGACTCACAGATACGTAGAGTACAAAATAAAATAAAGAAAAGAAACAGAGAAAGAATCGCAGAGATCGAGAAAAAATATAATATGAAAGTCACTTGACGTTAAGTGTCATTTCATAGTATAATTATAGCATGGTATTAATTGACTTTACACAAACCATCATTGCATCGTTAATGGTGAACTTAAAAAGAAACGAGGGAGAAATATCAGAAGACTTTCTAAGATATTTAATTCTAAACTCTCTCAGAAATTATCAGAAGAGATATGGACCCACGTATGGTAAGATTGTATTATGTACTGATGCTGGTAATCCATGGCGTAGAGATTTCTTTCCCCTATACAAAGCAGGTAGAAAGAAAGCAAGAGACAATGATGATAATGATTGGAAGTTAATCTTTGATACATTACAGATTGTAAAAGATGAGATACGTGAGAACTTTCCTTACTACTACATGTATGTACCTAATTGTGAAGCAGATGATATCATTGCAGTACTAACACAGAGGTTTCACAAAGAAGAAGATATACTCATAGTATCAGGAGACAAAGACTTTCAACAACTATTGAAATATGACAACGTACAACAATATAGTCCTAATAGAAATGACTTTATTACACCAGAAGGTGGTGCAGAACATTTTCTAAAAGAACATATATTGAAAGGTGATAAGGGTGATGGCATACCAAACATCTTATCTAACGATGATTGTTTAGATTTAGGTATAAGACAAACACCACTTAGAAAACCTATACTAGAAAAGTATTTGAGAATTAGCATTGAGAATGACGATAAATACTTTCGTAACTATATAAGAAATCGAACATTGATTGATTTTGATTTGATACCTAATGAGATAATCGATAGTATCAATACTGAGTTTGACAATACTAATCCTGCACAAGGCAAAGTATATGACTTTCTCAGAGAAAAAAGAATCACTCAACTACTAGATAACATTGGAGATTTTTCGTTATGACCGAGAAAAAAAGAGGAAGAGGGAGACCTAAGGGTGCCCCAAATAAACCAAAGTTAGACCTCATTACAGAGAGAGTTAACTTAACTAAGAATGCAGACGTATATGAAATACTATGTCAAGCAGACTTAGTTGCTAAAGATAATGTAGATCATGCAGTAAATGGTCTTCAGACTTTTGGTGAACGTAATGGTGCAGTAGCAAAAGTATTAATGTGGTTGTTTAATGATAATATTAAATCATTATTACCAGCAGGTAAAACACCATACAAACCAAACGATGCACCAGGACCAGACTTGACTGAGACTCAGTTAAGATTTGAGTTTAAAAAATTTAAGTACTTTGTTACAGATCAAGTACCACAAGTTCGTAGAGAAACCATGTGGATTGAACTACTAGAAGGATTACCTGCTAAAGAGGCAGAGTTGATGGAACTAGTAAAAGATAAAACAAATCCGTTCAAACACATCACTAGAGAGATTGCTCAAAAGGCGTTTCCTAACGATCAATTTTAAATAAATATATTATGTCGGCAGAGACTATACATAAAATTGGGAAAGAGTACATAAACTTTCCAGTGTGTAAACTTTCTAGTCGGGTCCGACTCCATGGAGTATTATAATGGCAGAAGAAGTGAAATCAAACTTTACAACAGAAGTTGTAGAACCATCTGAACTCGAAAAGCACATCGAGAGATTACAGAAGCATACAATCCCTATGAAACCAGAAATGCTGAATCTAATTCAGACATTGATGAATCAACATCTACAAAGTGGTAATGTTAAAGCAGAAGAACTAGATGCTTTAGTATTTGCACGTGATGAAATCAATAAAGCAACTATCGATTATCGTTCTCATTTAGAAAGAGGACAGAAACGTACTCAAGAACTACAAGCAGAACAGATCGAACTGAACAGATTGGCAAGAGAAGAAGCACAAGCAGAGCAAAGACAAAAACTTACTGATGAGAGAGTTGCTCGTAAGACTGCTGATAGAAAAGTCACAGAGTTAGAAGCAGAAATAGAAAGACTAAAATCTGAGATTAAGAATGTTCATGAACCTAAAGAAAGAACTAGAGCAATGGAAATGGCACGTGCTATGAATCCAAAACCTACAGAACAAGAACAGTTCGAAGAGAAAGTATCAGCAACAAAGAAATCATTTAAAGAATGGGAAGAAGAGAACGGACACCCAACGAATGATGATATAGCAGAACTGGTGCAAGAAGAATTAGAATTAGATATACCAGATGATGCACTTACTACTGAGGACTTCTATAAAGAAGTAGACAAAGTAAGTAAAGCAACAGTAGAAGATTTATTTGATGGTGTTCATCATCTTAAACCAGACTTTGAAGACAGTAAACCTGTAGTCAGCAACAGTCAATTACCTGATATCAAAACTTATGATTCTGAAGAAGAACTTCAGGCCGCTATCGATGAGAAGAATGCATTCGAAGAGATAGTAATACCTTCAGAGTCAGAGTTACAAAAAATGACTAAGGCACAAATACACGAAACTGCTCAAGAACTAGGATTCGATAAAGTAAATCCTGGTAATACTAAAGCAGTTATGATCGAAGTATTTGTATCACAAACTAACGATTACATTGAAAGTTTAAAAGAAGCAGGAGAATTTGTAAGTGCTGAAACAACAGATAGTAGTGAGTCCTCACCGACTGAAGACGATAGACAAGACGGCGGTTTCTTCTAAGCAAGTTAGTCTAAGACCTTTTAATCACAAAGAAGTTTATACCGAATATGAATCATCACTCTCGAACATCGAGGGTATGGTTCGTTTCGATATACCCTGGGAATATTCTACTATTCTAGGCACTCGAATAGAACAACCCTTTCTTATGTGTTCTATAGAAGACAATGTTATTACTTTATCACATCTAGGTCATAGTGATAATATGTTTAAAGTACCTTTATATTATTGTAATAATAAAACTAGGTCTTTGAAATCAACAATCAATCAAGACGAAGATAATCAATTCTTTCTATTACCAAAAAGCAGAGTTCCGTTTGATGGTGATGTAACGTTCAGATATCATGGCGATGATGGTAACAGTGAACGTAAGTTTACCATAGCAGTAGAAGATGATATACGAAATATGAACTACAATGACCTACAAACATATCACCGTAACAGATGGTCCGCCCGTACCAGACCTTTTATGTTAGGTCATGATGATATGAGAGAGATATATTTTAAAGAGACTCTCAAGTGGTGGAAAAGCATCGACAAAGACTATGTGTTTATCTACAAAGATTGTGTATGGTTTGAATTATATCCTAACGTTACATGTGTTGGTGATAAATTTGTTGAAGAAGAAGGTTACATATCGTGGACATTGTTTGCATTTGATAATGCACCTAAGGGTATTGGTAAAGAAGTATGTGTAGCAGTTCACAACAAAATAAAAGAACTTGGTTTTAGCAAGATCAGAGTTCTCATTCATAAAGATAATACATCTTGTATTCATGGACCAGGTAGAGATTACGAACTCTTATCTGAGATGAACAACTGGTGTGTATATAGTTTAGACTTATAAATATAGACATGATAACGATTAACGATACAGACCCTAGCAAATACGTAGAGTCAGATACACCTCAAGATCAACAAGAATATAAAGGTTGGTATTGGGACCATGCAACTCAAAAGTATTATCGTTGGGACAATCAACCAAGAGAGGACTAAATGGCAGATATAGAGTACAACGATTTTGGTTTTACCGCAATGGACGCCGATGAACTCGCATCTGTAGATACAAAGATAGTAGAGAAGACAACTACTGCAAATGAAGTCATTGAACAGATGGACAACTTCATTAGACCATTGTTAGAAAATCTCATGAAAGATTCTGATAAAGATTACATTTATTGGCCGAATCGATCAGAGATGATTAAAAAACAAATCGATAAATTAAATTTAATTCAAAAAAACATTTGACTTTGACCTTAACATTTTAGTATACTATGTTTCATAAATTATTCAGGAGAATGACATGAAACAAAGTTACTATGGTGATTCACCACAAGTAAAAAAACTCGTAGAGATAGGTCGTAATATGATCTCTCTATGCGAAGAAAATAAACTATTTCCAAAAGATGATTACATGTGGAACCAAGCAGTGGTGTGTGGTAACAAACTCACCACTATTGGTACTACATGGTCTCGCATCAAAACAATATCTGATCTTACGTTAGACGAACGTAAAGCAATGTTACATTATCTAGAAACACATAATCAAAAGACTTGACAATGACCTGCATTTTTTTGTATACTATACATGATGAATAATAAAGGAGAAAAAATGACATTAGATATTTTAGTAGATAAACTGTGTAACGATCTAACAGAGGCAATGCGATACAGATGGTCACATGCAGATAAAACTTATTTCTATGCTAAGAAAGGTAAGAAGTTTATCAAGATCATAAAAGATGATGATACTGAATACGGTAAAAGTGTTTGGGGTTTTATTAACATGAACCATGATAAGTTTGAAATGGGTGATGTACTCAAAGCGGCCGGATGGCGTGCCCCTGCTCTCAACAAAGCAAGAGGTAATTTGTTTGACGGTTATCCGATTGACCCAAATACAATGTTAATTTACGGACCAAGATATTTAAGATAGGAGAAAGATATGGTATTAGTTAAAAGAGTTTCACCACTAACTGGCAAAGAGAACGAAATGGTTCTTGACATTAGTGATGAACAAATAGTAGAATGGAATAGTCCAGATAGAAAAAAATTAATACAGGACATCTTTCCAAACTTAACTGATGTCGAAAGAGAATTTATCATGACTGGGTATACTGCTCAAGATTGGAGAACAATATATGGAGAATAATATGAAATGGTTGAATGAAGCAATAAAAAATTATAGTAATCTAACAGAGAGTGAGCAGGCACATGTTGACGCCGCTCTTGATAGTTTAGATGATAACACAGGAGACGAGTGTGTATGTGGCACGACAGATTGTGCTACGTCTTATTCTTGTTATACAAGTGGTTATTGAAATAGTTCTAGGGATTATTGTGCTATCTGTTATGGCATTTTTTATGTACATGGGTGCACATATCATAGATGAAGAAAAGAAAGGTAAACATATACCATTACCTTGGGAGAAAAAGAAATGAAATTTTTTAAAGGCAGTAGAAACGAAAGTCAACTCGTAAGAATACGTTATGTATTTTTCTTAGCAGGTGCAATACTAGGTATGGCATTTGGTATGAGTTTTCAGAAACTTTATGCATGGGACGAAAACGGTGATGCAGTTTGTTTAGCAAAGAACATTTACTTCGAAGCAGGTAATCAACCACTTGCAGGCAAAGTTGCAGTTGCCCAAGTAGTATTAAATCGTATTGATCATAGTTCTTACCCAGATGATATCTGTGGTGTTGTGTATCAAGCAAAAGAATACTACACTTCATGGACAGGTAATGTAATTCCAAAAAGAGGCATGTGTCAGTTTAGTTGGTATTGTGATGGCAGATCAGACGAACCACTAGATACTAAAACATGGTTAGCATCTTATAAAGTTGCAAACGATGTAATACTAGGTAAGTACTTAGACATTACAGAAGGTGCTACACATTACCATGCAGATTATATTTACCCATATTGGGCAGAGTCATTAAACGAAACTGTCCTAATTAATAACCATATATTTTATAAGTAGGAGACATTATGGAAAAATTGATGCAAACGTTAGATACTATTTTAGATGATATAACTAAAATACAACAGAAGCAAACCGCACAATTGAAATTTATGGAAGAGAAACTAAATCAATTAAATTCTGATTTAGACTCTTTACTTTCTGTACTTGATAGTGTATCATATACAGATGAAGATGAAAAACCAACATCAATACATTAGTGAAAAGAGTTGCAGAGGGAAAGAAGTTTAGAGTCTTTCACGACAAGTTACTAGGTATATGGTCTTACTATATCTTAGAAGATAGTACGAACAGTACAAGAAAAGATGGAGTAGACTTTGATGTTAAATTAACTAATTACTATTTTCAAACAAAAGATCAGATGAGATTAATATGTCACGATAAGTTTGAAGATGGTCTAGCACCAGGAGTATGGAACCCTATTGAGACAATAGAACATAAACAACTATGAATATATTTGTACTAGATTATGACCCACGTGAGGCCGCAAGAATGCTATGTGACAAACATGTCCCTAAAATGATCGTAGAATCTGGTCAGATGTTATCGACTGCTCATCGTATGCTAGACGGGACACCAGTAAAACGTCCAAGTAAATCTGGTAAAACAATACAAACTTATTATACATTCGGCGATGAACGTGATAGTCTATACTATCTTGCAGTTCATAAGTATCACCCATGCACTACATGGACTATGCATTCAAAAGCAAACTACGAATGGCATTACGAACACTTTCACGAAATGGCATTAGAGTATCAATATCGTAGAAACGGCAAGATGCATGAGACGTTTCGTAAGATCGGAATACTACTAGCAAAACCCCCACTAAATATAGAAGACCGTGGGTTAACAGAGTTTGCTCAAGCAATGAATCATTATCCACAATGCAAAGATGCTGATACTGTAACTGCATATCGCAATTATTATCATCAAGCAAAACCATTTGCTAAGTGGGAATGGAAACGTAAAGCACCAGATTGGTGGCAAGGATATCAAGGAGTAGCATGAGAGTATTAATAGAAAATTATGGTGATGTAAGAGTCTTCAAAGATAGATCACTGATTGGTTTACCAAGATTTGTAATAGAGACAATCGACCCCGATTTCGGTTTTAGAAGTACAAAAATATTTTCAGGTGTTTGGTACAATGAGAAAACTGTATTAGAGATTGCAGAAAGTAAGGTAAAAGAATTAGATGCCACGTTATGATTTTTTAAATACTGAGACAGGTGAGATCACAGAATACTCAATGTCTTGGAAAGATTTAGATAAGTTCAAAGAAGATAATCCACATCTTAAACAACAGATCAACACCCCACAAATTGTAGGTGGTCATGGTGATAGAGTTAAGACCGATGATGGTTTCAAAGAAGTTCTATCTAAAATTGGTGATGCACACCCTGGTTCTAAACTGAACACAAACAAAAGAATCAAAGATTTAAAAACAAAAGAAGTTGTCAAAAAGTACGTAGACAAAGGCACAATAAAGTATTAAAATATATTATGACAAAAATAAAGATGAGAACTAATCTCATTGAGTTAAATGATCTAGAGAATATTCAACTCAAAACAATTCAAGAAAACGGAAAAAGATTTTATACAGACGATGCTGGTAAGATCAGATATCCTTCTGTAACAACAGTTACATCTTTACTCACTAGAGATCAGATCAAACTATGGAGAGAACGTGTTGGTGAAGAAACTGCAAACAAAATTTCTACACGTGCCGCACGAAGAGGTACAAACTTTCATCAACTTGTAGAAGATTATCTCAGAAAAGAAAAAGACTACATTGAGTTTGATGATGTAATGCAAGAAGCACAATTCAAAGCAGTGCAACCTATACTAGATGAAATCATACCTATCGCCTTAGAGGCACCAATGTTCTCAGAGAATTTAGAAATGGCAGGGCGTGTAGATTGTGTTGGATTATTTGATGGTGTATTATCTATCATAGATTTTAAAACAAGTAGTAAACATAAGACAGAAGAAATGGCACAACCATGGTATCATCAAATGACCGCTTATGCAATCATGGTCGAAGAACTAACAGGTCAACCAATCGAAGAAGTAAATGCAATAGTCAGTATGGAAGATGGCAACTATCAGATTTTTAGTGCTGATCCAAAAGACTATGTGGAAAGTCTATATGGTTTAAGACAACAATATAGAACACTTTACGGAGTATAGAATGATAACAAAGAAAGAGTTTTGCGAACAAGTTGAAAAACTTATGCGAGATAGAAATGTCGAAGTGATGGACGCCATACTTAAAACGTGTGAAGTAAATCAGATCGAACCAGAGGGTGCTAAGAGACTCTTAACACCACCACTAAAAGAGAAGTTACAAGCAGAGGCAGAAAAGTTGAAACTTGTTAATCGTGAGAAATCAAGCAGAGCAAGTCTGTCTGGTTTCTTCAATAAGTAGGAGTATATTATGGAAAGAGGTGATATTATATCAGTCGTTACAGTAAGTGGCGAATATGTAGGTAAACTGAATAGTGATGATGTCATAGGCAGTTTTGAATTAGAACACCCTAGAATGATCTTACAAAACCCACAGACAGGTGAAATGGGATTTGCTAAGGGCATTGCAGTAACAGGGACAGAAAGTCCAGAGTCCGTAGTTTTACACAATATTGTTTTTGCCACACCAGCAAACGACAAAGTTGTAAAAGCATGGCAAGAGGCAACAAGTTCTATTGTTACACCAGGTAAACCTAAGATAGTTAAGTAATGTCTTCGAGAGAAGGGTTTGATGCATATCGTTTATATCTAGGTATTAAATTACATTTTAATACTGAAGATTATGATTTCGTCAAATACAATGGCAAAGTAAAAGCAGACTTACCATCGTTTCTAAAACGTAATGATAAGTTTCACTTTGCTAAACTCTCACGTAAGTATAAAGAAGAGTTAAAAGATTTTTATATTTCACAACTATCTTTTAAAGATATGTGGGCAGGTGAAATGCTAGAACCTGAATCACATAAAAGATTCACTGAATGGAAGAAGAGAAGACAAAGACTTTCATATCAGTTTGAAACAGATGTAAGTAAACTATTAGAAAAGAAAACAATACAAGAAGTATTAACAGTTACAAGAGGACAACACCCATATCTTTTAAAACAATACATGGGTAAAAGTATATCACTAGAGACAATGGTAATGTTGACTGAGATCACAAACTGTACAAAAAAATGGAACGAGTTAATAAGTGATACGATCATTTATCCTGAAGTCAATAATAAGATACAGAAGTATAGACCGTTTCTATCTTATGACTTTGCAAAGTTCAAAGAGAGGTTAAAAGAATTATGCTCACAATAGTAGGTAATGGACCAAGTAGATTAAAATATGATCTAAACAAATTAGATCGATGGTGGGGTTGTAATAAAATATATCAAGACTATACACCAGACTTATTGTTCGCCGCTGATATACCAATGCAGAACGAGATTGTTAACAATGCAAAATACTACTACGAAAACAAATTGTTTTGGGCGGGTATGGAACTATTAGATATGGATATGTGGGATATGATGAAGTTTGGATTTGCCGAGTCGCATGATAATAT
>TARA_B100001121_G_scaffold286369_1_pt1 | contig 52847 bp, 42 predicted proteins | sample TARA_B100001121 | Tara Oceans TARA_B100001121 (sample SAMEA2622817) | marine metagenome | biome: marine biome (ENVO:00000447); feature: surface water layer (ENVO:00002042); material: "saline water (ENVO:00002010), including plankton (ENVO:xxxxxxxx)" | depth 5 m
AAGGCGAGCGCGAACATGCTCCAGGTCCAGGAGGAACTGACCACGACGGAGAACAAGGTGGCATTCTCCCGGCAGGCCTACAACGATGCGGTGATGCAGTTCAATGTCCAGCGCGAGTCGTTCCCGGATTCGATCATCGCGAACATGTTCAACTTCAACGAAGCCCAGATGTTCGAGGTGAAGGACGAGGCGGTTCGCGAGGTTCCAAAGGTCGACTTCTCCTGATCCCGATTGAGGAGTGCCCGTTCCGTGGCCATGGACTTCTTCGCAGCGCAGGACAAGGCGAGAAAGCGCACCGGACGACTGGTGCTGTATTTCGTTCTGGCCTTGTTTCTCATCATTGCGGTGCTCTACACCGTGGGCATGATCATCTTCAACGTCGGGCTTGACCAGCAGGGCGGTTCCTACGACTTGCTGAACTGGCCGATGCTCGGCGTCGTGACCCTGTTCTGCGTGGTGGTCATCGGGGGTGGAAGTCTCTTCAAGATACTGCAGCTCTCCTCCGGCGGCAGCGTCGTGGCCCTGTCACTCGGTGGCAGGCTCATCGATCCCGACGGAGCGGACGCGGACGAGCGTCGCGTGCTCAACGTCGTCGAGGAGATGGCGATCGCCTCCGGTGTACCCGTGCCACCGGTCTACCTCGTCGAGGACGACACGATCAATGCGTTCGCGGCGGGCTACAAGCCCACCGACGCCGTGATCGGGGTCACGCGAGGCTGTGTCGAGCGACTGGACCGGGACCAGCTGCAGGGGGTGATGGCACACGAGTACAGCCACATCTTCAACGGCGACATGCGTCTGAATATCCGTCTGGTCGGCGTCATCCACGGTCTGCTGGTGATGGGGGTGATCGGGTACTACATCATGCGCACGGCGGCGTTTTCCGGTGGAGGGAGGCGCTCCAGCAACAACAAGAATGGCGGTGGGGCGGGGGCCATCCTGCTCGTGGGACTCGCCATGATGGCCGTCGGCTTCATCGGGACGTTCTTCGGTCGGTTGATCCAGTCGGCCGTCTCCCGGCAGCGTGAATTCCTCGCGGATGCATCCGCGGTGCAGTACACGAGGAATCCGGACGGCATCGCCGGTGCATTGCGGGTGATCGGCGGACTGAAGAAGAAGTCCGACATGCCGTCCACGGCCAGTGAATACAACCACATGTTCTTCGCCCAGGCGATGCATTCGATCTTCGCATCGCATCCGCCGATCGGCGAACGGATCGCCCGGATCGAAGGCATCGATGCCGCATCACTGGATCCGGCTACGTCAACGTCGACCGCCGGCCCGAGTGACGGAATGGCGGTCAGTGGATTCGCATCCGACGTTCCCTCGTCCGCAGTGCACGCGGCCGTGGAGAGCATCGGACAGGTCAATGAGGCGTCGATCAGGCACGTCGGTCATGTCTTAGACTCGATCCCCGACTCGATCCGCGCTGCGACGCATGATCCCTGGGGTGCCAGACTGGTGGTGCTCGCCCTGCTGCTGCCGATCGAAGGTTCGGAGAAGCAGCGTGCGTTCGATGCGATCGCAGCACACCTCGACGATGGGCATCTGGAGATGCTGAGGAATCTGCACGGTACGGTCCGCAACCTGCATCCGATGCAGCGACTGCCGCTGATCGATCTCTCCATTCCCGCTCTGACGCGCATGTCGCGGCCGCAGTACGACCGGTTCATGGAAATGGTCGGACTGCTTATTCGCCTTGACGGGCAGGTCGATCTCTTCGAATGGTGCATGCACACCACGCTCGAGAAGCACCTGGGGGAACGGTTCGATGCCCGGTCCGATCACCCCGTCGGTCGACGCAGACTTAGAAACCACCTCGACGAAGTCGCTCTGGTGATCGCGACCGTGGCCCGAGTCGGGGCCGAGGATCCCGCATCCGGCCTCCGATCGTGGGAGGACGGCATGGCCGGTCTCGGCATTGCGTCCGGGATGCGGATGCCGGACGCGACGATGTGCACGCTGCGCACCATGCGAACGACCCTCAGCCGTCTGGGAGACGTTCGATTCGAGGATCGGAAGCGATTGCTTCAGGCGTGCGAGATCGTGATCGATCACGACGGTACGACCACGGTGGAGGAGGCCCAGCTGCTCCGGGTAATTGCGGACAGCCTGGACTGTCCCATGCCTCCGATCATTCCCGGGCCGGCATGATCAGGACCAGTCGAGTCCCTCCGGCAGCCGATTGAAGTTCTCGCAACCCGACTCGGTCACCGAGACCATGTCCTCGATCCGCACGCCGCCGACCGACTTCCCGTACAGACCGGGTTCGATGGTCAGGACGTCGCCGACCACGAGGGGAGGTCCCTTCAGATCGAGCAGCGGCGGCTCGTGGACATCGAGTCCGACTCCGTGGCCGGTTCCGTGCACCATGCCGACGAAGTCTGCGGCCGGTTCGTCGGATGGAGGACCGACGGGCCATCCGGCTGCTTCGAGCGAGGCGATGGTTGCCTGGTGCACGTCTTCTCCCGTGACCCCGGCACGTACGACGGCGATCGCCTTCGCCTTGGCGTCGACGACCGCGGCGTGAATCGCCCTGATCTCGTCGGAGATCTCGCCGTGGACGACCGTTCGCGTGCAGTCACCGTTGTAGAGGGAGGATCGGTTCCGCGGAAAGATGTCGATGATCACCGTTTCCCCGGTTCGCAGCGGTCCGGTGCCGACCTCGTGGCAATCGGCGCACTGTGGTCCGCAGGCGACGATGCTGGCCGGATTGGAGTAGTTACGCTCCAGGAGGAAGGTGTCGATTGCATGACGGACTCGTTCCGAAGTCAGTGTTTCGTCACCAACCCGAAGGGAACCGTCCGCGGCTGCTTCGGCACCGGCGACCAGTCGACACGCCATCTCCATCGCAGCTTCGGTGTCGGACTGGGCGGTCCGCAGCGCAGCGAGCTCGGCGGACGACTTGGCACGGCGCTCCGCCACGCCCATCTGCGCGTCGTAGGAGAGTTCGATTCCGACCGCTGTCAGCTCGTGGGCGAAGCTCATCGGGAGGCTGCGATCGACGACGACCCGGGTGATGCCGCGGGCGCGAAGGAGCTCGGCCACGGCCTGGGCCGTCGCGGTCTCCCGGTCGCCCGACAGCCCCCCGGGCGGTTCGTGCTCGGCGGGACACGTGACCGCATCGACGGTGGCATGCTCCCGGGCCCGGTGCACCTCGATGTCGCGAAGAAGCATGGTGGTGCTTCCGTCGATCTCGATCCACGCCGCCGGATCACCGACGTTGAACTGGACCCGGTGAAAGAGGGAATTGTTGTGGGCGGGAATGCCCGCCATCAGGCGTGCGGTTCGGGTGGAGTCCATGCGGTGTTCCTCGCTGCGGCAGATCGGATCACGATACCCCACTTCCTCCGGGTCGGCCATCGGGTACAACTGCCGTCATGAACATCAGAACCGCACTCGTCGTTCTTCTTGCATCCGCAACCTCCGCCATCGGAGACATCGAGGATCCGCTGCACCCGCATCCCCATCCGACCAGCTCGGACCAGAGCCGGTTCATGACGAGCCGCACGGCGGCCCAGTTGGATCTTCCGGTCGAGGAGGAGGCGTTCATGTTCGCCATCTTCGGTGACCGGACCGGGGGACCTGCGGAGGGGATCGCCGTGCTCGCGGATGCGGTCGAGGACGTCAACCTTCTGGAACCAGACTTCGTCATGACCGTGGGCGATCTCGTCGACGGCTACAACGAGAAGCCGCAGTGGATGGCCCAGATGGAGGAGTTCAAGACGACGATGAACGGACTGCTCATGCCGTGGTTTCCCGTGGCCGGCAACCACGACGTCTACTGGCGCGGCAGCGGGCCGCGCCCCGAAGGCGAGCACGAAGGGAACTACGAGATGCACTTCGGACCGCTCTGGTACGCATTCGAACACAAGGATTCGATGTTCATCGTGCTCTACACCGACGAAGGTGATCCGGCGAACGGAAACAAGTCGTTCGGCCGTCCCGAATCGCAGCGGATGAGTCCGGAGCAGTTCGAGTGGCTCGCCGGGACGCTGGAGCGTGCTCGGGAAAGCCGGCACGTCTTCGTGTTCATGCATCATCCGCGATGGCTCGGGGGCGGCTACGGCGACGACTGGAGCCGAGTCCACGACCTGCTGGCATCGGCGGGCAATGTCCGCGCGGTGTTCGCCGGTCACATCCACCGCATGCGCTACGACGGTGCCCACGACGGAATCGAGTACGTGACGCTGGCGACCGTCGGAGGCGGACAGTCCGGTGCCGTGCCCGAGGCCGGCTACCTGCATCAGTACCACCTGGTGACCGTGCGCGACGATCAGATCGCCATGGCCGCGTTTCCCGTGGGGGAGGTCATGGACGTGCGTTCCATCACCGGACGGATCAGCGACGAGACCGGTCGCCTCGCGCGGATGAATCCGGTGTTTGGAGGACCCGTCGAGCTGGATTTCGCATCCGGCGTCGATGATGTCCTCACCGTGGAACTGCACAACCCGGTCAGCCGTCCGATCGAGGCCGTGGTGGTTCCACAGAGCGAGGACCGTCGGTGGAGATTCCGTCCCGATCACGTCCACCGGATCGTGCAGCCGGGTGATCGGACCACCATCGAGTTCAGGGCCCGGATGCCCGTGGACGGCATCGATCTGGATTGGCGCCCGCCGGTGGTGTCCGTCCAGTACGACTATCTGGCCGAAGGACGTCGGTTCCATGTACCCGAACGCCGGCATGCGATTCCGTTGAAGGTCTCGTTCGTCGATGTGACCGTCCCCGATCCGGATCTGGCGATCGAGTTCGACGGTGTCGACGACCACCTCAAGGTTCCTTCCCGACAGCTTCGACTGCCCGACGGACCGCTGACGCTCGAGGCGTGGTTCCGGGGTGATGCATTCGGCGGACGGACCGGACTGATCACCAAGACGGAGGGGTCCGAGTACGGGTTCTTCGTGTCGGATGCGAAGCCGTCCTTCTGGCTGCACCTGAACGGTGCCTACGTCGAACTGGCACCGCCGGATCTCGCCCTGCAGACCGGACGCTGGTACCACATCGCCGGCGTCTTCGACGGCTCCGAGGTCCGCATGTACCTCGACGGCCGGCTGGTGGGTCGGATGCCGGCCGATGGTGTCCGCACCACCAACGAGCTTCCGTTCGTGGTGGGGGGCGATGTCGACCGGAGCGGGTCGGGAACCTCCTTCTTCGACGGGGCGATCGACGAGGTCCGCCTCTCGAGCACCGCCCGCTACGACGACGGGTTCGAGCCGGTCGTCCGGCATGAACACGACGACGCGACCGTGCTCCTTCTGCACATGGATGCACGGCGGGGGGCGTGGATCGCCGGCGATGCGGGGCGGGGCATCAACCCCGCGGTGTGGTCGGATCCGGCGCTGGTCGAATCGGGAGCGGGATCGGAAAAGTGAACAGGGGGCCCGAACGGGCCCCCTGCGTGATCTTCGATGAAGGCGACGATCAGTTCTCGTTCTCACCGAACGGGAAGTTGATCATCGTGGTGCCGCCGCCGCCCATCTCGTTGCTGTTGTAGATGTACTCGGCATCCTGGACACGGTCGAGCAGGGCGATCGAATCCACCAGATGGGCCTGGGTGTAGGGGTCGATGCTGCCCTTGTTCTTGTCGAGGAACGCGGTGGCCGCGGTCTTCAGATTCTCCATGTGCATCCGCCCCAGATTCTGGACGGAAGCGGAGGCGGAACCGAATCCGTTCCCCGGCATGCTCATGTCGATGAGCCGTTCGATGTGCTCGCGTTGAAGATTCCGGCGGAGGGAGCTGATGTATGGATTGCGGGCGTCGTGGTCGTCGCCCGGCTCGTCGTACAGTTCCGTCCAGACCGACTCGTGCACGGTCTCGAGGACCTCGGGAATGGTGAGGACGTCCTCGTCCGCCATGGCCCGGAACTCGTTGTCCTGGATTCGGGTCATCGTGGTCGGATTCAGAAGCTGCGACAGCGCGGAGGCCTGGATGCCGGAGATGCGCGAATGCACGGGCCAGGTCTCGTCCGAGAAGCTCATGCTGCTGCCGTCGAACCAGCGGTCCACGGTCATGTAGCGGAGCAGTTCGGGACTGAGTCCGAACGCATCGTCGTACATCGTGTTGTCCAGGACGATCTGAAGAGCGCGACGCTGCTGGTCCGCCTCGATCGGAGCGATCGGAGCACGATCCCCGGGATCGCCCTTCTTGTCGCGGTTGACCATGCTGCCGCCGACCCAGTTGGAGGCGACGCTGATGGCCTGGACGTGCTTGCTGAGGAGCATCTCGTAGGCGCGGCGAGCCTTGGACCAGCTGTCGCCGTCATCCACCATGTCCTCAAGGATGCGGCTGCGAAGATCACGCACGAGCTTGAGCTGCGACTCCGAGAAGTTCAGCGGATTCTTGCCGTGATCGAAGCGTCGGGCGCGGGGATCCGGTCCGCCGGTGTCCTCGTCCGTAGCGTAGATCAGCTGGGGTTCGGACACGCGGGCGAGAATCGGCTCCAGATCACCGCTGGTGTATCCGTACTCGATGGCCCAGTAGTCGTAGGGGCCGATGGTGACCATGGTGTAGTCGCCCTGGACCGCGTTCTCGTCCGAGTTGATGTTCACGGGCATGTAGTCCATGACCGATCCGGCCTGGGCGTTCCCCATGAAGTCCTCGCTGTTGATCTCGTCGAGGCTGTAGATGGTCGATGCCTTGAAGTTGTGACGAAGCCCGAGCGTATGACCGACCTCATGCATGATCACGTCACGCAGCAGGGGCCCGATGAAGTATTCAGGCACTCCGTCCAGCTCCTGGACCGGTGCTTCGTCCGATTCTCCATCGGTACTGTCGTTGGCCTTGCCCTGCTGAAGGAAGAGATCCGGATTCAGTCGGAACATGGCGACGTCCATGGCCCGGACCGCGCAGTGCTGGCACGATCCGTTGACCTGGCTGATGCGATGGACGAGTCCGTCGTATTCGTCGTCACCGAGCAGGGTGGGATCGGATTCGAAGGCCGGGTGGCCGGTGGTGGTCCGGTTCGCCCGTTCGACGGCGAGCTCACTCAGCACCGTCTCACGCATCGAGGGATCGACAAGGCGGACACGTGGGTCCCAGTTCGGACGTTCCTCGAGCCACTTCATGGTCAGGGGTCCAAAGTTCTCCATGGCCGTCTGCGGCACGAGACCCTCCCAGGTCTTGACCCAGCCGGTGATGAATCCTTCGTCCATGACGATGTCCGCATCGAGGATCTGGCCGGTCTTGGGATGGACGCGGCTGGGGCCGATGGCGAAGCCCATGCCGGAGTTGGTCCAGAGGATGAAGTTGTAGCGGGCATCCTCGGGGTCCTTCTCCATGTGTGCGCCGGTCGTCTCGTCCTGCTGGTACACCTCGATCGCGTTGACGATGCCCACCTTCTCGAAAGCCTTGTTCCATTCGAGTACACCGTCACGCACCCAGCGGCGGTAGCGGACCGGTGTGGTGTGCTCGATGTAGAACACGATGGGTTCCTTGGGAGGACTCATCTGGAGGGACTTGTCCGCCTTCTGGAGGTGCCACCGGTTGATGTAGCGAACGTACGGCGTCTCCTCCGATGGATTTCCGATGTCACGGTGGCTCGTGATGAAGTAGCCGATGCGCTCGTCCGCCTTCCGGGGACGGTAGCCGGTGTTCTCCGGGATTTCGGCCAGCGAGTAGTAGATGGTTCCGAATCGTCCGTTGCTGAGCGGCATCTCGAAGGCCAGTTCGACGTTCTTCGGGAAGGACTTGGCCTTGACGGTCTTCGCGAGCCGGGTGTTGGCGCCACGGGTCCGACCGCCGAAGAAGCTCGTCGAACGTTCGAGGAACAGGTCCGACAGATTGATGACCGGTCCGCCGCCGGGTCCCATGGTGAGGATGGGTACATCGAGAATCACGCGGTCCGTGTAGACACGCTTGTAGCCGCTCTTGGACTGGGCATCTCCCGTCGACCGGGTGGCGAAGTTGGGTTCGACGAGGGCGAGCCGCTTGCCGAATCGCTTCCAGTAGGCATACATGTCGCCGGTCTGGACACCGGACGTCGAGATGCCTCCCTTGATCGTGTAGGCCAGGAAGATCTTCTGCTTCGAGAAGTTCCTGGGAAGCTCCGCAAGCAGATCCCCGTCCTTGTCGCGGTAGAGCGTGTACATGCCGGGGTTGCCGTCGGCGGACGAGATCACCTTGGAGTAGTCCTTCGTGACGTCGTCGAATTTCGGGAAGTCGGGTTTGGACCCTCCGGACTGCCCTGCGCCGGGACGAGCGATGGTGGGATCGTCCTGTGCCGATGCGGCGGGAGTGAGGGTGCTGATCATCGAGATCAGGATGGCGCCTACGAGTGTCCGATGGTTGAACATGGGGTTCGACTCCTTGGGGATGCGGTCCAAACCAGTGAACCCCAGATCCTAGTGAAAACAACGGATAGATGGCGAAAAAACGGGTCTTCGGGCCGCAGAATCCGTCGTACCCCCGGTTCTTGGGCCCTGCAGGTACGAATGAACACCGGCCCGCCCCACGAGGGGGCGAGCCGGTGCGATGCGGCGGTGTCTCGGTCTTCAGGGGCAGGTGGCGGCGATGACGTTCCCGCCCAGATCCACCCAGGGACCGAGGATGTTCATGCTGGTGTTGTTGCAGAAGAGACTGTTGTGGATCCGCGATGAGGAACTCGAGTCGGTGCTCAGTCCGCCGGCGGGAGTCGCGGACGACCAGGCGATGTTGCTCTTGGCCTTGCAGTCCGTCAGGGAAAGTCTCGAGTTGAACTCGTTGAGCATCGCACCACCCACACCGGCGGCGTTGCCGTCGAAGGAGGAGTGGATCATCTTCGCCGTGCTGTGGTCGGTCAGGTAGAGTGCCCCCCCGAGATCCACGGCGGTGTTGTTGTGGTATGCCATTCGTGCACAGCTCATGCGGGATTGCTCGACCTTCATGGCGCCACCACTCATGCCGGCTGCATTGCCCACGTAGGTGCACTGCAGCAGTGTGATGTCGGTGTGCGAAGCGTAGAGTCCGCCGCCGTCCTGCTGGGCCTCGTTCTGCTCGAAGTCCGTCCGTTCGATGTCGATCATGTTCGGAGAGGAGATGAACATGCCTCCACCGTTCATGGCGACATTTCCATGGAGTCGACTGTCCATCAGCCCGGTGATGTCCGTCATGAAGTAGCAGATGCCGGCACCTCGATCGCCGGCCAGATTCAGGTTCACCTTGCTGTAGATGATGTCGTGGCGTCCGGACCGCTTGCGGACCAGGATGCCGCCCCCGTTGTCGACGGCCCGGTTCCGCTCGAAGGCGCAGTTGTATATGAAGACATCGCCCTTTCCGGCGTTGTACACCGCACCCCCGTTGTAGTGGGCCAGATTCTCATGGCTCGTCACTCCGAGCATTCGCAGATCGCAGTGCATGCTGAAGACCGCACCGCCGTCGTTCGCCTCGTTCCGATCCAGGTTGGACTGCTCGACGAGGACCTTGGAATCGTGGAAGTACGCTCCACCGCCGCTGCGGGTTGCGCGGTTGTCGGTGATCGAGCAGCGGGTCAGCAGCGCATCTGTCTTCCGGCCGTGCACTGCGCCGCCGAACCCCACGAGGAATCCCACGCCGGCCTGGCCGTCCCTGAACTGCGAATCCAGCACCTGTGGATTTCCGCCGCGAAGATCGAGATGACCGCCGTGGGCGCGGGCCTGGTTCGATTCGAAGAGGCAGAACTGGAAGATGGAACTGCTCTTGTAGACCGATGCACCGGCGCCGTTGGTCGCCACGTTGTCGTAGATGTGGCATGACCGCACGGTCGGGCTGCTGGCGGAGATCAGCAGACCGCCTCCGCTCATGGACGCCCCGTTCGTCAACGCCAGTCCCTCGAGGACCGTGGCACTGGTCTCGCCGTTCACACAACTGACGACCGGTCCGGCGGCACCACCGTCGATGAGGACGGATCCCAGTCCCGATGCGGAACGGATGTGGAGGTCCTTGCCGAGCAGGTCCAGATTCTCCATGTAGACCGACGGGTAGACGTCGATCGTGTCTCCACTGGCCGAGGCGTAAATGGCCTGCTGGATGAGTGGGAAGTCGTACGACGATCCGGGACCGACGGTCCAGGTGGCGGCGTTGGTCATGGTGGCCAGACCCAGGGCCGCGGCGGTCATGGTGAAAGCATGGGATTTCATTGGCTGGTTCCTTCGTGCGGAAGAGGATGAGCGCCGATCCGCTGATCGCACCGGCGATCGGAACGGGACCGTTGCGAAGGGACCCGAGTCGAGAGCGGGGATGGCTATCCGGAATGCGAAGAAACCGTTGCGGATCTCACAGGGAATCCGTGGATTGCGGATCTTTCCGCGTCGATCCGCCATGGGAGGGGTGAAAACGAGGGAAGGATCGGGATCGCTGGTCGTCGATCCCGATCCTTCCGGCCTGTCCCCACAGGAGCCGGGGGTGCTGCGAAGGGACGGCGAAACCCCAATCCCGGAAGGGCCCGGCACGAGCGGCCCCGGAAGGGCCGTCGCTTCGCATGATGCCTGCAATCGATGCAGGAGACCGCAGGCATCCTCGTTCCATGCGCGTGGCGCCTGGATTCCTCTTCCCGTCTCTTCGCTGAGTTTTCGATCTGGGTGTGCGCCCGGTGATCTGTCCTAGAGTTCGCAGGGCGTGGGGGATCGGTTGCGTCGAGGTCGGAGAATTGCGGTCGATGGGGATCAGGCGGGCCGCATGGTCTCGGATTCGGCGTCCCACAGCATGACCTTGTCCTGCCGGTAGGACTCCACGGCCATCTTGATGGCCACCATCGTCGATGCTCCGAGATCCACATTGCAGCTCAGCGGATCGCCGTTTCGTATCGCATCGAGGAAGTTGCCCATGTGATCGCGCCGTCCCGGTGCATCGAGCCGGCTCACGGCCTGACCGTGAGGTGGTGTGGTGATCGTCTTGCCTTTCTCGTCCGTGGTCGTGGACACCTTGACCGTGTCACGGTTCGCCGCCCGGAACTCCTCCGCCCAGGTCGATTGTTCGTGCATCGAAACGCCGTTCTCGAACTTCATGGTGCCGTACTGGCCGCGGATGATGTCGGGGACGCCGAGGTCGTTCGTCATCACGCTCACTAGCACCACCGTGTGTTCGCTCGGGTAGTCGACCATCATCATGAACGAGTCGGGAATATCGCGTTCGTCCTTCTCGAGGTACCGGCCGCCCGAAGCGACGACCCGACGTGGGTATTCGCCGTCGGGTCCGCTGATCGCCAGCAGGAACGGCGCAAGCTTGTGGTAGAGCAGGTCCGTCGCGACCCCGCCGTTGTAGGCGAAGTACTTGCGGAACCGGAAGAAGTGGTCCGGATTCCATGCGATCTCCTCGGCCAGGCCGTGTTCGTGTCCCAGCCAGCGATCCCAATCCACGTAGTCGTCGCTGGCCGGATCGTTGTCGGGGCCCGCACCCGGGTCCATGCCCCAGTTGAACTGCCCGCCACGCGAGTTCCTGCAGTAGCTGCTTTGACTCCAGACCGGCTTTCCGATCCGCCCGTCCTCGATGGCCTTGCGGGCGGTCCAGAACTCGCCCATGCTCGTCCGCTGCGGACCTACCTGCAGCACGCGCCCCGTGCGATGGACCGCATCCCGGCATTCCAGTGCCTGCGGGATGGTCAGCGAGAGCGGCTTTTCGCAGTACACGTCCTTGCCGGATTCCATCGCCTCGATCGCGATCCGCGTGTGCCAGTGGTCCGGCGTGGCGATCACCACCGCATCCACGTCGCGGTTGTCGAGGACCTCCTCGTGACGCATCGTTCCGCAACCGTCCCCGTGGCCGATGATCTTCATCGCATTGTTGAGCCGTCGCCGGTAGACGTCGCAGACCTGGATGACGTCGAGGTTCTCCTCGGCCTTGCGCTTGACGAGGTTGTTGGTGTGCCCGGTTCCCATTCCGCCGGTTCCCACCACGGCCATGTGGAGCCGTTCGTTCGAACCCATGATCCGCGCGTAGCTGGAGGCGGGGAGCCAGGAGGCGACGGCGGTCGCGGCCGAGGCCTTCAGGAAGAGTCGTCGTGAGGACGTGTGGTGCTGGGTCATGGGAAGAGGCTCCTTGCTCCCGATAGCCTACGCCGAAATTCCACGGGGGTGTCAGTCCAGATCTGCGCCCTGGGAGCGGAAGTAGGGCGCGAGCGAGATCCGTCGCGGCGTCGTGAACTTGTCGATCATCTGGGTGTTCCAGTCCCGGCGCGGTCGGTTCGAATCCGCGGCGCCGCCGTCCCGGGTCGCGTAGTACTCCGAAACGACGGCGTCGTATTCGTCCATCGACGCGAGCATGGATTCGTCGTCCGGCCACCGCTCCTCGAACAGCACCGCCTCGATCGGCAGGCGGGGTCGAAGGTCCGGTTCCTGATCGGGGTGCCCGACGCAGAGTCCGAAGAGCGGGTACACCCCGGGGGGGAATTCGAGCAGCTCCTGCACGGTGGGAAGATCGTTCCGCAGGCCACCGATGTAGCAGGCTCCGTAGCCCATGGATTCAAAGGCGAGGACCAGGTTCTGGGCGAACAGGGAGGCGTCCACGACCGAGAGAAGGAACGCCTCGCACCGGGCGTCGTAGTCCTTTCCGTCCCGTTCGATCAGCAGTCGGTGCCGACGGGTGTCGCCGCAGACGACGAAGAAGGCGCCGCACCGCGCCACCTTGGTCTGGTTGCCGGTCAGTTCGATCAGCCGTTCACGACGGTGCTCGTCGCGGATGCGGATGATGCAGTAGGACTGGATGCTGCCGCTCGTGGAGGCCATCTGCCCGGCTTCGATCGCGGCGCGGACGTGCACCTCGTTCACGGGCTGATCCGTGAACCGTCGGATGGAACGATGGGAAAGCATCTGTTCGATGACCGTGTTCATGTGCGGTCTCCTCTCAGCTTCCGATGTATCTGGCGTAGATGGTGCGGGCCTGTTCGGGGGTTGCGCAGCCGTGGATCAGCGCTCGCCCGTCGGGGAAGACGGTGACATCGACGGCCGGGTCGTCCAGATGCCCCCGCAGGACCTCCCCGGTGCTTCGGAACCGGCCGTGGTCGGCGAGTCGGTCGGCGAGGGTGGGCAGGTCCACGTCGGTGCCGGAGGAATCCGGCTTGATCTGCACCGCATCCCGACCGCAGAGGACGGTCGAGGAGGCGATCCGGTCTCCACGCAGCCATTCGAAGTTCCGCTCTCCGCAGCAGGGGCACGATGCGCGGGGGGCCCCGGGATCCATGGCGTGACGGGTGCCGCTCCAGGCGTCGAACGAGTGCAGGCGGACATCCACGTCGTCGATGTGGCCGGACAGGATCTTGATCGCCTGCATGCACTGGTGTGCCGCAACCATGTGGATGACCGGTCCGAGGATGCCGGCGGTGTCGCAGGTCGGTGACAGGCCGGGTGCGGGCGGATCCGGGAACGTACAGCGCAGACAGGGGGTGCGACCGGGAATGATCGCGGTGCTCATGCCCGTCGTTCCGACCGCGCCGCCGTAGCACCACGGTCGTCCGGACGAGACGGCCAGATCGTTGACCAGATACCGGGTCTCGAAGTTGTCGAGGCCGTCGATGAGGAGATCGTATCCCTCCGTGAGCCGCTCCGCGTTCGAGGCGTCGAAGTCGGCGATCTCGGGGACGATGTCGATCGACGAGTTGACCGATGCGAGTCGTTGTGCCGCCGCCGCCGCCTTGGGTCGTGCCAGATCGGATTCCGCGAAGAGCACCTGTCGCTGGAGATTGGTTGCTTCGACGACGTCCCGGTCGATCAGCAGCAGTCGTCCGATCCCGGCCCGGGCCAGCAGGTCCGCGGCCACCGTTCCCAGTGCGCCGCATCCGATGACGGCGACCGAGGAGTCCGCCAGTCGCTGCTGGCCCGCGTCGCCGAGTTGCGGGACCATGCGTTGACGGTGGTAGCGGTCCTCGTTCATGCCGACAGCCTAGCGTCGTCGGGACGCCGGTACGAAAAAAGCGGACGCGACCGAGGTCGCGTCCGCCGTGGGGTTCGTGTCGACGACATCACCAGGCGAAGTGGCTGAACGCCTTGTTTGCTTCGGCCATGCGGTGGGTCTGCTCACGGGTGTTGACCGCCTTGCCTTCACCGCGTGATGCGTCGTAGAGCTCCTTGGCGAGTCGCTTGGCCATCGGCTTGCCCTTGTCGGCCCGTGCGGCCTGGATGATCCAGCGGAAGCCGAGACTCTGGCGACGTCGCTGGGTCACGGGCATCGGGACCTGGTAGTTCGCACCGCCGACCCGCTTGGAACGGACCTCGACGTTGGGCTTGGCGTTGTCGATTGCCTTGGTGAAGACCTCGAACGCCTCGGAGGGCATGCTCTCGTCCTTCTCCTTGTCCAGGCGGGCCTGGATGAGGTCGAGCGCGTCGTAGACGCAGCGCTGGGCGACGGCCTTCTTGCCGTCGATCATGACGCAGTTGATGAACTTCGACAGGACCAGGCTCGAGTGGCGCGGGTCCGGCTTCAGCTGTGATTCGGATTTGGTGATACGTCCTGCCATTGGTCCTCTCCTGGCTCATCTGCCCCAAGGGGGCCGTTGTTCACCGTTTCCCCGAGGAAGGAAACGATTACTTGCCTTGCATTGTGGTTACTTGCGCTTGGTTCCGTACTTCGAACGTCCCTGCTTTCGTCCGTCCACTCCGAGGGTGTCGTGGGATCCGCGAACCACGTGGTACCGGACACCGGGAAGGTCGCGGACACGACCGCCGCGGACGAGCACGATGGAGTGTTCCTGGAGATTGTGCCCTTCGCCACCGATGTAGGCGGTGACTTCCTTGCCGTTGGAGAGCCGGACACGGGCCACCTTCCGGAGGGCCGAGTTGGGCTTCTTCGGTGTGACGGTACGCACCTGAAGACAGACACCGCGCTTCTGGGGACTTCCACCAAGGTCACGGACCTTGGAGTTGGTCTTGGGGCTTCGTCGAGGCTTTCGTACCAGCTGGTTCGTCGTGGGCATGCGGTCTTCCGCTCCTGTAGAACATTCGAGCCGGGCAGTGTACCAGACCTCCGCAGGCCAATTCAAGGGCTCTCCGGGCAACCGACGCCCGTGGAGGCAGGCGGTACCATGTAGCGGAAGGGGAATTCACCCCTCAGGCACCACGGAAGGCGAATTTCGGCATGGAAGACCGAACGGACTACACCCTATATACGGACGGTGCATGCTCGGGAAACCCCGGGCCGGGCGGCTGGTCCTACATCCTCGTCCACGCGGATGGAACGGAGACCGTCGAGTACGGCGGGGATCCGGCCACCACCAACAACCGGATGGAGATGCTGGCGGTCATCGAGGGACTACGCAGCATCGGCCAACCGGCGAGTGTCCAGGTCCACTCGGACAGCAAGTACGTGGTCGACGGCCTCGCATCCTGGTTGGATCGCTGGCTGGCCAATGGCTGGAAGACGTCGCAGAAGAAGCCGGTGCTCAACCAGGACCTGTGGGAGGCTCTGGACGAACTGCGCAACGTGCATCGGATCTCGACCCACTGGGTTCGCGGGCACTCGGAGCATCCTGAGAATGAACGCTGCGATCGCCTTGCCGTTCAGGGTCGGGATGAAGCTGCTCGTGGTGGCGGAAACAACGTGTGATCGATATTCTCGTCCTAGCTCGGGATGGAGCCCGTCATGACCGTTCATCGCATCGAGGTACGCCCCAGCAGTGATGCTGGAGATCCACGCGGTGCAGCCGCCTGCCAGTCGGCTCGCACGGCATCGCTGGACGCGCAGCCCGAGTCCGTACAGGCCACCGCCATCTACCTGATCGAGGGTGAACTCGACACCGATGCGGTTCGTCGGGTCGCGGACGAATTGCTGAGCCATCCCGTAACCGAACGGGCGGTGGTCGGTGCATCCGAGCCCCGCGCCGATTCGCTGGTCGAGGTCCATCCCCAGCCCGGGGTGATGGATCCCGAGGCGGAGGCCGTGGAACTCGGAGTGAGGAGCCTGTTGGGTGTCGACGTCACGGTCCGGACCGGCCGCCGTTTCGATGTGGATGGTCTCGATCAGGGACAGGCCCGCACGTTTGCCGAACGATGTCTCGCCAACACCCTGATTCACGATGTCCACGACGCTCCGTACCACCCCGAGCAGTTCGAGTCGGGGCACGATCGGGAAGCCGAGGTCCGGACGGTCCCGCTCCTGGAGCTCGACGACGAGGCGCTGCAGCGACTTTCGCGCGAAGCCCACCTCTTCCTGAGTCTCGACGAGATGCAGGCCCTGCAGGAAGCCTACCGCTCCATGGGTCGTGATCCGCGCGAGATCGAACTGGAGACGCTCGCGCAGACCTGGTCCGAGCACTGCGTGCACAAGACACTCAAGGCACGGGTCGAATACCACGGGCCGCTGCCCGGTGATCTCGATCGGTTCGGTCATGAGGTCGTCGGCGAGGAGGTGGTCCGAATCGACAACCTGCTTGGTTCGACCATCGCCGCGGCGACCAAGGAACTGATGGCGGACGGAATCGACTGGTGTCTGTCCGTGTTCGTGGACAATGCGGGCATCATCGCCTTCGACGAGGAGCACGCGGTCTGCTTCAAGGTCGAGACGCACAACCATCCTTCCGCCCTGGAGCCGTACGGCGGTGCCGCAACCGGCATCGGTGGCTGCATCCGGGACATCATCGGCACCGGCCTGGCGGCGCGCCCGATCGCGGCCAGCGATGTCTTCTGCGTCGGACATCTCGACACCTGGGCGCCGGACACGGATCGTCCGCTTCCCACGGGTTGTCTGCACCCCCGCCGCATCCTGTCCCAGGTCGTCGCGGGCGTCCGCGACTACGGCAACCGGATGGGCATTCCCACCGTCAACGGCACCGTGTGGTTCGACGACGACTACGTCGGCAATCCACTCGTCTACTGCGGATGCGTGGGGGTGATGCCCCGCGACCGGGTGACGGGTGATCCCCGGCCGGGCGATCTGATCGTCGCTCTGGGCGGCCGGACGGGTCGGGACGGCATCCACGGCGCGACGTTCTCGTCCGCCGAGCTGACGGACACCCACGTCGACGAGTTCTCGCACGCCGTCCAGATCGGCAATCCGGTGACGGAGAAGAAGGTGCTCGACGCGATCATGGAGGCGCGGGATGCGCCGGGCGGCTGTCTCTACAGCTCCATCACCGACTGCGGCGCCGGCGGATTCTCCAGTGCGGTGGGCGAGATGGGGGAGGAGCTCGGTGCGACGGTGCAGTTGGAGGCGGCTCCGCTGAAGTACCAGGGGCTGACGCCCACCGAGATCTGGATCTCCGAGGCGCAGGAACGAATGGTGATGGCGGTTCCGGAGGAACGGCTGTCCGCCCTGCAGGAGATCTGCGACGCACACGACGTCGAGCTGTGCGTGCTGGGAACCTTCGGTACGCCCGACCGCGAACTGATCCTGAACTGGCACGATGTGGAGTTCGGGCGACTGCCCATGTCCCTGCTGCACGACGGACTGCCGGATCGGATCCGGGTCGCCCGGTGGCAGCCGGTGGAACCGGCCCGGCCGGCGACGGATGTCGCGCCGCCCTCGATCGACGTCGCACTGCAGCGACTGCTTGCGCACCCCAACATCGCCTCCAAGCGCTGCATCATCGAACAGTACGACCACGAGGTGCAGGGCCGGAGCGTGATCCGCCCCCAGGTCGGCCCCTACGGGAACGGCCCCTCCGACGCGGCGGTTCTCCTCCCCGTGGCGGGTTCCACCCGCGGCCTGGCGGTGGCCAATGGCCTCGCCACCGGACTGCAGGACGATCCCTGGCGCATGGCGGTCGCGGCTCTCGACGAGTGCGTTCGGAATCTGGTCTGCGTCGGCGCCGATCCGGAGCGGATCGCGGTGCTCGACAACTTCTGCTGGCCCGGCTGCGACGACGAGCAGCGCATGGGAGAGCTCGTGCGCGCGGCGGAGGGCTGCCGGGATGCAGCACTCGCCTACCGGACGCCCTTCATCTCCGGCAAGGATTCCCTCAACAACCAGTTCACGACGGACGACGGTCGAACCATCCGCATTCCGCCGACCCTCCTGATCTCCGGCTTCGGCATCGTCGATGACGTCCGGCGGTGCATCACCATGGATGCCAAGCAGCCGGGTTCGAGGCTGGTGCTGGTCGGCGACACGACCGCGGCGATGGGTGGGTCCCAGTTCATGGACCTGTATCCGATCCGCGAGCAGGACGGGACACTTCCGGAACTCGACCTCGAGACGGGGCCCCGGACCGCCCGAGCGGTGGCCGCGGCCATCGCGGCGGGACTGGTTCGATCGGCCCACGACTGCAGCGAGGGCGGAGTGCTCGTCGCCGCGGCCGAAATGGCCTTCGCCGGTGGACTCGGACTTTCGCTCGATCTCGACTCCGTGCACCCGGATCCGATCGTCGCGGCCTTCGCGGAGACGCCGGGCCGGTACCTGCTCGAGGTCCGCGACGAGGACGTGTCCGCGCTCGAAGCGGCCCTGGGCGATGCGGCGTGCCGCGTCATCGGCCGGTTCGACGACGGCGGACGATTGGAATGCAGCGGTTGCGATGCATCCATCGACGAACTCCGTGACCTCTGGTCAGGAACGATCAACTGGTAACCCGGGCCCTCGAGGATGCTGTGACCATGAAGCCGCGAGCACTGATCATCACCACCGCAGGCATCAACTGCGACCGGGAACTGGCCGAAGCATTCGAACTCGCGGGCGCCGAGCCCGTCTCGATCCATCTGAACCGGCTGACCGCGGATCCGACCATCGTGGACGACTTCGCGCTCGTGGGGCTGCCCGGAGGCTTCAGCTACGGCGATGCGGTGGCCGCGGGGCGGATCGCCGCCCAGGTGATGCGGACCGGACTCTACGACGCCTTCCGCCGGGCCCTCGATCGAGGTGTGCCCATGATCGCGCCATGCAACGGATTCCAGATCGCCGTGCAGGTCGGTCTGCTTCCCGGTCCGCGCGACGAGGAGTCGGTCGCCGATCGCCCCCCGGTGCCCAGCGTCGCGCTGGCGGACAACGAATCGGCCCGGTTCATCGATCGATGGGTGGGCATCGAGGTCCCTGCGGACACCCGGTGCGTCTGGACGCGGGGGCTCGACATGTCCCCCGAGACCGCCGTGCTTCCGATCGCCCACGGTGAAGGTCGATTCGTCGCTTCCGCGGAACAGCTCGAAGAACTCGAACGAATGCAGTGCGTCGCCGTCCGCTACGCCCCCGAGGACAATCCGAACGGTTCAATGGGGCATGTGGCCGGCATCTGCGACCGCAGCGGTCTCGTCTTCGGACTGATGCCGCATCCGGAGCGGTACACCAGATGGACATCGCATCCGATCTGGACCCGGCTCGACGAGTCCCTGATGCGCGTCGATCCTCCCGGACTCCAGATGTTCCGCAACGCGGTGAATCACGTGCGCGAGCATGCCAGCGCGGCGGCCGCCTGCGATGCCGGTTGATCCGTACTTCCTCGGCGGTTCCGATGGTGGCGAATACCAGGGTGAGACACCCTGTGCGGACTGCGGCTACGACCTCCGGGGACTGTCCATCGGCGCTCGATGCCCCGAATGCGGTGCTGCTCCCCAGTGGGATCCTGTCCTCGACGAACCACCCGAGGTGATGATCGATCCGAGATTCCTGCGGAATCCCGACGGATCCGAATCCGGTCTCCCCGACGGGGGTGACGCGCACGTCGGCGGTGGGGAACGCCGGTGCGGAGAATGCGGCTACGACCTGCAGGGTCTCCCGGCCGGGAGTCGCTGCCCCGAATGCGGGGTCGACTTCGACGCCGGGCGTGAACGCATCGCGGTCCGTTCGGACCTGATTCCAGAGGATGTGGCGATTTCATCCCGGTGGCGATGGGGCCTTCTTCTGCTCATCGCGTCCACCGCCGGCTACATCGGATTCGGTCTGTGGGGTCTCTTTCCTTCGGACACGGTGATCCACGAACTCGGAACCATCGTGTGCCTCGGGTCCTGGGGCGCCGGCTGCTGGCTCGCGATTCCGCACTCCGTATGCGGCGGTTCATCCGCCTGGGAAGCCGGTCGCATCGCGGGGTGCGCTGCACAGCTGCTCTGGCTGCCGATGTATCTCCTCACCTGGATCGTGCATGCAACCGGATCGAGCCGGCCGCTGGAACTGCTGACGGGCGTCATGGGATTTGGAGCGGTGGCGGGACTGATCATCGTGCTGGCGCTCCTGTGCCGCATGGCCGGTGAGCTCTACTTCCGGGACACCGCCCGACTGCTGGGGCACATGGTCTGGATCGCCGTCCCCGTGGCGATCATCGACTGGTGGTTTCCGTGGCCGTCCCCGGGCGGCGAGGCGCTCTTCGATACCCGATTCAGCGTCCTGGGAACGGTGGTGCTTCTTGCGACGCTACTTCCGCTGTTCGTCATTCCCCTCGTGGTGTGCGTGACGGGATTTCGCTTCCTCAACTACAGCCTGTGGTCCGTTCGCCAATCGCGCCGTCGGCTCGGCCGTGAGGATCGCATCCGCGACAAGAAGAGTGCCCTCCAGGAAAAGGCCGTGGACGATCTTCCTCGCATCGAAGTGTGCGGACTCTGCGGAAAGACGTTTACCGGTCGATCCTGCACGGCCTGTGGACCGAACGAACCCCCTTCGGACATCCCGCTGGCCTGACACCGGCTAGAATGCCACGCCACCGGCAGGATTGGAGAACAGCCATGACCAGTGATGCGATGCGATGCGGAGTGATCGGAGTCGGACGGATGGGTCGGCACCACGCCCGCGTGTACGCCCAGCTCGATGGAGCGGAGCTCGTCGGCGTCGTCGACCATTCGGAGGAACGTCGAACCGCGATCACCGAGGAGTGGGGCGGTACGCCGCTCTCCACGGTGCAGGAGCTGATCGATCTCGGTGTCGATGCCGTCACCATCGCCACTCCCACGATCCATCACCGTGAGGCGGCCGAGGCCCTGCTCGAAGCGGGCGTCGCCTGTCTGATCGAGAAGCCGCTGGCTCCGACGGCGGACGAGGCAATGGCACTGGCCGAAACCGCTCGGCGGTGCGAGACGACCCTGCAGGTCGGGCACGTGGTGCGCTTCGACCCGGTCATGCAGGCGATCAAGTCGCTGGGCCCGATCAAGCCGCGGCACGTGGAGGTGAGTCGCATCTCCCCTATGACCTTCCGAAGCCTCGACGTCAGTGTGGTGCTGGACATGATGATCCACGATCTTGATCTCCTGCTGATGCTCGTCGGCAGCGAACCGGAGGACATCCAGGCCAGTGGAGTGCCGGTGCTCAGCGACCAGATCGACGTCTGCAATGCGCGACTGACGTTTCCGGCCGCGGCGGAGGGATTCCGGACCGTGGCGAACGTCACCGCGAGCCGACTCGCACTCAAGACCGAACGGAAGATCCGGATCATCTCCGAGGACCTCTACCTGTCGGCGGACTTCGCCGCACGCACCGGAACGGTGGTCCGGAAGAGTTCGAACGAATGCAAGCTGGAGGAGATGCAGGAACGCATCCGCTGCGGCGAGGACCTCAGTGACGTGAACTACCTAGACCTGGTCGAGTTCGAGGAACTCACGGTCGAGGACGTCGAGCCCCTGCGTCTCCAGGCGGAGGATTTCCTCCACAACGTCCGGACCGGATCCCGCCCGTCCATCGATGCCGAAGCGGGCTTCGCGGCGGTTCGAACCGCAGAGCGGATCCTCGAGACGGCCCACGCGACGGGTGCGGTCGGCGTCTAGGCTCAGCTTCCCCGGGACCAGTCGTCCGGAACCGGCGGCGGGCCACCCGAGGGCGGTGGCGGCAGCGTCAGTTCCGCGTCCGCACGACGGTCCATGGCGACGATGAACATCTCCCTGGACACGCTGCGCGATGCGGCGGGCCGCATGGCCTTGACGTCCTCGAAGCAGTCCTGGATCCGCTGGACGAGCTCCTGGAAGTTGCCGCCCTCGAAGGCCTTCATCACGAGGTGGCCGCCGGGACGGAGCAGCGAGCCGGAACGCATGAGGACGAGTTCGCACAGCGCCATCGATCGATGGTGGTCCGTGTCGCGGTGACCGGTGGTGTTGGGTGCCATGTCGGACAGCATCACATCGAATCGACGGGTTCCCCCGAGACCGGCCGGTGCCAGCAGCTCCTCGTCTCCGATGTCCCGTAGATCACCGAGGAGTACATGGACGTTCCGGCCGGGAAGCGGAACCATCTCGAGCAGATCGATGCCCACGACCGATCCGTCCGGTCCCGTCCGCTGGGCCGCGTACTCCATCCAGGAACCCGGTGCGCATCCGCAGTCGAGCACCGCATCGCCCGTCCGAATCAGGTGCCGCTTCCGGTCGATCTCGCTCAGCTTGTAGATGGCGCGCGAGCGGTAGCCTTCCCGCTTCGCTTCCTTAAACCAGTGATCGTGGAGTTCGCGTGCCATGCACGATCCGCCTCAGGGAATGTGGAAGAGGCCGTGCTGCTTCGGATTCGGTTTCACGACGAACCGGATGGATCCGTCCGTGGTGCGGATGGTGATCGGATTGGCTCCGTCGTTGAGGATGCCGTTGAAGACCTCCTCGCTCGAGTGCCCCCGAACGATCAGCTGGCCCGACTTCACGTTCACGCGCGAGGAGCCATGGTCCGCGTGGAGATCGAATGTTCCGCAGCTTCCCGGTGCGATGCGCACGTTCACATCCCCATCATTGGTGAACAGGGAGATCGGATCACGCAGCGGCTGGTCGGAGAGCAGCTCGATCCATCCGTCGGTGGTACGGACGTCGACCGGTCCCGTCACGTCGTCGATGAGGACGTCCCCCCGTCTCGTTCGGACGTGGATTCCGTCCGCGATCGGAATGCGCACCGTCACGTGGGCCCGCAGCAGGTGGGTCTCGTCGGAGTCCGACTGCACCCGAACAACCAGTCTCGGACCACGATCGTCGTTGTCGAGCTCGGTCGTCCACCGGATCGAATCGAGCGCGGTTTCGGCGTCGGTGGTGCGGTTGATCGCATGCAGGGCTTCACCCTCGACCGTGACGTAGGACGGTCCGTGCACGGCCTTGATCGTTACATCGCCGGCGAAGGACTCCACGTGCACGGAGACGGGACCCTGGAGTTCGAGCGGTTGAAGATCCGGTTTCGCCCTGGTGGAGCAGCCCGTCGCCGCGGCGATCACCGAAAGCAGGCTCAGAAGCAGCGGGAGGGATGAATTTCGGGTCTGAGGCATCGATTCGGATTGTAGCTTCGACGCTGCAGCGGTGGGCCCAGAGGGAACCAGCAGCAGGTAGACTGTTCGTGTTCGCTCGGGGCACAGGTGGTTCACCTGCTGAGAAGTACCCGCAGCACCTGATCCGGTTCGTACCGGCGGAGGGAACGCGAGCACGGGCTCCCGTTCCCCTCCAACCACTGGAGGAAGAGCATCATGATCAAGCAGGATGGAACGGCCGACCCCGGCCAGGACCGAGCCGACATCGACTTCGTCACCGCACCCGACCACGCGTTTCTCGACGCATTGCCGCTGCACGGAGCGGCCAACCCCTCGACCGATCGGCAGGGGACCTCGCCGGGAAGCTTCTCGATGGCCGCCGACATCGGCGGACCGCGTATGTTCTCCAGTCCCGATACGCCGGGCATGCCCGCGCCGTCGGAACTCACGGCCTGGGACTTCCTGCCCGGTGGATGGACGATCGAGGATCATCCCGAAGGGTGCGTCGGTCACAACCAGGGCGCGGGCCGCGCCATTCGGGCGGTGGCACCGGAGGGATTCGTCCCGATCACCCAGCTCGAACACGCCCGGCTCGGCCTGATCACCGATGCGATGCGTCGTGTCGCCGAGCGGGAGCCGCATCTCACCGTGGAGCAGATCCGCGACGAGATCGCCGCCGGCCGCCTGATCATTCCCGCCAACATCCGTCACCTCGAGTACGAACTGGATCCGATGGCGATCGGTCGAGCCTCGACGACCAAGATCAACGCGAACATGGGGGCGTCCCCCGTCAGTTCCGGAACCGACGAGGAGGTCGAGAAGCTTCGTTGGGCCGAACGGTGGGGTGCGGACACCGTCATGGATCTCTCGACGGGGGGAGATCTCGACCAGTGCCGTGAGGCCATTCTTCGCAACTCCCGGGTTCCGATCGGAACCGTACCCATCTACTCCATGATCATCGGCCGCAAGCTGGAGGATCTGGATGCCGAGGTGATTCTGGAGACCCTCAAGCACCAGGCCAAGCAGGGCGTCGACTACTTCACCATCCACGCCGGTCTCCTTCGTTCCCACATCCCGTACGTGAAGGATCGGTTGATCGGCATCGTGTCCCGCGGCGGTTCGCTGCTGGCCAAGTGGATGTTGACCCATGGTCAGGAAAACCCGATGTACGACCTCTGGGACGAGATCTGCGAGATCATGCGCGAGTACGACGTCAGCTTCTCAATCGGCGACGGCCTCCGTCCCGGCGGTCTGGCCGATGCCACGGATCGGGCCCAGCTGGCGGAGCTGGAGGTGATCGGTGAACTCACCGAGCGAGCATGGCAGTACGGCGTGCAGGTCATGGTCGAGGGTCCCGGACACGTCTCCTTCGACCAGATCGAATACAACATGAAGCTCCAGCGACGGAAGTGCCATGGTGCTCCGTTCTATGTCCTGGGACCGCTCGTCACCGACATCTTCCCCGGCTATGACCACATCACCTCCTGCATCGGAGCAACCAGTGCCGGATGGCACGGTGCATCGATGCTGTGTTACGTCACTCCCAAGGAGCACCTCGGACTTCCCAAGCGTGACGATGTCAAGCAGGGCTGCATCGCCTACAAGATCGCTGCGCACGCGTCGGACGTGGCGCTGGGCATTCCGGGTTCGCGTGATCGCGATGATGAACTCACCAAGGCCCGCGCGGCGCTGAACTGGGAACGTCATTTCGAACTGAGCTTCGATCCAGATACCGCGCGAGCGCTGCACGACGAGGACCTCGACGTGGACACCAACTTCTGCGCCATGTGCGGCCACGACTGGTGCAGCGTCCGGATCAGTCGCGAGATCCAGGAGATCGCATCCGGCAAGGATGCCGACTACGCCTGGGACAAGTCGAAGGTATCCGACGCCCTGACCGAGGAGCAGAAGGCGATCCTCGAACAGCGGGGCGTCCTCGATCCGGAGGAGATCCACCGACTCGCATCCAAGACCAAGCGTTCGATGAAGGGCAGCAAGAGCCGGGCCGCATGCCACAGCGATACCACCTCCAGTTCCGAAGCCCGCGAAATACAGGACAAGGAGATGGGAACATTTGTCGAATTGAATACGGCTCCCGCTCACAATATTTCAAAGCATGACTCGATCATCTGAATCACAACCGGACGACAGTTCGTTTTCATGGACCAAGGCGGTCCTGTATCCGAACCTGTACCTCTGGCTGATCTTCGTGTCCGCGCTCGACGTGGTCCTGACGAGGGTGATCCTGTTCTTCGGGGGCACCGAGGTCAATCCGATCGCGGACTGGATTCTCGGTGAGTTCGGACAGATGGGAATGAGCCTCTTCAAGTTCATCATCGTCGCGTTCGTGGTCGTGTGCTGCGAGATCGTCGGGCGACAGAAGTGGATGGTCGGCAGGAACCTGGCCCGCGTCAGCATCATCATCTCGATGATGCCGGTCGTCTGGTCCAGCTTCATCATCCTGTCCCTCATCATGAATCCTCCGCCCCTGCCGGATCTGCCCGATGACCCGTCGTTGTCGCGGATCCCCACGGTGAACGGAGGCATCGATGGCTGATTCGAAGCCGACGCGGGTCGTCATTCTCGGGGGAGGATTCGGTGGGGCGTACCTGGCCCAGTCCCTGCAGAAGCACGCCCGAACGGGCGAGCTCGAAGTGATCATCATCGATCGCAACAACTACTTCGTCTTCTATCCGCTGCTGGTGGAGGCGGGGACCGGTTCCATCGAGCCCCGTCACTGCACGGTGCCGATTCGTGACTTCGCGCGGAAGAGCGAGCTCCTGATGGGAGAGGTGAAGGGACTCGACGTCGACGGCTCGACGGTCCGCTACCGGCTCATCGGCGACGATCGTGATCGTTCCATCACGTACGACCATCTCGTGGTTGCACTCGGCAGCGTGACCCGAATTCTGCCGGAGGATGTCGTCTCGGGCGTCCGGGAGCACGCTTTCGAGATGAAGCACATGACGGACGCGGTGGCGGTCCGCGACCGGGCGGTCGAACTGCTCGAACTGGCCAACGCGACCGACGATCCTGAGGAGCGCCGACGGCTGCTTCACTTCGTGATCGTGGGGGGGAACGTGACCGGCATCGAGGTGGTCGGCGAACTGGAGACGTTCGTCCGGGACGCGACCATCATGTATCGGAATCTGCGGCGGGAGGACTGCACCTTCACCGTGGTGGAGCTCGCTCCGAGCATTCTCGGCGTGCTGCCGGAACATCTCCACCAGTGGGCCCACCGGGAACTCTGTGACCGCGGCGTCCGGATCCACAACGGGATCTCGGTCAAGGAGGTCCACGACGATCATGTGATCACCTCGGAGGGCGACCGCATTCCGTGCAGCACCGTGATCTGGACCGCGGGCATCGCGCCGAATCCGATCCTGTCCGAACTGGCGGGTCTGCCCCTGAACCGGTTCGGCGGTCTGGAATGCGAAGCGGATTATGCGGCCAAGGGGCTGTCCGGTGTCTGGGGCCTGGGTGACTGCGCATCCGTGCCCGGTCTCGACGGCAAGCCCATGCCGCCCCTGGCCCAGATCGCGATTCGCCAGGCGCCGCAGCTGGCCGCGAACATCGTCGCGACGGTGCGGGGTCGATCCACCCGTCCGGCGAATGTGCACGTGCAGGGCATCCTCGTTCCGCTGGGTCGTCACCGGGGTGTCGCGAGTCTCAAGGGCATCAAGGTCCACGGCATCCTGGCCTGGGCGATGTGGCGGGCGATCTACCTGCTGAAGACACCGGGATGGCGTCGGCGTCTGCGGGTCGGGATGGACTGGTTCATCAATCTCTTCTGCAAGCGCGACTACGTCCAGCTGGGAATGCTTCCCGCTTCGCATCGGGAGTTCCACGGCCGGGACCAGACCCAGGAACGCGACAGCGTCGACTGACCGTTTACGTCCGGCGGGAATTCCAGAAGGTCTTCAGCATTTCGATCGCTTCCGCACCCCCCGTGAGGGTCCGGGAACCGTCCACCGGTCCGTCGAACGACGCATCGTCGTGCGAACCATCGAGTTCGTTCACCCATCGTTTGGTGGTCCGCATCGCATTGGAGGACCGGCCGGCGGCCCCACGCGCCCACTCGAGGGCGGCGACGTGCATCTCCGTCTCGATCCAGTGGGTGGCGAGACCGAGTTCGACGAGGTCCCGGCCCCGCACCAGGCGGCCGCCCAGCAGCAGTTCACGGGCCCGGCCGTCGCCGATGCGTTGTCGCAGGGTGGGGATGGTCACGGCCGGACTCACCCCCAGCGGATGGACGGGATAGCCCGCCGTCGTGCCGTCGTCGACGAAGACCGCGTCGGCTCCGGTCAGCAGGGCGCAGCCGCCCGCGATCGCGGCTCCGTGGGCAGCGACCACCACGACCTGGGGGAGGCGTCGCATGGTTCGAATCGCGTTGCTCAGCCGTTCGATCAGTTCATCCAGAACCTTCGGCTCGTCGACCACCGCCTGCAGATCGAATCCGGCGCAGAAGCACGGACCCCGGCCCCGAAGCAGCACCGCGTGGATGTCGCTGCGTTCCGCGCAGGCTTCGAGTTGCGCGATCAGCCCGTCGAGCAGATCGACCGTGAGTGCGTTGCGCCGTCCGGGATCGTCAAGTTCGATGATCCGCACGCCCTGCTCGTCGGTGCCGTGGATGGTGGACGCAGACATGCTCATCCCCACACCAGCAGCCAGAAGGCCATCCACACGCCCGCCCCGATCATGACCAGGGCGGTGTATCCCACGATGTCGCGCGCCCGGACTCCCGTGATCGCCAGGAGCGGCAGGGCCCAGAACGGCTGCAGCATGTTGGTCAGCTGATCGCCGTATGCGACGGCCATGATCATCCGACCCGGATCCACACCGGCGTCGTAGCCGGACTGCAGGGCGATGGGGCCCTGGATCGCCCATTGGCCACCTCCGCTGGGTACGAAGATGTTGACGATCGCCGCGGAGAGGAAGGAGAGCAGCGGCATCGTGCGTTCGTTTCCGATCTGCACGAACCATTCAGCGATCTGTGCCATCAGTCCGCTCGCGATCATGATGGCCATGATTCCGGCGTAGAGCGGGAACTGGATCATGATCCCGGCGCAGCCCCGGGCGGCACCGGTCACCGCATGCATGTAGGCGACCGGTGAACCGTGCAGCACCAGACCGAGCGCGAACATGACCATGATGATCTGGTTGAGTCCGACCGAACCGAAGCCGTTGAGCTCGACGAACCGCCAGAGACCGAGCACCAGCGCCCCGGCGAGCAGCCATGAGATGGGCCAGCATCGGTTGAGCAACTGGGGAAGATTGGTGACGGGCTCCGGCTGGTGGGGAGACTCGTCCATCGGATGGAAATCGCTGCACGGCTGCATGGATTCCTCGTCGCGGGGTGCAAGCCACCGAAGCAGCAGCGGAACGAGTACGAGGAGGCCGAGGCTGACGACGAGGTTCATCGGCGACAGGATGGTCTGCTCGAGGGGGATGGTTCCCACTTCCTTCGCGACGTCCGCCGGAAGCACCTTGGCCGCTCCGGTCGTGGTGGTCATCGACAGGGGTGCGGAGCCGGAGAAGCCGCCGTGCCAGACCAGCAGTCCCATGTAGCCGGCCGCTGCGACCAGCGGGTAGTGGGCACGGATGCCCCGGTGCTGCAGACTGCGTCCGACGTCCCGAGCGAGCAACGCACCGACGATCAGTCCGAGTCCCCAGTTGAGCAGGCCGAAGACCATCGCGACGAATCCGACCATCGCGGCGGCGGAGGTGGTGGATCGCGGAACGGATGCGATGCGATCGATGCCCCAGCGGACCGGACGGGTCGAGGCGAGGGCGTGTCCCGTCACGAGGATCAGGCACATCTGCATGCTGAAGGCCAGCAGTTTCCAGATTCCGCTTTCGTTGCTGCTCCAGGCGTCGAGGAGGACATCCAACGGTTCATCGGACGGGTCGAAGGTTCCCCACAGCAGCGCGGCCAGCACCGTCACCAGCGACAGGAGGATCGCGATGACGAATGGGTCGGGAATCAGCCACCGAAACAGGCGGCTGATGAGCATGCCGAGACGTCCGATCATGCCGGGCAGCATATCCCATGGAGGATGCGGAAGCACCTGTGCATGCGGGGCATCTTCGGGAAGATGCCCCGCATGGGTGCATTCGTTCAACCCCTCGCTGAACGATGACCAGCGCATCGGGGGAACCATGGTTCCCGACACGCACCACACCTGAGTACGGGTGCGACGGGGGCGTGAATCGCCCGTCGGTGTTCTCCGCCCGGTTGTACGCTGCTCCGACGTCCGGGTTCGTCGGGCACGTCAGAATTCCGTGTGCCAGGTGTTGGAGACGAGGTCGTAGATCAGGGAGAGATCGGCCGGTTTTGCGGACCCGTCCGGACAGGTGGAGACTCCGATGTCCACCCACGTCGAATAGACCTCGGTCTCGATGCGGCGAATGGAGAACGTGCCGGTGCGTGCAAGCAGATGATGCATGAAATCCGCTTCGGGACACTCGAGGCCGTATCGACGATGGCCGAGGCGCGATCGGACGTGGTTGCGCAGCACGCGGCCCCCCACAAGAAGCAGTGGACCGCGTAATCGTCCGTGAATGGACACCACATCGCCGTCCTCCGCCGCCGTGCACCGGCCGGCATCGTGCGTCCGGTTCGATTCGTTGATCAGGTCGATGATGTCCTCGGGCGGGAATCCGATCAGGTCGAGTCTCCACCCTGCTCCGTCGGTTGCCAGCCGACAGGCGATCGTCGACAGCATGCCGGCCAGACTGCTGGTGGCCGGCGCTGCATCGGGTCTTGACGGTTCGAGGTGTTTCATGGTCCGCCGCCCTCGTCGATTCCGATGCCGCGGTCCCGCTCGGTGGAGGGCCCGGTCGTGACATCGGTCGTGTGTACGAATCTGCATGGTGTCTTGGTCATGTCGTCGGCCTTTCGTGGTGTTCATGCAATGCAAGAGGCCCCGTTCTTCGGAACGGGGCCTCGGGAGATCATTCATGGGCGTCTTGTGTTCGCCTAGGGTCTCCGGTCCCGTCCCGTGCCGGTATTGGTGAAGCAGCGGGAGCAGATCCAGTCGATCATGGTCGTGACATGGCGCAGCCAGACCGGTGCCGGTCGGGTTGCCGCTACGGTGATCGGACGACGCCGGAGCGTGTGATCGGGTCGTCGACGGGTTGGATGTTGTCCGTTCATGGGTCAACCCAAGCATTCAGCCAAAACCAGTGCGAGTCAACGCGAAATGGGTAAATGGTTCGGATTGCCCCGACGAAGCGTCCAAGAGCTCCCTGCGGGCCCTACGCGGCGAAGGATCAGCCCACGCTATCATGGTGCCCCCGGTGGAACGATCACGCTCCGACCCCGGGACGACTCCTTCGACCGGGGTCGCGGGATGGGGCGGGAACGGAGCCGGTCATGAGTTTCATCTCGACCATCAAGAACGCGGGTCGCTACGGCGAACTCATGAAGGTTGCCGTCAAGTACGGATTCCGCGAGTTCGTCTACGAGACCAAGCTGCACCTTCTCCACTCGGACGGCAAGAAGACGCTCGATCACGACGGTGAGGGCTCGGATGCCTCCGGGATGTCCCGTGCCGCCCGCATGCGACTGGCCATGGAGGAGCTGGGTCCGACCTTCATCAAGCTGGGGCAGATCCTCAGCACCCGTCCCGACATCCTGCCCGACGACTGGATTGAGGAATTCCAGAAGCTTCAGAGCGAGGTGCCCCCGGCGCCGTGGGACAAGATCCACGCCCAGCTGGTGGACGAACTCGGTGACCTGGACGAGAAGTTCATCTCCATCGAGGAGGAGCCGCTGGCCGCGGCCTCGATGGGGCAGGCGCACCGCGCGGTCCGCAAGGACGGTCAGTCGATCGTGCTGAAGATCCTTCGACCGGGGATCGAGAAGACCATCAATTCCGACATGGAGATCCTGGAGGGCATCGCCCACTGGCTCGCCAAGCACCACGACGACCTTCCCTTCGATCCGGTCGCGGTGGTGGACGAGTTCGCGGGTTCGATCAAGAACGAGCTGGACTTCATGCACGAGGGAAGGAACACCGACGCCTTCCGCGAGGGGCTCGAGGAGGGCGAGGAGGCCTGGTTCCCGATCGTCTACTGGGACCTCACCACCCGGCGCGTCCTTGCTCTGGAGGAGATCAAGGGCGTCAATCTCTCCCATTGGAAGGAAGCCAATCTCTCCATGGAGCAGCGTGAGCGTCTGGTCCGTATCGGCGCTTACACGGTGCTCAGGCAGACGCTGGAGGTCGGCTTCTTCCATGCCGATCCGCATCCCGGCAACCTGTTCCTCATGGAGGACGGACGACTCTGCTTCATCGACTGCGGCATGGCGGGCCGGGTCGACGAGGAGACCACCCGCAACCTCGCGATGCTCATCTACGGAACCGCCAAGAGCGACATCGACGTGGTCTTCGAAGCGTTCATGACGCTCGGCAACGTGGATGAGGACGAGGTGGACGTCAAGCAGATCCGCCGCGATCTCCAGGACTTCATGGCCCAGTACACCAACGTCGAGATGAGCAAGATCGACATGTCCGGTGTCCTCCGGGCCTTCACCGAGGGGCTTCGGAAGCATCACATCCAGTGTCCCAGCGACATCGTGATGATGATCAAGGCGCTGACGACCATCGAAGGGGTCGGCGAGGACCTGGACCCGGACTTCGATCTGATCGGATTCGCCAAGCCCCACGTGGAGAAGCTGGTGAAGCGCCAGTTCTCGCTCCCCGCCATCCGCAAGCGGCTGCAGAAGAACGCCACCACGTGGCTGAAGTTCGCCGAGAACCTTCCGGGCAATCTCACCCGTCTGAGCGACCGCCTCGGTCGCAACCAGATGGGCGTGAAGATGGAGGTGGAGGGGGTGGATCGGCTGAACGACACGGTGAACCACGCCAGCCGGCAGCTCTCCTACTCCATGCTGATCGCGGCAATGATCCTGGCCTCGGCGATCCTGGTCCTGGCCGAGCAGCGGGGGGGCAGCAGCTTCCTCGGCTGGATCGGCGGCTTCGGCTTCCTGATCTCGTTCCTCTTCGCGCTGGCGATCCTGTTCGAGAACTTCATCCGCCGGCGGTGAGACGATCCGGAATCAGAAGTCGTAGCTCATGCCCACGGTGGTGAGCAGATCGTAGTTGCGGTCGGCCGCCTCGACCTGGCTCTGGTACTGGTAGGTCATGCCCAGCTGCATGGCCAGTCCGTCCAGTCCCTCGAGCTTGATCTTCCAGTTCAGCGACGCATTGATCCGGTAGACGTTGAGATCGGTCAGGTCCGGCAGCAAAGCGGCGCTGGCGACGATGCTGCTGTTCGGAGTCAGGGTCCAGTCGAGGCTGCTTCCCAGGTCCGCTTCCGGCACCACTCCCGTGTCGATCCCCGCGAACTCCTTGCGGGGGCCGAATCCGATGCGGCCGTTGAGGGTCAGCGACTCGTACCAGAGGTCCGGATGCGTGGTCCGGTCGATGGACAGCAGCGGGTACTGGCCTCCGACGTGCAGCGACAGCCGCTGTTCCCACGAGTTGAACTCGGACCAGTCGAACTGCAGATCAGCGAAGAGCTGCCATTCGGTGTCGACCCTGGGCAGTTTCCACAACTGATCGAGAGTGAGGTTGTACCAGCTCTGGTTCGTCGTCCCGTCGGCACTGGCGAACCGATAGAAGGAACTGATCGACGTCTTCTCGACGTCGTTGTCTCGTTCCATCCGCAGCTGCAGGAACAGCGACGCGTTGTCGGAGGTTCCCGAGTTGGTGCTGCCCGCGACCGTGAAGGTGTTCTTCCACTCCCGTTCCGGCGGGGCGGGCGACTTCGTTGCCGGTGCGGTTCCGGAGTCCGGGGCCGCGTCATCGGGGGGCGGTGCGGGCGTGTTCCCCTTCGTACTCGCGGGGGGATCGAGGAATTGCGCAGTCGTGCGGCCGTCGATCGATTCGATCTTGTCGATGGGCAGCCGGATCGTGCCCAGTACCGAATGGGTCAGCGTGAGGGTGGTGTCATCGTGGGATTCGATCGTCCCCTGCAGACGATCACCCCCTTCCAGCCGGACGACTTCGGCCCGTGCACGCGGCATCAGGAGGAGGATGAGCAGGATCGGCACGGTTCGTGTGATGGACGGCACTGGGCACCTCGCGGCATGATTCGGAACCCCCGACCCGTCAGGGGCAGGGGACCATGGTATCGGCGTCCCGAATGGATACCTGCCTCGCCGCTACGCTTCGTCAACCGGACGGTTGCGGTTCGCCGTGGCGCGATCCCAGGGGCGGTGGTAGCGGGCGATCGGCAATCGCCGGTGCGAAGCCCCGCAGCGGTAGCAGTCCAGATGGGTGCGTGCGAACAGCAGGATTCCGATGTCGACGAGCAGTACGAAGGACATGCCGATCAGCAGTGCGATGTTGTCCGCGAATCCGAGGATGCCCACCAGGGCAAGTGCGAATGCGAGCACCACCACGAATCCGGTGAGCTGAGGAAGAGCCTTTCGCCGGTACAGCGGTCCACCGCACACGAGGCAGCGTCGCAGCTGACCGTCGTCGTCGAGCGCCTGGTCCCAGTCCAGGAAGACGTTCCGCGTGTCCTCGAGATCCCGGACCCGCGGTGGTCGCCGGACGGGATCGACGTCGAGGGTCGTTCTGGAGCCGTCGGATTCTCGAAGGACGATGCGCACGAGACAATGGTACGGATCGGCGGCGTTCGGGGGTTGCCGATCCGCCTCCGGTGGGGGATGATCCACCCCGATGCAGGACTGGATCGATCAACTCAAGGGGCGGTTTCTCGTCTTCGACGGCCCGGACGGATCGGGCAAGACCACGCAGTTCCGTCGTCTGGCGGCCTGGTTGACCGAGCAGGGGCTGGATGTGGTGGAGGTCCGTGAGCCCGGAGGGACTCCGATCGGGGAGCAGATCCGTTCGATTCTCCTCGATACGGCGAACGCCGAGATGACCGTCTGCTGTGAAATGCTTCTCTACATGGCCAGCCGCAGCCAGTTGGTCGATGAACTCATCACTCCCGCTCGAAAGCGCGGAGCGGTGGTGCTTGCCGACCGGTTCATCTCCTCCACCCTGGCCTACCAGGGCACGGCCGGCGGTCTCGACCGGGAGCACATCATCTCGATCGGCCAGATCGTCGTCGGTGACCAGTGGCCGGACTGCACGATCATCTTCGATGTCGATTCCACCACCGCGGCCATCCGACGCGGCGGTGATTCGGATCGGATGGAGGAGAAGGGGCAGGCCTACCAGGATCGCGTTCGGGACGGCTACCTCGAACAGATCCGGGAGGATCCCGAGGGTACGATCCTGATCGACGCCAGCCCACCCGAGGACCAGGTCTTCGATCAGCTGCTGCAATCCGTCCGCGCGTTCGTCACCCAGCGGACGGCCAGTTCATCCTGAGCATCAGCCGGCGGGACCCAGCTCCCACGGTCGCCCCGTCGCATCCAGAATCCCCTGGGTGGCCGACTGCATGTCGCCGTTGCGGCCGAACTCACGCTTCTGGATGTCGGCACCGGATCCCTGCTCGATGATCTCCTCGATGTAGCCGAGCTCGTTGCGGCAGCCGAGCCGCTCCGCATGCGGAGCGCACTGATCCACCAGTCGCCGGGCCACCTGCCTGGCGGGAACGGCCAGCATGGTGTCGAAGTCCACGAAGTTGGCATCCAGTCCGTACCGGACCGCGTGCCACTTGTTCTGTCGTGCGATCATCGGATGGCTGTCGTAGAGGTAGGCGCCGCGGTCGATGTGTTCGGAGATGCCCGCGATCAGGCTCTGGCAGAGCGCCACGAGTCCGAGCAGGTGCTTCATGTTGATCGGCGTGTCCATCACCCGGATCTCGACCGTTCCGAACTGGGGGCTGGGACGGACGTCCCACCAGATCTCGCTCGGGGAATGGATGAAACCGGTCGAAATCAGGTGTTCGATGAGCCACATGTACTCGGACCAGTTCCGGAGCGTCTCGGGCATGCCGGCGGTCGGCAGCGATTCCATCAACTTCGACCGGTAGCTGTGGAGTCCGGTGTCCTGCCCGAGCCAGTGGGGGGAGTTCGAGGACAGCGCCATCAGGGTCGGGAGGTGCCGCAGCAGCCGGTCGCACATCTGGATTGCCTTGTCACCGCTGTCGACTCCCACGTGGACGTGGAGGCCGAACACCACCAGTCGGCGGGCGACGTACTGCATCGTCTGCATCAGCCACTCGTACCGCTCACCGGGCGACAGCGACTGGTCCTTCCAGTGGCTGAACGGATGGGTGCCGCTCCAGAGGAAGGTCATGCCGCGTTCGGCGGCCTTCTCGTAGCCCCACTGGAGCTTCTCAGCGAAGTCGAGCCGGACCTCGTCGACGGTGCGGCAGATGCCGGTGTTGAACTCGCAGTAGGACTGCATGAACTCGTTCTTCACCGCATCATTCCACTGTTCGGGACAGGCGTCGAGCAGGAAGTCGATGTCGTTCACAAGCGCCTTGGACTCCATGTCGACGAGACCGAGTTCGATCTCGACGCCGATGGTGTGCTCCGGCGACGGCTTGAATTTCCTGTGCATGGCTGGACGGCTCCTCGAGTCCGGCTGCACTGTACTCGATTCGACTGTCGCTCAACGCTCGGGGACGACGGATCGGATCGCAGCCCGGCACAGGAAGCGAACACCGGCAACGAGGGATGATTCGTTGATGTCGAAATCCGGTGCGTGCAGTGGGACCCTCGCGTTGGGATCCTGGAACGCCGTTCCCAGTCGCACCATGGCGCCCGGCACCACCTGCTGGTAGTAGGCGAAGTCCTCGCCCCCGAGGCTGGGCATCTCGACCAGGGCGACCCGGTCCTTTCCGAGGGCGGCCTCACCCGCGGCCCAGAGTCGTTCGATCACCTCGCGGTCGTTGTTGGTGGCGGGGGATGCGTACGGAAACTCGATGTTGATCGTGCATCCCGTCGTGGTCGCGATGCCCCGAAGCACGTCGTGCAGCCTGGCACGGACGTTCTGCTCGTCCTCGTCCCGGGAGGTGCGCAGCGTTCCCCAGATCTCGGCACTGTCGGGAATGGCGTTGAACGCCTGGCCCGCGTGGATCGATGTCACCGTGAGCGCCAGTGGGTACCGGCTGTCCATGCTCCGCGGACACAACTGGTACATCATGCTCACGATGTTCGTCGCGGCGGGGATCGGATCCAGGCTCTGGTAGGGTCGGGCGGAGTGTCCGCCCTGACCGGTGACCGTGATCTTGAACGACAGGCAGTTCGCCGTCAGGGGGCCGGTGCGCAGTCCGATGTGCCCCGCTTCGAGGTAGGGATCGACGTGCAGGGCGACGATCGAATCCACGCCGTCCAGTGCATGCTGTTCGATCATCCGCTGGGCACCCTTCGTGGTTTCCTCGGCGGGCTGGAAGATGAAGCGCAGGTTGGCCGCAGGGTGCATGGCCCGGATGGAATCCAGGTGCTCGTGCAGGGTGAGCAGGGTGAAGAGGGACATCGTGGCGTGGGCGTCGTGTCCGCAGGCGTGGCAGCATCCCGGCCGGGTGGATCGCCAGGGAACGTCCTTGGCATCGTCCACGGCGACGCAGTCGAGGTCCGAGCGGATCGCGACGCACGAGTCGGCTGCGGGATCGAACTCGAGATCGACCACGATGCCACAGCCGTCGTTCATGATTCGGGGAGCGAGGCCGATCGCGCGGATCCGGTCTGCGATCTGCGCGGTGGTCCGATGCTCCTCGCCCGACGGCTCGGGATGGGCGTGGAGATCGCGTCGAAAGTCGATCATCGTGGATTCGTGCACGTTGATGGATGCCTTGATGGCCGTCCACCAGTCGGCGTTCCGCAGTTCGGTCGATGGGGTGTTCATGTCGGGTCCTTCACCGTCCAGCGTACCCCGGACTTCGAAGGACGCAACCGGGGTTCGTGGAATGCAGCGAACGGCCCCGGGTCCGGGAAGTGGTGTATTCTTTCGGCCGCGACACGACCGCCAGGGGATTCATGTGACACGACGCAGCAGCTGGATGACCGCAATCGGCTCGCTCTCCATCTTCATCGGAGTGCTGGGCCTGCTGCTGTCGGGTCTCATCCTGATCGGCGGCTACCAGATCGACCGGAATCTGGGGGCCGTGGAGCAGAGTCTGCAGACCGCAGCGGAGCGTGAGTTCCGTTCCCAGCGCGCGGCGCAGCAGGCCGAGCAGACCGGCGAGGAACTCCGTCGGGCGCAGGAGCTCATCATGACGGACGGGGTCATCTACGCGGGCCTGTCGTTCTGGATACTCATCATGGGCGTGGGTACGCTCCGCATGACGTGGTGGGCTCGATGGGGCAGCATCCTCTGGTCGCTGGTCTGCATCGGGATGCTGGTGACGGTGATCGTACTGCGACCGGTGGACTTCAGCGTGGGCAGCTGGCTCATACTCATCTATCCCGTCGTGCTGCTCATCAGTTGCGCACACCCCGCGTGGCGACAGGCGTTCCGCCGCGCTCCGGGCTGAATCAGCTCCAGTTGAGCACGATCTTGCCGAAGTGATCGCCCGATTCGAGACGGTCCCATGCCGACGATGCGTCGGCGACGTCCCAGGTGGAATCGAGGACCGGCGTCATGGTGCCGTCGGCAAGCAGTGCGAGCACCGAACGGAAGGCGTCCATGTCACCCATCGACGAACCGAGGATCGAAAGCTCGTTCCAGAAGATCCGAGTCAGGTCGATGGGGCAGTCGCACTGCGTGGTCGATCCGCAGGTCACGAAGGTGCCGCGACGGGCCAACGAACGGATGCAGGCGTTGTGGATGGCCGGTCCGACTGAATCCGCGCAGACGTCCACGCCGCGCTTGCCCGTCAGTCCCCGCACCGTCCGCGACCAGTCCCCGCCTTCGTCGAGCACAACGAACTCGGCGCCGAGTTCGAGGGCTCGATCCAGCTTCCACTGGTGCCGCGAAGTGACGATGGTCCGGCAGCCCATCCACCTGGCGATGTTCAGTGCCGCCAGGGCGACGCCGCCTCCGATCCCTGTGATGAGCACCCACTGTCCGGGCTTCAGACCGGCACGGTTCACGAGCATGCCCCAGGCCGTCAGGTGGGACAGGCCGAAGGCGGCGGCGGCGGCCGGATCCGCTTCGCCCACATCGACGATGTTCGAGACGGGGGCCACGAACCGTTCGCGGTGAGTGCCGGGATCGTGTTCGCCGATCATGGTCAGGGCCCCGGGGGCCGGAAGCACACCGGGAAGGATTGGTTCACGGATCCACCGTGCGGCGTTGAGGACCACCCGGCGACCAAGCCAGGCGTCGTCGACGCCGTCGCCTACGGCTTCGATGATCCCGCAGCCGTCCGAGCCGCTGATCTTGGGGTATTCCAGATTCAGTCCGGGCAGCCCACGTCCTGCCCACAGATCGAGGTGGTTGAGCGCGGTGGCTTCCGTCCGCACCACCACCTGATCCGGTCCCGCCGTCGGCGCGGGCAGATCGGCCACCAGTTCGATGTTGGGAGCGACGGGATCCCCCTGCCGGGCGATGGTGACGGCCTTCATGGTCTGCCTCCGTGCTTCATGAGAAGCTCACGGGTCCGTACGATCCCGTCCGCTTCGGAGAGTCCGCCTCCCTCGTATTCGACGCCGATCCATCCCCGGTATCCGGTGTCCAGCACGATCTTGAGCATTCGCTCGTAGTCCGTCGACGTCTCGTTGCCGTCCTCGTCGAAGTCGTTGCTCTTGGCGCTGACGGCCTTGGCGAAGGGCATGAGTTCGGACACCCCCTTGTACCGGTCGTACATCTCCATGGTGTCCCAGTCGAGGACGAAGTTCCCGAAGTCCGGGAGGGTTCCGAAGCGGGGGTGGTCGACGGTCCGCATCAGGTTGCTCAGCCAGGCCCCGTTGCTCGAGTGGCCCCCGTGGTTCTCGATCAGGACGTTCAGTTCCAGTTCGTCGGCGTGCTCGAGGAGCTTCTCCATGCCGAGCGCGCACCGTGCGATCTGTTCGTCGGGAGTGCCCTCCGAATTCGCATTCACGCGGATCGAGTGGCAGCCGATCGCCTTCGCGATGCGCATCCACCGGTGATGTCGATCGACGGCGTCGGAGCGTTCATCCTGCTCCGGAGCGCCGAGCCGACCCTCTCCGTCGATCATGATGAGCAGACTCGATGCGCCGTGGTCCGTGGCCCGCTGCTTCAGTTCGTCAGGCAGCGTGGGATCGTCACGTCGCTCCCGGTAGAAGCTGTTGACGTATTCAAGACCGCTGATACCGAATGTGCCGGTCGAACAGTCGGCGAAGTCCATGGCGTCGAGCTCCCCGGACCGGATGGTCCGGTGCAGCGACCACTGGGCCAGCGAGATTCGAAAGAGTGGTGCGTTGCCCATCGTGTTCTCCTCGGCAGTGTGGTCCGGTTCCGCTCCGATCGTCCGCTTCGCAGCGAACATTCCGAAGGCGGCCTGCAGAAACGACCGTCGATCCGACATGACGGACCTTCTACGCATCGTCGGGTTCATCGTTCTTGAGGACCACGTGGAATCCGATCAGCGGTTCGTCCTGATCCGACTCATCCGGGTCGACCTGCGCCTCGGCGAGCACCGCCGAGACGTCCTTGGCCTGTTCTCCGTCGAGCGGTACCGAGACGACCCGGTCGGCGCGGAGTCCCGACACCACCGTGGTCAGGACCGCGACGCAGCCCTCCGATTCGAGGGCGGCCAGCACGTTCTCGCCGACCTGGCGCTCGAGCGTCTGCAGTCGGGTGATGAAGTGGGACCGAGGTTCGTTCTGATCCTGTGACGACTGGTCGCTCATGCAAGCGCCTCCTCCGCAAATGTGGATGCGATCTTCACCGCTTCATCGACCCGATCGGGATCCTTGCCGCCGGCCTGGGCCATGTCGGGTCGTCCGCCGCCCTTGCCGCCGCACGCGACGGCGGCTTCGCGCACCCAGTCCCCGGCCTTGAGTCCCTGCTTGATGAGGGCATCGGGCACGCGGGCGACGATGGCGACCTTCGTGCCGCCGTCGGTGATCGCCAACAGCATGCAGGCCGAATCCTCGTGCTGTCCCCGGACCAGATCGAGTGCGGACAGGAGGCTGTCGCGTCCCTCGCACCGGAGCGTGCCGACGATGACCGGGCCGGAGGCGGCTTCGGCGATGCCGCGCGCCTCCTCCAGTGCGTCCGCCATGCCCGCGGATGACCGATCCTTCCGTGCGGTGCGGATGCGATCGCGCTGGGCCTCGATCAGGGAGAGGATCTCGTGTCGGTGGACGGTACTGATGGTCGCCTGCTCGATCGCACCGTTGAGTCCCTCGTGGGCTTCGAGGAGCTTTTCCCCGTCGACCGCTTCGAGCGATCGTGCCCGCTCGAGCAGTTCGACACCGGCGTCGTGCGCGGTTCGGGCCGCATCGCCCGTCAGCGCGGTGATCCGTCGCACTCCCGCGGCCAGCCCCTGTTCCGAGAGCAGGACGACGTGCCCCGCCCGGTCCGTCCGATCGAGATGGGTGCCGCCGCAGAACTCGATGGAGTATCCGTTCCACGCCTCGTCGAGCGGACTGTCCAGCAGCTGCGGCACCGGGACGCCGATGGAGACCACCCGGACCGGATCCGGATAGCGTTCGCCGAACACGGCGCGGACGCCGCGGATCTTCTCCGCTTCGGCGAGGGGAACCTCCAGCGCATCGACCGCGAGCTTCGCGTTGATCGCGTTCTGGATCCGCACTTCGACTTCCGCGAGTTCGGAGGGGGTCATGGCGCTGGCGTGGGAGAAGTCGAACCGCAGCCGGTCGTCGGCGACCAGCGAACCGCGCTGTTCGACTTCCGTTCCCAGGGTCGTGCGCAGGGCGTGGTTCAGGAGGTGGGTGACGGTGTGGTTCGATTCGATTTTTCCTCGCCGCTCCTCGTCAACGTGAAGCATCAGACGGTCGCCGACCGCGAGGGGGCGGTCGCTCGACCGCCCTCGATGCAGGACGTAGTCGCCGAACCGCTGCACGTGCTGGACGTTGAACCGGGCGCTGTTGGCCGTGTCGTCGAGGATGCGTCCGGTGTCCGACACCTGTCCACCCTGCTCCGCGTAGAAGTTCGTCCGGTCGAGCACCAGTCCCGCGTCCTCGCAGTCCGTGGTGCGTTCGCAGAAGCTGCGTCCGTTCCAGATCGCCTTGATGGTGGCCGATCCGCGGGCGGCGCCGTACTTGGAATCGTCGTCGGTCGGTGCGATCTGCATGTGCTCGAGCTTCGCCATCGCATCCGGAGGCAGCGTCATGCTGTCGGCGTCCTGGTCCCCGGACCGTGAGGTCTCGCGGGCGGATTCCATCAGCCGTTCGTATCCCTCCATGTCGACCTGCATGCCGCGTTCGGTGGCCATCACCCGGGTGAGGTCGATGGGGAAGCCATAGGTGTCGTGCAACTGGAAGGCGACGTCGGCGGTGATGGTGTCCGCCTTCGATTCCTCCGCGGTCTCCACCGCGGCTGCGAACCGCTGCAGTCCGCGCTGGATGGTCTTGAGGAACGCCTCCTCCTCGAGGCGGATCACCTCGGCGATCGAGTCCTCCTGCGCCTTGAGCTCCGGAAATGCGCCGCCGAGCTCCTTCACCACCGACGGAACGATCCGGTGCAGCAGGGGGGTCTCGACCTGGAGGATCTGGGTCGACATCCGGACGGCGCGACGGAGGATCCGGCGCAGCACGTAGCCGCGGCCCTCGTTGCCGGGGCGGCCGCCGTCGCCGATCGCCACCGAAAGGCAGCGGGCGTGGTCGGCGATCACCCGGTAGGCGGTGTCCACCGGATCCTCGAAGGAGCCTCCGTAGGGATTCACACCCGACTCCGACCGGATCGACTCGAAGATCGGTGTCCAGAGATCGGTGTCGTAGTTGCTTCCCGCACCCTGGATGATGCGGGCGATGCGTTCCAATCCCATTCCGGTGTCGATGTGCCGTGCGGGCAGCGGCGTCAGGGCGCCGTCGTTCCCGCGGTTGAATTCGATGAAGACGAGGTTCCAGAACTCGATGACCTCGGGGTGATCCCGGTTTACCAGATGTCCGCCTTTTCCGTCCGGCGTGTTGTCGTAGTGGATCTCGCTGCAGGGTCCGCAGGGACCGGTCGCACCCATCTCCCAGAAGTTGTCCTTCCGTCCCCATCGGGTGATGTGGTCGGGGCGGACGTCGGTGAGATCGCGCCACAGGGATTCCGCCTCCTCGTCGGCGGAAGTCCCGTCCGATTCGTCGCCGGCGAACACCGTGACGTGCAGACGATCCGGATCGAGCCCCCATGATTCGGTGATGAGCTCCCACGCCCAGGTGATCGCTTCCGACTTGAAGTAGTCCCCGAACGACCAGTTGCCGAGCATCTCGAAGAAGGTGTGGTGGTATCCGTCGATTCCGACGTCTTCGAGGTCGTTGTGCTTGCCGCCGGCCCGGATGCACTTCTGCGAGTTCACGGCCCGGGTGCAGTCCCGACTGCCGAGTCCGAGGAACACGTCCTTGAACTGGTTCATGCCGGCGTTGATGAAGAGCAGGGTGGGATCGTCGTGGGGAATCACCGGTGACGAGGGCACGAAGGTGTGACCGGCCCGATCGGTGAAGAAATCGATGTATGACTTCCGGATGTCCGCTGCCGACAGCGTGCTGCTCACGTCGAGCTCCTCGTCTTGATGCCCGGGCCCTTCGCCGTTTCGAGGTCGATGGTGCCAGCCGGCCAGTGTATCGGGGGGAGCCTCCTTCGACTCCCGAACCGCATTGGGATGCGGTTCGGAGGGGGTCGGAGACGCGACCCTGCCGGAGGAACCGCCTTCCGGTATCCTGTGCCGTTTGGAACGACGGAAGGGGGCTCCCATGGCACGTCGAACGCCCTGTGTGGGTGGCAACTGGAAGATGAACACCCGATCCGCGGATGCCGCGGCACTGGCCCGGGCCGTGGTGGCCGATGCATCGTCCGATGTCGAGGTCGTCGTGTTTCCACCGGCGGTCTACCTCCAGGAGGTGCACGAGGTGGTCTCCGGCTCGTCCGTCGCGCTGGGGGGGCAGGACGTCTCCGAGCAGGCGGACGGTGCGTGGACCGGACAGGTGAGTGCCGGCATGCTCGCGGATGTCGGGTGCACCCACGTGCTCGTGGGGCATTCCGAACGGCGTCACGGTCTCGGCGAACCCGATTCCCTGCTCAATGCGAAGGTCCGGACGGCGCTCGAAGCCGGCCTGTCGGTGATGCTCTGCATCGGTGAAACCCTGGCGGAGCGGGAGGGGGGCACCACGTCGGATGTCGTCCTGAAGCAGGTTCGTGAGGGTCTCGCAGGGGTCCCCATCGAGTCCCTGGCGGCCCTCACCATCGCGTATGAGCCCGTATGGGCCATTGGGACGGGTTTGACGGCCAGTCCGAAGGATGCCCAGGAAGTTCACGCCCTGGTGCGGGAAACCGTCGGCTCCCTGTATGATGTTCCGTCTGCCGATGCTCTCCGGATCCTGTACGGGGGATCGGTGAAACCGTCCAATGCCGCCGAGTTGTTCTCGCAGGAGGACATCGACGGAGGATTGATCGGTGGGGCGTCCCTGGACGCCGAGCAGTTCAAGGCCATCGTGGATGCCGCAGGTCGATCCTGCGTCTGAAGCGGACAGACGATCGAGAGATTCCATGACCACGACCTACATGATCCTCACCATCCTCTTCATCATCATCGCGGTGGCGATGATCCTGATCATCCTGGTCCAGCGCCCGCAGGGCGGCGGACTGGCCGGTGCCTTCGGCGGTGCGGGAGGCGGTGGCACGGAATCCGTCTTCGGCGGTCGGGTCGGCGACGCTCTCACCTACATGACCGTCGGCGCATTCAGCATCTACCTGGTGCTCGCCATCGCGCTCAACCTGATCGACAGCGCTCCGGCTGCGGCGCAGCCGCTGGTTCCTGATGTCGTGGCACCCGCGGAAGGGGAGTTCAACCCCGACGATGTGTTCATCGCTCCGCCGGCGGACGGCGAGCCGGCGGCCGATTCGACGTTCGTCCCCACTCCGGCACCCTCGGATGACGTGGTCGTCGATCCCGAGACGCCCCTCGATCCCGATGTCCCGGTCGATCCGGAACAGAACGAGACCCCATGATCCGTTCGATGACGGGCTTCGGCAGCGTGGCGGAGACCGTCGACGGCGAGCAGTTCGCCGTCGAGGTCCGTGCTCTGAACGGCAAGCATTTCAAGTGTCACGTCCGTCTGGCGGACGAACTGGTCGGCCTCGAATCCGACCTCGAGTCGATCGTCGCCGATCGGCTCAGCCGCGGGACGGTGACCGTGACCGTCCGGTACGAGGATCGATCCGAACACGCCGCATCGCGCATCAACGGACCCGCTCTGCAGCGGTACCTGACCGAACTCAAGGAACTCGGCGCGGACGTGGATCCGGCTTCCCTGCTGCAGCTGCCGGGCGTGCTCATCAGCGACGAGCTGGCCGATCGCCGGGATCGCTGTCTCGATACGCTGCGGGGACTCCTGACCCGGGCCTGCGACGCCGTACTGGACATGCGGATCGTGGAGGGCCGGTGCATCGAGGAGGATCTCGGTCGGCACGTCGCTTCGGTCGAATCCGCGCTCGAGTGCATCCAGACACGTGCCCCGATGGTGAACGAACTGTACTCGGACCGCATCAAGCAGCGCATGTCGACGATGCTCGGTCAGATCGGAGCCGAGATCCGCGAGGAGGACGTGCTCCGGGAGGTCGCCATCTTCGCCGAGAAGTCGGACATCTCCGAGGAGATCGATCGACTTCGGGGCCACATCGTCCGCTGTCGTGAACTGATCGAGGGAGACGGCTCGAAGCCGGTCGGACGGACCATGGACTTCGTGGCGCAGGAGATGCTGCGCGAGGCGAACACCATGGGAAGCAAGTGCCTCGACTCCGTGGTGAGTCGTCACGTCGTCGACATCAAGGTGGCCATCGACCGAATCAAGGAGCAGGTCCAGAACGTCGAATGATCGACGCGATGCACGGTGGTCGGCATGTCCACGTCCCACGAGCGAGCACAGATGGGAAGCCACGAGGTCCAGGAGGTCCTCGGGCACTACGATCTCGCCCGCGTCAAGGAGGCCCGCGCCTTCAATCGGGGCTCCTCCAAGTCCCCGAAGGTCCTGCTGCGGACCCTGGACGGCGACTTCATCCTCAAGCGCTGCGCACCCGGTCAGGATGATCCGGATCGACTCGCACTTCGCCATCGCATCGTGGCTGCGCTGGAGGAGCACGGCGGTCCGATCGCGGGCATCGTGCCGACCCGGGACGGCGCTTCCTTCATCCGGCGAGGCAGCAGGCTCTACGAACTCTTCCGCTACATCGAAGGCCGTCGCTACCGACGCACCGGGCCGCAGGCCCACGCCAGCGGATACGAGATGGCCCGCATGCACGACCAGCTTGCGCACTGGACCGGTCCGATCCCCGAGGGAGCCGGCTACCACCACGCCACCGGCGTGAAGGAGGCTCTGGGGCGACTTCCGGAACGACTGTGCGCGGACGACCCGCACCGCCGCCGGGGCATGGCCGCGATCTGCAGTTCCCTCGCCGCACTCTTCGGGGAGGCGCACTTGCACGTCGAGCGGCTCGGCTACGCGGCGGCGGCACGGACGATCGTGCACGGGGACTGGCATCCCGGCAACCTCCTGTTCGAAGGCGACGAGATCGTCGCCATCCTCGACTTCGATTCGATCCGCCATGCGCCCCGCATCCTGGATGTCGCCAACGGAATGCTCCAGTTCACGATGCAGATCGGATCGCCCGACGACATCGGCCGCTGGCCCGACGCGCTGGAACTTCCGCAGCTGGAGTCGATGCGACAGGGCTACGATGCGGGAACGTTCGAACCACTGGAGCCCGACGAGATCGCCATGCTGCCCTGGCTGATGATCGAAGCCCTGGTGGTCGAGTCGATCGCTCCGATCGCCGCCCGCGGCCGGTTCGGCACCATTCCCGGGGACCGCTTCCTCCGCCACATCGAGCGGCAGATCGGTTGGATCAGACCGAGAATCGACGAACTGGTCATGAGACTACGATGAGCTTCGACATGATCACCCTGCTTCTCGTCATCCTGCTGCAGCAGGCGCCGCTCGCCCCCGTGCCGGCACCGTCTCCGGAGTCCGCCGCGCCTCCTCCGACGGCACCGATGTCCGAGGACGAGTACACGACGCTGGTCCGGCAGCTCGATTCCCCGGTGTGGAGCGAACGGGAGGCGGCCACGATGCGGATGGCCCGAGCCAACATCGAGGTCCCCATCGGTCGCATCGAGACCAGTCTGCAGGAGGGAGGCCTGTCCCTCGAGCAGGTCATGCGTCTGCTGCGGGTCATGGAGATCCGTCTCCTGCATGCGGCCCGGGGCGCGATCGGAATCCAGATGCCGCTCAACCAGGCCGGTGTTCCCGGCGACCTGGTGCGCGTGTCCGGCGTGCGCGTCTCGGCGGTCATTCCCGGACTGCCCGCGGAGAAGGTGCTTCAGCCCGGCGACCTGATCACACATATCGATGACCAGCCCATCTCCAATCGGGAGGATCTCGCCCGCATCGTGCAGCGGCACTGGCCCGGCGATCTGCTCCGCTTCCGTGTCGTGCGCACCAGCACCCGGCCGGGGGAGCAGGAGGCGGAACGGTCGCGGACCGAGTATCTGGAGCTGGAGATCACTCTCGGTTCGACGGACGATCTTCGTCGCAGCGGTGGAACGCAGTCCGTCCTCGACCCCGCTCTGGTGGATCGCCGCCAGCGCCTCATCGCACTCTACGAGCAGTACGGCGCGGTCCCGTCGATGATCCCCGCGCCGTTGGATCCGAATCGGATCGAACTTGAGACCGAAGCAGACCCGATGATTCGCGGCATCCTGCGGCAGCTTGAAGCCGCTCGTGAAGGCCGGTACACGATGACCATGGCCCAGCTGCGGACCCAGATGATCCAGAAGCTTACCTCGCTCGAAACCGCGCTGCTCGAGGGTGATCTGCCGGAGGAGCAGCGCAGGATCCTGGAACGCCGTCGAGTGAGGCTTCAGGAACTCATCGATTCGGCGGATCCACAGCGTCGCTGGTGAATCAGAACAAGTTGCCCGCCAGCGCGAGCACCAGGCCAGACAGCAGGGCAAGGACCGCGACGATCATCCCCAGGGTGGCCATCAGGGGAAGGCCCGAGCGTGGTGCGCGAATCTGTTCGACCGTATCGCCGACATCGATCGCATCCCAATCGATGTCGATCGAATCGATGCGGTTCGCCTCCAGCGCAGCCTTGGCCCGCTCGAGATCCTCGCGACGCACCTGCACCGCGGTGTTGAGGAGGTTTCCGGACATGCCGGTGACCCCGAAGATGTTCTGAGCCGAGCTGAACGCGAACGCCGGAATACCCGCATCCTCGAGCACGATCACCAGTGAGTTGGCGGCGAACTCGCTCGTTGCAGTGAGCAGAGTGACCAGGTCGTCGTTTCGATCGTTCATGCGGACCCTCCTTCGGGATCGATATCTCCCGGTCCGATCGGTCCATCCTCGGTGTAGACGGTCCAGTTGGAGACCTCGTCCTGTGCAACCATGGTGGTCCATCCGATGTCCAGTCCCGGTACGAGACGGGGACGATGGGCGAGCTTCGCCTCCACGACCTCGTCCTGCACCGCGACGACCTGCAGCCAGAGATGCTCACGGAGAGCCTCGTCGTCATCGACCTGTTCAAAGGGGACCTGCACCATGAACTGCAGACCGTCCTTGTGCAGATCGTCCCGGCAGGCATCGATGAACTGATTCCAGGTCGCTTGCGCGAGTTTGGTGGTCTGACGGGTCCGCCGAGTGGTTCGGAATACAGCAATCTCGCCAATGTTCATCGCATTCAATGCGAGCTGCGGGCACGGTGTGGTTTCCTCCTGCACGGCATCGCGGACGCTGACCAGGGTGCTTCCATCGTCGTCGGTGATCGGCTCGAACCGTACGAGAATGTCCGGGCTGATCTCAAGCATGCCTTCGGATCCTGGAAGTTCCAGTTCCAACGACAATGCCGCAATATCGCTGATGGACTCGATCGCGGTCTGCTGCAGCATTTCGGGGACGCCCAACATCACCAGCTCCTCTCTTCCGCAACGCTGCAGCCCCGCGGTTCGAACCGATCCGCCCTCGAGCTCGATGCGCCAGAGGATGTCCTCGGACGGCTCCCGCTCGACGTCCATGAAGTCCTGGAGGATTCGATCCCGCTCCAGCCAGTACCCGCTGCCCGTGTCGTGCAGAACGGGCGCATCGGGGAGGGTCATCGAGACCAGGCGGACGAGATTGATGTAGTTCGTGAGGGGATCGTCGATCGAAAGCAGAGTTTCGAATGCGACCAGCGTATCGCATTGCACGCCGGTGATCTCACGGGTGGCGTTGGCGAGTTCCTCGCTTCGGTCGCACCAGATCGCGCACGGGCTGGGAAGCCCGTCGATCTCGACCTGACAGGCCCAGATCGCACCCGCATCGTTTTCATCGGCGACCCGGACGTTGAGCTCCTGGCCGGTGCAGTTGGCCATCGCCTGCAGGATCGCATCCATCGTCGGTGGTTCATCACCGGGCCACGGGCCCAGGACCATGGTCGTCGTGGGGGGGTCGAGGCGGAACGGAGACGGTGGGTTCGATCCGCCTTGCTGCATGATGTTGAGGGGAAAGTCCATTGGTGCACAGTTCAACCGGGAATGATGTTGATGATCCGACCCGGAACCACAATCACCTTGCGGATTTCCATGCCCGCCACGAGTTCGGCGATCCGCTCGTCGGCCAGTGCGAGTTGCCGGGTCGTTTCCTCGTCCGCATCGGCCGGCAGCATGATCTTGCTTCGGATCTTGCCCTTGATCTGTACGGGCAGTTCGATCATCGAGTCGACGAGCATGGCCTCGTCGTAGGAAGGCCACTCGGCCAGTGAGACCGCTTGGTCGTGCCCCAGTCGATGCCACAGTTCCTCGGCCACATGGGGAACGAAGGGACTCATGATCCGGGTCAAGCGATCCAGCTGGTCCGTGGTAAGCCCGCCGGCACTGGTCGCGATGTTGGTGAACTCGATGAGCGATGCGATGGCGGTGTTGAAGGAGAGGCGGTCAATGTCCTCCCCGACCTTGGCGATGGTGCGATGCAGGGCCTGTTCGACCTGATCGTTCGCCGTCTCGATGCACCGGAGATCACCGGTCTCCTCGTCGATCGCCAACCTCCAGGTCCGCTGGAGGTAGCGGAACACCCCAACGATGTCGCGGGGGTTCCACGGCTTACTGGCCTCGAGCGGCCCGAGATACATCTCGTAGAGACGGCATGTATCGGCGCCGTATTCGGCGATGACGTCGTCGGGGTTGATGACGTTCTTGAGGGACTTGCTCATCTTCGCCACGACCTGCTCGACGGCTTCGCCTGTCGCGGTCTCCACCCATTCGTTCTCGCCGCGGTCCTCGACCTCGTCGACCGGCACGAGCGAGGAATCGCCGCGCTGGTAGGCGAAGGATGTCAGCAGCCCCTGATGGAACAGCTTCGCGAATGGCTCCGGCGAGGAGACGTGTCCATGATCGTAGAGAATCTTGTGCCAGAACCGGGAGTAGAGCAGGTGAAGCACCGCATGCTCGGCGCCGCCGATGTAGAGGTCGACCCCTCCCGGGCCGTCCGGTTGCGGGCCGAGCCAGTAGGATTCCGCGTCCCTGGAGACGAACCGCTCGGAGTTTGCGGGGTCGCAGTACCGCAGGTAGTACCAGCACGAGCCCGCCCAGCCGGGCATGGTGTTTGCCTCCCTTCGGACCGGGACCTCCGGGGCGAGTTGGTCAGGAGCCACCCCCGCGGCACCGGCGGTGGTGTTGATCCAGTCCTCCGCCTTGCCCAGCAGCGGCGTGGGGACGTCGGATTCGACCGGGGCGAAGTCCTGCAGGTCGGGAAGCCGCAGAGGCAGGGCGTCGTCCGAGATCCCGTAGTGGTGGCCTTGCTCGTCGAAGACCACCGGAAAGGGTTCGCCCCAGTAGCGCTGCCGGGAGAACAGCCAGTCACGGAGGCGGAAGTTGACCTTGCCCCGTCCGAGTCCCTCCTGCTCCAGCCAGTCGATTACGGCGGACTTCGCTTCGATCGTGGAGTGATCGTTGATCGAAAGACGTTCATTCGAGGAGTTGATGCAGACTCCTTCGCCGCCGTAGCAGGTGTGTTCTCCGCCCGACGGATCGCGGACGACTTCGACGATGGGAAGTCCGAATCGCTCCGCGAATGCGTGATCACGTTCGTCGTGTCCCGGTACGGCCATGACCGCACCGTGTCCGTATTCCATCAGGACGTAGTCGGCGATCCAGATCGGGATGCGTTCGCCGGTGGCCGGATTGACGGCCCAGGCGCCCGATGCCACCCCCGTCTTCTCGCCCGAGTCGGTGCGCCGGTCGAGATCACTCCGGTTTCGTGCCCGTTCCACGTAGGCGGCGATCTCCGGATTTCTCTCGGAAGCATCCGCCGCGCCGAGAATGCGGTCCACCAGCGGGTGTTCGGGAGCCAGCACCATGAATGTGACTCCGAAGATCGTGTCCGGTCTCGTCGTGTACACCTCGACACTGCCCGACCAGGGGGCTTCGATCTGGAAGTGCACTTCGGCGCCCTCGCTGCGGCCGATCCATTCCGACTGCTGCCGCTTGGTCGATTCCGGCCAGTCGATGAGTTCGAGATCCTCCAGCAACCGGTCGGCGTAGGCGGTGATCCGGTACATCCACTGCCGGAGCGGTCGACGATGGACGGGGTGCCCGCCCCGTTCGCTGCGACCGTCGATGACCTCTTCGTTGGCGAGGACCGTGCCCAGTTTCGGACACCAGTTGACCGTCTGTTCGGAGAGATAGGCCAAGCGGCGGTGTTCGATGGCCGTACGCTGCCCGTCGTGGTCCAGTTCGGACCAGTGCAACCGGCCTTCCGCGGGGGGGGCGGCGACGATCTCCAGATCGGTCGTGACCGAGTACGCGCCGGATTCGAGTCGGTCGACCAGTTCGGAGACCGGGCGGGCCCGCTTCGAATCGTGGTCGTACCAGGAACGGTAGGCCTGCAGCCAGATCCATTGCGTCCAGCGGTAGTAGTCCTCGTCGATGGTCGCGAACTCGCGCGACCAGTCGCAGGAGAGGCCGAACCGCTTGAGCTGTCTTCGGAAGTTTTCGATGGCGGTCCGGGTGGTTTCGGCCGGATGGACGCCGGTCTGGATCGCATACTGCTCGGCGGGCAGGCCGAAGGCGTCCCATCCCATCGGATGGAGGACGTTGCATCCCGTCATCCGCTTGTATCGCGCCATGATGTCGTTCGGGATGTAGTTCAGCAGGTGTCCGATGTGGAGGCCGGCGCCCGAGGGGTAGGGGAACATTCCCATGCAGTAGTAGCGCGGCTTCGACTCGTCGAAGTCTGGATCACCGGGATTCGGAGTCCGGAAGACGTCCTGCTCGCTCCACCGGTCCTGCCATTGCGTCTCGATGGCCTGGGCCAGGGATGCCGTGTAGCGGTGGGAGGTGCGGGATTCGGTCGGGGTGCTCATGGCGGGCTCGGCGCAGGATCGATCGGCCCAGAGTCTATCGAGTTCCCGACGTCGACACGGTTCGAATCACTCAGGATGCGGCGGTCCGGTTCCGCTGCTTCCGGAGGGACTCCAGATGCGCCTTCGTCTCGCCCACGAGGTAGAAGGATCCGGTCACGCAGATCAGATCGTCCCGACTGGCCGCGCTGGCGGCGATCTCGAGGGCCTGCTTGATGTTGCGGGCGGTCTGGCACACCTTGCCGCGGATGCTCATGAACCGCTGCTTGAGTTCCTGGGGATCGACGGCACGGGCCTGGTCCTGCGCGGCGGTGAAGATGATCTTGTCGCCGCCGATCGCCAGGCTCTCGAGCATGGTGTCCACGTCCTTGTCCTCGCAGCAGCCGAAGATGCAGATCATCGAGTCGTAGGGGACATGGGATCCCATTCCCCGCATCAACGCGTTGATCGAGACGGGATTGTGGGCCCCATCCACGATGATGCGCGGCTGCTTCCAGACCATCTCCATTCGACCGGGGACATTGGTTTTGGCCAGTCCGCGGTAGAGGCTGGTGTCGATGAGACCCGGTTCGGTCGTCTTGAGATGATTGATGGCGGCCAGCGCGACGGCGCAGTTGTCGGCCTGGTGTTCACCCGGCAGCGGGACGGGGAGATGCATGTACTGATTGGTCGGCGTGATCAGGCAGATGCGGTTGTGCGGGCCGAGATCGTCATCGACACAGAACCGGCTGCTGAACTCGATGTCGTCGCCCACGATGTGCAGTTCGCAACCGATCTCCTCGGCCTTCTCGCGTAGTACGCCCACGACCGAAGGATGCTGGGGCACCGAGAAGCAGGGGACGCCCGGCTTCATGATGCCGGCCTTCTCGGCCGCGATCTCCTCCAGCGTCGAACCGAGAATCCGGACGTGATCCATCTCGATCCTGGCCAGCACGGATGCTTCGGGAGTGATCACGTTGGTCGAGTCCAGTCGGCCGCCGAGTCCAACCTCGATGATCGCCAGATCGATCGCCTCGTCCGCGAAGTGCTTCAGCGCCGCGGCGGTCAGCAGTTCGAAGTAGGTGATGTTCTTGTCGGTCTTGTCGGCCTCCTTGATCACCTCGCGCATGAGCTTGGTGAAGGCCGTCTCATTGATCGGTGCCCCGTTGAGGCAGATCCGCTCCGTGACCTCGACGAGGTGGGGTGACGTGAAGGTGCCAACGGTGAATCCACACCCCTGGATCATGTTCGCCAGCATCGAGACCGTGGAACCCTTGCCGACGGTGCCGGCGACGTGGACCGTGCGGACCTGCAGATGCGGATCGCCCAGACGCTTGAGCAGTTTCCGCATCCGGTCGAGCTTGAAGTTCTTCTCGTCGTAGTTGACGACACGGACACGCTCGTAGTTCGTGCGTTCCAGAAGGTGCCGCACCACCGTGGAGTAGGTGCGGGGAATGACCGTACGCGAGCTTCCGGAACCGGAAGTGCGGCTTTTTGAGGCCTTCTTCTTGGTTTTTGGGGTGGATGCCATGAGATC
>TARA_B100001121_G_scaffold35510_1_pt1 | contig 52238 bp, 57 predicted proteins | sample TARA_B100001121 | Tara Oceans TARA_B100001121 (sample SAMEA2622817) | marine metagenome | biome: marine biome (ENVO:00000447); feature: surface water layer (ENVO:00002042); material: "saline water (ENVO:00002010), including plankton (ENVO:xxxxxxxx)" | depth 5 m
GGTGAAGAAATCTCTGAGAAGGAAAACTGTGAAGAAGGTGAAGAACCAATGGAAGAGCAAATTCCAGTAGGAGGTGCACAAGAGAAAAGAACCCAAGGGCAAAAAGCTAATATTGGGCAACCAAGACCAAGACAATACGGTGCTAAAAACGAATCAACAACAACTAAGAAATATAATACTTTGTTAACTGAAGCTAATGAGTTGAAGGGTAAAAATGAGGAATACAAAAAAGCTCTTAAACAATTTAGAACAATGTTAGCTGAAACTGTAGTTTTTAACTCAAACTTAACTTATGTAACTAAGTTATTTATGGAGCACTCGACAACTAAGGACGAAAAAGAAGGAATCTTTAAAAGATTTGACAATGAAGTTTCAACTCTTAAGGAATCGAAAAAACTTTATAAAACAATTGCTAGTGAATTGAGCGCAAGAAAGCCAATTAACGAATCAATTAATAATAAGATTGAAAAGGAAGTTAATTCTGGTTCATCTAAACAGTTAAACGAAAGTACTGTTTATGTTGATAAAGAAACTTCTAGAATTATGGACTTAATTAAGAGAGTCGATAATAAATAAAAATAATAAAAACGATTAAAATTAAAATTTAAACAATTATGTCACATTTATTAAATTCTGGACAAGTTGGGAACATCGGATTAAACCACATGAAGGTTATTCGTGAACAAACTCAACAAAAGTGGGACTCTTTAGGATTCTTAGATGGTCTTAAAGGTCACGTTAAAGAAAACGTTGCTCAATTATTTGAGAATCAGGCGACTTCTTTATTAACAGAGGCAACTGATGCTACGTCTTCAGGGTCTTTTGAAACGGTAGTATTTCCTATCGTGAGAAGAGTATTCTCAAAATTATTAGCTAATGATATCGTGTCTGTACAGGCTATGAACATGCCAATTGGTAAATTGTTCTACTTCGTACCACAAACGTCAAACAGAGTTAATGCTGCTGGCGCTGCTGGTGACCCATATATTGATGGTGCTCAGTATTCTGCACACACTTCAATGGCTTCTCACGGTCTTCCTGATTGTGTTGATGTTTCTGGTGGATGTGCTGCTACTTCAATGAAGGCTAAGTCTTTATATGACTTATACTACAATGATGGATTATTTGATAATTCAAAAGGTACTGTAACTATCCTTACTAACCCTACTGTAGCATTACAAACTTTAGCTGCTGATGGTACATTCTCAGCTGCTGCTGCATTATCTAACCTTCCAACTGCTACTGATGGTTCTCTTAGAAGTGCTATCCTTAAGGTATCTGGATTTGGTGCTGGTAGAGACAAAGGTAGATTAACTGGTCCAGACGGAAACGAAATGGATACTGAAGCATTCTTAGCTTCTTTAAAGGTTACTAACGCTACTGGTGGTGACTTAGTTGACCCAGACGCTAAAGTGATTGCTGCTAATGGTGGTGAATTACCAATTAGATTAGTTACTCAGAAATACGGTAAAGGTATTGTTGAATATGATGATATCTGTGATTCTGCTGGTGATTTATATATTGAAGTTGATTTGACTAAGCCAGTTGATTCTAACGGTACATCTACTCATGATGGTTACGTTGGGGCAACTATGATTGGTTCTCAGTCTGCATTAACTGAAACTGCTTTTGGTGTTTCTTGGACACAATATGCTTCTCTTGAATTAGAGACTGAACTTGGTGAAGTTTCTTTCAAATTGGATGAAGTTGTTGTTGCTGTTGAAGAAAGAAAATTAAGAGCTACATGGTCTCCAGAATTAGCACAAGATGTTAGTGCATTCCACAACATTGACGCTGAAGCTGAATTGACTTCTATGTTGTCTGAGCAAGTTGCTGCTGAAATCGATAGAGAAATCTTAAGAGATTTGAGAATTGCAGGTGTTAATGGAAGATGGGATTACCAAGGATGGAGAAAAGCTTCTTCTGCGGCAAGTCCATATACTCAGAAAGATTGGAATCAAACTTTGATTACTAAAGTTAACCAAATTTCTGCACAAATTCATAAATCTACTCTAAGAGGTGGTGCAAACTTCGTAGTTGTATCTTCTGAAATCTCAGCTATTTTTGATGATTTAGAATACTTCCACGTTTCTGACGCTAACCCAGAGCAAGACCAATATAACATGGGTATTGAAAAAGTTGGTTCTCTTTCGGGAAGATACCAAATTTATAGAGACCCATATGCTCCAGCACACTCTATGATTATTGGACATAAAGGGAAATCATTATTGGATACTGGTTACATCTACGCACCATACGTGCCAATGCAACTTACTCCTACGATGTACAACCCGTTCAACTTCGCTCCTGTAAAGGGGATTATGACAAGATATGCTAAGAAAATGGTTAATAACCGTTTCTATGGACATATTAAAGTTGACGGTGTACCAACATTCAACGTTGCTGAATTGAGATAATAGAAATATAATCTTTACATACTTAAGAAAGGTGAGCATTTATGTTCACCTTTTTTTTATGCCTTAACTTTTATGATAATCACAGATATTTATAGATATATGTTTAGAAACTTAAAACCAAAAGATATTTCCGTGTTATTATTAACTATAACACTATGTACTATATTAATTATATCTACCATTAGTATAGTCTTTTTAGAGCGTGATACCAATGGTAGAATTGAAGAGTTAATAGCTTTTCTGTTAGGTTCTATAACCACAATAGTTGGTGAATACGTATTACTAAATTTAAAAAGAGGTAAAAAAGAGGATTGTAATTAATTAACTTATATATTTATATACATGAAAGACTTAATAAAGAAAATACTTACAGAGGGTGTAGATTACAAATCAATATCTGTAAAACACTTAAAGGGTGTCCTTAAAAATACAACAAATAAGACTGGAATTAAAATTCTTAAACAATGGATATCTGATGGTGGTGATTTTGTTAAGTTAAGTCCTAAGCAATACCAATTATTATTAGATATTAAAAAAGGTGGTCCAAAACCAAGTATGTATGGACCTAAAAATTAGAAAAAGGTTGTATTTAGTCACTAAAACTTATTCTAGTGGCTTGTATTTAACTCGCGTACTATAAAATGTCTTACCACACCAGGTACAACAAGAAAGTTCATTAGATTTAATCTATGGAAGCCGTTTTTTTGTATCTTCTTCTAAATCTTTGTCTTTTTCTATTGTTATTGGTGATGAATTGTTTTTTAAGAGTGTTGATATAGCGGCGCAAATTAATCCCATAATTAAAACTGGTCCAATCATTATAACGTTTTATTTTTGGGTAAATAAATAAACCCCTTATATTAATATATATATAAGAGGCTTATAAAATAATTAAATGATTTTATAATAAAATGTAAATTAGTCTACAATTTTATAATATTCTTTAATGCTGTTATCTAATACTGCGTCAAAGGGTATTGAGCATTTAGATAAAATTATAGTATTTTCATAACCATTGTCTCTTGGAAATGGTTCACCAGTTTCTGGGTCAATGTCTAAAGTTTTTTCTCCAGTTTCTGGATTAATAATATATTTTGGTAATTCTTCACCATCTATATTATAAGAAATTTCACCCTTAACAACTTCATACCCTGCCGTTACATCTGTAACTACAGTTATAACGTCTTCGTTTTCAACATAGGTTTGCAATCTTAAGTGTACAACCGCTTTAGGTTTAGGGTTATTATCCATTTCTTCTTGTACAACAGCCGTGTCTCTTATTAGTCTTCTTTTAAGACCTGTTTCTGGGTCAGTTCCGTATTCGTATACATTTGCGTTCATAATTATAAATATTTAGTTTTTTATTAAAGTTATGTTTTTTTTATTTTAAAATGCATTAAGCCAAAAACATTTATTCGTTGCACTACCAGGCATTGAGCTAGGTAGTGTTGAACTACTATGGGGTCCAGCCTTTCCTAATATATCTAGATTAAATAGTGCTTTACTTGCGTAGTTAGCAGTACCGTTAGAGTCCCATATTGAAAAGTAATATTCAGTATTTGCGGCTAAGGTAACTGTAGTATTTAGATTCGCGGTTCTTATTCCTAGGGCACTAGCGGCTACAGAACCTTGAGCTAATAGCGTACCTGAATTATTGTAAATACCTACACTGGTTATTTGTCCAGCGGCAATACTGGTTACAAAAAAACTCATTTTAGTAACATCCCTCAATACTGTAGGTATTACCTTTACCGAATACACTTCATTAGTTATAGCTGAATTAGTTGTAGTATTAGCTAAGGCAAAACTATTTATTGACTGTGCAATTCCTGGTGTTCCGACATCACTCACCGCTGTTTTAATGTCAGCAATTGTAGTTTTTTTCTTATTATTGCTATCAGCACTGTCTTCAATTAAAAGTATATCGTTATTAACTAAAGTTGTTTTAGCGGCAATAGCACTTATTTCTGAAGCTACGTTGTCGTGTATTGCATCAGAATCGGTACTAGTGCCTGCACCCCAAGAAAGATTTCCAGAACCATCTGTTGTCAAGGCTTGTCCATTAGAACCAGTGTCATCTGGAAGAGTTAAAGTATAACTTGCATTTGCGGAATGTGGCGGTGATTTAAGTTTTATACCATGAGAGTTCTGTGAACAATTTAACTGAATGTAACCATCTACTGATGAACCGTCCCCTTTTGCAATAAAAGCCGCAATAGAACTTGTAGAAATACTACTAGCATTTCCTGCCATTTCTATTGCATTTGCGTTTGTTATTACTATTGGATTTAATGGTGTTTGTAAATTCCTTATTCTAAAACTATCAGATGAACCTTCATTTCCAAATAACCATTTATCTGTGCCTTGGCGCTTTACTAAATAACTGGAATGATTAGTTCCTGCAGTTGCATCAATGGATATATATGGATTTAATGCGTTTGAAGAAAGTTTTATTATTTCTTGAACTGTTGAATTAAATGTAGTTGCTTGCCCTAAATTAACATTTCCATTATCTAACCAATCCCAAGTTTTATTTGGTGTTGTATCATCGTCATATAAAGCTAAAGTAATTCCAGTCCCTGTTCCTTCGCCTTTTATTTCAACTTTCGCGCTACTTAATTTCGTAATATGTGAACCAAAACTCCAAGTCTTATCAGTATGTAATTTACCAGATATCTGATTATTCATATTAAAGTTAATAAGAGCAGTTGAATTTAACGCTAAATGTCCTGATGTATTCATTAATAAATTATAATTACTAATGCTTGTTAACACGCCTTTATAACCTAATAACACCATATTATTGATAATGTTAGAATCATCAATTTTTATATTACCAAAATTTAAAGTGTCTGTAATTGTGACATTTCTACCTGTGCCTATTGTTCCATCAGCTGTATAAATACTAGAACCGCCTCCACCGCCAGCCTCATTCCATACGGCATTACTAGCAGTAGCATCAACACAAAAATATGCTTTATCGTTTGTAACATCTATCCATACAGAGCCTACTTGATAACCTGCTGATGAATCATCTGTCGCCGAAGGTGCAGAAGTAGCATCAAACTTATTTCCTTTTATCTTTAATAGATTTATATTTGGTGTTGCACTCATTTGTATATTTAATTTGTATATTTAATTATTTTCTTAATCTTCATTAATTTGATTAATAATATTAACGTCTTCAGTATAACCAATATCTGTATACTTCAGATTATTTGTCCCGTTTAATTCTATTTTACTAATAATTGTTATCATATTATTCTTCTTCTACAAGTACAACATTAGAAATATCAAGACCAAATGTATCTGCGATTATTTTTCTTTGGTCTTCTGCATAAGTAGTAAGTGACCAAGTAGGTACATCAGCAACAGGATAACTAAAATTAATCAGTCTTTTTCCATCTTTTTCTGCTTTAAAGAAATACTTTCCATCTGTGTAAGATTCGTTTGAGATGTAAATATTGTACTCGAAATTTAATTCACCAGAATCTAAAATTTGACCATCTGATGCCGCTTGTGCTATTTTTATAATAGGATTAGTTACTGTTACTCCGTAATCAGCTGTTAAATCTCCTGTAATTTGGTAATGTATTTTATTTTTTATCATTTTTATATATTTTAAACATTATTATTTTATATATTGTTTATTGTTAATACTATTTCAAATGGATTACCCAATACATTTTCTAAATCTTTAACATATTTAATGTAATAAAAATTATCTGGTTCTGAAAATTGGTAATTAACCCAATAAATAGTAATATCATTTGGATTAACTGGTAATCCTTTGTAGTCAGCTGCTAATTGTCTAGCATCTATTGCTTCTTGTTCTGTGTTATATATATATCCTTTCATATTAGTAAATTGAATAATATGTGTTTATATTTGTTTCTATTGTTGCTCTATTCGTTGATGAGTAATCAGCATCCCACACAATAATTTCTTGGTAATAACCATTAGATTCTTGATTACCTCCAGCTTGACCTCCAACACCTACTTTAAATCCATCACCTATAGTTCTAGCACCTGAACTATTACCTCTTGTTTGTGATAGGGTTTTTTCAGTTCCATTCCTAAACAATTTAACACCGCTTGTAGTAATATTACCATCTTTGAATAAAGCTGTCCAAAGAGACTGTGAATCAAAATCCGAAGTTGCGTTAGTATAACCAAAAGAATCATTGGCCCAAGTATTGAATCCAAAGTTATAAGGAGAAGCGCCCCAATAATATAAACCTATTTGTGAAGGAGATGATAAATGATTAACTGGAAAACCTGCAAGTGAAATGCTACTTGTATTATTATTTCCTTTGTGTACAACAAACATTGTAGCAGTAGAAGATGCGGTTTTTGTTGTGTTTTCTAAATAATCTTCATCACCTAAAAAAGCTGGTTTACCATTAACAGTGTATATAGTGCCTGAATTAACTATTTTAAACTGTAGTGAGGCAGTTGATTGTGTTAAATCGTAACCATTTCCACTTTGGTCATACCATGTGGTAACAAAACCATCAGTACCATTACAAAAAGAATTTAAAGTTGCTGTATCTAATTCGTTGTTTACAAAACCAATACTTAATGTAGAGTTGTCAGACGCTCTTCTAACACCTATTGCGCTTCCACTATATGAAGAGTTTAATTTTCTTAAACTATAAGCAGCAGAGGCCCCACTTACTTCATCGAACAAAAAAGAAGGTGCTTTAGAAACTAATCTACTTATCGATTTACCGTTATTTAGTATAACCCTCATGATATTATCCTCTTATTAATCTAATCCAAACATTATCATCTACTGCCGTAAACCAATAATTACCGTTATAATGTGCTTGACCTTGATAAGTTCCAGTTATTGTAGGTGCTGTACCTAAATAATTTCCATTTACATCCCAATTAGCTGTAGCGTTCAAATAACCCGCAATAGTTCCTGAACTAGAAATATATTGTTCGACTATTGGAATTTCTGAAACTGCTCCCGAACCAGTTTGATTTCCTAAAATACAAGCTTGAGTAGTGTCTTGTATTTTAGGATAAGTAACTTTATCATTTCCAATGGTAACTATCCCAGTATTACTTATTGTAGTATCACCACTCATTGATACTGAAACCGCATTATTAGATGCATTACCTACAAATATTTGACCGTTATTTAAAGCTGGGGTACCACCACCTCCACCACCTTCTTCAAATAAAGATACTACTGTACCTCCAGAATTTTTATAATATATTAAAGAATCCGATAAATCTTTAAAGTATGTACTATTAGTTACACCACTCCAATCGGCTGAGCTATCAACTTCTTTTGAATAGCTAATACCATTACCATTTTTTATGTTTTTATTACGTATCCCCATGGTTATTAATTATATTGGTCTTTTATTATATCTTCATCTTCTATAAGCATACCCCCAACAGAGTCAGTTATAGCCTTAGTGTTGTATCTTATTGTTGCTAACAGAAGTGTATTAGTACCGTATGTTACTGACAATGGAGTTCCAGCAACATCTGACTCTATATATATGTATTCGTCTGTTCCTGGTGTATCCTGACTAGCCGTTGCGGTTGCGCCAGTACTAGCGTTAATTAGTGTCGTTAACTCAAACGCAGATGCTGCTGCTGTACCTCCTGTAGTACTTGTGTAGGTCTCTGAGTTGACTGTAAGGCTGGCGCTAGTTCCTGTTACAGATACTCTTATTTTTTCTTTTTCAGCTTCAAAGGAATTCATCTTATTTGTATTAAGTCCCCCACTATATATTCCAACAGTACCACCTGTAGCACTAGTTGTTAGTATTTGACTATTTTGGTCTCTAACTATTATTGTTGCTCCATTATAAACTACTCTAGTACTAGAAAGAGGTAATCCAGATTCACCCCAATTATTTACAAACATTAACGTATTAGAATATGTGTGTGCTGATTGACTAGTATCACATGGTGCGGATGGGTCACATCTTTCAACGATAGTCCCACCTATGTTAACGTCTACGCCAGCAAAATTAAATGTTTCACCTTTTGAGCCAAACCCTGGAGTTCCTATTGGGTTAGTAGGTCCAATATTTATTACTGTACCGCTAGGTATGTTTAACCTACCACTAGCGTGAGTATACCAGAAGTTTTGAATATCCCAATTACCTAACATATTCATAGTACCACCAGCATTAGAAAAAAACCAACCTTCAACAAACTTGTATTGAAAAGGTCCGCTCTCTTTAATGGACGTTTGTAGTTTATAGTTTGCTGTTATTGCCCCAGCTAATGCGCTTACTAAGGTCGCACCACCTCCAGGATTTGCTATGCCGTATGTATCTCCAGTGTAATTAAAGTCACCATTTAATGTGGTGTTTATTGTTCCTGTACCAGCAAGCCAACATCTGTCAATTAAAGCTATATCTGCAACGCCCCCGAACTGAAGTTCACTAGAGGCGTTATTTGCTTTAAGCCACCCTAAATGACCATTAACTTTTAAATGTGTCCCATTAAAATTTAATATTTCGTCAATTCTAGCGACATCTAGAATTAGGTTTTTATTTTCCTTAATTCTTAAGTTACAAATATAATTAATATAATTAGCGTTAACTGTACACATTAAACCATCAGGATTGGTGTCCATATGTAGTCCACCTAGGGTATCACTAGCACCTATAATATCGTCCGCATTAACAGTTAATTTAGCTGCGTTAGAAGTGCCACCGCTAAGTGATGATTGTAGTATTCCTTGAGCTACTGTTGATTTTATTAAAGGACAATCTATTGATGTGTTTGCTTTAATTGCACCACTATTATCTGTGATAGTTATTGCAGCGCCACCGCTACTTACTATACTTCTTTTACCCTTGAGTATTATGTTTTCATTAGATACTGAAATTGTACACCCAGTAGAAATATTTTCACATATATCCCATTCATATACTTGTGTATAACCGCTACCTTCAGAACCATTGTTTTGAAATATATACCCACAAGAGCCAGAGCCATAAAATGAACCAGAACCGTATACATTACTTTGTGTTGAACCCGCTGCTTTACCAAACATAGGTCCAGTGGTTGTTTTATAAACTTTACTATTTGGTTCAAAATAATGATTAACACCTGAGACACAAAGACCAGTGTTACCAGTTGTTGTTACATTAAAAATACCCGATTTAACGTGTATTGTGTCCCCATTTTGAGCTATTTGACTTGCTCTTTCTATACTTACTGGTTTGTTTATATTACCTATTACATTAGTCCTAGTCTCTGTAGTGTTTCCTGATTCTGAAACAAAAATTATATTACCATAATCTACATTTCCACCCCCACCACTAATTGATGATAGGTCTATAGTTATCTTATCAGAATTTACCTTGTTTAATATTAAATCACTACCAGAAGTTGAACCTGTTAATATGTCTTCTCCTTTAAGAAATATAAAGTTGTTGTCAACATCACTGTGACTTAAGACAGAATTTTTGGTTATGTCGGCAGCGTTACCAACAAATGGACTGTTTACTGCCCTTAAGAATAAAAATTTATTAGCCATTTTGTTTTTTTATATAAATATTATTTAATATACATTATTGTGATATTCTTGAGTTACTTTGACTAACTATATCGAAACTAATCACTTCTTTAGTTGTGGTAACCTCTAAATTAGATGCAACTTTTACATCTAAATAGTAAGTTCCTGGTAGTAAGCTTTGAGTATCTAATAAAAAGTAGTTTGAGTTATTTGCCATATGTACATCTTGAAAATCAATTACAGTGTATTCATTTCTACCTTCCCTAACATATAGGCGGTATTTAATACTATCTACTAGTTGTTTTTGATTTATGGTATATGGAATATTAACTGACACGTTTACTCTTCTTACATCACCCCTATATAACCTCTCTTCTGATTTAATTCCAGTAACATTTAATCCGAATTTTTTAGGTTGCGAATAGTTATCACCTATGTTGTAGTATTTATTACTATCTTTTAATACAAAGTCCAATTCTATGTTTGGTCTACTTACACCATTAACGGTAATACCGCTCCATGTATCAGTAAAGCTAACTGAATCCACATTTTCTGTAGTTCCAGTGACATTAATATCTACGTAGTAAACTCCCTTAGTTACATGTGTAACACCACTTGGTTCTATTGTTTTATATATGTCGCCATTACCATCTCTAATCACAACCCCAGGTAATGTATCTAAGTTAGTTGGGACACCACCTAGATTAGAGTATAAATATAATTTGTTATTTTTATCTAAATAAAAATCACTTCTATCATCACTAATAGTTTCACTGTATGTTGTTTCTACAAATGGTTCGTAAAAAGTTTGTGTATGTCTAGTAAAGAAACCAACATATTGTTTTTTGGTTGTTTCTAATACTTCTAGTGTTCTAGGAAACGCGATACCTAACCCGTAATTGGTACTGCCCGTAATATATCCATTAACGGTGTCTGTAATGTCTATTTCTATGTTTTCATTACCCTGTGAAAAATGCTGTGTATTTATGGTTGTTGGTGACCCAGAATAAATACCAGGTATTGTCCAGTTTGTTAATGTTTTTGCCTCTATCCAGTTGGATGCACAAAATGCTTGAACCCCTTCACCTATGTATGTGCAGTCCCCGTAGTCGTAACCGTATCCTTCATCCCATTCTTCTGTTATTGGGAATACTATTAAATCAAATGATGATGTTCTTTTTTTGGTTTTACATTTGTCTTTACCTAGTAGTTCTGTATCAAACGAACCAGTATTAGTTAACCTTAAAGTGTGTTTTAATTTTGATATGTCGGCATATGTCTTGTCGTTATATAATTCTTTGAGTCTAGTTTCGTCAAAATAAAATATAAATCTAGTGAATGATTGCTCAACCCCAGACCCACCATAAAATAGTTCGGCTATAGGGTTTCTACCAACATTTGTATTATTATTGTGTAATAATGTATTGTTTTTATCAAAATATGACCTAATTACCATTTTCTTTTATTAATAAATATCTGAAAATCTTAATTAATTCTAATATTTTTAGATAACATTGCGGCTTCCAATCTTTCTGCTTTATCTGTGAAATCTTTTACGGCTATACTAGGGCTAATATCACATGCTATATTTCCGTTTCCGTTGTGTACGTGGTTAAGTAAAGCTGTCCTTATTAATTTCAAATAAGCAACCAATGTATCACCAAAAACCAATGGGTGGGCATCATTCAATATTTCCTCAAGTTTTTCATCATTTATATATTCAGCAATGTTTGTTTTTTTGTCAACATTAGTTAATCCGTTTTCAGAACTAAGATTAGGTGAGCCATTATATGTTAATAAGTTTATTTTTTCTGAAACAATATTTGTTACTGTTATTTTTTTAACCTGGTCACTGTTTTCTATTTTTAGATTAAAGTTGCTTTTTATTTGAATGTAGCCTGGATTGACTGAATTGAATTGCAAAGGATTTCCAGTTACAAACTTACCAGACCTTAGTAGTATCTCTTCATCTCTTTGGATGATATCTGTATTGTTTCTACCTTCTATAACTAAATTTTGAGGGTTTTCATAAATACCTCTAGCTAGGGGTACTTTACTAATTTCTTCGGTTGGGTCGGTTATACCGTCTGAGTGATTAGACAATGAAGTTATACCTATATCTTTATCTAACTTTGTTAAGGTTGATATTATTGGACCCACATAAAATCTATCGTTGAATCTTTCCTCGGAACTTTGGGCCATTACTACCACTAGCTCACCCACTTTAGGTACCATATTTATATGTTTGGGTGTTAGAGGAAAACAGTTTGGTAAAGCTACTGTGTCTTTTTTTGAGTAATTGTAATCTTCCTTATTACCATCTAGTTTTGACCCATATAATGCAACTTTAATTGAATGCTCATCAGCATTAAATCTTTCTAGACTTTTTTTAATTTTATCTATGTTTATAGCATCAAAATTTTCACTTAATTCCTTATCGGACATACGAAGTTTACCTACAGCTATAACTGGTGCTATATATATGTTTTTAAAGCTTGAGCCAGCTTTAAATGGTTCCATTGATTTTCCGCTGCTGTACTTATTCATTTAAGTCTCCAGTTCTTTTAAGTAATATTTTATAAACTTGTTTACCCTTTTCCTCCATACTTTTCATTAAATCAAATGCGTTTAACATTCTTTTTTTTAAATCAAGGTGATTATTATGTAATTCCTCGAAGTATTTTTTTAATTCGTCAGTACTTTTATCTTCTAAATTTTCCATATCAAAAATTTTAACGGACACCACCCCCTCCAGTAACAAAAAGTGTGTTAGCCCCTTGAACTACAACTGGTATGGGTCCAGCTGTACCTGCTGCAGTTATTTGTATTGCTCCTGGGTCTATTGCTACATCAACCTTAGCTTCAGTTTGTATCATGCTGACTAGTTCTTCGGACATCATTTTTACTTTTAGAGCCTCTCTGTTTGGTCCGTCAGAAAAAACATCACCCATTGGTAATCCAGCTTCAGATTCAAGTCTTGCTATTGTTCTAGCTGCCAAATTTCTAGCACTCATACCAGGTCTTAAATTTTTCCCTAATAATAATAATGGTGGGGGTATATTTCTTGCTGGTTTTTGAGCCATACTAAATACACCCGATATAACACTGATTATATTACTTATCGAGGTTAAGTCAACATCGCCTGTTGGTGATTTTTCTGAAGGTTTAGATTCTGCCATCTTTATAATTATTTTGGTATTGATTGTGTGTTTATTTTCCTTATTTGTGCTATTATGTTTGGTGGTACACCTGAATAGCTTAGTAAGATACTTACGTAGTTTTTAGCTTTTTCTATTTTGTCGTCAGCAAATTTTTGTTTAAGTAAATTTGTGATGTATAATAATACTAAATTTAGTAGTAGGTTTAAAAGCATATTCAAAACTATCTTACCGATACTTTTAACTAGTTTTCTATTCTTCTTTACAAAATCAATTGGACCATCATAACTACTACCTTGACCATATATTATTTGATGATTTATAGCAAAAAGAGTTATAAATTCTGGAGTCATTATTGCTGACATAACAACCCTTTGTAACTTTTTAACTATCTCAATAAAAAAGTTAGTTCGTATCGTTTCTCTATTTACATCATTTGATGCGAAACTAGCCTGTACATCAGCTGCGTTATTTAATGCGTCTACTATTGCGGAAACTTCTTCAACCTTAGTTGTTGTTGCGTCTATATTTGTTATTGCTTGATTGGCAACCCCACTACCCACTTGAACTTTAAGATTACCGCATGTTTTTAATTCTCTAATACCTTTTCGTCTGTCGTTTGACTCTCTGTCTATTCTAGCTAGTGTTGGATTGTCAAAATCAAAAAAATTATCATCTACGACATCGTTTTCAGAGTCTAATATAAAATCTAGTACTTCTTTAAGTTCTAATTCAGATTCAATTTGTTTTTTACTTTTTTTAGTAACAGAAGATATGGACCCAAATAACTCTTCTAATATTAAAGTGATAACTTTACTTGAGTCTAGTGAATCTGGGTTACCAAATAATGATAAGCTATCAATGAAGTCATTATTAAATTCTACTAATTTTTTATTTGAATAATCAACACTGGTGTTGTATTTAATAACATTATTTATAGTTCCGCTTGGTATGAACTCGCTTTTTAGTATATTGGTACCAGTGACTGACGAACCCCAGTTTGTAGGTGTCCCTGGTGTTTGTATGGTGTTATATAAGTAAGTATTAAAGTCTTTACTATTAATACCAGTTGCGGCGTCAGTGTAAATTAAACCACCTTCAAAACTTTCTGGATTTACTTTCATAATGCCGAAAAAGTCTATATCGGTAATTTTTAATTCAACTCCGTCACCAGTATCTTTTAACCATGTTGGTACTGATGGGTTAACATCACAGGATACTAATTTCTTTAGTTCTAATTTTAAACCTTCCTTAATTGCTTCTTCGATTTGTGGGAGCCTGTATGATATTGTGTCTACAACATAATCCCTTAAAGCTCTAGCCCCTATTAATGCTGTTGCTAAATCTATTAAAAAATCAGTACTATTTGTTTTGTTGTTTACAGATGAAAAAGAACTATTAACTAGCCCATTAGGTATGTTACCTAGGGCGTTTACTGCCGCTATTTTTGAAAAAATATTTCTTTTCCCGTCTATGATACTCATAATTACTCTTCATCTTTATCAACGTTATCTGATTTAGAGTTTTCCTCCATCATTCTTCTAACGGCTTTAAAGTCGCTTATTGAGACTTTTCCATTATTTTTTTCATTAATTGCTTTTTCTGTATCACCCCCATTTTTTAGCACATCAGTTTGTAGTTTAGCCACTTCTAGTTTCATTCTCATTGCTGAGTCTTTAATTTTAAGTGCGCTAGTCTTTTCTTTAGCTATTTTAGTCAAGTCGTCAACATCTTCTGGTTCGGCAGCGTTGCTCATTTCATTTATGTTGTTTTGAGCAGCGATTATGTTACCACACGCATCATTATAAATTTCTTGAAGCAAACCCTCTATGGCTGCTGAGTCGTTAAGTTTTATTTGTTGCTTTTTTTTCCTTGGCATAGTAAGTGTTTATAAATAAATATCTAAAATTAGTTTTTTATTTTATACCGTTTTCCATTCCGTCTATTTTAACAAGTTCGTATAAAACTTTAAATCGCTTCATTCCTAATCTAATGTCTTTAGTGGTTAGTCCAGTATATCGTCTCATACTTTCAAGTATTGAATTTTTATTAAATTTAGTTCCACCAGACATCAGGTCTAGCGTTATTTCCCAATCCTTAAGTATATCAATTAAAGCATAACCAACCTTAAGTTCGTTTTCGTTTAATTTTTTCTTACTACCCTTACAACCACCCTGTATTTCATCATTAATACTATCTATTAATTTACCAATAAATTTATTCATAGTGAACTCATTGTCATCAAGTTCGTACTGTTGGTCTGGTTTGTGTTCTACCACAACACTTACATTCTCATATGATTCTACTTGCTTTATTTTTTTTTCATCAGCAATTAATAATCCTAGAATGTAATTCTTACAAATAGTTCCATAATAAGAATAAGCTTTCTTACCTTTAGAATTTTCAAATTTATGAGCTTTTGTTATTAGGAATGAAAGTGTGTCTGAGTGTAAATGTTCAAAAGACTCTACCTTTCTATATAACTTATATTTCCTAATTATCGATTCAATCATTTTATTCAACGGGTCCCTAAGCCATTCGTTGTAGATTGCATTCCTTTCTTTTTCGTTCTCTGTACTTAAATATTTTAAAACAGCTAATTCTTGTTCTGGACCAAAGTATAAATCATTTTTCCTTTTACGTCCTCTTCTCTTAGCCATTTATCCCATACTTTTGTCGTAACTTATATCTCTTTCTTTTTTGTGAAAGTATTCTTTTTTAGCTTGGTCTAACCACCATTTAGCTTCTAGTGGGTCCATTTCGTTTGCGTATTGCTCAAATAAAGAACCTTCTCTTTTATTCTGATGTTTATATCCAAATCTAGGAATGACCATAGTTTTAACACCATTAACTGCCATTCTTAACAAGAATTCATAGATGAATGTTAATTTTATATTTTGTTTTAATCCTCCCCAGTTTTCAATGGCTTCTTTTTTCATAACAAAACCATCGATGTTAAAGTTTTGGAATGTTAACAATCCGTTTTCATCTAGAAACCCTAGTTCGTCTGAAAATGAATTAGCCCAAACAGCTTCATTGGTTAGTCCCATAAAAGCTCCGTTATTTGCGTCAGTATCAACGATGATGGGCATGAATATATCAACATCAGTGTGCGCCTTTCTATATTCAACCACATTTTTAAACCATTTATTAGAGTACTCATCATCAAATTCTAAAAAACTGAACCATTCGCTTTTAGCTTGACTTACACCGTAGTTAATTTGTGCTTGAAATCCAGCGCCGTCTGGATTACTAACAACTTTAACAATATCCTTTGCTTTGCCAAAGTCAAATGTTTTCATAGTTTCTTCTATTTTAGAACCGCTCGGTACTACAATAAGTAATTCTTCTGGTTTTACCTCTTGATTAACAACACTTTCTATTGCAGCGTTGAAAAGTGTAACTTCTTTCTCTCCGTTTAATTCGTGAATTGGTAATATTACACTTATGTTTGTTTTATTTTCTTTCATGTTAATTATTTTTGAGTTTCTAATAATTTAATAGTGTTATTTAATTCATCCTTTCTACCTTGAATTAATGATGTGTAAACTTCATCTAAGATTTCTTTTTGATTTTCTGATGTATATTTACCCTTACTGTCTTCAATACCTTCAGTTAAGTCTTGTGGTACTGAATCCTCAAGCCAAACTTTTAAATATGTTGCGATTAATTCAGGTATATTTAAATGTGTATTTGTCCAAATACCATTATTCTTTATTGATGCCTTTCCGTTTTCATCGATAGTTTCCATCCATTCTGGAATCATATTTGGCATTTTACCAATTACTGGTGTATTACATTCCATAGCTTCTAATGGGAATGTCCCAAACCCAGCTGAGTCATCTAGCCATACGCTTAAACATGACTTACCTAAGTCTTCGGCAAAATCTTTTCTACTTAATCCTCTCAATTCTTTAAAGGTTACCCATTTATAAAGCGGGTATTGTAAATAAAACATTTTAGCTATCTTAGCTGCGACACCTTGCTCTCTAGCACAAATTGTAATTACTGGTATCTTTGGTTTATCTGATGGTTTAAAATATTCTGGAATACTTACGGGTACGACTTTACTTCTAGTTGATGGGAATAATGAAGTTACATAGTCTGCTTGTTTTTGACTAGTTGTTATTACATCATTAAAACCATAATCAGACCATCTTCTACCTAGTGGTAATAATTCTAATAAATAATCGTAGCTTTGTGATAAAACTATCTTTTTACATGGAAATTTTTTAGCTTGGTCCATTACATTTGAAAAAATTTCTGGAACAATTAAAAAGTCTTCTGCTTTGATTTGAATCCCTTGACTCTCAATTGATACGTGAGGTAGTTGTGCGTACTCCTCACCTAACCAATCAGACAAGCCCATGCCTTCAGCATCTCCCCTTAATTTGTAATCATTTTTCTCATGTAGGATATATGCCTTATAACCCAATTCGGTTAGTAATTTAACGTGTTCATATATGTTGGCAATTCCAGCCGTAGGGTTACCTTTGGTATCCAAGGTAAAAAAGTATAAACCAAAATCTTTATTATCTAATTTAGTTAATACGCTTTCAACAAGTTCTTTTTGTACTTTTTCTTGTTCTTCCATTTTTAATTTAATTTAATTTTTATTATTTTATTTCGTTTATTATTCCGTTAGCTATTAATGTATTAAAGCTGAGTTTGAATGGTAATGATAAATCACTTAATGCTCTATCAATACCTAATTCATCGTCAATGTCGTCTAGGGTTGTTAATACAACCTCAATAAGTTGTCTTACTGTTTCGTACCTTGCCATGTTGATTTCTCTTGGTCTTTCATAGGTTTTTTCTACAACTTCAGTACTTATTACTTTTCCGTTGTCATCAAGTATAGATTTTCTTTCTGTTTCGGTTATTGTGTTTCCCCTGGATACTTTACTTGTTATAATCTTATCAAGATTATTTAAATCGATATAATATTCTATTCCCCCAATTTCAATCATATTAATCTTCTATATTTTCGTAATTTATAATTTTTGTATTTAAAATCTTATCCCTTAAACTTTCATATCTAATAAATGGTAAGATTGAATCTAACTCGAAATCACCTGATGACTCAGAATTGTATGGAGCCTTTATTTTAACCGATAACTTGTTATCTGGTTTTGTGTCTAAAGCTTTGGGGTCTGCTGTGACTAAAACATCAACCCCGTCCCAATAATTTTCATGGTCTTGGACAAATCTAATATTTTCTGCTCTACATGATAATTTAGATAAGAAAAATAGAGTTGATGGTATGCTACTGTGTACTTCTCTAGAAACGATTTCCACGGTGTGTTCTTCTTCATCGTTAATGTCGATTAAGAAGGTATTAAATTTGCTCATTAAATTATTTAATTTTTGGTCTGCGTGTCCAAAAATCTCTAATGAAGCTTCTTCGTATAGAAACTTATTCATATCATCTAAAGAGTCAAACTTTACAAATTTGCTAAAGTTTTTAGATGTTATGTCTTCTATTTTTAAGTCTGTTTCAACGTTGTAATACTTTTCGTAAGTATACAAAAATTGTGTTAACGTATCTCTTAGGACTTCATCTAGTGTAATACCTATTCTCATAATATCTATTATAAGGTAGGTATCCCATAAAGTAAACTATATTTTAAAAAAAATGTTGATTAACTGATATTTATTCCTTGTCTTTCAAGGTCATCATATTTGTCCTCGATAATATTAATTATTTCAGCCCTAGATTGGTCTTCTGGCCCCATCTGAATAAAATCTATACCTTCGATATCACCAAAATGTTTAATCATAAAATTTAAACCAGATGTTTGTCCGTTTGAACTGTCTTTTTGTTTGGTATCCCCCAGGATTATTAATTTACAGTTTTTCCCTATTCTGGATAAAACAGTTCTCAATATTGAATTGTTTACGTTTTGTGCTTCATCCAATATAATGATGCAATCACTTAAACCAATACCCCTTATATATGCTAATGGTAAAAACTCTATAAGTTGAGTTTCTCTAGCTACTCCGTATGCAACTTTATCTACTATTTGAGCGAAATTAAAATCATATGAAAACATGAATGGAGCAACCTTTTCTTCCATTGTACCCTTTAGAAATCCAATATCTTCTGATTTATTATCAAGGGTTTTAACTGATTTTAATAAATATATTTTTTTATATCCATCACCTGATTTATGTGCTGATTTAAATTGTTTTAACATCCCCTGTATTGCAGAAAAAGTTTTACCAGTACCAGCTTGACCGTGAACTACAGTTATTATAGTGTCTTTATTACATATTGATTTTATAATCTTTTTTTGGTTTTCTGATTTGCAAGTAAAATCTCTAACACTGTAAGAATTTGTAAATTCATTTATAGGGTTTCTAGTCATATTTTTGTTGTTTTTCTTATTTTTATTGTCGATATACTGTTGAATTTCTTCGTAGTCTTCTTCTGTAACATTTTTAGTTTTTATCTTCATTTGGTTTTTCTTTCTTTGTTTTCGTATTTTTTATCTAATTCAACTTCTCTATAATCCTCCAATAGGTATCTTCCATTTAAAGTTGCCTTACATTTAAATTTAATCACATAAAAACCATCAAATTCTACAATCTTGTCAAATGATAATACATCGTACTCGTATTCATAAAAGTCTTTACTACCCATTGTTTTATAAGTTATAAAGTTTATTTTATCAATATCTAAAATACTGGTTAACCTTGGATTCTTAATCGCTCTTTTTATTTCGGATAATAACAAATTTGTTTTTCTGTCGTAGTTATCTGGATACACACTAATATAGAATTCTAATAACTTATTTTCATCATCAATAGTCCTTACATTTACTTTCTTTGTAAAATTCTCTATTTCAAATTTCGGTTTAAACTTCCTACCTATTTTAATTGGTCGTTCAGATTTTATGAAAGAATTATAATCATCATTATTTATTTCACCTAGTGTAGTTCCTTCTAATTCATAATTTGAATCTGTGTGTTTTTTACTGGTATTTGTTTTAGTTATTATCTCTTCATCAGTATAACCTGTCATGTTACCATTTAATCCAGCCTCTGTTGTGCTCATGACTATTGGTAAGTTACTTTGAACCATTTCTAACGGGTACTTGTCTTCAGAATCTACTTTTATTTTTTTTAGTTTTCTTCTGTCTGCACTCTTACTGGTTTTAACCGTTTCGGTTATTGGTAACCCATCATCATCATATCCAATTATCTTAGTTGTTAGCCCCTCTGAACTTTCTATCATTTTATACATTCTCCATCTAAGGTCTTTAACTTCTTGTGTTACCTCTCCCTTTACTAGAGCATATTCTAGAGTGCCCTTTTTGTAACTTTGTTCTTCACGTTCACCCACATCAAGACTTAACCCGTCTTGGGTTAGTGTGTTTTTTTCCACCTTAGACATAGCTAAAGAAAAAGCTGCTAAATTTTTTTTAAACCATTTTATCATTAATTAATATTTTATCTTTCAGATTTTTTACCTTGTAATACGTCCATCCAGTGGTCACACATTTCGTGCATTAATGATTCAAATGTATACTCTGGTTCCCACCCTAAAGTAGTCCTAATTTTTGTTGAGTCTCCTTTCAGGTACGGTAATTCTTCTGGTCTTAAAAATTTAGGGTTTTGTGTAACATAGTCTTTATAATCTAAATTTAAATATTTAAAAACAATATCACACATTTCCCTAACTGAATGTGTTTCCATTGTAGATATCACAAAATCATCAGCCTTGTTGTGATTCATTATTTTATACATTCCTTTAACGTAGTCTTTAGAGTGGCCCCAATCCCTATAGGAGTCCATATTACCCAGTTCTAGTTTGTCAGTTAAACCTAGTTTTATTTGGCAAGCGGTTTTTACCACTTTGTTTGTTACAAAGTTGGAGCCTCTTCTTGGGGATTCATGATTAAATAATATTCCGTTAACTGCATGTAACCCGTAAGCTCTTCTATAATGTCTTACCATGTTATAGGCAAAGACCTTTGAACACCCATATGGTGAAACTGGATTCATAATAGTACTTTCTCTTTGAAATCCATCATCTTCTACTGTTAGTCCAAACATTTCTGAAGAACTAGCTTGATAAAACTTTGCTTTGGGGCAAATTCTTTTATACGCTTCAAGTATATTGACAACACCTAAAGAATTTGTTTGAACCGTAAATTGAGGTATGTCAAAACTAACTCTAACGTGACTCTGTGCCGCTAGGTTATATATCTCATCTGGCATTATTTCAGTTAATAGTCTTTCTATTGATGTTTGGTCAAGTAAATCCCCGTAATGAGTGTATAGGTTTTTACTTTTAAATGCCGATTCTAATCTAGCTGATTGGTTTTCTGAAGTAGAGTTACGTCTAACTATACCGTGTACCTCGTATCCTAGTGATAATAAATATTCTGCTAAGTAACTTCCGTCTTGTCCGTTAATTCCTGTAATAAAAGCTTTTTTCATTTTTATCTTGTTTGTAAGTAAGGGTCAACCCCTTCAGTTTTATTAAATACATTCATTTTTGTTAAATCTGGCCAATCAGTGACAATCCATTTTCTAGGTTTGGTTTTGATTGCATCATCTAATTTTTCTAACCCTAAAGATGCGGTTTCTGGTGTCATGTAATAGTGATAACCCATGCTACTAATATTTTGTTCTCTCCATGGAGAGTCTGGTAATCTACCATCGTATGACATTTTTTTCAACTCTTTTGCTGCGTCTTTATTATCGGTTAAAATTATACCACCCCTACCTAAACTTAGGTGTTTTTGATATTGGAAACTAACACACATAAATGTATCACTAATATACGAATCTTTCCCCCAAAGTACAGCCGAATCAATAATTTTATTGGTTAAATAATAAAAATCTTTCCATTCTTCATCCTTCCATTCAAGTTCGATTCTTAATTTTTCAGCTAAAAAAGGTATTGAGATATATGTGCGTTTGGGGACACTTATCTTTCTAGCGTTAGTATATCTAAGACATAACTCAACACCGTGTGTGCAACAATCAACCGCTATTGCGTATGGTGAACCAAAAAATTCAGCAATTTTTTCTTCAAATTTTGTGATTGTATTAAAGCTCATAATTATCTATTTTTTCTTTACTTATTCTTATATCGTCAATATCATATGATTTAATGATATTAATGTAATTTTCATTATCCTTTGGTTTTAAAAACAGGCCACCAGTAAAGCTGTTGTTTGATATTGTTAGACTCCATATGTCGTAATATTCACTTTTTTGTGATACTGTTAAATCACTAACATCACCCTTGTGTACCCCAATAAAACAAACCTTAAAATTAGTGAATTTATAGATGTTTTTTAGTATCTTAACAATTAATTCCATATCCTCAATGCTTGGTTTATTCTCCCATGTGTTGTAAGTGTAATTAAATAAAACACTACAGTGTTTAAGCGCTTTAAACCTGTTTCTACACTTAACAAAGTGATTATAGTCTTTTTCAGTGTTTAAATCGTGATGCGGAAATATAGCGTTGTGAACATCTGTTGGGTCTATGTCGTAGTATGAATTACTGGTTCTTATAGACGTTGGTAATTTATTACCTGTTTCTGGGTCAATAGTTAATTGATTACATACAATACTATAGTTGTTTTTATTGTTTAATATTTCCTTGAATTCATCAGCTAATATATGTATCAAGTTTTTAACCACCCTAGTATTCATAAAATCAAAAAATCCAGAGAATTCTCTATAGTTATAGTGTTTGAGTATTTCTGAGTTTTGACATCTACTACCTAGACTTTGTATTGTATTAAATTTCATTTTATAAAGTTTATATAAATATAGTCTTCTGCGACTAATAATTCATTAGCTAGTTTAAAGTTATTCCTAACCGCTTTAATCTTTGATTCGTACAAATCCTTACTTAAATCTTCAATATTGAAGTTATCGTTAAGTATTATTATACCGTCAATGTCAAATATATCACCAATATTTTCCATGCCGTAATATATTGGGATGGTTCCAGCCATAAAACAATCGGTTAATTTCTCAGTAAACATATTAGAGTATGTCGCATTCTCCATAGCAAAAGAAAAACAATAGTCTCTAAGTCCTGTTATTTTATCCCTTATTTCTCTATACCCCCTGCCGTAATGGTCACACTGACTAGAATATTTATTAATCATTTTTTGTCTGAATTTATGTTCTTCACACATAACTTTATTAGACGCAATCATTGATACTAACTTGGTTTTTTCGTAAACTTCACCATGACTAATGAATGACTTACCAGAACATTGCGTTAATACAAATAAATCACTTAATGTGGATAAGTAAATATCATGTGTAAAAATAGACTTAAATTTATAAGTTAATTCTTCAATATTATTAGCACACCAATCGTATAGGCTATTATTAATGGTTTTAGATTCTGCTAACCAACCATAATTAACCTTATATGGGTCAACTTTACCTTGTATAGCTTGGTCAACATAAATAGAGGTTTGAGCCTTTAGTGACCCCTTAACCCATTTCATATGGAGTGGTTCGTAACCTGAAGTGGATGGACTGTGTTGAAATCCTCCACCAATTAAGTTTATTTCAAATCGATTATCGTTCATATTATATCTGAAAATTCTTTTTTAATAAAAGGCATAGCTTTTTGAGATAGGTGAATATCGTCCATCATATATGATTCGTCAGTAACTCCATTAGAATTTATTAATTTATCTGAAATAGATTTAAATGGTATTTCTATTTTTTTACATTCATTACTTAACATGTCATTGTATGTTTTAGTCATAGAGTTTCTAACTTTTACGGTGCCATATTGAATACCGTTGTTCCCTCCAACTGTTGATGGAGGTGCGCCATACACACCCACATTATACCCCTTGTCTTTAATGTGCTTTATCATTTTAAAATACCTTTTAACTACGGTATTAATTAGGTCGGTTAGTGTTGTTTCACTAGTTAATTTAAATCCTATATGATGCCTAATATCAATTTCACCAAAAGAAAAAAATATATAATCATCTTTAGTTATTTCATATTCCTCAATTGCTTGAAGTATTATTGGTAATTTGTCATATATATTATATGCTGTATATGACCCAACCTTTATCGGGCAAAAATATTCTATTTGTTGTTCAAACCTATTTATATGTGTCCTTAGTTGGCCTTGACTAAGGGTATAACATGTACCAAACTCTGGTTGTATGTGTCTTAAGTTGTCGTGAGTTTTATCTGTTCCTGAAAATACAGATACGTGACTATCACCAATAATGTAAATCATACCTTATATACTTTTTTAATGTTTTCAGAAAGAATACTAGCGATTATTGACACTGACGATATATCAGCTTTCAATAAGTAATCACACTTTGATAGTGTGAAAATCTCTTGTATACATTCAATACCCAATTTGTATCTATGTAATTTTCTTTCTGCTTTAAACCTATCGTATGGGTGTAAGTGTGGATTAGTAGCGTCTGCCCTAAACATGTTCTCGTAACATATAATAGGTATCTTTATTTTTTCTCTTAATTCTTCAATAATAGTACCGTCATCAGTGGCTAAGAATATTTGTTCTATTTCTGGCTTCTCTTTTAACACTTCTTTCACCTTGCTAATGTATTTATCAACTTCAGATACATTGTGATAATGTTTCATATCGGTTAACCTAATTTGCATTCCCAATGTCACTTTTCCGTTAATATTCTCATAGTAGTACTCGTTCAATAAATCTTTTAAATATGGTTTTAGTTGAAATGAGTTGTAAAATTTATCTTTAAGTTCTGTAAACTTCTCTGGATACATGAAAACATCTCTATCGTCATAGTTAATGTTGGCAGATACTAAACTATTCATATTATTAACTTCGTCACCCTCCTCAATATTAGCCTGTTCAAAATAATATTCCCAGCTATTGTTAGTGTCGTGTAGTGTTACGTTTTTCTCCGTACAAACACATTCGTTAGTTTCCATGTCAACATATAGTTTTTCGTTATTACTCGTGTGAGTTAATGCGTTAAGTGTGATGAATATATTACCAGCAAAACCAACACCAGCAAATTCATGACTAGGACTTATTTTAATGAATGTTAATTTATGCTTCTTCATACCCTAATTGTTTAGCGTTTTCTATAATTTTTGTACCGTCTATTTTCTTTATTAGTTTAGCTGGGTTACCTTGGTATACACCCCATTCTTCAGTGTCCCCTATTAATAGACTACCTGCGGTTACTAGTACACCTCTTCTAAGTATAGAGCCAGGCATAATAATGGCGTTAGTACCCAGATTAGAAAACTCCTCCATAATAACTGGTTTTATTATTTGTTTACCTTTTAACTCTTTAGGAATCATCGCGCCAAATAATCCACTACCATCAAACCTGTCAGAACCACAAATGATTCTAGAGCCAGCCATTATATTATTAAAACCCTTAGCTTTAAAGTGACCCTTAGAGCCGCCAATACATGTGACGTATGGGCTAATGTGAACATAGTTTCCGATGTCTAATTTAGTGGTACAATAAAACCCTATGTCAATAGATACGTGTGAACCAATGTTAACTTCAGTTGGTCTCTTGAATATTACACCCTCATCTATTATAACATCACTACCCTTGTTTATATAAAGTCTCATAATATATCCTTATTAAATTTATCTACACTTATTAGGTTAAGTAATTTGATTCTGTCTGAGTTTAATAACTCCCATGTTAATTCATCGTTAACAATTAACTTATCTTGTTTGCCTCTAGTTATGATACCGCAACCATAGTCTGTGTTAACCACGTACATATTTAAATCATCTCTTTCAGTTCTTAATTTAACCCAAGCTTTCCAACAGTCTCCAGTCCATTCGGATTCTTTTTTAGGTTGTGGGTATCTTTGAATAAATTCAGAATGTGGGTTCATGTCGTGACATATAATGTAACCATTATAATTTAATACCTCTAATGAGTTTATAATGTCTTTATAAACTTGTTCTGACCAGTGAAGCCCATCGATAAAGATTATATCAAACTTATCTTTATTTTGTTTAAAAAAGTCGTCAGATGTTAGTGAAAATGTAACTGGTACGGTAGGTTTTGGGTCTACGGATATTTTTTTATTACACACTACTTTGTTGAAGTTGATACCTGGTCCCATACCTATTTCTAGGTATGAATTAGCGCTAACTTTAGTTATTAATTTCTGTATTATTTCTGTTCTAGTCATATCTTAAAAACTTTTTCTAGATTTTCGTTCCAAAGTACTGCACCAGCAAGCATGCCAGATAATCTACCAAATAAGTATTTACCCCTACCCATTAGTTTAGCTTGTATTATTACCTCTTCACCTAACATCTTACAATGATTTTCTCTCTTAGTACTTACATTGGGCCAACAATGAACTCTGTTCACATATTCCATAGTTTCGTCAGTTCTTCTAAATACGTTTGGTATGTAAAATGAATTAGGAAATGCTTCACTTATTGCTGTTATATATTCCATGTCTTCACTAACAATAAACAACTTAGTTATATCTTTGTTTTCTTCTAATATTTTACTTATTTCGGAAATGTAATCATTAACACCAAAAATCCCATACATTGGGTGGTGTAGGTTGTATTCGGTTCCTCTAGCCATAATAGATAATACAACCTCATCTTTGAATTCGTCTTCAAATATCTTATCAACCTTATTAATGATGCTTTGTTTAGGTTTAACGTATAGTTTGTCAATGTCTTGTTGTCGTTTTAATTGTGTTGGTTCATCAAAATAATGCCTTCCGTGGTCGATTAAGTCTGGTCTTGGTGGTTCAATACATTTTTCTATTTCATCGGTATCCACTGGAATTGTTTGGTCAAACCATGCGTCAAAAGGGTTACCTGGACCCATTATGGTGGTCTTATCAAATGGGTTAAACCCCTCAACCCATGTGGTATTACTCCAATCGATATATGGGGTACCATATCCGTTAGTTTCGTGATGGTGGATTAATTGCTCAAGACATATTCTATAGTTAGAAAAAAAACCATAACCATATTTCCAACCATGATTAGTCGGTGATATTGAATAAATCTTACTCATTTAAAAAGGTTTTATCTAATTTCTGCCCCTCGTATGGTCCAGTTTTATATTCATAAACCACCGTGTCTTCTTCTAGTATTTCATATGTATGACCACCGTGTAATGTGAAACTAGCATCACCTGGACCTAAGATAGGTTCGGCAATAAGTTTATCGTCAATATCGTAAAATTTACATTTAACCCTACCTTTAATGATTACCCAGCTTTCTTGAGCCTTCTGTTTTTCGTAAGTTCTTTTTTTTTCAATATGTTTATGTGGTGGAAAGGTTTTACCTTTTTCCATCCTTAGTGTCGCACACTGAATAAAGTTGTTTTCTTCTATAACTTCTGTTCTACCTTCTATTTCTGAAACTCTATTAATAACATGTAATAGTAGTTCAGGTTTAATCTTTGAATAAATTTTTTCCATAGTTAAATTTTAATCCATGTTTCTGGAATAATATCTTTAGTTTCTTCATTTATGGCGGGTCCAAACCATTTTTTAGGTGCGATAACAGTTTTGTCTTGATTAGTATTTAACCAAGCTCCCCACCAAGAAAATGAAGAGTTAGCAATTATATTGTTGTCACACTTAGCCATTAAATATAGTTCAATATAGTCCTTTTCTTTCTCAATGTAAATGCTATTGTCTATATTTAAATTATTTTTACACCATTCAATATCATCACTAAATATTAAAAATGTGTCAGTTTTATCTTTAAGTAAATCAACCGATTTTTGATAATATTCTATAGTTTGAACTGGATGATGATTAGGGTGTTTAATATAATCCCCACGTCTAACATGTATTGATGTAGTCGTACCTTTTAATCTATGACCATGTTTTATTTCTATTTCTTTATTAATATGGTCTGGAGCACAAAGTCTATTACCAACTATTTGCCTATTATGATTAAAGTATTTTTCACTTTGAAAGAATCCATCAATAATACAGTTGTCAGTTATATTTAACTCTGTGTACTCAAATGGAAATCTAAAGGTCTTTAAACCTGCTTCTGGTTGTTTAATTAATAACCCTTCTAATATTACTTCGTAACTAAAGCTATGTTTTAAATATGGGTTATAAGTATTGTCCTCATTTAAGTATTTTAAATGTTGTAGTTTATTTGGGAATGAGGGGTAGGTGTTTAAGTCATGAGCAAAAGATACTGCAGTTGCTATCTGAAAAAACATATTACCTAAACCACCCTTTAAATTACAGTATATCACCTTGTTAGTCTTTTATATGGCTTTCTATTCCTTATTTTAACTACTGTTTGACTCACTGAAGGCATGTTTACCTTATGGTCATTTAATGGGTTATCCTCATTGTAAATGTAATTAATATCGGTCATGAATTTATAGTGATTTGGTCCAGCCATCTCAACCATTGGATACATAAATGCTAAATCTCCAGCGACTTTCCAATATTCGCCATTGTCATCTTTAAGATAATCCTCTTCTATTTCTCGCCATAAAAAAGCCTTCCATGTTCTAACATGTGACGCTGTAAATACCTCTTGTCTTATCGTGTCAATGTTTCTAGGTGGTGCGGCAAATCCAGGTCTACCATTAGCATATTTAAAACTACCATTAGCAATCCAAACGTCTTTATCGTCATAAACTTTTTTAATTCTTTTTAACGCATCTCTATCTGGTAACCAATCGTCTCCATCTAATTCAACACAAATATCTTCATCATCAATATCTGGGTTATTTCTAATTACTTGGTCGTAGTTACCTGGTTGATATTTTTTCTCCGTATTTTCAATTATGACAAATCTATCGTCACCCATTATCATTTCTTTTGCTAATTTAACTGAGTTGTCGGTTGACATATCATCAGTTATATAACATTTAAAATCTTTATACGTTTGAATTAGTAGTGTTCCAATACATCTTTCGATATAGTCTTCAGCGTTATATAATGTAGTTAATATAATCATTTTAAGATGTCCTTATATATATTCGTTATTTGTTCTGAAACTTTATCTGAACTAAACTTTTCAACATCACTAGGTATGTCGTGTAATTTTTTACTAATTATATTACCTTCTTTATCTATATCGTAAATCCAACCCTTTTTACCACATAACCAACCTTCGATTGTTGTTCTACCTAATAATATACCTGCGGTTTCGTCACACATGTGAATGTAATCTTCAACCCTGTTTGTTGGTGGGAAATATTTAACATGCTCATTACCAATTAACATATTATCAAGGTAATTATCATTGTTTTTACCAACAATATATAACTCTTGATTATTGTCTTTAGTTGTGTTTATTAAATCTTGTATTGTATTCCTTCTTAAATAATCTATAGTACCAACAAATAAAATTCTTTTTTTGTTATTTTTTGGTTTATTTAATTTCCTAAATCTAGTTGTATCAATTGGATTGTAAACCACATTAACCAATTCAGATGGGACTGAATGATTATTAACTATATGGTCTTTAATCTCTTGTCTAATCGCAATATATTTTTTTATGTTTGGTGACAATACTGGTTCTTCTAGTGATATAACTTCAGAATGTATCGAACATATTGCTGGGGTATTAGGGTATAACCTTAACAAGTGTTCGGTTACTGGTTTATGGTTTAAATGCATTATATCAAACTCAATATCCTTTATCCTGTATAATAACCCAGGTTTTGATGGTTCAATCCCTTGTGGGGTGTTTATTTGCCAATTACCATCACCCTTTTTATACCCAGGTGGTTCATCTATGGTATAAACTTTTATTCCTAATCTATTTGCCCAGTTACTTAAAGGTGAGCCTAGGTTTGAACAAATTGACACCTCGCACCCTTTCTTTAGTAATGATTTGGCCAATTCATAAACATATAGTTCAGAACCAGTAAGGCCTTGGAAGTTAATGCATCCGATTAAAACCCTTATCTTGTCTTTTGGGCCAAATATTTTATCAATTTTAACAGGTAGGTGTTCTTTGTATTTTTCGGCAAAAACCAATCTATTATCCTCCCATTCTTGGTTTGTTTCACCAATAGACATGTGATTAACTCTAACGTTGGTATGTACACCTATTTTAACACCCTCTATGTAGTTTCTAAAACAAAAATCTACATCATAAAAGTGAAATCCTTTAACATCTAAATTAAACCCCTTTTTAATTCTACCTCTATGGACACTAAAAAACAACCCGTCAACTATAACGGTTTCCGTTAATTCATTACCCAAATCACCGCTATAGCTAGATAACCAAGATTTACCATTATGTGTGTGTTTAACCTTACCATACATCTTTTTCTTATCATCCCACCATCTTCCAGTTTCTGACATGTATTTAGTTCCAGCAACACCTATAATTCCATACTCTGGGTTGTTATTAAAAAGTTTAGTTATTTTTTTAGATATCTGATTAGTCTCTAATAAAATATCATCGTGACAAAACACGATGATATCATACTTAGCTTCTTCAAGGGCTTTTTGATAAAATTTTGTTAATCCTTCACCCTTGTTTATGTATTCAATAATTTCAACTTTTTTTAACTCTCCAGAGCATTTTCTTAAATGCTCAGAATGTTTAGGGTTTGACTCCCTTGTGCAGTATACTATACTAATCATGTTTATTTTATTTTATACCTGTACTACCAAATCCACCAGAACCTCTTTCCGTTTCATCTAGTTCATCAACTTGATTAAAGTTTATATAATCCATACTAAATACTGAAGAAATAACCCCTTGAGCTATTCTGTCTCCGTTACTTATAACAAAATCTTCAGTTCCATGATTAATTAGTATTACCTTAACCTCACCTCTGTAATCACTGTCTACAGTACCTGGAGAGTTTAAAACCGTGATTGATTTCTTAGCCGCCAATCCACTTCTCGGTCTTACTTGAAGTTCCATGATTGGAGGTAATTGGAAATGTAATCCAGTAGGAACCATAGCCACATTACTACCGCTGCCTGAAGGCCCTATTACAATTACTTCACCATCTTCTAAATTTGCCCTAAAGTCAAAACCAGCAGCACCATTTGTTTCATACTTAGGTGTTTCGTTTCTGGAATTATTTTTGATTTTAATATCGTACTTTGGGGTTGTTACTACACTGCTATTAAGTGTTGGGTCAAATGTGTGACTAACATTTCCAAATTCTTTATCAAAATCATCTAGGGTATAACTATCGTTAGGGTCTATGGCTCTAGATAGTTTTTCGTTTATGTCATCATATGATGTTTCTATTTCATTCATAAATAATATTTTATTTTTCTTCAATTATTGCTATTAAGTTAGCTGTTTTAAGTAATGATGCTAATTTTTCACCTTCTTTTTCTAGTGACCAGTAAGCGAAATCGCTATTGTAATTGAATATTGCGTAAACCTCATCTTCCGTTAAGTCTATTCCCGATTTTAAAGCGTAAAATACTGAGCGTTCAGCGGTACTCATACTTAACGAGTCTTCGTTGAATGTATACATCTCACCCTTGTTGTCTTTGTGCCATTGTGATGTTTGTTCAGAATACATGTTTACTTTACCTATCTGATGAATTAAACACACTCTAATAATAGCTTCTTTGGTAACTTGTTTTGATTCTGGTAGTGAGTTGTTTATTGCTATAGCGTGTTTGGTTACGTTTAGTATATGCTGAACTAACCCACCTTCATAAGCTCCATATAGTTTATTTGTTGTAGTGCATGGTGCGGTTATAAAGTCTACACCAAGTAGTGTTCTTAATTCATCATTAATAACACCATATTTAACCCCAGTTTCGTTAAATTTTTGTACATTCTTTTTAATTTTTTCTTCTGTTAACATAATCTAATATTTAGTTTTAAGTTATTAATAATGTCACAAAAATACGTTTTATTATTAATAAATGTACTTAAATTTTTAAATATTTTTTATAAAACAGTTACAAATGTACCTTTATCTATTAGTAGTTTAATATATAATCTTCTTCTGTCTTCACAAACTGCCTCAATACTATATGTATTTTTAACTGTGTCGTGTAAATTATTTCTAATATCCTCAACCATATTCGGATTTTGTATTAATCTCTTAATATTTCTATACCAATCCTTATGGTTTTTAGAGGTTTTAACTAAAAGTGAATTACCCTTTGGATTAACAGTTGGCTCTTGTATTTTTTTATTATCACTTTTAACTAAATAAGGCTCTAGGTCAATTTTATACGGACCATAATCTTGAGCTATGATTGCTTTCTTATGAAATCCAGCTTCAATAACTTTTAACTGAGACTTAACCTTATTAAATGTGTGTTCTTCAATTGGAGCTAATGAAACGTCAAATAAGTTGTAGTTACTGGCATATGTAGTAATTGGTTTTGTCCATACTCTTCTATATGGTTCGTTAGCCACATCAGAATATTCTTCGTTTTTAAATGAAAGTAAAAAGTTTTTATATTCTTCACTTATTGTGGTATAATTATCTGTAAATATTTTTTCATATTGATACCAAACACTTTCCATTGGTTTGATTGGTCTTTGTGTTTGTTTACCCGTTTGTTGGTCAATCATAGTTATGGTACCTCTAAGGTCAAATCCACAAATAACAAATTGAACTTTATCTATTAAACCTTCTGATTTTAATTTACCTGAAACCCCCTTTAATATCTCTAAATCTTTTAGGTGAGAAGAACCTCCAAGCCAACCTATTCTAAGTCTTTCTGAAGGTTCAGACTTAGGTATGTATTGAGATTCGTTTGGGTCAATCGCATTTGGTAATACAAAAACATTTGGATTTATTTTTCTAATAACTTCTGCAAATAAATCTGTTGTTGTTATTACATTTCTGGCTAATTTGATGTTGTTTTTTATTTTAACATCCATACCACTATTTTTAATCATCATATAAGCTGGGTGATGTTGACCAGGTGCCCAATGGTCATCAATATCCATAAAACTAATAATACCTAATTTGTCTAACCTATTTAGGGTTTGTTCCATTTGCTCAAAAGGACCGAATGTTCTATGATAATGAACTATATCATATTGTTTAAGCCATTCTTCGTTGTCGTATTTTGGTGCGTAGTCTATATCTACATGAAATTCATCGGGATATAGTTCTTCTAATGTAACGTGTGGTTTAGTGCTTCTAAAATAACCAACCCCAGTTCTATCTGAAGGGCATACCAATACTTTTATTTTTGTTTTTTTATTTAACGACAAGTCTTTGTCTTTGGCGTAACTTTCCATATGATTATAATTTTACATAATGATAAGTGTTAATTATAATTAGTAAAGTATTAATTGGTATATTTTTAATAATTAAAAAAGCCCATAAAAATGGGCTTAATTAATCTTTTTAAACGCTTTATTTTATTATCGTTTTGTTTTTATTTTACCTTCTTTAATAAGAGTGTTAATTGTTTTTTTAATCACACCTTCGGTTAATTGCTTTTGATAATCGGTTGTTAAATATTCAATTAAAACATCTTTAACAATACTTCTTAATGTTGATTCACTAACTGTGAATTTATCATTTTGTTGAGATATGACCGATTCATTTACTTGAGACCTACTTGCTCTATTAGCTGTAGGTGCTGGCATTGGTTTTTCTTCCATAAGTTCAGACACATCATCTAAACTAAAGGAGTGATTCATGCTTGGTTGTTGGATTGGGTTTTCCAACATAATCTTTTTTATTGAATCTGGCATACCAGATTTGCTTATGGCCTCTTCAGTTATCGGTCTTTGGGGCGCACTACTTGGAGCGTAAGCGCTTGGTTGACTATGCATTTGACCTTGAACTGGTGTTTGTGAATAATTATCTGTATTTTGAACTAATGAAGATGCGTCTATATTACCAGTTTGGTAATTGCCTTCGTTTACTGTATTCATAACAGCTTTAGCTTTTCCTAAAATTCCCTTTAGTTTGCTTAAGTCTGCAGGTTGTGGTATTGAATTCATTTTTCGTTAAAATTTACTCTCGTTATATTACCTCTCATATTTTTGTTTCCGCTTGGATTAAATTTAGGTCCAGCGCCATATGAAGGTAAATCACTAACTGGTTGTTTATAAGTTATGTTAACGGGTTTAATTGACCCATCAATTATTTTATCTAATCTAAACTGTTTCCACCCGTATGCTTTATTACCTTTTTTAGTTGGTTTTATATTACCACCTAATTGATATGCGCTTATCATTTCATTATTCTTAGCGGACATACCTAGGTCGTATATTTGAACATACCTGTCAGTTACAGTGTTGTCATCATCTCTATACTTAAACCAAACATTATATTTACCGTCTATAGCTTTAAGTATTTCGTCTTTAACATTTTCAGTTAATAACGTTTCCTTATCCTCTAATATAATCGATTTAAATATATTGTAAAGTTTCATCTTAATTTTTTTTAACCTATAACTACTTGGCCTTGGTTTAGACTAGTGTCTGGAGCTTTATAATATTGAGTTGGACCATACCCCCATGTAGACGTATTGTTTGCAAATGCTGCAAGTCTACCAGAGCCAGCGATTCCTGGGTTACCGTTAACATCAAAGTCACCGCCACCATTGTATGTGTCTAAAAATATACCTGTACCTTTACCATATACTGGTGTTTCAGTGTCGGATATAGCTCTAGTGTGTTTTGCACTATAGTTGTTTGCATCGTCTTCGTTATTGTAGTTGTTTTTACCAATAAGACTCTCTCTTTTAGAGATTGCTATTTCTTCTAGTTTGTTACTCATGATTAAATTGTTTTATTATTCTTATTACACATGTACTCTATTAAATATTTCATATCTTTAATTTCTTTATTATATGATTCATAATATTGTACTCTATTGTTTTCAATTTGGTCAGAAACTTTTGAATGTTTGCCTCTGACTTTCATATCTGCTAATCCGCCAACCTTTGTAGGATTGGCGTTATCTTTATCTTTTTCATGGGTATCTATAAACGCATTACCACCCTTCTTTTTACCAACACCGTCAGTTCTCATTATAATTCTTTTTTGGGCATCTATTTTATTTACTTCCGCATTATTTTTACCCTTTAACCATTTAAGAGTTTTTTCTTCTTCATCGGTTAAATTTTCTTTTTTAGATAATCTACTTATTTTGGTAGTAATATTATTACCACTTATTTTTTCACCTAACGAAGAATGAAATTGTGGTGGTACTGTGTAAGTACTACTTTCGTGTTCTTCATTTTTTTCGTTAAGATTTTTCATATTATAAATTACCCTTAATTATATTTTTATAGTCTGATGGTATTGAATCACCTAATTTAATAATTAAATCGTTTATTACGATTGCAATTTCTTCTGGTGACTTATCACTAAATGATTTAATAAAATCTGAAGTTAACCTACTTAAGTGAATATCTTCAAGTTCTTCAATGTCTGGAATCTTATTTCTATTAACATCTGAATAGTTAGTGTTTTTAACTATATCATTTGAGTCATTTTTAGAATTAAGTAATTCCTTAATCATATTCTTCATTTTTTCTTTAGCTGACTCTTCTACACTTTCTTCACCTTCCATGTCCTCGTCATCTTCTCTAAGTGCGTAACCGTAAGGTGTACCCATGTTGAATATAGACCTTGCTATATCAGCACTGGTGTTTTTGGTATTGGCAGCGAATTTCTCACTATCAATAGAAATACCCTTCTTTCTATCAGTTGTGTCATCAGCTGGTATAACCTGAGTATCTGTACTTATTTGATTTTGTGTAATTACAGTATCCCCACCTATTTCACCCTTGTTTGGGTCATATAGTTCATCAACCTCCTTTGTTTTATAATTCTTTTCGAAATCTTTCTTACTAAATTTCATAAATATCCTTTTTAATATAAATATAATGAAAATTAGTAATATTTATAATAAAACCATTTTAATATGTCCTTTAGAACAAAATTAGATTATTCAGATAATAGACAGATAAAACAAAGAGAGAAAACATCTACTACTTTAAGTGGTGCCACAGTCTTTGGTGTACCGTTTAGTGGATTAACAAGTGGTATTGATTATGGTAATACTGGTATAACGGAAAGTAACTCAGTAGTTATTTATGGGTCTTTTTCTGGAAATACAACTACAACTACATTTACTTGGCCAGATTCTAGAATGTCCATAGTTGATACATATTTATCAGCAATAACATCTTCAAATAGTGCTCAAACTCAAAATAGTGGGGTTGTTTTAGTTGAAAATCAAACAACAACTATAGATGGAAATCCTGTCGTATTATCATATAGTGGTGTATCTGTTGGTAACATCAATGTTAGTGCTATGACTGAGACTAGTCCAGGTATTTATACTGGTACAACTTCAATGACTATATTTGATGTTTATAGTGCTAGTTCTTTAGATTATACAGGTAGAACTATATGGTCTGATTGTAAAGAAATTAGTAGAACTAGAAAACTTATAATAACTGACAACCCGTTAGCTGGACATGTGTGGACTTGTAGTAGTGGTGAAGGGCTTGGCTCTTGGCAGCCTGTTAGTGGTATAACGTCTGGTATGTCTGCCACAACTTATAATAATTTAACAAATGCAATATCTAGTAGTGGTTTAATAACTGGTAAATTTTATAAGTTTACTTATAACACTAAACATTTAATTGGTGGTACTACCGCTGAATATAATGATACTTCGGTACATTACGATGATGGAACTGGGGTTAAGAGTACATTAACGGCAGAGACTGAAAACTTTTTAGTTTTAGCGATAGCCCCTAATAAGATACATACCGAAGTTTACTCAGAACAATATCCAAATGATATAATATATTATGATGTTACTGATAATTTAACTGAAGACGGTCTTCAAGCTAGACCTGGATTTATAACGTATAGAGAAGATACGGTGAATAATATATCAGCCCATTACGATTGGAGAAACGTAATACATAGGCGTTTCGATATGGACCCTTCAGATGTTGGAACTGCTAGAGAGACAGATTATAAAAATATGATTGCGTTCAGCGGTGCATCAAATGTTAATCATCCTATAGCTCTTGGTTCTGACTTAATACCTGGGTTTGCTAATTTTTCTGCAGGTGGACATGCTGATATTGGTGCGATGAATACTCACACTGAGGGAACCTTTAGAGATTTCAAAACATTTGTGGGTATGGGTGCCAATATTTATGGGACCGAATCACCTAGATTTATAAATATACATATAGATAATTCAGAAAGTCAGGCAAAAACGATGGGTAGTGGTGTTTCTATGCCTACTACTCTTACATCCAATATATATGGTAAGATTGCTAATGTTGTGTTTTTCACTAAGTCTGCTGAAAATGTAAGGATTGGTAAAAACGCTAGTGGTGTTATGGTTACTGGTGGTGTTATTAAAGAAATAAATATTGGTGATAATAATGAAAATATTATAATAGGTGCAAGTTTAGCAGCGCCAACATATAATGGTATTACAGCGTCTACAGTAAACTTTTCTGAAAATATTGTAATAGGTGCTAATAATAGAAATGTTTTGGTATCTTCAGGAGTTAGAAGGTTGACGATAGGTAGTAGTAATACTGGGGTTGTGTTTCATGCTTTAAGTAATAATAACACTTTAGGTAGTTATAATACTTTAGTTTATTCATATTATAGTAATAACAATGAGTTAGGTGATTGGATGACTAATATTAGAATTAGTAGTAGTCATAATGTAAATTTAGGTAGTGAGTGTAATGATATTGATTTAGTTACAAACGCTAATGGAGGTGTTAGCCCTGTAAGTGCGACATTTCCTAATGGGTTTGGTTCGGGTGTCATAACTGAAGCTGAATCTACAGATAGGGGTGTCGTAATAGGTCCTGTTTGTAAAAAAATGTTTATAACTTCGTCAAGCGCTAGTGATATTGGGGCTAACTGTGAAAATATAATACTATATGGTTCTCCGTATACTAAAATAGGTTCGAAATCTAAAAACATAACAAATGTAAATGGTCAAAATGTAATAATAGGGAATTCAGTATTGGATGTTGAGGTTAATGGTGTTGCAAGTGCTAGTATAGGTAATAAAAGTAAAAATATAAAAATTCTAGATGGGAATCAAAGTGCTACTATTTCAAATATTGGTGAAGACTCTTCTAATATATTGATAAGTAATGGTGTTAGTGACTTTAGTATAGGTAATGCTTGTGATGGTATATATATTAGTGGTACTGTCTCTAAGATAAAAATAGGTGATTTTAATGAAAATATTATAGCTAGAGCTTCTGGAAACCTTACTATAGGTAATCGAAATGCTGATATATTTTTAGAAAGTTCTGACTTTACTAAAATTGGTGACTATAATAGTAATATTGCTTTAGCTGATGTTGGTTTGGTTTTTAAACCTGATTACCCTTCATTTACAAGTTACTCTTTTAGGCTCGATAATGCTTATTACGGTAGGGCGTACAATAGTGCAACTACATTTCTAACTGGGTCAACAGCGCCAGCTTCTGGAGGTAGTGATTGGTCAGCTTCTTTAGGTACTAGAAATGGTCTAACTCCTGGTACTTATAATAGTAGAAATGTGATAGGTAATAATTGTGAAGAAATTTTTATAGTTAATAGTGATGATTGTGTAATTGGAGATAATACCACTAATATAGCTATAGGTTGTGATACAACATATTCTAATTCATACACTCTTGGTAATACTGGTGGTTATATGAATTCTATTAACTTGGCTACAGTTACAGGTGCAACGGTACTTGATGGTAAGTTGTGTCACGAAACTGTGATAGGTTCAAATTGTGACAATATTAAAGTAATTGGTATTGGTCAATCTGGTAACACTTTTAGTGATAATATTACTAATGTTAAATCTGTTACAGGGTTTACATTTGCTAGTAATAGCGTATTAGTTGATGGTAATGCTGTTACAGCAACAACAAGTTATAACGGAGTTGTTTTTGATAAAAAAAGTGCTGATGGTAATAGATGGAGTATTAATATTGATAACTCAGGGGTTTTTTCAGCTTCAACTACAACAAAACTACAGTAATTATGTTTCATAAATTAGTTGATAAGGTATACGCAATAAATTTAAAAAGAAGTGATGATAGAAGGGCTAATATAAAAGCTCAATGTCATAAAATAGGTACTCAATTTGAGTTGGTTGAAGCTGTTGATGGTGAGGCCGAAAATGTAGAGTGGGTTAATAATAATGTAAACTCAAAATTTGAAGGATGGACTCAAGGTGCGGCTGGATTGGTATATACAACTAAAAAAATAATTAAAGAGGCTAAGGAAAAGGGTTATAAATCCATAATGATTATGGAGGATGATATAATCTTTAAAAATAATGTATATAAGGACGGTAAAAGACTTTTTAATAAATTACCAGAAGATTGGGAGCTATTTCACTTAGCTTCTCAAAATTACATGGGGGTTCCAGCAAGATTTGGTGATTTAATTAGATTAACTGGTGCTTGGTCATGTCAAATATATATGATAAGTGAAAGAATATACGATGAATATTTAGAGTGGTTGGAGTTGGTTGATAGGCCAATTGATAGTATCACTAGTCGTATAATACACCCAAGAGGTAAATCATATGCGTCAATAAATGATTTAATAACTACTGTACCCAATTATTCAACAATAAGAGGTACTATGATGAATTATGGTATAAGTGGTAAAGGTGAAATTGAAACTATAACACCTAGCGTTCCTGAGATAGAGGTAGATAAAAGTGACTTAGTTGTTGAGGCTGAGGTAGATGATACTTTAAAAAAGGATGACAATATTGTTGGACTTACTTATAAAGAGGTTCGTGATTTATTGGATAAAACCATTAAGGATATATCTTCTAATAATTCTACATTATTCAGTAAAGAAGAGGTTATAATTAATAGTCAAACAGTAGCTTCAGAAGATAACAATATAGAATTAAATTATAACGGTACTGTAGATTCTGCAGTAGATGGGGGGATATTCGTAAATAAGGGTATTGATGATGATACTAATTCAGAGTTTCTTATAGATTCGGATGGAGATTGGGTAACTAATAACTATATAATACCATATGGTTTAATAATACCAGAATACACACCAACATCTAGTTTAGACGATAAGGGTAAACTTGGTGAGATGGTTAGAGATAATGATTATATTTATATTAAAACTAATAGTGGTTGGAAAAGGTCTAGCTTAGAAACATTTTAATTATGGGTAATTTAAAAAACTTCAAATTCAATAAGACAGATGCGTTCTTATCTAGTTATCAATATCATGATTACTATTTAGGTATGAATGGTAATGCAATACCTTATAGTGGTGCAGTAAGTGGTGACTGTTTTGTTGTTCAATATGATTTCAATGATTCTAATATATATTCAACTGGGACCACTTCAGCAGATACAATATCTAGTTTGCAAACGTGGAGTGGAGCGACTAATACTGGTTACACGTTTAACACATTTGGACTTACTGGAATAGATAATGGATATATAACATTTGATAAGACTACTGGTGATACCTCTAATATTGCATTATTGAGTGCATTGACTGGCACAACGACTAATTTAACGTCTGGAGATAAAAGATTAAAACTAAATCGTGTTACGGGTATGACTGAATCCTATGAATACCCTATAAATATACTTTCTGGTTCTACTGGCAGTTATGCTAAACTATGTGGTGGATTCTACCAAGGGTATTACAAATTAGATGGGTATGATTATCAGGTATTACCAGATAGGGTAGAAAAGGGTTGGACTTCTGAGTTTTGGATTAGAAAGTCGGATTTAAACTGTTCTGGTTACACTGGAACAACACTTAATGATACTTACCCAGATAATAAGGGGTTTTTCTTTTATATGGGTACTAGGGCTGAAAATAAATTTTGGAATATATTTGATGGGTTAAACACTGGTTGTACTAGTGGGTGTACTTCTTCAAGCGCTTGTACTGGAACGGTAACAACATATTGTACTGTACCTAAAGAAACTGACGTAGCTATTAGTGGTGATACTGGTTACCCTGTAAAATTAAGTCCACCACCCTTAGATGTTACAGTTATAGACAATCAGTTCTTGATGTACGGAAGGGCTGGTGGTAATGAATGCGGGACATGTGGTGCCACCAAGGGTGAATTAGGTACGTTGACTAATTGTGATACTGGTAAAACAGTAACTATAACTGGCTATACTAAAGAAATAGTTAATAAACAAAACCCATTTTTAATTTACGGTAGGGCAGGTAATGACGGTAGTTGTGGAACTTGTGGTGCTAGTGGTTCTGGGTTTGGTGATAAGACCGTATGTACGTTTACTGGATTTACCTCTGAATTAAAAGAACTAGATAAAGATATTGATATAATAGATAACGCTCTAGGTTTCAGAATTAAAGATGATGGTAGTATAGGTTACAGAAGTCTTCAGATGACTGGGGCTTGTGTTAACGAAGTTTATACTACTGGTGTTACTGTTAATGAGTCTTATTCTATTAGTGGTATGGTTTCAGATGACAAATGGCATAAAATTTCTATAAGATTTTCTTTAGATGAAGACATACCAGCTAATGAGTTAAAGTGTGCTCCTTTGAGGGTTGGTAGACTTATGTTTTATGTTGATGGTAGACTTAAGTTTGTTGTTGATGATTTTAAAGAATTCGTTAGTAAGAGGTTGAGTGAATACAAAGATAAGCAATTAGGTGTTCCATTTAATATTAGTTTGGGTGGTGGTAGTCAAGGTTTGTTGGAGTCAATGACATTTGACGGTCAAGACCCTGATGATTTAGGACTTAATATTGAAAAGAATTTTGCTGGCACATTTATTGGTGATATATCTGAATTTAAATTTTATATATGTGATTTAAATTGGGTAGACATTAATAATGGATTCAATATAGATAAGAGTAGATATATTGAGTAATTATAATTTATACTTTTATTAATAATAATATATTTATAAATAAAACAAATGATGATAGATGTTAGTGATTACATAGTTAAGGATGTTTACTCTTTTGGTAGATACCCGTATATAAGTGAAAAATATATATTTAAAAGTTATATTAAAGAGATTGAAGAATATAACTTGCCAGTAGAAATAATTGATGTTTTTAAAATAGCATGGAACAGTAGGTTCTGGGAAAAAAGAGGTTATGATGGGGCTACATTAGTTAAAGACAATAGAGAACCTAGAATAGATAATTTTTTACATGATTATTTGTATAGAATGGGTTACGTTGGTAATGCTGCTGATGTTATATACAGAGAGATGTTAATTATGACTGGTTATGGTAAATTTAAAGCATATAAGAGATATATAGCACTTATGTTAGCTTCACCAGTTTTATACATCAAACATGCCTTTAAACGTAATGTTTTAGGTATTCCTGAAGAAGTAATTAAATTAAAGAATTTATTAAAAAAATAAATATGAATTTTAACATAAATAAAAACTCAACTTTGCCAGTCTTAAATATGGAATTAATTAAGGATGGGAGGTATACGTATAAGGAGTTTAATGATAAAATTCAGAATAGTAACATATTTTTCACAATGTCAGATTTAAATACTGGGGTTAAGGTGATTGGTAAGAAAGCTGCGACCTTAACCCTTAAATCTCAATATAATGGATGTGAAGATGAAGAATATTATTTAACATATCAATTTACCAAAAAACAAACCTCAAAACCAGGTACCTATATAGGTACTTTTATTGTTGAATTTTTAGACGGGTCAGGTACGTTAGTAGTTCCAATACAGGAAGAATTAATAATAAATGTATTGGACGGTTCAATAAAAAGATAACTGAGTGTTGTTTATTTCATATTAAATAAGTAATTTTGTTAAGCAATTTTTTAAATTGCTTAAAAATATTTTTACACACCGACCCATTGTCAAATCATTCTATTAGTAGTAAGTTTGTAAAAATAACTCTATAAGTATGTCTGAAGCAAAAGTTGATTTTGAGGAAATAGAAAGTTTTTTAGTTGGTAGAGACCCTCAAAAATATATCGTAGGAATCGAAGCTACATATTATGAAAATTTTGTATCCCTAATTATTAATGACCCTGAAAAGGGTAAGTATATTGAAAAGCATACCTTAACCCCATTTTTGTGGATGAAGCATGAGGTCGTTGATTTAATATATAATGGCGATAGGTCTTTAATAAAAAAGGCCATGAGGGAGCGTAAAATTAGGATTAAGGGGTTGAAAAATGAAGATTCTAATGGTAACGTTCCTAGTAGGATGGAAAATGGGTATAGGTTTATGGTTACCTCTACCGAAAGTTATGGTTCTATAGTTAACTTTTTTAAGGAGGGTGGTATTGATATTTTTAGTGCTGAAAAAGCTTATCCCAAAGATGAAGACTCAACTGTTAAATTTAAAGACTTATTTGTTAGATTTTCACCAGACGAACAGTTTCTTATTCAAACAGGTAAGAGGTTGTTTAAGGGGATGGATGATTATAACGATGTTCATAGATTTCAGTTTGACCTTGAAACGGAAGGGTTAGACGCTGATAACGATGCGATATTTCAAATAGGTATTAGAGATAATAAGGGGTATGAGGTTGTATTAGAAACCTTGGGTGATACACCTAAAGAAAAAAGAGATTCTGAGAGGTACAATATAAAAAAGTTTTTCTCTATTATTAGTGAGTTAGTTCCAGATATAATAACCGCATATAACTCTGAAAACTTTGATTGGCCATTTTTCCAAAAAAGATGTGATAGATTAGGTTTGGATATTACAAAGATAGCTAAGACCTTAAAACCTAAATCCAAAATAAGATGGAAAGATGCTATACTAAAACTTGGTAATGAGCAAGAGTATTATAAACAGACTTATATGTGGGGTTATAATATCCTAGATATATCACATTCTGTTCGTAAGGCACAAGCTATCAATTCAGACATTAAATCTTGGAGTCTTAAATATATTACGGATTATTCTGGTGTTGCTAAACAAAATAGAGTTTATGTCCCAGGAAGTGAAATTCATACAACATGGGCTGATGATAGGGATTATTGGTTTAATGATACTAATGGTTCTTGGGGTCTATTGGAGAAGTTAAGTGAAGAGGAAAGAATTGCATTACCTAAAGGTTTAACTAAAGTTAAAGGTGATTATATCGTTCAAAGATATTTACTTGATGACCTTTGGGAAACTGAGCAGATTGATGGTATATATAACCAAGCTGCATATCTTATCGCTAAGTTATTACCTACTTCTTATATGAGAAGTTCTACTATGGGTACAGCTGGACAGTGGAAATTGCTTATGGCCGCTTGGTCATATGAAAATGAATTGGCTGTACCTGATTTAGAGAAAAAAAGGAACTTTGTTGGTGGTCTTTCTAGATTAATTGAAGTTGGTTATGCTAAGAGGGTTGTTAAGCTGGATTTCGCAGCCTTATATCCAAAAACACAACTTACTTGGGGTATATTCCCAGATTTGGATATATCTGGCGTTATGGAAGGTTTATTGACATATATTGTTGATAAACGGGATGAGTTTAAATTCCTTACAGGTAAACATAAAACTGAAGCTAAAAGATTACAGAAACTTTTAGATAAGAATAGACATAAATTAACACCAGAAAGAATAGCTAAGGCTGAACAAATGATTAGCCATAATAAGAAATTAGCATCTGATTATGATAAAAAACAATTACCATTGAAGATTTTGGCTAACTCATTCTTTGGTGCTTATGGTGCCCCTTATATATTTAATTGGGGTGATTCAGATTGTGCTGAAGAAACAACGTGTAGGGGTAGACAGTCATTAAGGTTAATGGTTAAGCATTTCACCGATAAATATAAATTTAGAGCGTTAGTGGGTGATACGGATGGATTTAACTTTTCTATACCAGATTCCGTTGATGATGTTGAGTATATCTGTCAAGCTTCGCATTGGAAGACTGAGCACTATGAAAAAGGTCAAGTACTTAAAGGTATTGATGCTGTTTTAGCTGAGTTTAATGAAAAATATATGGAAGGTAGAATGGGTCTGGACATAGATGATATATGTGAGTCTACTATTAACTTTGCTAGAAAGAATTATGGTAACCTTATAGATGGTAAGGTTAAACTTGTTGGTAACTCACTTAAATCTAAGGCTATGTCTGTTTATATAGAAGAATTTATAAATGAAGGCGTTAAGTTATTATTATATGGTAAGGGTTATGAATTTATAGAGTTGTATCATAAAACGGTTGAAGACATTTATAATTATAGAATTCCAGTTTTAAAAATAGCCTCTAAGTCTAAAGTTAAGATGACTAGAGATAATTATGTGAATGTTTATTGTAAACAAAAGAATAAAGCTGGTAGTTATAAGTCTAGGCAAGCTCATATGGAGTTGGTAGAAATGCATGATTTAAATGTAGATTTGGGTGATATTATTTATTATGTTAATACTGGTACAGCAAAATCACATAGTGATATCAAAAAGGTTACGGATAAGGAAACTGGAAATATAGAAATATTATTTAACTGTAAGTTATTACCAAAGGAAGATATTGAAAATAATCCAGATTATACTACCGATGAATATAATGTCGCTAAATATTTAGATAATTTCAATAAAAGAATTAAACCATTATTAGTTTGTTTTGACACTGAAATAAGGTCTGATATTATTAGAAATGTATATAAAGATAAAAAGACTAAGGTTGTTAAGTTAGATGAGAAGAATGTTTTTACTAAAAAACAATGTGAGTTAATTGCTGGTAAACCGTTTGACCCATCAGACCAAGATGATTATCACGAAGACCTAATGAAAATGGAAGATAGAGAGATTAGGTTCTGGGATTCTGTTAATAAAATCCCTAACTTTATGGAGTACGGTGAGTGGATTAACCTTAGAGATGACTGGAAAGAAAGAGAAAGGGTTAAGAGGGCTGAAGGTATAAATAAAGAGTCTAAATTAATAAATGATGTATTTAAAAGGCTTGAGGTTTCGGACTATGATATCTTGAGGTCTAAAAATAAATTACCTAAAGAACTTAGTTTTGTTAGTTTGGTTAAAGATGATAATGGAGACTTTTATTTTAACTCAAAAGAATGGGATATTAAATTAGCTGACTTTAAGGATATTTTCAAATATGAGGATTTAGCAATAAAGCGTAATCGATATTACGAAGCTATTGAAGATGTTAATAATAATGATAAATATGGTATGTGGTTAGAGGATGTTTATAATGCAGAAAGTGAAATGGAAGAATTTGATAATAACATTAAGTTATTAAAGGATGATGGTTGGATTGAGGTTCTTGATGGTTATTGGGTTGAGGAATATATAGTTAAGGAAGGTAAAGTTGACTACTATAAAGCTTGTAGAACGACTAAAGAAGCCGTTGCTAGTATTAAAGGTCGTATTAAAGACCTAGAGACAGTTAAAAATCAAAACCCAGATGATTTAATAATTAAACCATAAAAAAGGGAGCGTTGCTCCCTTTGTTATTTTAAGTAAAACCCTAGTGGTCTATATTTTAAATGTTTGTTTAATTGTTCGGATTCGTTAGCTGCCCTTTCAATTTGTTTTGTTGTTGACAATCTTTCTAGTCTAGTATCTAAACGTTCAAGTATTGCTTTTCTTTCCTCATTACCTTCTGAAAGTAATGTATCAAAGTCCATGGTTCTTTCCGCTTCAGGTGGACCCACAATACCCCCAAATTTACCTCTAGTTCTACCTAAAGCTCTTTTTGCTTCAGCTACAAATAACTGTCTTATCAAAACTTTAGTAGGTTCGTTAAATTTAGAAAAGTCTAATTTGGCTAACGGAACTTCGTTTGGTAATTTTATAATATCTGAGTTTTCATTTCTACAATCTTCTACATTATCACTAGTTGTATCGTAATAGTGATACCATACTTGGCAACCATTTAAATTGATAGTGCTTCCAGCACCACCTATTCCGTGACCGAAACTTAGTTTAGAACCTGGCACACTTAATAAGTGTAATATTCTTGTTCCGTTTGGTCCAGCTGTTAGTTTATATACTAATTCACTTCTTAGTATTCTATTTTTTAGATTTAAATCTGATGCGGTAAGTAGTATGTCGTAAGCTGGTGATATATAGTAACCTCCATTACCACCTAAACCGTAACCACCGCCACCACTACTACCCATTTGTCCAAACCCACCAGCAAATCCGTAGTCTATACCTCCGTAATTTGCAAATAGACCCATGTTTGTGGTTGGTGGAGTAATCCAAAGAACTTCGTTTACTTCTCTACCTGCTGGTATGACATAGTTTTGTCTACCTTCTTCTAAGTCTATATAGTCTTTTTTAAGTTCCCAAGGTCCTCTAGCTTGTAAGCCAACTTGTTTGGAGTAAGCGTATGTGTATTGTGTCATGAAGTCAAAGTCTCTAACACTTAGTGCGAAAGCCATGTCTGTTGTATCAACACTCTTACCTAGTAGTGATTGCCATTGATGTTCTATAAGCCATTCACCAACATATTGTGAATAATCCTCTATAGCAATACCAAGAAGAGTACACAACATATCATCAGTAAGCTCAATTTGTCTTAATGGAGCACCTAAAGATACTCTCAACTGTTCGTAAATTCTACTTTTATCTTCGTTGCTAACACTCATAATATCTATTTATTAATAAATATATGATAAATTAGTAATCTTAGTCATTAAGAAATTTATTTGTTAATAGTAGGGCTTCATTTATGGTTTTAAAGCTGTTTTCGGGCGCGAGTATCGTTTTATTAACCAATACTATAGGTACACTATCAGTTTTACCTATTTCCATAACTTTTTTAAACTCTTCTTTATACTTAGGGTTTTCAACATCGATGTAAGTGAATTCTATGTTGTTTTTTTCGTAAAGTTCTTTTAGTTCTTGACAATAGGGACAATCATCATAACCGTATAATCTAACTCTCTTCATAATCATTTAGTATTTCTTCAAACATTATTTCCATAACCGCTTCTTCATCAATTTCTTTTTCACCCATTATTGTGTCGATTACATTTTGTTTTTGTTTAAGTGTTCGCCACATTCTAACCGACACTGTATCCTCAAATAATTGATAGTAAACCGTAACGTTATTCTTTTGACCTATACGGTACGCTCTATCTTCAGCTTGCTCATTGTTACCTGGAACCCAATCGAATGAATTAAAGATGACGTGAGTAGCCTTAGTTAGGGTAATACCAACACCAGCAGAGATAATGTTACCAATAAAGACCTCTACTTTATCACTATTTTGAAATCTATCAACCGATATTTGTTTTTCAGAATCACTCATACTACCATGATGTACAACACATTTATCACCAAAGTGTTTTTGTAATTCCATTAATTCCTCGGTAAAGTTAGTGAAAATAATAACCTTATTTTCTTGTTCAATAATGTCTTCGGCTAAATCAATAGTCTCTGGGATTGCTTGCATTGCTACAAATTTTCTAAGTAAACCTAACTCAACTAAATCTCTATCTGGTTCTCCACGTTTCTTTTTTTTCTTTCTTTCAACTAGGTATTCTTCCCATAATTCATTATATGTATCCCATTGCTTATCCGTAAACTTATGATAAGTAGGTGAGATATTCTTTTCAGGCATATCACCTATTTCAGTCTTAAGTCTTCTTAGGTATACGTTTTTAGTCTTAAGTGCTAATTCTTCTAGGTTACTAGAGCCGTTGGTAAGCCATACTTTCTTTTTATATCCGTTTTTAAGTGTAGTGGTGATTTGTCTACCATCACAGTAACGTATAACATAGTGTTTCCAGTTAGAGACTATTGGTGACCCTATAAGTGCTAATAAGTTATAGTAATCCATAGGTCTATTAGCTACAGGAGTACCGCTTAAAAGCCAAACCTTTTTATCACCATAGTTAGTACAGATATCTTTCATTATAGCCCCCCTCTTGCTTTTGTGATTTTTTAACTTATGTGCTTCGTCCATAATAATTAGGTCAAAATTACCCGTTACTAATTTTTGGTTTTCCCAACATATATCATCCTTTGGTATATCAACACCAGGAATTACATGAAAGTTCTTAAGAATGTCATAGTTTATGATTGTAAACTTAGACTGATTCCATTTTTTACCATCAACAATTGCGGTATCAAAACATTGAAAGTGGTTTATTTCTCTTTCCCATGAGATTTTCATAGATGTGGGACAAACAATAAGTATTTTTTCAGCACCACTCTCTAACGCAGCTATAATTGATTGATAAGTTTTACCAAGACCCATGTCATCAGCTAAAAGACAACCGTCTCTAGATAATAGGAATTTAATACCAGCTATTTGGTGTTCATACGGTGTTCTACCAACGGTCCCGTCACCCAATACGAATGTATCTAGTTTTGTATATTTTTCAAAATCAACATTTACCTCTTTTTCTTCAAATAGGAAATCATCTAGAATTTGTGACTTAGGTATAAAGTACATTTCACTATTTCTTTGATTTCTTTTTACTTTACCATAAACGTGAAAAGTTTTATCGTTATCAGCTAACAGATATTCTATTAGAATTTTTTCTGGTGTAAAGGTTAGGTGTTCTGATTTTTTTAGTTCTTCACCTAGATAGTTGGTAATACTCACAATCTTGTTAATTGCTTTTGGTTTGAACTCATGATTGTTTACAATATAATTAGATTGGTTATTGGTTAGTAACAACTTGTTGTTTTTTTCTAATTTAAGTTTTAATTTTTTAATATATGGGTTTTTACCTTCATACTCTTTTAGTATGGTAATTGCTTTCACGCTATTAATATCACTTAAGTCCATTATCTAATTTGTTAAAGGTTTTATTACTTACAAAGGTATCGAATATTAATAAAAAATCAAGTGTTTTATAATTATTACTTATTTTCAAATATTTATCTAAAAAGATATGTCAACACCAAGAAAAATACCTATAAATCGAGTGAACAAGTTTTTTTCTAATGAAGACTTTGATTTAGATATATCAATGGGTAGAGAAGCCATTGAGGGTGACGGTAACTTTGTTGTTATATTATATAGGGTTGATAGGGAGAATACCGCTTCTGATGATTTATATGGTGAAGCACCTAAAGACGGTATTAAATTTTTTCCACCAGTAGAGTTGAGAGTTATACCAATACTTGAGGAGGCTGAGAATAAGGCTTATAATAGCGGTGCTGGGAGTCTTAGATATTTACAAGATGGAAATTTAACTTTTGGTATTTATAGTTCTCAATTAGCTGAGCTTGATACTGAACTGAGTTACGGTGATTATATAGGTTATCCAGTTAGTGAAACTGAAGTTAGATATTTTTCAGTAACAAATGATGGTGTTAAAAATTACGATAATAAACATACAATAATGGGATACAAGGGAGCTTATAGAACTATTAAGTGTGCTCCAGTTGACGAACAAGAATTTAGAGGACTTTAATTAAATGGCATTACCTAAAGGATTTAGAAATAATATAAAAATAGTTAAACCAAAAACTGGTTTAGCCAGAAGAGAGCAACTTATTGACGATTTCAGTAAGGGTGGTACTTTTTTACCTAGAGGTGTTATGTATGAAGATATGGATAAATCTTTCATTGAATTTGTTAATAAAGATTTAAATTTAACAATTGATGGTGAAAAGGTAGAGGTAATATTTTTAACACTTCAAAGGTGGTCTGAATTTAGTAAGACTTGGCAACATTCTGATAAGTACAAAAATATTAAGATGCCATTTATTACCATAGTTAGGCAACCAAATCCACAAGTTGGTAATAACCAGTCTGGTTTATATAACATACCAGGTAGGAATTGTTGGACATACTACAAGGTTCCAACTTTTGAAGGTGGTAGAAAGGGTATTGATATTTATAAGGTTCCACAACCAACATCTGTAGATATAACTTATGAAGTTAGGATTTTCTCAAATAAAATGAGAGACTTAAATAAGTTTAATGTAAAGGTGTTAAAGGCGTTTAATTCTATACAATATTATATTAGAGTTAAGGGTCATCCAATGCCTTTATTGTTAAATAATGTTGGTGATGAAAGTAATATTGATGATTTTGAAAACAGAAGATTTTATGTTCAACCGTTTGAAATTGTACTAGAAGGTTTTATAATTGATGAAGATGATTTTACAGTAGTTCCAGCAATTAACAGAGCATTAGTTATGGGTGAAGTACTTGAGACACCTGTTACACCTAGGGTTACTAGTGCTGTAAATGAGAGTAATGGTACGTTTACTTATAATGTAATATTTAGACCTCAAGCTAATTCTGATTTTAGTTATGTTGCTGAATATGATTCAAAATATACTAATATTATTAATGTTGAGGGCGCTACTAACATATTTATATCAGTAAATGGTGTTCAAGTATTTAATGGTTTAGATTTTAATAATAATTTCATTGTAAACGCTGGTGATAGCATATTTATAAGTGTGACTAGAGATTTAGGCACAGCAGCTAAATTTACATTAATAGGTGATATAATATAAAATAAAAAAAGATATGTCAAAATTTACAATATCAAACATAGATAAGTCGGATGTTACTACACCAAGTGGTGGTAGAATAACTTTATTTTCAGATAGTACTAATAATAACCACCCTTCAGTTAAATTCACTGATGGAACAGTAAAGGACCTTATTGGTGACAGTGTTACTGGTGGAACATATAGTGCTGGGACAATAACAATAAATAATTCAACAGGAACTAATGTTAGTATAACTGGAATTACAAGTGATGTGGTTTTAGGTGATATTGCTTATGTTGATTATGTAAATGGTGATGACACCAACGGTCAAAAGGGTTATATTACTAAACCTTATAGAACAATATTGGCTGCAGAATCTGGAGTTACAAGTGGTGACACAATAATAGTAACCACTATGCAATATGAAGAAGTTAATTTGGGTAAGGACCAGATTACTTATCATTTTTTACCTGGAACTGGTATAAAAAATACTACAACTACTGGAAAAATATTTACTGACCTTAGTAAAACTAATAGTGGGGCAAATCCTCTATTTTTTAAAATAACGGGACACGGAGATTTTACGGCAAGAACTGAGCCTTCAGTTACAGATGGTGCAGTACTTTATATATATGAGGGTTCTTCTGCAGAATTTGAGTTTAATAGTTCTTCTATATTAAATTTAGATGGAACAAAAGCTGATAGTGGATGGCATTTTTGGGCACAAGCAGAATATATAAACTCTGCTGGTTCAGGTAAGTTAGCCACACTTAAAGGTAGGGTGTCTAGAGATGTTACAGGTGGTCATTATTTTTTAGGTGCCCATTCAGCGAT
>TARA_B100001121_G_scaffold220991_1_pt1 | contig 51613 bp, 40 predicted proteins | sample TARA_B100001121 | Tara Oceans TARA_B100001121 (sample SAMEA2622817) | marine metagenome | biome: marine biome (ENVO:00000447); feature: surface water layer (ENVO:00002042); material: "saline water (ENVO:00002010), including plankton (ENVO:xxxxxxxx)" | depth 5 m
CTTGCTCTGCTCCTCGGCTTCGGCCCGCTGTCTCGCCTGTTCCTGCTCCGAATAGTCCTCGCCGAAGCGGACCAGCCGCAGGCTGTTCGCGATGACGATGACGTAGCCCAGGGCGTAGTAGAACGGGGCCACCCAGAGGGTGAGGATCGTTCCGGTCGCGGCCAGAGCGAGGCCTACCACGGCGAGAATCAGCGACATGGAGATGTTCTGGCTGATCACACGACGGGTGCGTCGGGCCAGTTGGAGCAGGAAGGGAACGTGGCGAAGATCGTCATTCATCAACGCCACTCCGGCGGAGTTGGTGGCGATGTCCGAGCCGGAAAGGCCCATGGCGACGCCGACGTCCGCGGTGGCGAGGATCGGACCGTCGTTGATGCCGTCGCCGACCACGAGGGTCCGGTGCCCCTTCTTGATGAGGTACTTGAGCTCCTCGTGCTTCTCCTCCGGAAGGCACTCGGCCTCGATGGAATCGACGCCCACGGCCTGACCGACGCGCTTCGCGACGGAGAGCCGATCGCCGGTGAAGATGCAGATGCGGCGGCAGCCGATCTCCCGCATCTCCTCGACGGCGGTGATGGCGTTGCGACGCAGCTTGTCCTCGAGTCCCACGGCACCCAGGTAGTCGGTGTCGCGCATGACGTGCACGCCCGACATGCCGGTGATCTTCTCCTCGACCTCGGCCACCTGCGACTCGATGGACGGATTCAGCTCACGCAGCCAGCCGCTTCGGCCCACGTGAATCGTGCCGGCGGGGGTGCGGGCGATGACGCCGCGCCCGTGCAGTTCCTCGTAGGACTCGATCGAACTGGGTTCGATCCGCGCCTTGATTGCGGTTTCCATGATGGAGCGCGCCAGCGGGTGGTTCGAGGACTGTTCACCGTCGGCCGCCGCCTGCAGCAGATCCGCGCCGCCGCTGGGCTCGACCGGTGCGAGCCGGCTGACTTCGAAGCGGCCGGTGGTCAGCGTGCCGGTCTTGTCCATGATGACGGTGTCGATGTCCGCGGCCGCCTCGAGGGTCCGGGTCTGCTTGATCATGATGCCCAGCCGGGCGGAGGCCGCGAAGGCGGCCACCATGGCCGTGGGATGCGAGATCAGGAGTCCGCCCGGACAGGTGACCACCAGCACGGTGATCGCCCGGATGGCGGCCTGGTCCTGGATCGCCTCGTCGGTGCTCCGGGTGGTGAAGAACCACACCAGAGCCGCGACCATCAGCACGACCCAGAAGTAGTACGACGCGAGCTGTTCGATGAACTCCTGTCGCTGGGTCTTGGACGACTCGGCTTCGCGGATCAGCGATTCGACCTTGCCGATCGTCGTTTCGCCGGCGACGGCGGTGACTTCGATGTCGACCTGGCCGGTCAGGTTGGCGGTACCTGCGTAGACCTCGCTGCCTGGCGAAACCTCGATGGGCACCGCTTCGCCGGTCAGCGACGCCTGGTTGATGTCGCTCTGTCCGGCGATGACACGTCCGTCGACGGGCAGGTTCTCACCCGGGCGGACCCGCACGGTGCAGCCGATGGTCAGTTGGGAGAGATGCACCTCACGCTCTGTGCCGTCGGCGTCGAGGAGGCGTGCGATGTCGGGGGTCAGATCGATCAGTTCACGAATCGCCCGCTGGGCACCCCAGGCGGTGCGGCTGAGAATCAGATTGGCCATCCATAGGAAGAGGGCCAGGAAGCCGGCGGCCAGATACATCTCCGAGGACATCGCGGCCAGCACGGCCAGAGAGGCCAGCGAGTCGCTGGAAGGACGTCCGCGGCTGATCTCACCCCACGCACCGATGAGCAGGGGAATGACCAGAATGATCGAGCCGATGGCGGCGGGAAACTGCGAGACCAGTTGATTGGATCCCAGCATGCTTCCGATCCACGATGCGGCGAGAAAGACACCGCCGCTCATGGCGATCAGCAGGCGGCGTTCGAGCCCGGCAGCATTGGTGCCGAGATCGTCGCTGAGGGTTTCGGGTTCGATCGAGGGGGCTTCGAGGCTGGATGTCTCGGACATGGGGGACTCCGGGTGACCAGGAACTGCATGCCGGCAAAGTGACGCAGTATAGCCCCGCACAGGGGGTGCAGGGTTCCGTACGTGTTTCGGGCCTCGCGGGTTCGTCCGGGTGGATTGCAGTCCGCGGTGGGATCGGCTCCAATGCGGTCGCAGGAGCCCCACATGCCACAGTCCGCCGAATCCCACGTCGCAATCATCGGAACCGGCCAAATGGGCCTCGTGATGGCCGATGCCATTGCCTCCAGAGGCATTTCGGTGTCCATGTGGGGCCCCCGGAAGGAGATCGTCGAACGGCTGGACCGGGATCGGGCCCTTCCCGAGCGGCTGGCGGATTTCCGCTTGCCGGATGCCGTTCGCGCCACCGCGGATCCCGCACGGGCCCTGGCCGGTGCCACCGTGGCGGTCAACGCGATTCCAACCCAGTTCATCCGTCCGGTCTGGACGGAACTGCTGCCGCACGGTCCCTGCGGACTGCCGCTGGTCAGCACCGCAAAGGGAATCGAACGCGGCACGCTGCTGCGGCCGACGCAGGTGCTGGACGAACTGGCACGCTCGATCACCGGAACCGCGTCCGAGCTTGCGGTGCTGTCCGGGCCGACGATCGCCACCGAACTCGCCGCGCGGCTGCCTGCGGCCCTGATCGCCGCGTCGGACAATGCGGGGCTGGCGAGAACGGTGCAGGATCTGCTCAATGTCCCGTGGATCCGCACCTACACGCTGGACGATCCCGTCGGAGTCGAGATCGCCGGAGCAACCAAGAACGTGATCGCGCTCGCCGCGGGCATGCTGGACGGACTGGAGGTCGGCGACAACGCCAAATCAATGCTGCTGTCCCGGGGACTCGCGGAGATCTCCCGGCTCGGTGAATCGCTCGGCGCACGCCTGGAGACGTTCTTCGGGATTGCGGGGGTGGGGGATCTGGCGACGACCTGCTTCAGTCCGTTCGGACGCAACCGGACCTGCGGCGAGGCCATCGGACGGGGGGAATCGCTGGAGGACTACATGGATCGGACCGATTCGGTGGTCGAAGGCGTGGCAAGCACCCGAGCGGTCTCGTCGCTGGCCGAGCGCGAGGGGGTCGACATGCCCATCACCAGGGCGGTGGGGGCGATCCTGTTCGGAGGCATGTCGCCGCGCGACGCCATCGACCGTCTGATGGATCGGCAGTTGAAGTCCGAGGAGCTCGGCGAGCACGCTCCGGACGATCCTACTCCTCGTTGAATCCGCTGCGGATGAGATCGACCAGCCGCTCGACCGACGAATCGGCGTCGGATCCCGCGGCCTTGATCTCCAGTTCGGTCCCTTCCGTCGCCGCCAGCATCATCAACTGCATGATCGACTTGGCGTCGACCGGATTGGACTGGTCGGTTCGTCGAATCGTGATGTCCGCATCGAACTCCTGTGCCGTCTCGGCCAGGATCATCGCGGGGCGCGCGTGCATCCCGAGACGATTGACGATCCTGACGGTGGCGGTGGAGGGCATAGCTGGGTTCCTGGACCCGACGAGGCGAGCGTGACGCGGGCGTTCAGGCGTCGAGCTGGCTGGAATCGGCCTCGCCGAGCAGGACAAGGACGTCCTTCGGTGCGTCGGCCTGAAGCATGAAGCGACGGAACGTCTCCTGACTCAGGTTGCCGAAGATCGACTCCATCGCCTCGAGGTGCTCGTTGGGGCTGTCCTCCGGACTCAGCAGCAGGAAGATGGTGTGGACCGGCTGGCCGTCGAGGGCGTTGAACTCCAGGCCATCCTTCGAGACTCCGATGGCAACGGCCATCTGCCCGATCGCCTCGTGCTTGATGTGTGGCACGGCGACGCCGTGTCCGAAACCGGTCGAGCCCCGCTTCTCACGCTTTATGATCGCCTTGTAGAACTCGTCCTGATGCTCGCTGGCGACCGTGCCGGATGCGACCAGAAGGCCGAGCAATTCCTGCAGGGCCTCCTCCCGGCTCGAAGCGGCGAGGTCTGTGTTGATGGCCTTCTTGACGACGATGTCGAGCAGATTCATGGTTTCTTCTTTCAGCTGCCTGTGTTGTGTTTACGGTCTCGAAGCCTGCTCTTGTGGTCCGACAGCTGTCGGACCGCGCGATCCATGCACTGGTCGATGCAGGCGTACATGTCCTGGGAGTCTGAGTGGGCGACGATCGGGTCGCCGTGCTCGATCTTCGATATCACTTCGATCTCGAAGTCGTGGTGTGTCTTGTCGATGATGATTTCGATCCCCTCGATGCGGTCGAAGTAGCGGGGAAGACGTTCCGCCTTCTTCATCACGTATTCCTCGATCGCGGGAGTCAGTTCCACATGTCGGGCAATGATGTTGATCTGCATCGGTCCGTTCACTCCTTCTCCGCGGTCGGGGAGGTCGCATCTCGATCGGGACTCGTACCGTCCACGCCCGTCAGCAGCTGTCCAGGGGGCTGGAGCACGCCGCCGCTGACCGCGAATCCGATCGCCTCCTCGACACTGATCGGCAGTTCGATGATGTCTTCCTTGGGAATCGTCACCGTGTAGCCGGTGAATGGGGTCGGTGAGCTGGGAATGAAGACCGTGACGGAGTTGGCCGATCGGGTCGAGATCGTCTTCATGGAGTGCCCGGTCTGGAACCCCACGGACCAGATGCCGCGACGGGGGTACTCCGCGGCCACCACGCGGTTGAACTTGAGCGGCTGGTTCTGGCTGAACAGGAAGTCCACGATCTGCTTGACGTACCCGTAGATCTTCTCGACCACAGGGATCGAACTGATCAGCCGTTCCAGGTACCGGTACAGCAGCCGGCCGACGAATCCACCCACCAGACGGCCCGCGATGTAGACCGCGATGATGGCCACGATCAGACCGATGGTCTGGATGTACCAGTGATCGCTCCACCAGGAGGCGATGACCTCGGTCCGATACTCGGCCAGCAGGGTCGGATCGAGGTCGGTGGCGTCCCGGGCGATGCCGGCGGCCGCCCGCAGGTCCTCGAGTCTCGTCGGATCGGGAACCGCGCCGGAGAACTTCGCGAGTCCGGGCCAGACCACCATCAGCTGACCGATGCAGTACTGGATGCCCTGGTTGATGGGCTGGGCCACCGCCTGGCTGATCCACTGGTAGGCCTTCACGAGGATCCACAGCGTCAGTGCCGACGGCAGGACCACCGCGAGTCCGCGGAGGAAGAACCGCTTGAAGTGTCCCTTAATGGTCTTTTTACGATCCGTGGCCATGTGGTGTCCGGAGGCTGAGGTTCGATTGCAGGATCATGATAGCCGTCAGGCCAGGGGCTCGTGCCCCGGAGGGGCGACGTGGACCCGGTCCGCGTCCAGCCGTAGACGTCCTTCCGCGAAGAGGGTGATGGCTTCGGGGTATACGTCGCATTCGATCGTGAACACGCGGGCGGCGAGGGATTCCACCGTGTCACCGGGCTCCACCATGCACGCGCGTTGGATGATCACCGGGCCATGATCGTATTCCTCGTCCACGAAGTGGACCGTGCAGCCGGTGTTGGGGATGCCGGATTCGAGGACGGCGGCGTGCACCCGGTCTCCGTACATCCCGCGTCCTCCGAAGGCGGGAAGCAGCGAGGGGTGGATGTTCATGACCCGTCCCTCCATCCACGGCTCGAGGCGCAGGTGTCGCAGCCAGCCGCAGAGGCAGACCAGATCGTGGCGATCGGGGTCCAGCAGGGAGGAGACGTCCCCGTCCTCCGCGATGTGGACCTTGAATCCGCGGGCCCGGGCCCGCTCGACGCCCGCGGCGTCCGCCCGCGAACTGACGACGGTGTCGATCCGCGCGTTCAGCCTGGCGTCGTCGATCCGATCGACGAGGTTCATCAATGTCCGTCCGCCACCGCTGAGCAGGGCTGCGATGCGAAGGGGGGCGGTCACGTCAACTCCCTGTCGCGGGGATCCAGGGTCGACGGGTCCTTGAACGGCACCGGACGGCCCGACCCGTCGACGCTGACCATCGTGAGACTGCCGGACGTGACGTGGATGGTGTCGTTGGAGTTGTAGCGATCCGCATAGACATCGACGCCGATGCGGATGGAGCTCGTGCCCGCATGCAGGACCCTGGTGTACAGCGACACGACATCGCCGGTGAAGACCGGCTTGAGGAACTCGACCTTGTCGAAGGCCACGGTCACCCAGCGATGCAGACCATGCTTGTGGGCCTCGTCGTAGCCCGCCTGGTCGATCAGGGAAAGGATGACGCCGCCGAAGATGGTGCCGAAGGCATTGGTGTCCTTGGGCATCATGTGGACGCGGAGGGCGAGTTCGCCTTCGGGTGTTCCAGTCATGCACCCATCATCGGGCCCCGGAGGCGGGATCACAAGCCGGTGAGCTCGTACATTCCGGATTCGTTGCGTTCGAGCCGGCGTCGTTCCAGATGCCAGCGGGCCAGCAGGCGGGGGAAGAAGTCCTCCGCGGCGATCGGTGCCGGTCCGTCTCCGGAGTGCGGGGCCACCCAGTTCGGCATGAACCGCTGGGCAAGCAGCCTGGCCACGGCCCGTGCTTCGGGTCGATCGTGGAGACAGTCCTCCAGCAGGGGTTGCATCAGCGACGGGTCACCCGAGATCAGGCGGGTGAGGATGGGGGGGTACCAGAGGCGGTCGGGAGTCCGGTGCATCGCCCGCCATGCAAACTCCCCCGGATCGTCGTCGGTGGTCGGTCGATCCATGGCATCAAGGGCCAGTCGCATGGTCAGTCTCGTCGCGGGTTCCCGTTCGATCAGCATGGCTTCCGCAACCGCCGTGCCGTCCTCTCCCCGCAATGCCGCCAGCAGGGCGGCGGTCCGTCTTCGGTGCGGATCGGCATTGTCCAGTCGGACCCGAATGCGTTCCGGGCCGATGTCACGCCGTTCTGGCGCATCCGGGCTCAGTACGGCGTCGACCAGTCGGTCGTCGGAATCGATGTCGTCGCCGGCCGTTCGGTCGGGCGGCGTCGCCTTCCCTCGCAGCGGACGGGGGCCATCGGTGAGCCACGCACGGTAGGGCTCCGCCCACGCCGTCCGATGCGGGGGAAGTCGATCGAGGACCAGTTCGAGTCGGGGGGTCATCCCCGCCCAGGCGGCGAGCGATGTGAAGACTGCATCTGCGGTGGTCGGATCACCGTGTCCGAGGATGGATACGGTGGGATCGATCACGTGGAGCGGGTCCGCGTCCAGCGGGGCCGCTTCCAACGTCCGCACCACGTCTTCGTGATCCAGGACGTGCCCGCGACGGTTCAGCAGTCGAAGGTGGCGTGCGACGAGCCGGGGCGGTTGGGTCTCCCAACCCCAGCATCCGATCCGCTGCAACTGATCAGCGCCGTGAAGCAGCGCCTCGTCGGGCGCATCGTGCAGCACCCCGTTGAGCGTCTCCAGCGACGTCGCCGCCCGGGGGACGATTCCGTCCTCGGCGGTGTTCCACCATGTCCATGCAGCGGACCGGCGTTCGGCGTCGCGTGAAGCGACCGCGTCGATTCGGGCCGAGTCCCTCCAGGACGGGATGAGCCACACGCCGAGCACGATGCCCAGCAGCAGTGCGCCACCACCCGTGATCAGCCACGATGATCTCACGGCTCTCATGGCGCTGTGGGACGGCTGGCGATTCCGTGGCGAATGAGATTGGCCATCAGCCGTACGGCGGAGTCGTGGTCGTACCCGTGGATGCCCCAGCCCGGCTGATCGAGCAGGGCGTGACTGAGGTCCTCCCGGCTGAAGAAGATCGCCGGGCGGTCGTTTACCTCGATGCACCGGAGTCTTGGTTCCCGTTCTCCGGCGCCGAAAACCTCCATGACGGAATAGGGCGTCCAACGCACGGAGGAGCAGTCCACGGCATCGGCCAGTCCGTCACCGGTGATCACGGCCGTCCGCCGTGCGGATCGCACCGGAGCGGAGAATCGATCCATCGCCGCCTGTTCCAGGGTGGCGGCGAAGACGCCGGCGTCGGAACCACCCGCGTGTTCGATCAGCACGACGCCCTGATCACGACGGACGTACTGTTCGATGGCCTGCCAGTCGGCTTCGCTGAGCGAAGTCGCCTCGGTTCCCGAAAGCACCAGCAGATCGGGGCGACCATTTCGCGCGAGATCGGGAATGCGGCGATCGCGTACGGTCAGGAAGATGTCGTGGGATTCCGCGAGTGCACTCTGGAGTCCCCGCATCGCGTCCGGTTCGGCTTTCCAGTTTCCGCCATGGACACCACGAACCAGCGAGGCGGTTGTGGATCCACGGGGATCGGTCCAGTCCGCCCGGGCGGCATCCAGTCGCGGCCGAAAGCGGTTCATGCCGGAGGCCTGTGCGTGGATGTTGGAAAGCGTCTGCAGGATCGACTCCGACCGGCGGTTGATCACCTGGAGGTCGGCGGTGATGTCTCCGCCGGGGACCAGCAGGATCTGATCCCGGACGCCGTTGGACAGCGAGAGGACCTTGGCTCGCTTGCCTACCTTGACCGGGTAGCGGTAGATCGGGTCATCCTGCGCCACGATGTCCCATTCGGCTACGGGATTGAGCAGGGTGGCCATGTCCTTCACGCTGTCGGCGAAGGCACTCGATCGTCCTTCGTTGATGGCGAGGACCAGTCCGCCGCGGGCGATGAAGCGGCGGATCTTCTCCACTTCGGCGATCGACGGTGGGCGGGGTGGTCGTTCACCCTCTGAGAGGGTGCCGTTGGTTCGTCGCTCCAGGTAGGCGGTGGATTCCTTTCGGAACGTGCGAATCGCATCCCGCTGGGGTGTGATCCAGGGGAGTTCCTTGTCGGACACGATGCAGAGGATGGGCGCGTCGAGCCAGGTCTCGGGCTCGGTCTCGATGTCGACGACCTGCCAGTTGACATCGATTTCACGTTCTTCGCTCAGCCAGCGGGTCCAGTTCACCATGTCGCGGGGACGGTTGTTCCATCGGCCTTCGAACCGGAGCTTGTTCACCGCGATGGGCGCCCGACCCCGGCTCAGGAAGAGCAGTGAGAAGCAGAGTTCACGGAGCGCGGACGCCTTTCCGTCCGGTCCGTAGGAGGATTTGAGCACCAGCTCGCCGCCGCCGTCGTCGAACAGACGATCCAGAATCGTCGCGGCACCCTCCCGGAACCAGTCGTGCCCTCCGAAGGTCCGCAGTCCGCCCGCGAGCGCCACCCGCTCCACCGCGTACTGGTAGTACATCGGGAATTTGTTGCCGCGACCGCCGCCCGGGTTGCGTCTCGGGTCGTAGTTCGAGTCCATCCAGCTCAGCCCACGTTCAATGGCGTCGGAGACCGGTGAGGAAGTGTCCCGGCTGAGTGGTCGGTACTCCTCGGCGTGCAGCAGTTCCTGCGTGATGTAGAGCGTCAGCAGTCCCGCGGCGGTCATCGAACCGCTGCTTCGCGGTTGTCCGGTCGAAGGGTAGTGCCAGGCGCCGTCGGGCAACTGGTTCCGGATCGTGATGCGTTCGAGGGCATCGAGGAGTCCCGGAGGAACGACGACGCCGCGACGGCTGGCGGCCCAGAGGGCCAGGATGCCGAAGTGCCGCACCGACGGTGACGGACGTGACAGGGTTTGGTTCGGACTCGCCCGGTAGCCCCACCCGGCCGCGTCTGCATTCCAACTGTCCACAAGCCAGTTGGCATCCTGTTGCAGCCGGGGTCGGAACCGTTGTGGAAGTTCGGCCCAGATGGCCGCCCGGGTCGAGACCGCGTAGGTGCCCCGGAGTTCCGCCCGCTCGAGGTCCGCCAGCGGTTTCTTGAATCGTGGATCCTGATAGCTTTCCCCGGCGGTGATCAGGGCCAGGCACGCCAGTGCCGTGTACCCACCCAGGTGCTGGTTGGTACTTTCGCCTTTCGGCATCTTCACCGGATCCCAGTGCCGATCGGGGTCCTGATGGGACCAGATCATCTCGATGATGGCTTCCCGGGCTTCTTCGACCGTCGCATCGGTCAGCGAGTCTGGATCGACGGCGAGCAGGCCGCTCGCCGGTGCGAGCAGCAGGAGGAGCAGGCAGATTGGTCCGGGGCGGTGCTTCATGAATGGAATCATCCTATCCTGATGCCATGAGATGCTGGCCTGAATGGCCACAAGGCGGACCAAGGAAATGAACGGATTCGATCCTGAATACCTGAAGCCCTACCTCGACGCCGTTGCGTCGTCCGGTGCGGGATTCGATGCGACGCTCTGGTCGTCCCGGGAGGGGCAGCAGCGGCGTTTCCACATGCTGGCAACATTGGCCGGTCTCGAGGCGGACGAACCCGGGATCATTCTGGATCTCGGCTGCGGCGTCGGTGATCTGGCCCGCTATCTGGTGGAGCAGGACCTGCCCTTCAGCGGGTACCTCGGTCTCGATGCGGTGCCGGAGATGGTCGAGGTCGCGGCCGAGTTCGATGATTCCCGGTGTGGATTCATGGTGGCGGATCCCGTTCGTGATGATGACGTCCTCGATTCGGTTTCGGCGGACTGGGTGTTCATTTCCGGAACGCTGAACTCCATGGACGAATCGACGGCCCGGTCGCTGGTGGAACGTGCCTACGGAGCCGCACGCCGGGGCGTTGTCTTCAACTTCCTCTCCGACCGTCCCCATCCGGAATGGGACGGCCGGGATCTGAGTCCCGCGAGTCGGTTCGATACCGTCTCCTGGATCGATTGGGCCCTTTCGAACACGCCGCTGGTGCGTTTCGACCAGCAGTACTACCGCGGTCACGACGCCACGATCGCAATGCGGCATGTCGACGACTGACACGGCACTTGCCGTGGCGGCCGCCCGGGCGTAGTCTCCGCGCATGCCTACCATCGTCTTCGAATGCAGTGATCTCGCCGGCGCCCGCAGAATGGGCGTCACGCTTCAGAACCACGGACACCGCATCGACACCAGGCGACTGCACCGTGGGGACGCCGTGCCGTCGGACCTGGTCGACGTCGACGCCGTACTCTGCTTCGGCGGACCGCAGTCGGCGAACGACGACGGTCTGCCCTGGATGGCACCACTGCTCGACTTTATCCGCGCAGCGCACGATGCGGAGATTCCCATGTTCGGTGTCTGCCTCGGTTCCCAATTGCTCGCCCGCGCCCTGGGCGGGACGGTCACGGAAATGGAGCAGGGCCCGCGTCTCGGATGGGCGGTAGTGGATCTGTCCCCCGATGGCCGTGAGGATCCGCTGCACAAGGGACTGCCCTGGAAATGGATGCAGTTCCACTGGAATCGGGACACCGTCGGAGAACTGCCGGCCGGAGCGCGGGTGCTGAGCCGGGGCGATCGCGGCGACGTGCAGGGGTGGCGGCTCGGCGTCCGGACCTACGGAGTGCAGTACCATCCCGAGGTCGACGCCGGACAGATCGAGGCCTGGACGGCCGACGATGCGGAACTGATTCGGGAACTCGGACTCGACGTGGCGGCTCTCGAGGTCGACACGGATCGGCAGTTCGCCCACTTCGAGCGCCTCACCGACCGGTACTTCGAGACCATCGCGATGCTGCTCATGCCGCTGGATCGTCGCCAGCAGTATGCGGCCCACATGCCCTGATTGAATGCTCAGCCGTTGGTGGCGACGGGGATCGGCTCGGTCAGTACGACGGGCACGGGATCTCCGGCCATCACCCGACGAAGGACACGGACGAGATTGTCACGGTCGAGTCCCGCCTCGGCGAGCTGCTCGCCCCGTGCCCCCTGGTAGATCCATGTCTCCGGCAGTCCGAGGCGGGTGATGCCCCGGGTATCGAGTCCGAGGTCGTGGGCCGCCGCGAGGACCGCGGAGCCGAAGCCGCCGGTGATCGTATGGTCCTCGACGGTCACGATCGGGATCTTCCGTTCGATCAGCGAACGGATGAGTTCGGTGTCGACCGGCTTGGCGAACCGGGCGTCGTAGACGTCGACCTTCGCGTCCTGGCCGATGGCGTCCGCGGCTTCCATTCCGGTCATTGCCATGACGCCGTAGCCCAGCACCGCGATGTCCGGGTCATCGTGCTCGATGAGGGCGCGGGCCTTTCCGAGTTCGAACGGAGGGCAGTCGCCTTGGAATCGCTCGTTGACATCGTCACGGGGGTAGCGGACGCACGACAGGCCCTCCTCGTAGTTGCGCATGAACTCGAGGCAGGCCTTGAGGCTGGGTTCGTCGATGGCGGCCATGAGGGCGGCCCCGGGGAAGACGGACAGGATGCTGACGTCGCAGAATCCGTGGTGCACGGCGCCGTCGCCGCCGACCAGCCCCGCACGGTCGAGGCACAGGCGGACCGGGAGTCCCTGCAGGGCGACTTCCTGGAAGGCCTGGTCGAACGCTCGCTGGAGGAACGTCGAGTACACCGCGAAGAACGGCTTGAGTCCGGACTTGGCCAGTCCCGCCATCATGTCCATCGCGTGCGATTCGCAGATGCCGGTGTCCCAGGTCCGGGAGGGGAACCGGTCGATGCACTGCTTGATGCCGGTGCCGTCGGGCATTGCGGCGGTGCAGGCGACCACCGAATCATCGCGGTCCATGAGATCGCACATGGCATCGGAATACGCGCTGGTGAAGCTTCGCCCGGACGACTTCAGCTCGACCCGGCAGCCGTTCACGGAGAACGGCTTGGGGGAGTGGAAAGTCGTCGCGTCTCCTTCGCTGAACTCGTACCCCTTGCCCTTGATGGTGTGGACGTGCAGCACCATGGGGTGTTCGAAGTCGCGGACTTCGCCGAGCATGTCGATCAGGGTCGGGATGTCGTGCCCGTCGACGGGACCGACGGTCAGTAGGCCGAACTTCTCGAACCAGTTGTCCTCGGTGACCGCCTCCTTGGCCATTTCGCTGAAGCGGTGGGACATGTCGCGGAGGGCGGAGCCCCCCGGAATCGACCGGAAGATGTCCTTGGCCGTCTTCTTCATGGATCGGTAGGCGGAGTTGATGCGGATGCGGTTGAAGTAGCTCGCCACGGCTCCCTGGGGCTTGGCGATGCTCATGCCGTTGTCGTTCAGGATGACCAGCATCTGCCGATCGAGCGTGCCCGCATTGTTCAGCCCCTCCATCGCGAGGCCGTTCACGATGCTGGCGTCTCCGACCAGGGCCACGACCCGCCGGCCGTCGGGATTGTCCTTCGTGAAGGATTCGCCGCGCAGCTGGTCACCTCTGGCCATGCCGACGGCGGTCGAGATTGCGGTGCCGGCGTGTCCGACCGAGAACAGGTCGAAGTTCGATTCGCGCGGTTCGGGGAAGCCGGCCATGCCGTTACGCTGCCGCAGCTTCGGCAGCAGGTGGGCCCGCCCGGTGAGCAGTTTGTGGGGATAGCACTGGTGTCCCACGTCGAACAGCAGGCGGTCATGGCCGAAGTCGAACACGTAGTGCAGAGCGATGGTGAGTTCGACCACCCCGAGATTCGGTGCCAGATGGCCGCCGCTGAGCTTCACCTGCTCGCAGATCGAGTGTCGGATCTCCGCGGCGAGGTCGGGGAGTTGATCCACCGACAGCTGCTTCAGATCGGCGGGAGAACCGATGGTCTGCAGTAGGGGGGTGGGTTCCATGACGTGCTCGACTCCCTTGCCCGGTCGAAGACGATGCGGCCGGTACCACATCTATATGCCTCGAACCGAATAAGTTTAGCCTATTTCGTACGAATGGCCATGAAACGTCCCAGATCACGCAGCGGATCGGCCTCCGGACCGAGTGGTTCCAGGGCGTCGATGGCGCGTTGTTCGAGCTCCTTCACGACCCGGCGGGACTCCTCGACTCCCAGCAGGCCCGGATAGGTGAGCTTGCCCATGTCGTGGTCCTTGTTGGTCGCCTTTCCGATGTGTTCGGCGGTCTGGGTGACGTCGAGGAGGTCATCGACGACCTGGAACATCAGCCCCACGGCATCCCCGTAGGCGGTGAGGCACTCCATGCTCGATTCGTCGGCGTTGCCGCAGAATCCGCCCATCCGGCAGGCGGCCCGGAGGAGTGCTCCCGTCTTGTTGCGGTGCACGAGCTGCAACTGCTCGCGGGGTTCGAGGGAACCGGGAAGACCTCCCAGCGTGTCGTAGGTCTGTCCGATGACCATCGAGGTCGTGCCGCCGGCCAGTTCGGACACCAGCGAGCAGGCGATCGATGGTTCCACGGGCAACTGCGTGAGCTGCTGAAACGCGAGCGAGATCATGAGGTCGCCCGCGAGGATCGCCATGGCCTCGCCCGCCTTCACATGCAGGGTCGGTTGTCCGCGTCGCAGGGCGTCGTTGTCGAGGGCCGGCAGATCGTCGTGGATGAGGCTGAAGCAGTGGGTCAGCTCCAGTGCGACGGCGGCGGGGATCGACGTCTCGATCGTCCCTCCGACCGCCCGGCAGCTCATCAGCATGAGGGTGGGGCGCAGTCGCTTGCCGCCCCCCAGCACCCCCCAGTCGGCCGCCTCGCGCAGGTGCGCAGGTAGGTTCGCCGCTTCGATCGCCTTCGTGAGGGCGGCTTCGACCAGGGCGGCGGGTTCGGAGAAGAGATCGGATTCGTGCATCGTGTGTCCGGTGGTCATGGTGACGTCGGGTGCCAGTATCATACCTTCGATGAGTCACGTACTGGATACATTCGAAATGCTGATGGATCGCGGCGGCTACGTCATGATCCCGCTGCTGATTCTCAGTGTGTGCAGCGTGGCGCTGATCATCGAGCGGGCCTGCTTCTGGATCTCGTTGACCGGCCGGAGTCATCTGGAGCGGCTCGATGGATTGAACGCGGCCCTCCAGGCCGGCGATGCGGACCGCGCACGCGGGATGGTCGATGCCAATTCGAGTCCCTACGACCGGGTCGTCATCCGGATGCTCGACGACGGTCCGTCCGATGCGGTCGCGATGCAGGCGGTGGATTCGATCCGCAGCGGTCTCGATCGGTACATGGTGGTGCTCTCGACGATCATCACCGCCGCACCACTGCTGGGAATTCTCGGAACCGTGATTGGCATCATCCAGTCGTTCCAGCTGCTGGGCAGCCAATCGACCTTGACGGATCCGCGGGAAGTCGCCGGAGGCATCGCCTCGGCCCTTATCACGACGGCCTTCGGCCTCATCGTGGCTCTGGTGACGCTCTTTCCCTACATGATCTTCAAGGCGCAGTCCTCCAATGCGATCGGCCGACTCGAAACGCTGATCGCATCGGCCCAGGGTGGGCTGGACGGAAAGCGCGGCCAATGATCGGTCCCGCGATCCTGCTGCTCGCATCGCTCGGTTCCAACGGGGACCCCGCGGCGTGGATCCGCACCGCGAACGAACCCGAGGTCCGTTCGGTGCTGGAGATCGCATCCCGTCGCTACGAAGCCCCCTCCGACACCACGACGCCGGACGTCTGGTTGATCGGCGTCACCCACATCGGAGATGCCGCCTACTACGAGGCGCTCACGGAACTGCTGGCCGACGTGGACGTGGTGCTGTACGAATCGGTCATGCCGGACGGTGCACGGCCGCACCGGGCCGCCACCGAGACGGCGCGCCGTGCCTCCACGCGGCAGGGGCTGGAGCTCCTGGCGACCATCGGCGGACGCACGGAGGACATGCCGACGGACGCGGAGACGTTCGCCGCCGCGGCCGAGGAGATCGACCTTCGGATGGGCAACTGGATCCGGGCGGCGTCGACGGACGCCTGGGGGCGTCCGATCGACTACCTGCCGGTTGCTGCGGGATTGCAGCTGCGGAGTGCCGGGCCCGACGGCGAGCGGGCCACGGACGATGATCTGGTGGTGGAGGTCGTTCGCCCGACGGAGTCGGATGAACCGACCCCGCCGCGCAATCTGCAGGCCGCCCTCGCCGACGCGCTGGGGCTCCGGTACCAGTTGGAGTCCATGCCCTACGCGGCACGCAACTGGCGGGTGAGCGACATGAGCATCGGCGCGATCCGGACCGCGTTCGCACGTCGGGGCATGGAGTTCGACATGCTCGGTGACATGCTGTCGGGATCCTCGATCCCCGCCCAGCTGATCAACACCATGCTCGGTCTGATCGCCATCGGTGATTCGTTGTCGGGTGGTGCGGTGTCCGACGGCGTCAAGGTGGTGCTGGTCGAGCTCCTGGGGACTCCGGGGGTGCTGGACATGACGGATCGGCAGTTCGGTCCTGGATTCCAGGACGTGATCATCGTCGAACGCAACACCGTGCCGCTGGAGGATCTGGAACGGATCATCGCCGAGGAACCGGCGATCGATTCCGTGGCGATCCTCTACGGCGCTGCCCACATGCCGGACCTGGCGGTCCGTCTGGTGCAGTCCGAGCACGGATACGAAGAGGTCGACGTCCGCTGGGACCGTGCGATCGGGGTCGATCTGGAGACGTCGCCGCTGACGGAACGGGATCGCAAGTCGATCCGCCGTTCGATCCGCCTGGCCCTGGCGGGGCTCAAGCGCGAAGCCCGGCTCGCTGCGCAGTCCGAAGCGGCAAGCGACGACGAGTGATCAGCGAACATCGTCCTCGTGGGACCAGTCCCGCGCCGGGACGTCGCCCACGGGTTTTGCGCGGTCGATCCAGCGACGCTGGTCGGCCAGGTCCTCGTGGGTCTGCGTATCGGTGTGGCCGTCGATGAACCAGACCGCGGGCGGGCCGCCGTTGCGGCCGAGGGGGATGTGTCCCGCCTCGTGGATGTGCACGTTGCCGGCTTCGTCCAGTCCCCACTTCATGCGGTTGGCGAGGAGTCGTGGTTCCACCAGCCAGGTGCCCGCCACCCGATCGCGTTCCCGTGGATCGTCCTGCGGCCCGTCCGCCTCGAAGGCGGAGCAGAAGGCGACGACCTCGGTGGAGTTCTTCACGTGCGGAATGGTGCGGACCACGGGGGAGACCTTGGAGCCATCGGCCTGGGCCACGCTCGTGAACCTGAGTTGGGGCGTCTGGTAGTGGGGGTCCCAGAAGTCCCACTGCCCGCCGAGGTACCACCCGTTGTAGGCGAAGGCGGGCTGGTGGGCGAACTCGTGGCCTTGATCGATGAAGTGCTCGATTCGCTGCTCCTCCGGGTCGAGATGCCATCGCATGATCGGATCCGGATCGTCCAGATACGGGACCAGATGCCAGGTCCACGGCCCCGCGATGTTGTCGTCCGAGGCACGGTAGTTCGGGGCCGGCGGAATCTCCATGAAGTCGGGGAACACGATGGTGTCGTTCGCCAGCGCCTGCACGCCGGTCGACTGCCAGCCGCGTACGAGCCGGTCGTCGTGCGAACCCGCGTACATCAGTAGGGCGTTGCCCACCTGCCGCACGTTGTTGAGTTCGACCGTCTTGCGGGCGGAGCGGACGCTGTCCTGCACCGCCACGCTGACGATGGAGACGAGGATCGCGATGATCGCGATGACGACCAGCAGCTCGATCAGCGAGAAGGCGGTTCGGTTTCTTGTCGTGGTCGGCATCGTTCGGGTTCCCGGTTCGTTCTCTCAAAGTCTACGCAGGAACCGCTCGGACGGATTCAGGATTCGTCGATCGTGAGTCGTTCCACCTGGCCGGATTCGATCTTGGCCACGCCGCTGCCCAAATCGCCGATGGGATCCGGCGGGACGATTTCGACCACCTTCTCGCCCAACGTCACCTCGCCGTTGCGGACCCGGTCCTGGAACCGTCGGCATTCCTCCAGGAGTCGATCGAGGATCTCCTCCTCCCGGACGTTGGCCACCCGTTCGCCCTGGACGTAGATGATGCCCCGCTGGTTTCCCGCGAAGACGGCCACGTCCGCACCCTCGGCTTCGCCCGGCCCGTTGACCACGCATCCCATGACCGCCACCTTGATGGGCAGTTCGATCTCCTTGTCGAGCTTCTTCTTCACCGCCTGCACCAGGGTGAAGAGGTCGACCTGGATCCGACCGCAGGTCGGACAGGCGATGAGTTCCGCACCCACCCGGTTGCGAAGCCCGAGGCAGTAGAGCAGTTCGAGCCCGTCCTCGACCTCGTGGATCGGATCGCTCGCGTAGCTGATGCGCAGCGTGTCTCCGATCCCGCTGGAGAGCAGCGAGCCGAGTGCCACCACGCTTCGGATCGATCCCGTCTCCTTCGGGCCCGCATGCGTGACGCCGAGATGGAGCGGGTAGTCGAAGCGGGCCGAGATCTCGCGGTAGATCTCGATCACCAGCCGTGCGTCCATCGACTTCGCGCTGATGCAGACGTCGTGGAAGTCGCGGGCATCGAAGATGTCCATGTACTCCTCGAGCTTGGCGATCATCAATGCGATGAGATGTCCCTGATGCCGATCCGCGAAGAACTTGCCGAGCTCGGCCGCACGCTGCTGCTTGTCCTTCCGCTCGATGATCGATCCCTCGTTGACTCCCACCCGGATCGGGATGCCCCGTTCGCGGCAGGCATCGATGACCGCGTCGACTTCCCGGCGGTCGTTGATGTTGCCCGGATTGAGCCGGATCTTGTGCACCCCGGCTTCCACCGCCTCCAGCGCCCGCTGGTAGTGGAAGTGGACGTCTGCGACGATCGGTACCGACGTCTGGGCCAGGATTTCGGGCAGGGCCTCGGTGTCCTTGCGCTGGGGGACCGCCACGCGGACGATGTCTGCACCCGCCTCGTGCATGCGGTTGATCTCGGCCACGCACGAGTCGATCTCGAAGGTGTACCCCGAGGTCATCGTCTGCACCGAGACGGGGTGATCGCCGCCGATGCCGATTCGCCCGGTGCGGTCATCTCCGATCATGATGGCGCGCGTGGTGCGGCGTTCCATGACCCGATTGTAGGTCGTCGTGGTTGCGAATGCTGCATCCGATTTCGAGACGCGTCCGCGAAATCGCCGCTGCGAAGGCCTGCAGGGGCCTACGCCTCCTGTTCGGCGTCGGGATGGATCGACAACTGCTCTTCTTCCTCGTTGATCATCAGCACGTCGATGGGGGTGCCTTCCTCGATCACATCACCCTTGAGGTCCTTGATGATCACCTGCGGATTGGCCGTCTCGTGTGCTGCGAGCGCCGTCTCCATCTCCTTCTGCTTGTCGTCCTCGAGTTCCGCCCACTTGCCCCGCCCGCGGCACTTGGGGAACCCGCTGCAACCGAGCCAGGGCCCGCGCTTGCCGCGACGCAGGTAGAGCGTGCGCTCGCACTTGGCGCACGGCAGGTCGGTCTCCAGCGGAGGGATGGAGGGGTATTTGATCTGCCCCTTCTTGTCGAGATTCACGACCGTCTTGGTCTCGGGGTAGTTCACCGAGGCGAGGAACGGTCCGAACCGTCCGGTCCGCAGCACCATGGGCGATTCGTCCTCGGGGCACTGCACGTCGACGCGCTGCACCAGCATCGGTCGACCTTCGCGATCGACGGTGGCGGCGAACTTGCAGTCGGGGTAGTCCGTGCAGGAGAGGAACCGGCCGTTCTTGCCGAGCCGGTATTCGGTGCGGGCGTCGCAGGTCGGACACGCGTAGCGGGCCGGTTCGGTCTCGGCCTTGGCGTGGGTCATGTGCTCGTAGGCGTATTCGAGCGATTCCGTGAACGGCCCGTAGAACGACTGCAGCATCTCGGACCAGTTCGAGCTGCCGGAGGCGATCTTGTCCAGTTCCGCCTCCATGGACCGGGTGTAGCCGATGTCCATCAGCTGGGGGAAGGCCTCGACGAGCTTGTCGGTGACGACTTCGCCCAGGTGCGTCGGCCAGAAGGCGCGTTCGATCTTCTCCACGTAGTTGCGCCGCTGGATGACGTCGATGATCGAGGCGTAGGTGGACGGGCGGCCGATGCCCTCCTTCTCGAGCTGCTTGACCAGGGCGGATTCCGAGAAGCGGGACGGGGGAGCGGTGAAGCGTTGGCGCGGATCGAGGGCGAACGGAGCGAGGACGTCCCCTTCGTTCAGCACTGGAAGGGTCTGTTCGTCCTCGGAGACCGGCACGCCGGCGACCTTGTAGTAGCCGTCGAAGGACAGCACGCGCCCCTTGGTCAGGAACACGGCGCCCGTCTCGACGTCGCTGCGCAGCAGGCGGACTTCGGTCCGGTCCCATTCCGCGGGAACCATCTGTCCGGAGACGAAGCGGTTCCAGATCAGTCGGTAGAGCTTGCGGAGGTCCTCGTCGACCGAGGCGGGCAGTGCGTCGGGGTGCCTGGTGACGTCGGTGGGGCGGATGGCTTCGTGCGCCTCCTGGGCGGAACGATTCGTGGAACTGTGGTGCACCGGCTTCTCGGGCAGGTAGGTTCCGCCGTATTCGTCCTCGATGTAGGCCCGCACCTGCTTGACCGCTTCGGGGGAGATGTGGGTCGAGTCCGTTCGCATGTAGGTGATGAGGCCGACCTGACCTTCGCGACGGATCGTGATGCCCTCGTAGAGCTTCTGGGCCGCCCGCATGGTCCGCGAGGCGGTGAAGCCGAGCTTGTTCGCGGCCGCGGCCTGGAGCGAACTGGTGATGAAGGGGGCGCCGGGTCGCGACTTCGACTTCTTGCGGGTGATCGAGTCCACGCGGTACTGGGCCCCGGAATCGATCTCGCCGCGTACGGTGATCCGCCGGGAGGCCGGGCCGGCCCCGCCGGAGTCCGGCGTGGTCTCGACCGTCGGATCGACCATGCCGATGGCCGACGCCATGGCGGTCACCCGGTCGCGGTGGGCATCCTCGTCCAGTTCCGCCTCGAATCCCTCGGCGGTGATTCGGATGTTGAACCGTTCGCCGTCGATCTCGACCAGCGACGCGGACAGTGCATTGTGATCCCGTAGCCAGCGGTTGCGGTCCTTCTGTGTGACGGGCTTCTTGCTTTCGGATGCCTCCGCCGCGGCATGCAGCGCCGTCCAGTCGCCGGCCAGCTGTTCACGCTGTTCCGGATCGAGGGCGAAGCATGCCTCCACCTGCCAGAACTCGTCGGGGACGAAGGCTCGGATCTCCTTCTCACGCTCCACGATCATGCGGACCGCGACCGACTGCACCCGTCCGGCGCTGAGGCCGCCGGCCACACGCTTCCAGAGCAGCGGCGAGACCTGGTAGCCGACGATCCGGTCGAGGATGCGGCGGGCCTGCTGGGCGTTGACGCGATCCATGTCGATCAGGTGGGGGTTGTCGAACGCCTGCTGGATCTGCTGTTTGGTGATGGCGTTGAAGACGACCCGCTTCGCCTTGGCGGGATCGATCTTGAGTTCCTCGGCGAGGTGCCAGGCGATGGCTTCGCCCTCACGGTCGAGGTCGGTCGCGAACCAGACCTCGTCGGCGGACTTGGCCAGCTTCCGCAGCGCGGTGATGACCTTCTTCTTGCCGGGGACGGGGATGTACGTCGGGGAGAATCCGTTGTCGATGTCGACGCCGGGCACCGGCTGCCCCTTGGCGGACTTGGGAAGGTCGCGGACATGGCCCACGGAGGCCTCGACCGTGAACCCGTCACCGAGGTACCGGTTGATGGTCTTGGCCTTGGCGGGGGATTCGACAATGACCAGCTGGTTGGCCATGGATCTGTCCTCGTGCACGCGTTCCCGGGGATTCCGCCGACGCCGGCCGATCGATCCCTGGGGAAGGTCCGGGGTGGCGGTTGACCAATCCTCCGGACAGGGGGTTTGTATCGGTCTTGGTGGCTCTGTCAAGAAAAAAGGAGTGGGACGGAGTCGGACTCCGTCGAATCCGCGGCCCATCGCACCGGGACGGAAGGGGCCATTTATGCCTCTCTAAGTGCTTCAGAGGCAAGTTCTTGCGGGTTCTTGCCCGCCGGGTCCAGCCACCGGCCTCCGAAGACATGGCGAAATCTTCTCAGCCAGGTCCGTTGCTGCTTCGCGAACCGTCGGGTGCGAATCTTGATCTCCTCGATCGTGTCCTCGAGGCTGCGCCGGCCCTCCAGGTGCTCGGCGATCTGCTTGTAGCCCAGTGCTTCGCGGGCCTGGGGCCCGAGCCGCCCCGATTCCATGAGGGTGCGGACCTCCTCGAGGAATCCATCCTCCATCATCGACTTCACCCGCGCGTTGATCCGCGGATTGATGTCCTCGGCGGACCAGTGGAGTCCGATGATTCGGATGTCGGTTCGTCGGGGGGCCGCTTCCCACTGCCCCTGCAACCGGGACAGGGGCGTCCCGGTGAGCGCGTGGACCTCGAGCGAACGAATGGTGCGTCGGCGGTCGTTGGGATGAATGCGTTCCGAACCGGCCGGATCGACGTCCCGCAACCGCGCGTGGAGTTCGGGGGTGGGGATCGCCTCGAGTTCCTCCCGCAGGGCGGGGTCGGGTTCGGGACCCTCGATGAATCCGCCCAGCAGCGACTGCAGATAGAGATTCGTCCCGCCGACGTAGATCGGCGTCCGCCCGCGCTGCACGATGTCCCGTTCGCATTCGCCCGCCGCCCGCAGCCAGTGGTCCACCGTGAAGGAGGTGTCGGGTTCGACGATGTCGATCAGATGGTGGGGGACATCGCCGAGCTCCTCCGCATTCGGCTTCGCGGTGCCGATGTCCATGCCCCGGTAGACCTGCATGGAATCGGCGCCAATGCATTCGCCCGTCGGTTCGACCCGGCCCGCAAGTTCCACCGCGAGGGAGGTCTTGCCGCCGGCCGTCGGGCCGAGGATGAGGATGGGTCGCGATCCGGTCGGTGTGGAGTCCATGGTCTTCTCGGGGGAGGAACTCGTGTACCGTACCCTTCCGAAGGAGGACGATCATGTCCAAACTCACCATCGACGGAATCGATGTCGCCGGCAAGCGGGTCCTGGTCCGGGTGGACTTCAACGTTCCGCTGACCGGAGCGGGCGAGGTGCTCGACGACCGTCGCATCCGAATGGCGATCCCGACCCTGCGGTCGGTGCTCGACCGCGGGGGGAGTCTGGTCCTGATGAGTCACCTGGGGCGTCCCGCCGGAGACGGATTCGAGGCGGCCTTCAGTCTGCGCCCCGTCGCGAAACGTCTGGCCGAGCTGCTCCCCGGCGTGCCCGTGGAACTGGCCGACGAGGACTGCATCGGAGCGGACGCCGAACGGGCGGTCGCAGCCCTGGATCCCGGGGGCGTCGTCCTGCTGGAGAACCTCCGGTTCCATGCGGCCGAGAAGTCGAACGACTCCGAGTTCGCCGCGAAGCTCGCGGCCTTCGGTGATGTGTACGTCAACGACGCCTTCGGAACGGCCCATCGGGCGCACGCCTCGATGGTGGGCGTTCCCGAGGCGATGCGTGATCGACATCGTGTCGCCGGCCGTCTGCTGGAAGCCGAGCTCGCCTTTCTCTCCGAGGCCATCGACGATGCGGCTGCACCGTTCGTCGCCGTGCTCGGCGGCGCCAAGGTGTCCGACAAACTGGGGGCCATCCGCAACCTGCTGCCCCGGGTGGACGCGGTCGTCATCGGGGGAGGCATGGCCTACACCTTCCTCTCCGTGCTCGGGGTGTCGATCGGTCGCAGCCTGTTCGAGGAGGACATGGTCGACGAGGCCCGTGGCATCATGGAGGAGGCCAAGTCGCTGGGACGGACCTTGCTGCTTCCCGTCGACAGCATGTGCGCCGCATCGCCCGATGCCGGGGATTCGGCCTGCGTGATCGAAGGCGACATTCCGTCCGGACTCATGGGGCTGGACATCGGGCCGGCTTCCGCCACCGCGGCGGCGGAGGTGCTGCGTTCGGCCGGGACCGTGGTCTGGAACGGACCGATGGGGGTGTTCGAGACGCCGCCCTTCGATGCGGGCTCCAGGGCCGTGGCCGATGCGGTCGCCGATGCGACGCGTCAAGGGGCGATTTCGGTGATCGGCGGCGGTGAAACCGCGGCCGCCATCGACTCTTTCGGCCTTTCGGATGCCGTCAGCCACGTTTCCACCGGTGGTGGTGCGAGCCTTCAGATGCTCGAAGGACGATCATTCCGGTCGGTGGAACTGCTCGAAGACGCCTGAATCAGGGAACCCCGAGCCCCCCGGTGCGTCCTACGATTGGCAGGTCGCAGCGGGATTTTCCATGCGGCACGGTATGATGAGGACTCGCATTGCCCTCCGGGCAACCAGTTGGATTTCGAGAGGACACCTCCCATGTTCAAGCAGATCAGTCTTGCCGCCATCGCGATCACCATGCTGGCCTGGTGCCAGTCCGCCAGTGCCCAGATGGGCCAGCGACTCAAGGTCGGCGATCCGGCCCCCGGCCTCTCCATCGAGGAATGGGTCAAGGGCGACGAGACCACGCTCGAGAACGGCACCACCTACGTGGTCGAGTTCTGGGCGACGTGGTGCGGTCCCTGCAAGAAGTCCATTCCGCACCTGACCGAACTGCAGCAGCAGTACGAGCCGGATCAGCTCCGCATCATCGGCGTCAGCACCGAGGAGGCGGATGTGGTCAGTCAGTTCGTGCGGCGCCAGGGTCGCAAGATGGACTACACCGTCGCGGTCGACAAGCGGCAGGCGACCAGTCGCGCCTGGATGAAGGCGGCGGGGCAGAACGGCATTCCCACCGCATTCATCGTCGGCCCGGAAGGCACCGTCCAGTTCATCGGGCATCCCTTGTCACCCGATTTCGACGACGCTCTCGAGAAGATCATCGACGGTCGGTACAACCAGAAGCTGATGAGTCAGGTCGCCGGTCACCTCGAGGCGATCGAGAAGCACCGCAAGTACAAGAACTGGCAGCAGTACGACGACATCACCGCCGAGGTCATCCAGCGTGATCCGCGGATCTTCTACTTCTTGGTCCTGGATCGGTTCAAGGTCTTCATGAACGAGCAGAAGGATCCCGCCAAGGCCTACGAGTACGCCCGCGAGGTGATCGAAAGCTATCCGGACGATCCCGAACTGCTGTCCTGGCTCGCTGAGATGATCGCATTCGACCCCGAAATCCCCGACGCCCAGCGCAATCTCGACATCGCGCTGGCGGCCGCCACGGCGGCCCGGGTCAACGGACGTCCCAACGATCCCCGTTTCGTGCAGACCGAGGCACTGGTCCGGTTCTCCCGGGGCGAGATCGACGAGGCCGTCGCGTTGCAGGAGAAGGCCTACTTCATGGCCCCGCCGCGCAAGAAGGCCGAGTACCAGCCCAAACTGCGGGAGTTCCGCAAGAAGCAGCAGGAACTCAAGGCGTCGAGCGGGACGGACTGAGACGGACCACCGGCAGCCGTTGCAGCAAAGGAGTGCTCATGACGACCATGCCAGCGACCCACCCCATCACGGGCACGATCACCGCGCCGCTCGTGGCGCCCTCGATTCTCTCGGCCGACTTCGCCGCGTTGGGCGACGACTGCCGCGCCGTCGTGGAGGCGGGTGCGGACCTGCTTCATCTGGACGTCATGGACGGGCATTTCGTTCCCAATGTCACGATGGGGCCGGCGCTGTGCCGTTCGCTGCACCACTGCCTGCCCGAGGTCTTCCTCGATGTCCATCTGATGGTCACGAACCCGATGATGTACGTACAGCCCTTCGCCGATGCGGGGGCGGGTCACATCACGTTCCACATCGAAGCCGACGAGGATCCCGGTGAGGTAATCGACTGCATCCGCGCCGCCGGCTGCACGGCGGGCATCGCGGTGAATCCCCCGACCGAGTGGCAATCGATCGAACCCTGGATCGAGGCCGTCGACATGGTCCTGGTCATGAGCGTCAATCCGGGCTTCTCCGGGCAGGCCTTCATCGACTCCGTGCTCGCGAAGACCCGGGCGATCGCTCCGCGGCTGCGGGACGATCAACGCCTGCAGATGGACGGCGGCGTGAACCTCGGATCGGTTGAAGCCTGTCGTGAGGCGGGTTGCGATCTGCTGGTCGCTGCATCCGCGATCTTCGGCTCCGACGATTTTGCCGGTTCGATTTCGGCCCTCAGGGGTGTCTGAGGAGCGTTTTCACCCAAATCCAAGGGGTGAGGGGTTTACGGCGACCAGTGGAGTCGTCACCATTCTCTACATCGAAGCGCCCGGGCTCATTGGAGCCATCACCGTGCTGGTGACGATGCAGAAGAGGTCACGATGGCTGAAGTCAAGTCACGAAGCTGGTCCGATGTCGAAGCCGGTCACCCTACGGGGAAGAAACCGGTGCCCGAGGGGTTGTGGGTTCGCTGCCCCTCGTGCAGCTCGAGCCTCTTCCGACGGTCGCTCGAGAACAACCTCAACGTCTGCCCCGAATGCGAACATCATTTCCGGCTGAGCGGCATCCAGCGGGTCGAGCAGCTCTCCGATCCGGGGACCTTCGTTCCGATGGATGCGGATCTGGTCTCCGCCGATCCGCTGGAGTTCGTGGACGTCAAGGCCTATCCGGACCGGATCGCGGCGGCGCGGAAGAAGACCGGCCAGAACGATGCCGTCCAGTGCGGAACCGCGTTCATCAAGGGCCGCAAGGTCATCATGGCCGTGATGGACTTCACCTTCCTCGGCGGCTCGATGGGGTCCGTGGTGGGTGAGAAGATCGCCCGGGCCACGGAGGCGGCGGCCGAAGAGAACCTGCCCCTGATCGTGGTGTCCGCTTCCGGCGGAGCCCGGATGATGGAATCCGGCCTCTCCCTGATGCAGATGGCCAAGACCTCCGCCGCCCTGGCACGGTTCGACGAGATGGGCGGACTGTTCATCTCGGTCCTGACCGATCCGACCACCGGTGGGGTGACGGCGAGCTTCGCCATGCTCGGCGACGTGATTCTGGCCGAGCCCAAGGCGCTCATCGGATTCGCCGGTCCGCGGGTGATCGAACAGACCATTCGTCAGGAACTGCCCGAGGGATTCCAGCGAAGCGAGTTCCTGCTCGAATGCGGTTTCGTCGATCGAGTCGTGCACCGCAGCGATCTCCGAAGCGAGATCTCCAGCCTCATCGACTATGCAGGCAAGTGACACCGGCGCGGCCGGGATCCAGTTGAACCGAATCGACCGCCTCCACGTGACGTGGCTGCTTCTCCTGCTCTCCGTGCTGTGTTGGTGGGTCGCGTTTCCACCGGTGGGCGCCTGGCCGTTGATCCTGCTGTCCGCTTGGGCGTTGATTCGCGCCGCCGTCGGGGCACGCACCACCGGGCATCTTCTGCTGGCGACCGGTGTGCTGTTCACACTGCTCTGGCTGTGGGTTCAGCGTTGGACCGCCGACGTGTCGGGGCCGGGCTATCCGGTCCTTGCGGTGTACATGGCGGGCTGGATGTGTCTGATGGCGTGGCTCCTGCGTCGCTTCGCCCGCGATCGCTTCTACCGCAACTGGCCCATGGCCTGCACGGCTCCGGTCGTCGTGGTGGCCGTCGAATACCTTCGCGGATGCGTGGTATTCGATGGATACCCGTGGTACTTCTTCGGACATCCCCTGATCGATGCGCCGGCGCTGATCCAGTTCGCCGACACCGTGGGCAGCTGGTGGGGAAGCATTCTGGTCGCCACGGTCGCCGGGTCCCTGTACGACATCTGGTCACGCTCTCCAAGGTCTTCGGCAAGTGCCTGGGTTGCGACTGGCGTGCTTCTCTTCTCGGTGTTGTACGGTGGGTGGCGACTCGGTCAGGAGTCGACCGTTCCCGGGCCGAGCGTAGTTGGAATCCAGACGAATCTTCCTCAGGACAACAAGGTGGGGTGGAGTTGGTCGGCACAGCAGCAGGACGTCGCCGGCTTCATCGAGATGACCATGCAGGCGGCCCGCGAGGACATCGACCTCGTCGTGTGGCCGGAGACGATGGTGCCGGGACTGGGATTCGAGCCCGACACCGCGGCATCCATCCTCGAAGCCGGCGGGGGATTCGACTACCTCGTGCACTGGCCGGGAGCGATGCGGGCCCTGGCCCGCTCACTCGGCCGTCCGCTGCTCGTAGGCAGTCCGACCTGGCTCGGACTGGAAGTCGTGGAACGCGACGGCGTGCGGCAGCTGGAGGCGGAACGTCGCTACAACAGCGCGGTCCTGCTCGAACCCGACGGAGGGGTCGAGCGGTACGACAAGGTGGCCCTCACGCCCTTCGGCGAGTTCATGCCCTACGTGGAACACTGGCCATGGCTCGAGGAGCGGTTGTTGTCCTTCGGTGCCGGCGGCATGTCCTTCAACCTGCTGCGGGGGGACGAGGTCGGCCCGCTGCATCTGCACCGGAGGGACGGCACCAGCCTCGGCATCGCGACCCCGATCTGCTTCGAGGACACCGTCGCCTCCCTGTGCCGGCGACTGGTCTACGTCGACGGGGTCAAGCGGGCCCAGTTGATGGTCAACATCAGCAACGACGGGTGGTTCGGAACCGATGCGGCCGCCCGCATCACCCACGGCATGGTGGCCAGATTCCGCTGCATCGAGAATCGCGTGCCGTTGCTGCGGGTCGTCAACACCGGGCAGACCGCACTCTTCGACTCCTGCGGACGAACCGTGGTCATGCTGCCGATGTTCGAGTCCTCCTGGTTGCCCGTCGTTCCGCAGCTGGACGAGCGGACGACGATCTACGGGGCGTGGTTCGGCGATTCGATCGCCGGGGGCCTGCTGCTTCTGTGCCTGCTGAACCTGCTCTGGACGCTGCTTCCTCGGATCAGGGAGTCGAAGTAGGATGTCGGCCATGAAGCATCTCCTCACCGGTCTGGCGATTCTCCTGGTCTGCGGCTGCGCATCGGAGGAGGGACGGCAGTGGAGTTCCCGAAGCGAATCGGTGATCGAGCCCGGCAGTCCCGCCCTGCAGCAACCGGTGGCATCCCGCATCGAGGTGCTCGATGAAGCCATCCGGGTCTCCGCCGTCGACCTGCTCATGCAGGCGTCCCAGTCGGAGGATCCGCTGCTGCGTGCGAATGCGATCGAAGGGCTGCAGCCGGTGGGGGAACAGCTCGACGAGGTCGTCCGGTTCGGCATGACCGACGAGAACGAAGGAGTCCGCTACATCGCCGTCCTGTCGGTCGGCATGCAGCGGCTGTGCTCGCTCTCCCACCTAGTGCGTCCCATGCTGGACGACGCCAGTCCGTCCGTCCGCGCCGCGGCGATGTTCAGCCTCGAACGCTGCGGCGATGAAGTGGATCTCTCGCCGCTGGCGGGCATGGTCCTCGGGGGGGACCCGACCGCCAAGGCCAACGCGGCCTTCGTGCTCGGCGAACTGGGAAACCCCTCGGCGATTCCGCTGATCCGCAGCGGCGTGGGTCGTCGAATGGGTCAGGTCGATCCGGCGCGGGTCCAGGCCATCGACCTGGTCATGGCCGAGGCGATGGTCCGGCTCGGGGACGATTCCGAACGGGAAGTGATCCGGGCGGCCCTCTTCTCACCCAGCGAACGGGGAGAACTCACCGCCCTCGCCAGCCAGATGCTCGGCGAGTTGGGTGACACCATGATGATCCAGAATCTCCAGGATCTGGCCACGGGGCAGGGTCCCCGCCAGCCGGGCATCGAGATCCAACTGGTCGCCAGCGAAGCCCTGGCTCGGCTCGACCCCAACCGGGTGCCCGTGGAGTTCGTGCTCCAGCAGGTCCAGCATCCGGCCCCCGGGATCCGTGCTCAGGCCGCCAGCGTGCTTGGAACGCTGGATTCGGCTCGATTCGGTCCTCAGCTCTCGGTCCTGATCCGGGACCAGGATCCGAGGGTCCAGGTGGCGGCCGCGGCCGCCTCCCTCCGGGATCAGTCGGCCCCGGTTGTCGAGCAGTAAACCGGGTATATTGACATTCCTCGGGGTGGTGGATACAAACCTTGATCGCCGATTGTCGGCGGTCGTCGGTCCACAGACCATGACGCGAGGAGCGTCATGAACGGACCGGCATCACCCTGAATGTCGAGGCTGGACCGTGCATATTCTCACGAAGATCTTCATCGTCCTGGTGACACTGCTCGCCATCTTCATGGTTCCCCTGGTCGTGGTTTCCGCCAAGAACCAGGAGCACTGGAAGTCGGAGGCCATGGCCTTCTCCCAGTCGCACCGACTGGTCTCGAGCCAGTTGCAGGCGGAGAGACAGAACCACCAGGCTGAACTCGCGCAGCACGCCCAGGAACTCCAGGACTACAGCCAGCGACTCGCCCAGCTGCAGGCCAGCATCGCCGACTGCGACAAGCAGCGCCTCGATCTCGAGTCGCAGCTGCTGACCGCGAATCTCACCATCACCGAGCACGGTGCGACGAACCGCACCATGGTCAAGAGCCTGCAGACCAACAGCGAACTCAACAAGGTGCTGGTGGACGATCTGCAGCAGCTTCGCTCCCGAGCCATCACCGCCGAGCGGCAGAAGCTCGAACTCGACGACGCGCTCCGCGAGCGGGACAGCCAGTTGCAGGTGGCCCTGGCGGCCCGCCGCAAGCTGGAGGAGGAACTGAAGTCCCTGCGTGACCAGCAGGCCTCCGCCGTCGAGAAGATCTCGGAATACGTGGCTCGCTTCGGAGCCCTCGACGACAAGGGCATGACCCTCGACGAGGGCATCGCCCCCGATCGCGACCTCGAGACCACGGTGCTCGACGTCAGCCGCGGCGATGATCGCGTGCTGGTCGAGATCGACGCGGGGTCCCGCGACGGTGTCAAGGAGGGCTGGGTCCTCACCATCGGTGACGACGGCACCTTCATCGGCAAGCTTCGCATCATCGACGTTGACATCAACCGGTCCACCGGGATCCTGTCCCTCGAGAACTCCTCGCGTGGAATGGTCGAGATCGGACACCGTGCCTACGCCATGATGGGCCAGGACTGAGGAGGGACCGATGAGCCGATTCAACACACCATCGATTCGAGCTGGCGGCGGCGTGGATGTCTACACCGCTCTGGCCGGCGTGGCCGCCCTGATCCTGCTGACCGGTTGCCTGATCATGATCTTCCACAACATCCAGTACTCCTCGAGCTCGGCCACGAGCGACGACGGTGGGGTGTTCAAGATCCTCGACTGATCGGACGTCCGCTTCATCCACAATCCCTTCGCGGCGTCGACATGGTCGACGCCGTTTTCGTATGATGACCCCACACGCCCCGTAGCAGGGCGCCAGGAGGGCGAACAGTGCTGCTGGATACGATTCTCGGCTGGTTCAGCGTCGACATGGGCATAGACCTCGGTACCTGCAACACGCTCGTCAGCGTGCGTGGAGAAGGTGTGCTTCTGAACGAGCCGTCCGTGGTTGCGGTCAAGCGGGGAACCAACCGGGTCCTCAACAACGGCAATGCGGTCGGATGGCAGGCCAAGGAGATGCTGGGAAAGACACCCGGTTCCATCAGCGCGATTCGTCCGCTGAAGGACGGCGTCATCAGCGACTTCGAGATCACCGAGGCGATGCTGAGCTACTTCATCCGCAAGGCGACCGGACGATCGAGGCTGATCAGTCCCCGCGTCGTCATCGCGGTGCCCTCGGGCATCACGGCCGTCGAGAAGCGTGCGGTCCTGGATTCCGCGACCCGGGCCGGCGCCCGTCGCGTCTATCTGATCGAGGAGCCGATGGCGGCCGGCATCGGCGCCGGCCTTCCCATCGCCGAGCCGAAGGCGTCCATGGTCGTGGACATCGGGGGCGGTACCACGGAGGTCGCGATCATGTCGCTGGCCGACATCGCGACCTGTGAATCGGTGCGCGTGGCGGGTGACGACTTCGACGAGGCGATCATCCAGCACATGAAGAAGACCTACAACATGACGATCGGTGAACAGACCGCCGAACGGATCAAGATCGAGATCGGATCCGCTGCGAAGGTCACCGACGACACCGTGCTCGAGGTGCGTGGTCGTGACAACACCAACGGACTGCCCGGCAAGACGGACGTGACCAGCGAGGAGATCCGGGAAGCCCTCCAGGATCCGGTCCGCTCCATCGTCGATGCCGTCAAGCGGACCCTCGATCGGGCCGAGCCCGAACTCTCCGCCGACCTGATCTCCGAAGGGATCTGCCTGGTCGGCGGCGGGGCACTGCTCCGGGGCATCGACGTGGTGATCAACCGCGAGACCAACCTCGACGTCACGATCGCGGAGGATCCGCTGACCTGCGTCGCTCGGGGTACCAGCATCTACCTCGAGAACATCGAGGTCTGGAAGGGCACCATGGAATCGGACATGGACGATCTGTGATCGCTTCGTCCGGGGTGAGGAGCCGAGATGTTCCGCGCCAATGAAAAGATCTCACGTGCGTACCCCGTCCTGCTGGTGCTGACGGGCCTCATCGCACTGCTGCCCACCAGCTGGCTCTCCTGGACCAGGGATCTGTCGGATGTCGTCCGGCTTCCGATCACGCCGCTGGCCCACGCGGGCAACCGTCTGGCCGGCATGCTGCGTCCGGTCGACGCCTCCGACGGCCTGCACAGCGAGGATCTGCGTGGCCAGCTCGAACTGCTCGAGTCGGAGCGGGATCGGTACGAGCGTCTCTACCGGGCCCAGCGTCTGCGTTCGCAGGAACTGGCCGCCCAACTGCGTCTGCTGCAGCATCTGCCCGAGACCGTCCTGCGTGCTCCCCGTCCTCCGATGATCCTGCCTTCCGACGTGACCGGGCGCAACCCCCGGGATGTGATCTCCCCGGTCGAACTCGAACTTGAACCGGAGATCGTCGATCGGGTCCTGGAAGGGGATGTGGCCACTTGGAAGCACCAGTACCTCGTGGGACGTGTCGTACGCATCTCACCCTTTCGCGTGACCGTCCTGCCGGTCACCCATCCCGACACCGGGCCGGTGCAGGCGGTGCTGGTCGATCCGGGCAACCGGGACATCACGGCGCCGCCGCCCCGACTGCTGCTGAAGCCGCTGGGCGACGGCACGTTTGCGGGCGAAGTGAACCACCGTCACGGCACCACGGTCGGTGATGAGGTTGTGCTCGCGGATCCTGCGTGGCCGGACTGGGCCCAGGCGCTTCAGGTCGGAACCGTCGAGGAGGTCCGGCAGCTCGACGAGGCTCCGCTGCGGGATCTGGTGATCGTGCGTCCCCGGTTCCAGCTCTTCGAACTGCCCCACGTGATGCTGCTCGCCCGCGACGGCGAGGGCCTGGCCTCGGGAGACGCCACGCCATGAGATGGATCGTCTTCATCATCGCCGCCTGCCTCGCCGTGGCGCTGGACATGGGTCTGTCCGGGGCCATGACCCTGCGAACCATGGGATTCATCACGCCGACCTTCGCGGGCTGTCTGGTTGCCTGGATCGCGTTGTTCGGACGACCCGACTGCGTGCTCTGGGGTGCCTGGGTGCTTGGTCTGCTCTGCGATCTCACGCCCGGATCCATGGAGGGGCAGGGATTGGTCTTCATCATCGGCCCGCACGCACTCGGTTTCCCCCTGGGAGCCTGGGTGGTCCTGACCGTCCGGCCCATGGTGTTCCGGGATCGGATTCTGACGCTCGCCGTCTGCACCATGCTCTGCGTGCTGGCGGCCGGCTGCGTCATGACGGTCATCGGTCTGGTCCGGTACTGGCTTCCCTTCGCCGGCGGTGAAGTGATTCCCTTCGGACTGGGCGAGCTGGTGCGGGTGGCCGGAGATGCCGTCTTCTCAGGAGTCCTCGCCATCCCCGTCGGCTGGCTATTGTTCCAACTGATGCCGCTGTGGCGTTTCGATTATGGTGTCGGTCGACGGGCGAGTGCCTGAGACTCACCGTGTTCCCGGGAGAAGCATGTCTGGTTTCATCATCCATGACGACGGACGAGGTGATTTCGGCCCCCTGACCGATCTGCGGCCGGCGTTCCGACTCCGCACCGGTGCGCAGACCACCGCGCAGCGAATCGCCCGCCGGTTGGGGCACGATGTGGCGGCGGGATGGGTTCCGGATGGTCTGGTCGATGCGTTCGGGGAGGACTCGACGCATCCGGTCAACGAACTGCCCGACGGCGACCATCTCGTGAGCGTCAACGGCCGCTGGTGCGGACTCGAGTCGCTCGAGGTGCCGGCGGCCGGCAGCGTGCTGATGAACGCCGACGACGAAGTCATCATCGCCCACCTGTCCCGGGCGGACATGGATGGGTGGCTCCGGGGCCGCACGCTGCCCGAGGGAATCGTGCGGCAGCCCGTGGACGCAGGCGTCTACCGGTACCCCTGGCACATCCTCGACCGGCTGGAAGCAGCCCTGCTGGACGACCTGGCGGCGACGCCGGTGCCCCGCATGAACGACGACCGCATCACGATCCACGGCGAACATCCCGTGCATCTGCATCCCGACGCCACGGTGCTGCCGGGTGTGGTGGCGGACACCACCGGGGGTCCGGTGGTGATCGAGGCGGGCGCCGTCGTCCGGTGCAACGCGGTCCTGATCGGTCCCTGCTCCATCGGTTCCGGCACCGTCGTCACGGACGGTGCACTGATCAAGGCACGCTGCTCCTTCGGACCCGACTGCCGGGTGGGAGGTGAGATCGGAGGGACCATCTTCCAGTCCTGCTCCAACAAGTCCCACGACGGACATCTGGGAGACAGCATCGTCGGGTGCTGGGTGAATCTCGGGGCCGGCACGACGAACTCCAACTTGTTGAACACCTACTCGGAAGTCATCATGCGTCTGGCTCCCGATGGTCAGTCGATGAAGACCGGCCGGATCTTCATGGGGTCGGTCATCGGCGACCACGTTCGAACTGCCATCGGAACCCGGTTGATGACCGGTACCGTGCTGGGGACCGGAACGATGGTCGCGACCACCGCGGCCCCGCCGACATCGGTTCCCGCATTCAGCTGGCTGACGGACAAGGGCGCCCGGTCGTACCGCTTCACCAAGTTCATGGACGTGGCCAGAACGGTCCAGGCCCGAAGGAACTGTGAACCGGGCTCGGCCGAGACGGCGCTGCTCGAGCGACTGGCTTCGGCCGGTGAGGAAGGTTGAGGCCTCCATGGCCCGCACGTTCTACCTGATCGACGGCTACGCCCAGTTCTTCCGTGCCTACCACGCGATTCGCAACGGCATGAACTCCCCGGTCACCCAGGAGCCGACGAATCTGACCTACGGCTTCACGGCCATGCTCATCAAGCTGTTCCGGGACTACAAGCCGGACTACCTGGCGGTGGCGATGGACATCGGTGGGGATCGCGGCACCTTTCGCAGTGAGCTGTATCCGGACTACAAGGCCAATCGCAGCGAGACGCCGGAGGATCTCCCCCCCCAGGTGACCCGCTGCCTCGAACTGCTGCAGCTGCTCGATGTGCCGGTGCTCGGCGTGGAGCGCATGGAGGCGGACGACGTCATCGCCACCGTGGTCCGCCGGCTCGGCGAGGAGCATCCCGACCTGCAGGTGCGAATCCTGTCGCGGGACAAGGATCTCACGCAGGTGCTGCGTGACGGCGTCGAACTCTTCGACATCCACAAGGACTCCTCGGTCACCCCGGAGGATGTCTTCAAGACGGAAGGCGTCCAGCCGTCGCAGGTGGTCGACATCCTCTCGCTCATGGGGGACAGCGTGGACAACATCCCCGGAGTCCCGGGGATCGGTCCCAAGACCGCGGCCAAGCTCGTGCTTGAATATGGAAGCATCGAGGGCATCTACGAACACATCGACGAGATCAAGGGCAAGCGGCACGAGAACCTCGTCGCGTCCCGGGACGCGATGCCGTTGAATCGTGACCTGGTCCGGCTTCGCGACGACGTGGAGCTCGACTTCGGGATCGACCGGTGCGCCGTCCAGCCCGCCACCATGTCGATCACGCAGGTGCAGACATTGTTCCGTGAGCTCGGATTCAGGACCTTCGGGGCGGATCTCGAACGCATCATCGACGGGGAGGAGAAGCCTCCGCCGTCGGGCAACGCGGTGTCCCTCGAGGGCGGGTTGTTCGGCGAGGAGCCGGATCCCCTGGCTCCGGCGGATCCGGCGGCCGTCTACCACTGCGTTCGGACCGTCGAGGAGTTGGCGGCCATGGTGGATCGCCTGGGCGAGGCCGGTGCCTTCGCATTCGACACCGAGACCACCGGACTGGACCCCATGCAGGCGGAGTTGTGCGGCCTGTCGTTCGCCTGCGGCGCCGCGGAGGCCTGGTACGTGCCGGTTCGGTCGCCGAACGGGGACGATCATCTCGGTGAGGACGTGGTGCTGGAGCAGCTGCGCCCGGTGCTCGAGGACGATTCGCTCTGCAAGGTTGCGCACAATCTCAAGTTCGATCTCAACATCATGCGTCGCGCGGGGATTTCGGTGGAAGGTCCGTTCTTCGACACCATGATCGCCAGTTTCGTGCTCGATTCGTCCCGCAGCAGTCACGGGATGGATGCCCTGGCGCGGTCCGTGCTCCAGCTGGAATGCATTCCCATCAGCGCTCTCATCGGCAGCGGCTCCTCGCAGCGTACGTTCGATACGGTGCCCCTGGACACCGCTGCGATCTACGCGGCGGAGGATGCGGACATCACCTGGAGGTTGTACGAGCAGTTTGCTCCGTCGCTGGACGCCGACGGACTTCGCGAACTCTTCGATGATCTCGAGATGCCCCTGGTGCCGGTGCTGGCGGGCATGGAGTACACGGGGATCCGCGTCGATCCGGACGAACTGGATGCCCAGCGGACGCTGCTTTCCGATCGCGCCGCGGAACTTCGTGCGGCCGCCATCGACGCGGCGCCGCATCCGTTCAACCCGGATTCCCCGAAGCAACTGGCCGCCGTCCTCTTCAACGGCCGCACCGCGGAGCCCCCGGGGCTCGGGCTCAAGCCCATCAAGCAGCGCAAGACCGGTCCGTCGACCGATCAGGAGGTGCTCGAGAAGCTCGATGCCGATCCCGCCGTGACCACTCCCATTCCGGGGATCGTGCTGGAGTACCGGCAGTTGGCGAAGCTGGTGGGTACCTACCTGGTGGCCTTGAAGGATGCGATCGACCCCGACACCCATCGGGTGCATACCTCCTTCCATCAGACCGGTGCCGCCACCGGCCGGCTCAGCTCCTCGGATCCGAATCTCCAGAACATCCCGATTCGCACCGAAGAGGGCCGTGCGATCCGCAAGGCCTTCAAGGCCGACTCGAAGGCCCAGCTGGTGGCCGCCGACTACTCCCAGGTGGAGCTTCGTCTGCTGGCCCATCTCAGTGGCGACGAGGCGCTGATCGCCGCCTTCCACCGGGGCGACGACATCCACCGGGCGGTGGCCGCGGAGGTCTTCGAGGTCAAACCCAACGACGTGGACGCCGATCAGCGAAACGCGGCGAAGATGATCAACTTCGGAATCATCTACGGCATCACGGCCTGGGGACTGGCTCGACGTCTGGGCGACTCGGTCAGCGTCGAGGATGCCGCGTCCTTTATCGACGGCTACAAGGAGCGGTTCAAGGGCGTCGAGTCCTTCATGGACCGCTGCGTGCAGGAGGCGAAGTCGGTCGGATACGTCACGACCATGTTGGGTCGTCGGCGTGCGATTCCCCAGCTCGAATCGAACCAGCCGCAGGTCCGTGAACTCGGCAAGCGTCTGGCCATCAACTCGGTCGTCCAGGGCTCGGCCGCCGACTTGATCAAGATCGCGATGATCCAGCTTCCGTCCCGCCTGGCGGACACGTGCCCCGGATCCAGTCTGCTGCTGCAGATCCACGATGAACTGGTCATCGAGACTCCGAATCGAGAGGCCGAGGCCGCAACCGAGATCCTCGTGGCCACCATGGAGAAGGCCATGGGACGCCTCTCCGTGCCCCTGGTGGTTGATGTTGCGGCTGGACCGTCGTGGTACGAGGCCAAGTAGGCCCTCCGGAGGGGTTCTTGACCGCCCGGAGGCTGGTGTTACACTGTTTCGTCCGTGCCCCCGGGTATGGAGACATTTGGGGCGGTAGCTCAATTGGTTAGAGTCCTGGACTGTCGATCCAGTGGTTGCGGGTTCGAGTCCCGTCCGCCTCGCTTAAAGCGGCCTTGGCAGCATGCCGAGGCCGCTTTTTCAATCAACGCTTCGCTTGGATGTGATGGGAGGACATCACGATGAAGGAAAACCGGGAACACGCGATTCGGAACATCTTCCAGAAGAGCTACGACACGCTGTCCAAGTTCGAGCGTGCGGCGGTGGAGAAGATCCTGCGTCGGTCCAAGCACCGGATGGAGATCGATCCGAAGGAGCTCACGTTCGGTCAGCGACTCGCGGATCGGGTCGCTTCGTTCGGCGGCTCCTGGACCTTCATCCTCCTGTTCGTCGGCTTCCTCCTCGGGTGGGTGGCATTGAACTCGATCATGCTGCCCATGATGCTCGCGGACAAGGAGGGGTTCGATCCGTATCCCTACATCCTGTTGAATCTCTTCCTCTCCATGCTCGCCGCCGTGCAGGCACCGATCATCATGATGTCGCAGAACCGCCAGTCGGAAAACGATCGACGTGCCGCCCAGGAGGATTTCGAGATCAACCTGAAGGCGGAGATGGAGATTCTGTCGTTGCACGAGAAGCTCGACGAGCTTCGGGTCGAGCAGTGGGAGCATCTGCTCAAGATTCAGCAGGATCAGATCGAGATCCTCACGAAGATGTTCGAGCGTCACATCCGCGAGGACCACGGCCACGCCTGAGCCGGCTCACCGGGGAGAGAATGCGTTTTGCAGTGCCTTGCTCGTCCACGGCCCACGGTGTGTGGCCGTGCGATCGCGGATCGTCCGCACCGCATCGGGCGTGATCACCGGGGCATCGTTTCCCCATGCGGTCCGCAGGTAGGAGACCACGGCGGCGATGTCCTCGTCCGATGTGAACGGGGCCGCGGGCATCTGCTGGTCGTACCGCACCCCGTCGATGTCCAGCGGGCCCTCCATGCCGTGCAGCAGGATCGCCACCAGCGGGTCGGCCGGCCCCAGCACCCGTTCGGAACCCGCCAGCGGGGGATAGAAGCGCCGGAGGCCACGACCATCCGCCTGATGGCATCCCATGCAGTGCACGTAGAGCGCCGCCCCATGTTCCACCATGGCGACCGCTTCGGGCGGCAGATGGCCGGTATCCAGTTGGATCTCGTGGCCCGGTCGTCCCGGCCAGTTGGCGTGCAGATCGATGAGTCCCAGCAGTCCGCCGGCCACGTCCGGTGACTCGGCCAGGCGTTCGTCCCAGTCGAAGGGGGCTTCGTGGAGTTCGATCGGGCGTGGCCGATCGGAACGCAGGCGGTGGTGATCCACGATCGAAAGGGCAATCGTCTCGGTCGCCCAGTCCCGGTCCGGAGGGATGGATGCGAGCAGCTCCATCAGGGCGAGCATGTCCGGCGGATCGTTCCGCTCCTGCACGGTCCGTGCGATCAGTCGCAGGATCGCCATGGCGGGCGGCGTCGCCCGATGCCAGCGGTCGTCCCAGACCAGCTCCTCGAGCAGAGGGAGTTCGGCACCCGGGCTGGCGGCGAGCACGGTCGACCGCAGCACGGTGTCGTCGGGATGGGTGAGGATCGCATCGGCCAACGCTGTCACGTGATCGCCGGCGGCGACCGTGCCCAGAGAGGCAGCGGCCTGCCGGCGCACTCCGGCGTCGGGATCATGCAGACTCCGCAGCATCGCTTCGGTGGGCATCGCCGTCGGCTCGAGCCGCTCGGCGAGCCGCAGGCCGTGCGTGCGGAGTCTCGGATCGTCCGCGGTGATCGCTTGGTCGACCCGGGCGGCGTCGATCGCGTCCAGTCCGGCGAGGGTCCACAGTGCGTGGGCGCGGCTGATCGCCGGTGCGTCGGAGTCGGCGAGTCGTCGCAGGCCGGGAATGCATTCGGTCATGCGGGCCTCGACGATGGTCCGCTGGGCGAGCAGCCGAACGGTGCCCCGGTCGCTGCCCAGTCGCAAGACCAGTTCCTCCGGCGACCGTTCGCTGAAGTCCGACAGCGCTCTGAGCTCCGCATCGTCCGGAACGAGCCGCCAGATGCGTCCCCGGTCGACGGGGGCGGCCAGTTTCCGCTGGATCACCTGCTCACGCAGAAAGGTGGTCATGAAGATCCGGTGCTGGATGATGCCCCGGTACATGTCGGCCACGTAGAGGGCTCCGTCCGCTCCGGCCTGCAACTGCACGGGGCGGAATCGTTCGTCGGTCGAGGCCAGAGGTGATCGTCCGTCACCGAGGATGCGGGCTTCCGGTGCGTCGTGGGCTCGGTCGATCATCCGCCGGACCTCCACGCAATTGCCCGCGGGCTCGCAGACGAACAGGGCATTGCGATAGGCCTTGCCGAGGGTGTCGTCCAGGAGCAGTTCGGGGCTGCACGCACCGGTGAAGGTTCGCAGGGTGAAGTCGTCGCGGAGCGTCGCGGGTTGGTAGCCGCGGTTGACGCCGGGGTTGATGCGGGCCGGATGGATGCTGGTGTCGGCCGGGACCCGTTCGTAGATCCCGTCGAACCAGCGGAAGGCCGGGTTCATGTTCGCGTAGTGCTTGGGGACCAGATCGACGAACAGGGGGTAGGAGTTCGGCGTGGTGTACCAGCGGTCCCATTCGTCGCGGGTCGTGCCCCATTGGCCGTGCGGCGGAACGGCGCGTCGTTGCACGGTTCCATCCTCGTACCGGTATTCCCACGGATGCTGCGAGCAGTGCAGCCAGTTGTCCATGCCGAACCGGAGCCCGTTGCCGGCGTGCTCCGGGTTGTCGAGTCCGGCGAAGCAGTCATCCAGGACGATCTGTTCGTCGGCCCGATCGTCGCCATCGGTGTCCCGGGCCAGGATGAGATGCGGGGGGGCGACCAGCAGGACGCCATCGGGCAGCGCGTGCACGGCGCGGGGCATCACGAGTCCGTCGAGAAAGACGGTTCGCCGATCCATCTCGCCGTCGCGGTCGTCGTCGTCGAGCACCACGATGCGTCCGTTGGGCTCGCCTTCGCGGCTCCCGTCCAGGTCGGTCATGTAGCCGGCCATCTCGACGACCCACAGCCGGCCATCCGGAGCCAGATCCATGGCCACGGGGGCGACCACCAGGGGCTCGGCGGCGACCAGTTCGACCCGGAGTCCCTCGTGGGTGCTGAAGGCGGCCAAGGCATCGGCCGGCGACAGGGGGGGTGTCGAGGGGATCGCGAGGTCGGAGGGGAGTGGAGGCTGATCCTCACCCGGTCGATCGCCTTGCTGTCCCAGTGCCGTCGAGCAGGTCAGCAGGGCTGCGATGGCGATCTGAGGACCGATGCGGAGCATTGGCAGATCCTACCCGAGACCGGCCGGGATTCTGGCAGTTCGTGACGCGGTGGGGCCTGCGGTATCGGATCGAAAAATGGGCATGGGGACACCGTAATGAACATCGCCTGAACAAAGTTTGCCTATTCTTCCCTTCACACTGTTCAGGACGTGGCGATGCCGCTTCGTCCGAATGCAGGCATCCGTCACCGAGCCGGTGGTTCAGGAGTCTCGCTCAATGGCACATGCACATGTCCTGATTGTTGAAGACGAGCCGGAGATCGCAGAACTGATTCGGTTGAACATGGAAAAGGAGGGCTTCAAGACTGATGTCCTCCACACCGGTGAACCTGCGGTCGAGTTCGTCCAGTCAAACCAACCGGATCTGATCCTGCTGGATCTGATGCTTCCGGATATCGACGGACTCGAGGTCTGTCGCCGCATCAAGTGGGAGCCGGCCAGCCGGGAGACGCCGATCATCATGGTCACGGCCCGCGGCGAGGAGTCCGACATCGTCGCCGGGCTCGAGATGGGCGTCGACGACTACATCACGAAGCCCTTCAGTCCGCGCGTCCTCGCCGCGCGGATACGCAACGTCCTGCGACGCAGCGGCGACGCGAAGGAGGCGGATGCGAAGCAGGAGCATCTCGATCGGGGACGAATCAGGATCAACGTGGATCGGCACGAGGTCGTCGTCGACGAGCAGTCGGTCGATCTGACGCTGACCGAGTTCCAGATCCTCGTCTATCTCTGCGAGCGTCCCGGTTTCGTGCGGACCCGCGACCAGATCATCGGTGCGGTGCACGGTGAGCTTGCCATCCTCTCCAAGCGGACCATCGACGTCCACATCACGGCCCTGCGTCGCAAGCTGGGTGATGCCGGACGGTGCATCGAGACCGTTCGGGGAGTGGGCTACCGCTTCGAGGAACGTCTTGGGGCGGATGCCTTCTGATGCTGTACGGTCGAAACCGTTCGCTGCTCTGGCAGGTGGGGGTGGTGCTGGTCGTACTCCAGCTCGTGCTGGTGGTGGTGGTCGGCTGGTTTCTGGAAGCAAGGATCGCCAGCTTCTTCAATCAGCAGCGGCTGGACGAGCTTCGATCATTGGCGCCCTGGGTCGCCGGTTCGATCGGTCCCGCCGGTGACGACACCCGTGCCGTGCAGGGGCTGAGCTCGGCGGATCGCTGGGCCGACGGGCTCCGCGTCACCGTCGTGGATCAGGACGGGGTCGTCATTGCCGACAGCGAGGAGGATCCCGCCGTCATGGACAATCACCGGTTCCGGCCGGAGATCGACGAGGCGTTCAAGGACGGTTCCGCGTATGCCACCCGATTCAGTTCGACGCTCCAGCAGGAGCTGATCTATTACGCGTTGCGACGGGGACCCGTCGACCGTCCTCAGGTCGTTCGAGTCGCTCTGCCGCTGACCCAGCTCCAGCAGCAGCTGGCGGGGGTGTCGCAGACGGTCGTGCTCGTGCTGTGCGCGTACTTCCTCGCGACCATCGGGATCATCTTCTTCGTCTCCCGGTGGTTGAGCCGAAGTGTGCGGGAACTTGCCGACGGTGCGAATCGATTCGCCAGAGGAGATCTGACCCACCGGGTGCCCGTCTATCCGGGGCGCGAGTTCGATCTCCTGAGTCAGTCGCTCAATCAGATGGCCGAGCAGTTGTCGCAGCGACTCGGTCAGTTGAGACTTCAGGGCAGCGAGTTGACGAGCATTCTCCAGTCGATGAGCAACGGCGTGATCGCGCTCGATCTGGACTGCCGGATCCTGAGCATGAACCGCGTGGCGCAGAACATGTTCGAGCTGATCGGGCGTGACACCCGTGGTCATCTGCTGCAGGAGTTCGTGCGGGATCCGGAACTGTCTCGCTTCGTCGAGACGTCGATTCGGCAGGGAGAACGCCGGTTCGAGGAGATCAAGCTTGTATCGCTCGGCGATCGATCCATGGAGATCACCAGCGAGCCGCTGCTCGATGTGGAGGACCAGGTCGTGGGCGTCGTGCTCGTGCTCAACGAGGTCACGCTGCTTCGGCGTCTGGAGTCCATCCGGACGGACTTCGCGGCCAACGTCTCGCACGAACTCCGGACCCCCATCATGGCCATCCAGGGCTATGCGGAACTGCTGACGGAGGATCAGGACGCCTCCACGCGACGCGACTATGCGGCGGTGGTGCTGCGCAACACCATGCGGCTCTCGGCCATCATCGAGGACCTGCTCTCCCTCGCGCGGCTGGAGGAGCCCGACAGCACCCAGGATCTGTCCCGCGAGTCGATTGCTCCTCTGGAGATCCTCGAGACCGTCGCCAGCGACTGTGGCGACGAGGCCATGCAGCGGGGGATCTCGATCGAGGTTCGGCCCGGTGCCGCTCGGGAGGTCTTCGTCAATCGGCAGCTGGTGATCCAGGCCATCACCAACCTGGTGGTGAACGCCCTTCGCTACAGCGAGAAGGGGTCCTCCGTCGAACTGGCCGCCCAGGCCACGGTGCGGGACTGCATCGATTTCACCGTACGGGATACCGGCCCCGGGATCGCACCCGAGCACCTGCATCGGCTGTTCGAGCGTTTCTACCGGGTCGACAAGGGGCGTAGCCGGGAGATGGGGGGGACTGGGCTCGGGCTGGCGATCGTCAAGCATGTCGCCCAGGTCCACGGGGGCACGGTCGAGGTGGAGAGCACGGTGGGGCAGGGGTCGATGTTCGCGATCAGATTGCCCTTGATGGAGCCTGTGGAGAGCCTTGGGGAGTCGGTCGATCAGTTGGATCGGTAGATGCCCGCGAGGCGGTTTCTGAACGGGATCTGAACATTCGACATCTAAGTTTCGGGCGTGCTGTGAACGCCATGTGAGTGCAATGTTCACTCGATCCAAACGCGTTGGCTGTGGCAGTTGCCCATCGGATTGGGTACCCTTCCGGCGAGTCGAAATGGACTCGATTCCACCGGAAGGAGCACGCCGTGCGGAGTGTCGCAAAATTATTCGGCCGATCGCCACTGACCCCACTCCAAGTTCACATGGAGAAGGTCGAGGAGTGCGTCAACGGCGTCGTCGCCATCCTCGAGGGATTCATGAACGGCATGTCCCACGAGGAGATCTGCGAGATGGCCAAGACCGTCTCGAAGCTTGAACATGATGCCGATCTGGTGAAGAACGACATCCGCAACTCGCTTCCCAGAGGCCTGTTCATGCAGGTCGATCGCAGCACGCTCATGCACATGCTGACGGATCAGGATTCCATTGCCGACAAGGCGGAGGACATCGGCGTGCTGCTCTCGTTCAAGTCCATTCCACTGATCGCGCCGCTCAAGGAACACTTCCCGACGTTCGTGGACAAGAACGTCGAGGCGTTCCGGGTCGTGCGAAAGATCATCGCCGATCTCGATGAACTCGCCGAGATGGGCTTTGGTGGAGAAGAGGCCAGTCGGGTCGAGCAGAAGGTCGATCAGGTCGCGCTACTCGAACATGAAGCCGATGTGATCCAGCGGGACATACTCCAGTCGCTCTTCGCCCACGAGGACGATCTCAGCAAGGGTGAGTTCCTGCTATGGCGGAATCTGCTCCGTGATATCGGAGGCCTGAGCAACTACGCAGAGAAGCTGGCAAATCGTGTTCGCATCATGCTTGCGATCAAGTAGCACACCCACCACGCTGCACACCGGAAGATTGAAAGATGGACATCACACTCGTCACCACTGTCGCAGACGCTGTCGCAGGAATTTCCTATCCGAACATCCTGATGATGCTGGCCCTCATCTTCGGCTTCTACATGGCCTGGAACATCGGTGCCAATGACGTCGCCAACGCCATGGCGACCAGCGTCGGCTCGGGAGCCCTGACCCTTCGGCGGGCGGTCCTGATCGCCGCGGTGCTCGAGTTCTCCGGTGCGTACTTCGCCGGAGCGAGCGTTTCCAACACCATCCGCAAGGGGATCGTGGATCCCGAACTATTCTCCTCCGATCCGACGCTGTTCGTGTGCGGAATGCTGGCCGCTCTGTTGGCGGCAGGCACTTGGCTCCTCATCGCCTCGTACTACGGCTGGCCGGTCTCCACCACGCATTCCATCGTGGGTTCGATCCTTGGCTTCGGCATCGTCTATGCGGGCATCCAGGCCATTCACTGGGGCAAGGTTTCCGGCATCGTCGCCAGCTGGGTGGTGTCGCCGGTGCTCAGCGGTACGATCAGCTACTTCATATTCAACATCATCATGCGGAAGATCTTCCACAACCCGAGGCCGGTGGAGGCTGCGCGCCGTTTCACGCCCTACATGGTGTTCGTCGTCTTCACGATCCTGTCCATGGTGCTGGTGATGAAGGGGTTGAAGCATCGCCTCAAGGGTGTCGAGTTCGAACTGTGGCAGGCTCTTCTGATCGCTGGTGCGATCGGCCTCATCGCCGCCTTCGTGTCCGGTCTGCTCGTCCGTCGGGTGGACGTCGAGGATGCCGACGGCGAAGCCGAGGAGAACGCTTCGAGGCAGCTCTACCTCAGCCGAGCTCTGAGTCGGGCCAAGAAGCACCTGAGTCGTGCGCAGAACATGTCGTCGGGGCCCGTCGAGGACGATGTGAAGGACGTGCTGCACAAGGTCGACATGCTGACCGCATCGATGGATCAGGAATCCAACGCACCGCCCAATCCACGGAGCTCGGTCTGGAAGGTTGAGCGGATCTTCATCTACCTGCAGATCATCAGCGCCGGATTCGTGGCCTTCGCCCACGGCTCCAACGACGTCGCCAACGCCATCGGTCCGATGGCAGCGGCCTGGGAAACCATCAAGGAGGGGGTCGTCGGTACCAAGGCGCCCGTCTCGGGATGGTTCCTCGCCCTCGGTGGAGTGGCCATCGCGATCGGCCTGGCGACCTGGGGCTGGCGGGTCATGAAGACCGTCGGTACCAAGATCACCGAACTGACGCCCAGTCGTGGATTCGCAGCGGAGTTCGGAGCCGCGACGACCATCGTCATCGCCTCCTGGCTTGCTCTGCCGATCTCCACGACGCATACGCTCGTCGGTGCCGTCGTCGGGGTCGGACTGGCCCGTGGTCTGGGGGCGTTGAACCTGAAAACGGTCCGTGACGTGGTGGTCAGTTGGGTCGTCACGATTCCGGCCGGAGCCGGTCTTGCGATCCTCTTCTACTACATCCTCGCCGGCATCTTCAACTGATCGTCTTCGATCACGCCTCTGATTCTCGGCAGCAGCAGGACGGCTTCCACGATCATCCATCCCTCCAGCAGCAGCGTCGCGATGCCGATCGACGCCAGCAGCCATCGTTCGTCGTGCATCCAGGACGCATCCCGTCCCGTGCCGAGGAACACCTGATCGATCATCGCCCACATCGGGATCGCCAGCATGATCAGCAGGGGGGGGACGAGGAACCAGGTGGGCTTGCGTCGCCGCCAGAGCCAGCTGGCGATCACCAGGAAGGCCAGGCCGGCGAGCAGCTGGTTCGTCGCTCCGAACAGCGGCCAGAGAATGAGTCCGCCGGTGCCCATCGACGACCACGACCATTCGCCCGATGCGGGCACGGCCGCCAGGCCCGCCGCCAGCAGCACGGCGACGGCCGCCGCCGCGTGGGGGTTTCGAAACACCCGCAGCGGACTGCGGTCGATCCCCGGCGTCGAGGCCAGTTCCTGGACCACGTACCGTTGGAGCCGGCAGGCGGTGTCGAGGGTGGTGCCGGCGAACGAGGCCACGAACACGCCCATCAGCGCCACGGCAATGCCCGCGGGAATGCCGATCGAGCCGATGAAGTTGGCGGCGCCGTCGACGAAGGCGCCCACCTTCTGTCCGAGTCCGTTGGCCATGTCCCAGGAACCGTAGCGATGGTTCCAGGCGGCTTCTCCGGTCAGCGGCAGCCCTTCGGCTCCCATGATGCCCAGCCCCAGACCCGCCGTGCAGGCCAGGATCACCAGCACGGCGAGGAAGCCCTCGGTGAGCATGCTTCCGTAGCCGACGAACCGGGCGTCCTCCTCGCGATCGAGCTGCTTGCTGGTCGTGCCGCTGGAGACGAGGCAGTGGAATCCGCTGATGGCGCCGCAGGCGATGGTGATGAACAGGAAGGGCACGATGAGCGGTGCGCCCTCGGGGTCCCACTGGAACATCGGGGCCACGATCTCCAACGACGGACGCGCCGTCTCCTCTCCGACCGGCGCACCGCCCGCCACCGCGGCGACGATCAGCCCGATCAGGATCAGTCCCAGCGAGCCGATCAGCTGCAGCGCATTGATGTAGTCGCGGGGTTGCAGGAGGGTCCAGACCGGCAGGACCGACGCGATGTAGGCGTAGACCAGCAGAATGCCCACCCAGGCGATGGTCGGCAGCGCGGCCATGGCGTCGTTGAAGCCGCCGAGCAGTCCCACGTCGCCGTAGATGACACTGACCACCATCAGCAGCAGGGCGAACAGTGACGGCAGCAGCAGCGCAGCGCCCCGTCGCTGCAGCCAGAGTCCGATGCACACGGCGAGAGGGATCTGGACCAGGCAGGGGAAGATCGCGGAGGGGAACATCCGGAAGACGGCGGCGATCACCAGTCCGAAGATCGCCAGCACGATGGTCAGGCCGATGAAAAGCACCATCATGAACAGCAGACGCACCCGCCGGTTGAGCAGTCGTCCGGCGACGTCGCCGATGGTCTGGCCGTTGTTGCGGAGGCTGACCAGCAGGCTGCCGAAGTCGTGCACCGCACCGATGAAGATCGAACCGAACACGACCCAGACCAGAGCCGGCAGCCAGCCCCAGAGCACCCCGATGGCCGGCCCGACGATGGGGCCGGTGCCGGCGATGGAGGTGAAGTGGTGGCCGAACACGACGCTTCGTCGCGTGGGCACGTAGTCTCGTCCGTCTTCGAGGCGATGGGCCGGGGTGGGGGTGCCGGTCGCCAGACCGAAGATCCGTCCGCCCAGCCACCGGCCGTAGGTGTGGTAGGCGACGATGAATCCGAGGCCCGACAGGATGGCGATCAGCAGGGTGCTCATGCGGTGTGGACTCTATCGGCATCGAAGGGGCCGGCCCGGCAAAGCAGAAACCCCGGATCGTCGCCGATCCGGGGTCTCAGGGTGGCTGTCGGTGGCCGGTCCGATTGCTCGAACTGGATTTCTCCCCTCCAGCCATCGTCCTCGATCGCGCTTCGCACGGACGGCGACGACGTACCGATCCTACGGTCCCCGGCCGATCGTGCGTGCGGCGATCGGGTCGGTGGATAAGTCGGTGATAACACTGTGGATGAATGCACCGGCTCCCGACGGACCCGCGGCGTGCCCGGAATCAGGCGTCGGCAGAGAGGCCCGGAGGGAGAGGTGAACCGCATTCGGGCCATTGGCGTACCATGGTCCGTCTGCGGGCCGTCCGGCCCGGGATCATCCTGAATCTGGAAAGGTGTCGTCATGTCGAATCCAATGCTGCTGTCGGTGGGAGTTCTTGTCCTGGGTGCCTGCACCCTCCTTCCGGGAACCGCATCCGCCCGGCAGGATGCGAACACCGGTGAGACGCCGCTGATTCCCCGCTCCGTGCTCTTCGGCAATCCCGAACGCGCCGGCGTGCAGATCAGTCCCGACGGAACCCGGATGAGCTACCTGGCCCCGCACAACGGAGTGCTGAACGTCTGGGTGGTGCCCGTGGAAGGCGGCGAGGCGGAGGTCGTGACCGACTCCAAGGACCGGCCGATCCGCAGCTACACCTGGGCCATCAACGGCGAGCAGCTTCTCTACATGCAGGACGAAGGCGGCAACGAGGACACGCACATCTACGCCGTCGATCTGGCCACGAAGCAGACCACGGATCTGACGCCCTTCGAAGGCGTGAAGGCGTCGCTCGCGGGACAGCATCGTGAACGTCCGGACGAGATCCTGGTGTCGATGAACCAGCGCGATCCCCGGAACATGGACATGCATCGCATGAACACGCGCACGGGCGAAACCACCATGATCTTCCAGAACGACGATGGCTACGCGGGCATGATGCCGGACGACGACTGGATCATCCGCGGCCGCACCATGATGACCGAGGACGGCGGCACCCGGTTCGATCTGCGCGACGACGCCGAGGGCGAGTGGTACGAGTTCATGAAGGTCCCCATGGAGGACTCGATGAACACCCAGCCGATGGGATTTTCCAAGGACGGCAAGACCCTCTACGCGATGGACGCCACCGGCCGTGACACCTCGGCACTGGTCTCGATGGAGGCCCGGGCGGGCGGTGCAACCGAGCCCACGGTGCTCTTCGCGTCCGACAAGGCGGACGTCGGCGGGGTGTACACCGATCCCGACACCAACGAGCCCAAGGCCGTCTCGACGAACTACCTGCGCAACACCTGGACGGTGCTCGATCCCGAGCTGCAGGCCGACTACGACGCGATCTCCGGGCTGGACGCGGGCGACCCCAACATCACGGACTCCACGCTCGACAACCGCACCTGGATCATCGCCTTCAATCAGGATCGCGGACCGGTCAAGTACTGGATCTACGACCGGGACACCAAGCAGGGGCGCTACCTGTTCTCGAACCGTCCCGCCATGGAACAGTACGAACTGGCCGCCATGCGTCCGGTGGAGATCACGGCCCGCGACGGCCTCGTGCTTCCCAGCTACCTCACCGTGCCCGAGGGAGCGGGTCCGTTCCCGACCATCGTGCTCGTCCACGGCGGACCGTGGGCCCGCGACTCCTGGGGTTACAACCCGTACCACCAGTGGCTGGCCAACCGCGGCTACGCCGTGCTCTCTCCGAACTTCCGCGGGTCGACCGGATTCGGCAAGTCGTTCCTCAACGCCGGTAACCGAGAGTGGTACCACGCCATGCAGGACGACGTGAACGACGCCGCCGACTGGGCCGTGAAGGAGGGCATCGCCGACCCGGACCGCGTTGCGGTCATGGGAGGAAGCTACGGTGGCTACGCCACCCTGGCCGGCATGACCCGTGATCCGGAGAAGTGGGCGTGCGGCGTCGACATCGTCGGGCCTTCGCACGTGGGAACCCTGCTGTCGACCATTCCCATGTACTGGGAGCCGGTCAAGATCATGTTCACCAAGCGGGTCGGGGGCGTCGACGAGACCGAATGGCTCGATTCCATCTCGCCGCTGACCCACGTCTCGAACATCAAGCGTCCCTTGCTGATCGCCCAGGGAGCCAACGACCCGCGGGTCAAGGTCTCCGAAAGCGACCAGATCGTCGCCGCAATGAACGAGAAGGACATTCCGGTGACCTACGTCGTGTTCCCGGATGAGGGGCACGGGTTCGCCCGGCCGGAGAACAGCATGGCCTTCAACTCCATCACCGAGCAGTTCCTCGGGGAGCATCTGGGAGGACGGGTCCAGCCCGACGGCGGCGATGTGGCTGCATCCACGGCCCAGCTTCGTGATCTCGGCAATCTCTCCATCGACGGGGTGACGACCTGGACGCCTCCGGCCGCGCCCGTTCCGGTCGCGGAGCAGCCTGCTCCCAAGGACGACGGTCAGACGCTGGAATCGCTGACTCCCGCCCAGCGGGCCGAAGTGCAGCAGTTCCTCAGCAACATCGACAACATCCCCGTGGATCAGCTGGCGATGATGAAGAGCATCCTCGAGGCCCAACGGAGCCAGGTGCCGGAGTCCGATCTTCCCGTCTTCGATCTCATCCTCAAGGCAATCGACGACAAGCTCAGCTCGGGAGAATGAGCCGTCCCCGCCGGTCGGTCACGAGCGGCGACGATCCCATGGGCCGGTGATGGCCAGCGTCATGCCGGGGTTCTGGATGTTGACGAACAGCGTCGATCCGTCGGGTGAGAACACGGCGCCGGCGAACTCGGATTGGTTGAGCATGTTGCGGGCGATGCGGTAGATGGACCCCTCCGGGGTCACGCCCAGCAGGAACTGGTCCTCGTACCCGTCCTCGCACACCACCAGATCGCCCCAGGGCGCGACGGTGAGGTTGTCGGCGTGCTCGATCACGGTGGCGTCGTTGGGCTCGACGAAGAGTTCCAGTCGTCCGCCCGCTTCGGCGTCCTTGCCGGTCCCCTCGACGTGCGGCTCCGCGGGGGTGTACTTCCAGATCTGACCCCGCTGATTGCGTCCGCCGGTGGTGCAGGCGAAGTAGACGACCTGATTGCCGAACCACATGCCCTCGCCCCGTGCGAACCGGGCTGAGCCGCGGTCGAAGCCCTGGTAGCGAAGCGAATCGTCGGGCGATTCGACCTCGTCGAGATCGATCCACCGGGTGGCCAGCACGGTGCCCGTCGGGATCGCGGGGGACTCGGCGTCGGGCCAGTTGCGGAGGTCACGCGAAGGCTGATCGACGATGGCCAGCGCCTGCAGTCGACCGCCTTCCAGCAGACGATCCGGTTTCACCGGGATGTACCGCAGCAGGATCCCGTCGTTGCGGTCTTCGGTCATGTAGACGATGCCGGTCCGCGGATCGACCGCCACCGCCTCGTGATTGAGGCGTCCCATGGGCTTGATGGGAACGGGTTCGATCAGCGTGGGCTCGACGGTGGCCGGGACCTCGAAGCACCAGCCGTGCGTGCGGGCCCGACCGAGTTCGTCTCCGGGGCCGACCACGGATTCCTCGCAGCTGATCCAGGTGTCGCGCGGCGTCATGCCGCCGGCGCAGTTGTGTTCGGTGCCGACCAGACTCATCGCATGGTGGACGAGTTCACCCGGCTCACGACCACCCTTGGTGTCGTAGACCAGGGTGGTGGTACCGCCGCGGGAGGGTGCGAATCCCTCCCGTCCCGGATCGAAGATCCTCGTCCGGTCGATCGAGGCGAGTCCGTCGCCGCCGGCGTCGAACGGACCGACCGTGTCGTGACCGGGCGAGATCTCGTGGTTGCGGACCAGGATGGTCAGGCCGTCGGGGCCGGGAACGACTCCCATGCCGTCGTGTTTGCCGGGTACGAGAAGGCCGTCATTCATCCGCTGACCGGCGTAGGAGCACACCCGGGCGCGGAAGCCCGCCGGAAGGCTCACGTACTGCGAGCCTTCGTCCGTCAGCGGTCCGTAGCCCGGACGTGCCAGTTGATTCAGGACCGGAACCTCGTCGGCCATGACGCGGCGCAGTCCGGCGAAGCCGGCCGAGAGGGCGATCGATCGCTGGATGAAATGGCGGCGGGAGAGTGTGGACACGGGTACCTCGACTGGGCAGGTACGGTCGGAAGCCGTATCGTGCCT
>TARA_B100001121_G_scaffold241257_2_pt1 | contig 51163 bp, 58 predicted proteins | sample TARA_B100001121 | Tara Oceans TARA_B100001121 (sample SAMEA2622817) | marine metagenome | biome: marine biome (ENVO:00000447); feature: surface water layer (ENVO:00002042); material: "saline water (ENVO:00002010), including plankton (ENVO:xxxxxxxx)" | depth 5 m
ATGAGCAATTGAACCTTTTCTTGATACATCATCATATCTGATACCAAAATCAAGATGAAATAAATCAAATTCTTTTGATAGGTAATACCCTACAGACATTTCTTCGTTATCTGTTGGTCTCATAAATGCCTCAGCACCAATAATGGATATTTCCTCCTCAACATAATTAATAGAAAGTTTTTGATCTGCAAAAGTATTTGAAATATCAAAAATAAATCCAAATTCTTTTGATTTATTTTCAAAATTTGTTGGACCTTCTGCATGACCATGTCCATCATGTTCGTCTTCTTCATGCTCATCCTCGTCATGATGTTCGTCTTCATCATGATGGCCTTCCTCTTCAGCATGCTGTTCAGTATGAAGATAATCTGAAGATCTGAAAAAATAATCAATTTTTTTCAAAAATGAATTATTAATTAAATATGAGCCTTCAAGATCAAAAATATCAGATTCTGTATTAGAGAAAATTCTCTCACCTTCATGCTCATCTTTAGCATGATGTTCTTCTTCATCGTGATGTTCTTCTTCATCGTGATGTTCTTCTTCGTTATGCATATCATGGCCTTCATGACCATGGCCTTCGTGGCCTTCACCATGAAAAGGAACTCCAAAAAGACTCTCAGAGTTTCTATATGAAAGACCAAAATATCCCCAATCACCTGTCTTTGAAATTCCAAATCTTTGAGTAGTTGATTCAAAATCAGAATTTTCTAGGTACCCAAGATTTTCTTCGTCATGATGTTCACCTTCGTCATGATGTTCATCTTCGTCATGATGCTCGTCTTCGTCATGATGTTCGTCTTCGTCATGATGTTCGTCTTCCATATGAATTATTGCACCATTAGGAATATCGTAATTATCGAATTGAGAATCCTTATACGCCAGACTTACATTAAAACCACCAAAATTATTTTGATATGAAATACTTCCAGACTCTCCATCATTAACAGACTGGCCTTCAAGACCAATATTAAGTCTTGATTCTTTAAAATCTTCTCTAGCTATTGTATTATCAATTATATTAACAATGCCTCCAACAGTTCCACTAGAGTATAGTAAAGATGATGGTCCTCTAACTATTTCAACCTGTTGAATATTATTTAAATCTACCTCATTCATGTGATCATCACCAATAGTCGAAACATCTCTTAAAGTTTTACCATTATTCATAATTCTCACTCTGTTACCTGATAAACCTCGAATTATGGGATGGCCCACTGCAGAACCAAAATCTGATGACTGAACTCCAAGAAGGTTATCAAGTGACTCACCTAAGCTTAAAGTTGTATCAAAAACTGTATCATTACCTTCAACAACATGAATAGGATCATCAAGATCCGATAGATTTGTATCAATGTATGACGAGGTAACAATTATCTCATCAGTTGTATCTGAGGCATCAACTTCTTCATCTGCATACAAGACTTTACTGTGTATTGTTAGAGCGCACACAAGTAAAAGCGCTATAATTAAATTTTTCAATTTAAACTCCGTAATTAATTAATAAAAAAAGAATTTAAATTTTTGGAGGAGCTCTTGAATGAAAGTTTATAAAAAACTGGGGAGTATAATTATCTAGATTTATAAAATTATTTAAATCAGATAAAAATAGCTTTTCCGGTGGAATATCAATATTGTCATCAAATAAATCATTGATACAAAAATGACACTCTGCTTCAGAATGATTGATATCATGTTCTTCATGGTAATGAGACTCTATAGAAGAAACAGATAGAAAGATAATTCCAATTAGAATTATTAAATGTTTCTTATGAAATAGATTGATAAATCTATTCATGGCAATCACATTCTAAATGATTACAAAGTTTATAATTCTTATAATGAGAAAATGTTATTAAAATAGAACCAATAATTGTTAACAAAATTTCTCCAGAAATAATTGTTATGGGTAATTCTATTAATAATGCAGAAACTAAAATTACTAATCCAAGTAAACCAATAAAAAATATAAAAGAATTTTTATGATTATTTAAACCAACTATCAAAGCAAAAAAACTTACAGGAACTACTAAAAATAAAAGCATATAATGAATTAATTCACTATTTAAACTTACAGATATAAAACTAGATAATAGAACCATAAATGAAGGAAATAAAAGACAATGTAATAAACAGAGTGCTGAAATACCAATTGATACTTTATCTGAAAACTTTTGTGCGTCTATTAATTGTGCAAACATATCCCATTCAACCTTATATAAACTGGTAGTCCCTAGGGGAATCGAACCCCTCTTTCCAGGTTGAAAACCTGGCGTCCTAACCGATAGACGAAGGGACCACAGTCTCATAAGCTTATATAGGTGTAATTCATTAAGCTGTAAAGAGGTCTCTGATATGAAATTGAACAGCTTTATTTCCTTGCCAATCATTTTTCTTTATAACGCCCGCAAAATGGATTAATGACCCTGAATGATTCATTATAATTTCACCTAAAGGAGTACCTTTTGAACCAAAAGCAATTGCATCTATATTACCATAGTTTGCATTAGATATTTTAACCTTAAGATGTCCTTTTCCTACTTCTGACCAATAATCAATTTTTGCATTTTTAATAATAAACTGTGGCTCAGGATTTCCTTGTCCATAGGGTGATGCAACATTAATTAAATCATATAAATCTCTGTTAATAATAGAAGAATCAATTATTTCGTCATAATAATTAATTTTATTTAATGAGGTACTATTCGACTGTAAGTAAACCTCCTCTTCACAAAAATCTTTAAAACTCTCGAAAGTATTATGATTAAGAGAAAATCCTGCAGCCATTTTATGTCCACCACCTGAAATGAGTAACTTTTTATTAACCCCTTTAATAATAAGCTTACCAACATCTATTCCTGAAATTGATCTTGCAGATCCGGTTAGCTTTCCCTCACTAGCACTAATAACAAAAGATGGTCTATAGTACTTATCCTTAAGCCTGCTTGCTACAATTCCCAAAACACCCAAATGCCAGTTTTCTCCTAAAGCAATTAATGAATTAGGGATGGTATTTAATTTTTTATTAGAGATATTATCTTCAATAATATTAATAGCCTCAAAAAGAACAGTTTCTTCTATATTTTGGCGCTGTTTATTAAGATTATTTAATCTTTCAGAAATAGCTAAAACTTCATCTTCACTATCTGAGGTTAATAATCTAAAACCAAGATCTGATGCCCCAGTTCTACCAGCTGCATTTATCCTAGGTCCTATCCTATAACCTAACTCAGTAACACCAATATCTTTTGAACCAGAAATAGATTTTAAAGCTTCAATACCTAATCGAGAATATCTTGATATTATTTCAATTCCCTCTTTGACAAAGCCTCTATTTAGACCCTTTAATTGAACAACATCACAAACTGTCCCAAGGGCAACTAAATCTAAATATTGTTTTAAAGAGGGTTCCTTGACATCTGGAAAAATATTTTTATCTCTTATAGCTCTTCTTAATCCAATTATAAAAATAAAAGTTAGCCCTACTGCCGCTAAATCATTTAAACCTGAGCTATCCTCCTCTCTCGATGGGTTGATATGCGCATAAGATACCGGAAGATCATTATCTACCTTATGATGATCAATTATTATAGAATTCATTCCTTTTGATTTAGCATAAATCATAGGTTCAATAGAAGTTGCACCGCAATCAACTGTTATAAAAGTATCAATACCTTCATTAGAAAAAAAATCTATTGCTAATTTATTAGGACCATACCCCTCTTTTAATCGGTCTGGAATATACACTTCTGTTTGTATGTTATAATGATCAAAAAATAATTTTAATATAGAAGAGGATGTAGCGCCATCTACATCATAATCACCTAATATTCCAATTCTCTGTTTTTTTGACATACAATCCGAAATAAAATCAACACCTTTATCAAGATCATATAATTTGCTTGGGTCTAAAATTAATTTATTAACCTCTGGATTTAAAAAAGAATTCACGTCTGAAGAATTAACATCTCTTCCTGCAAGAATTTTAGCTAGTAATTTGGGAATATTATTTTCTTTTTGAATAATAGATACTTTATCTAAATCTGATACTCTTTCTTTCCAAAGAGAACCTTTAGCAGAAAATTTATTTTCTAAAAAAGACCCATTATTATGCATTTCTTTTAAAGATTAAATTTTTCTTTATTTGTGTGATGAGATTTAATCCAACGAACAGTTCCTGATGAGGACCTCATAACAACTGTATTTGTCCATAATCCATTCCTGTTTTCGATTCCACTTAACATTGAACCATTAGTCACCCCTGTCGCAGCAAAAAGAGCATCACCGCTAACTAATTCATTTAAAGTATAAATTTTGTTATAATCTTTAATTCCCATTTTAGATGCTCTATCTTTTTTCTCTTGGTCTTCAAGAACAAGTTTTGCCTGCATTTGTCCACCAGTACACCTAAGTGCAGCAGCTGCCAAAACACCCTCAGGGGCACCACCAATACCCATATACATATCAATTCCTGTTTGAGGATCAGTAGTGTGAATTACTCCGGCAATATCTCCGTCAGGAATAAGCTTTACTCTTGCTCCAGAGGAACGGATTGACTCAATGATATCCGCATGTCTTGGTCTATCTAAGACACAGACAGTTACTAACTCAATTGGTTTTTTTGTTGCCTTACTATAAGCTTTTACATTTACATCCGGGTCTTCATCCAAATGAACTAAGTCATCTGGACATCCTGGGCCAATAGCAATTTTATCCATATAAACGTCTGCGGCATTTAATAAAGATCCTTTTTCGGCCATTGCAATTGTTGTAAGAGCATCAGATTGACCTTTTGCAGTTAAAGTGGTTCCTTCCAATGGATCAAGGGCAATATCAACTTTCGGGCCTTTTCCCGTGCCAACTTTTTCACCAATATAAAGCATTGGCGCCTCATCTCTTTCACCCTCTCCAATAACAACCTCACCTTGAATATCAAGCTTATTAAGTTCCTTCCTCATTGCATCAACTGCAGCTTGATCAGCTTCTTTTTCATTACCCCTACCAACAAGCAAAGAGGAGGCAACTGCTGCCCTTTCCGTAACTCGAACCAACTCAAGGGTTAATATTCTATCAATATTATTGTTCATTTAAACACCTCATTAATTGTCCTTAAGGACAGGTAAAAAAATTGGATTCAAAGAAATTAAATCCGTTTTTATTAATTCTGAAAAAGCAGAATTTATAGAATCTGAATCAACAGGATGTGTTAACATAATAACAGGGGTAGAATTTTTTTCATCCTTTAAATGCAAATCTCCTCTTTGAATTACTTGATCAATTGAAATACCATTTTTTTCCAAAATGGAAGTAAATTTTGCCATTGAACCTTTTTGATCAACTAAAAAAACTCTTAAATAATAACATCTTTTTGAAGTCTCATTATTATTGGTTGAGTCATATAAATCATCAAAAGATTTATTGAATAGATGACCTTTAATACCCTGAGCAAAATCAACAATATCAGATAGAACCGAAGCAGATGTTGGTCCTTCACCAGCACCTTCACCCTCTAAAATAAGGGTACCATTATGATCAGTATTAACACAAACAACATTACTAACACCCTCAACCGTTCCTAAAGAGCCATCTTCTTTTACGAGCATTGGAGATATCTCCTTAGAAATATTTCCTTCTATTAGTGATGATTTGCCAATTAACTTTATCTTATAACCAAATTCTTTTGCATACTTATGATCAATGGTTTGAATCTTTTCAATACCTGTTACACTTGTATTCTCTAATGAAGGAAACTCTCCAAAACTAATTGCGCTTAAGATTGATAATTTATGAGCAGCATCCATACCATTTATATCGAAAGAGGGATCTGCTTCTGCATAACCCAATTCCTGGGCTTCAGATAAAGCATCTTCAAAACTTTTGTTTGCTGAATTCATTCTAGATAAAATGAAATTTGAGGTTCCATTTAAAATACCAAAAATATTATTTATTTTATCAAGAAATAAACCGCTTTTAAGTGTCTTAATTATTGGTATCCCTCCTGCTACCGCAGCTTCATAGCCAAAAAATACATTATTTTTACAAGAGAGTTCTGATAAAATTTTACCGTTAGTCGATAAAAGCGCTTTATTTGCTGTAATAAAACCTTTTTTATTATTTATAGTTTCTATAGCCAAATCATAGGCTATTCCTTTTTCCCCACCAACCAATTCAATTACAAGATCAATATTATTATCTTTTGCAAGATCAATAGGATCATCATACCAATTAAAGTCTTCAAGATTAATTGATCTTTTTTTGTTTTTATTGGAAGCAGAGACACCAATTATTTCAAAATCAAGACCATATTTTTCTTTAAGACTTTCCTTATTTCTTAAAAGGCTATTTACAACACCACATCCAATTGTCCCTAGACCAGCAATTCCAATATTAATTGAATTATTCATCCATAAGCCTTTTTAAGTTTCTTGCGGCTTGTCTTATTCTTTGTTCGTTTTCTACCATTGATAATCTTACATAACCCTCACCATATTCGCCAAAGCCATCACCTGGTGAAACAGCAATATCAGCTTTCTCGATAAGCATCTTAGAAAATTCAAGTGATGATAGGTGTTTAAATTTTTCAGGCAGTGATGACCACGCAAACATAGTTGCCTTTGGAGATGGAATATCCCAACCAGATCTTGAAAATGATTCAACTAAAACATCTCTTCTTTGTTTATAAACATCTCTTATTTCATTTATTACAGACTCGTCACTATTAAGAGCTGCTGCTGAAGCTACTTGAATGGGTGTAAATGCTCCATAATCCAAATAGGATTTAATTCTTGTAAGAGCTGCAATCAAATATTCATTGCCTACAGCAAAACCCATTCTCCATCCTGGCATAGAGAAACTTTTCGACAAAGATGTAAATTCAACCGCTATATCTTTAGCTCCATCAACTTCTAATATAGATGGAGGCCTATCGTTTTGATCAAAATAAATTTCAGCATACGCTAGATCAGATAGTAGAATTATATTATGCTTTTTTGCATAAGGGACAATTTCTCTATAAAAATCCAACGAACAAATTTCTGCTGTAGGATTAGAAGGAAAATTTAATATCATTGCCTTAATATCTTTATTTGAGCTCTCAACTTTCGAAGAAATTTCAGACATTAGATCAATTTCAGAATTGATATTATAATGAATTAGGTTGGCATCATTTATAATAAAGCCAAAGGCATGAATTGGGTAAGCTGGATTTGGGACCAAAATTGTATCCCCAGGTGAGGCAAGCACTTGCGCCATATTTGCAAGGCCTTCTTTGGATCCAATAGTTGCAATAATCTCTTTATCATAATCCAGTTTTACATTAAATCTTCTCTCATAATATTTTGCATTTGCTTTTCTCAAACCAGTAATACCTCTAGAAGCAGAATAACGATGCATTTTGGTATCCTGACTAGTTTCAACTAATTTATCAACAATATGCTTTGGAGTTGGAATATCAGGGTTTCCCATACCAAAATCAATGATATCACTTCCCTTTGCTCGAGCAGTATCTTTTATTCTATTTACCTCAGTAAAAACATAAGGTGGTAATCTTTTAAGTTTTTCTAATTCTCTCATTCCACAACTATATTTAAATTAAAAGAACTAATCTGAAATATCGACGATATCACTTTCAATATCATCAATACAATCAGGTGCATTGATATTTGAAGGCCATTTAGCTTCTTTATCTAATTTATAATATTCCTCATCAGTTAATACTTCTTTTACTTTATCACTATAAAGATATCTGTTTTTAATACTCTCTCTTGTCCCGCAACCAGTAATTAAAAAAAGTGCTAGTGAAAAAGAGAAAATTAGCTTCATAACTCATTAATAGAATTAATTAAAAGTATCTTCAAGAGATAATGACTCTTCAAACCCAAAAGCGATATTTAAGTTTTGAATACACTGTGATGCAGCACCTTTTAATAAATTATCAATTACACAACAAGTAACTAAATTTTGACCATCATCGCTTATCGAAAATCCACCAATAATGGCATAATTTGTATTAATTACATCTTTTATCAAGGGGGCGTTTTTTTGAATTCTTATTAATTTATTATTTTTATAAAAATCACTATAAATTTTTAAAACTTTGTTTTCATTTAATTTTTCTGAAAAAGAAAAATGAGATGTAATAAGTATTCCTCTAAAAAAATCAGCTACGTGCGGACTAAAAGAAACATCGTTATAACAATGTTTTTTTATTTCTTTTTCATGTGTATGATTTGATAATGAATAAGGATAAATACTTTCTTTTATTATATCAGGATTATTTTTATCATTAGGAGTTGCCCCAGCGCCACTGTAACCAGAGATACCAATACAAGAAACTTTTGAAGTGATAAGCTCTTTTATAGGAGCAATTGAGAGTTGGGAAGCTGTCGCATAACATCCAGGGTTACTTATTCTATTTATACTAGATGTAATATTATTAATCTCAGGAATACTATAAAACCAATTATTGTCAAATCTATAGTCAGAACCTATATCAATCATCACAATTGAACTATCGATTTTTTCAATTTTTTCAACAAATTTCGATGACTCACCATTTGGTAATGCAAATATAACGATATCAATTTCATCTAATTTTATCTCTCCATTTAAGTTTGAGTATTTCAATTCGGAGTTTTTACTGTAAGACTGAATTTTTTCACCAGCTTTTGAACTTGAATAAACTAATGATAAATCAAAATATTTATGATTATCAATTATCTTGATTATTTCTTGACCTACAAAGCCCCTTCCACCAAGAAGAGCTATTTTATATTTATTTTTACTCATTATTTTATCCTACAACTAAAATTAAGACAAAAAAAGAGCGCTTTGAAAGCGCTCTATTAAATTTATATTAAACTTTTTTAACGCTTCGAGAATTGATAACTTCTTCTCGCCTTTGCTCTTCCGTATTTTTTACGTTCAACTACTCTAGAGTCTCTAGTTAGGAAACCGCCAGGCTTAAGAGCTTTTTTAACTTCTGGCTCGAAGTTAACCAAACATTTGGATATTCCATGACGAATTGCACCTGCTTGACCAGATAAACCTCCACCTGTTACTGAACATGTTACATCAAATTGATCTACTCTTTCAGCAGCAACTAAAGGTTGATTAATAAGCATTCTTAATACAGGTCTTGCAAAATAATCATCGCTAATTTTGCCATTAATCTTAATTATGCCTGAACCAGGTTTTAACCAAACGCGCGCAACGGCATTCTTTCTTTTACCAGTAGCATAGGCTCTACCATATTCATCAACTTTCTTTTCTGGCAATGGAGTATTTTCCAGAGCAGAATCGTTATTTTTTAAATCTTCAATATTTTCTATATCTATATCCATTATCTTTTCACATTCTTGTTGTTTAAGGATGAAACATCAATGATCTCAGGTTTTTGAGCCTCATGAGGATGCTCTGGTCCGGCGTAAACCTTCAGATTACCAAACTGTGTGTTTGAAAGAGGTCCTGAAGGCATCATTCTTCTGATTGCCTTTTGAAGTACTCTCTCTGGAAACTTACCACCTAAAATTTTCTCAGGAGTAGTTGATTTAATACCACCGGGATAACCTGTATGCTTATAATAAATTTTGTCTGAAAGTTTGCTTCCGGTGAAATGAACTTTATCGGCATTTATAATTATAACATTATCGCCATCGTCTACATGAGGTGTATATGAAGGTAAATGTTTTCCACGAAGTCTATTAGCAACAAAAGCAGCTAACCTACCCACAACAAGGTTAGAGGCATCAATTAATATCCACTTTTTGTTAACTTCCGATTGTTTTGTAGAAATAGTAGTTTTCATAGCATTTAATCTTTAATTTAATTAATAATCGGATCTTTCTATATTTTAAAATAATTTGTGTCAACTTATTAAAAAAAATTATATAAAACAATCACTTATTAATAGGTAACTATTTACCGAACCTTGAAAGATATAAAGAAAAGGTAATGGAAGAAAAGACCAATAATGAAAAAAACTGATGAAGAAGAGCTGTTTCCCAAGGAACCATTAATATAATTGTAAAAATACCAAGTGCAATTTGAATAAAAATTAACAAAAGCGTTAATAATGAAACCTTTAACATGAAATAATTATTTCTGGACAAATATACATTGAGTAAACCCAATAAAAGTATTAAATATCCAAGAGTTCTATGATTAAACTGAACATTAGATCTATTCTCAAAAAGATTGTAAATTTCTATTTGAGGTATCCAGTAATCAGATGGAACTATACTAAGCCCCATTAATGGCCATGTTGGATATACTAATCCAGCATCTAGACCTGACATTAATCCGCCTGAAAAAATTTGTACAAAAACTATAATTGAGAAAAAACTAAACCAAATCGGTCTAGTACCATTAGTGTTTATGAGCTTTATATTTGCTACTTCAAATAATAACATGAGTGTATTATAAATTATTATAAATGCCATTAATAAATGGATAGATAATCTATATTGGCTAACATCAACTCTTTGAGTTAAGCCACTTTGTACCATATACCATCCAATATATCCCTGTATACCAATTAAAATAGAGATCAAAACTGATCTTCGAATAACTGGTTTTGATAGTTTTTTCATAAAATAAAAAATTATTAGGGGTATTACACATACTAACCCAACTAATCGGGCTAGCAATCTATGGCCCCACTCCCAAAGATAAATAACTTTAAATTCTGATAAGGTCATTGAGCTATTGACTAAAATATATTCAGGTATTTTTTTGTATTTTTCAAATTCTATAATCCAAGAAGATTCTGATAAAGGGGGTAAAATACCTATAAAGACCTCCCATTCGGTAATAGATAAACCAGAATCGGTAATTCTTGTTGCGCCACCAACTAAAACTAATATAAAAAGTAATATAAGAAGGCTAGATACCCATATGATTAAAGGAAGGTTCGTATTTTTTTCTGTATTCATCAATGTGCTTCTCATTAAAAATAAATATAATAAATGGTTAAAAAAAATTGTTTAAACTAAAACAAAAAACTAAGAAATTAATTGGTACTATTATAATACCTATTTGGTTAATTTTATTCTTGGGGATTATAAGCTCCTTAGGGGAAATTTTACTTCCAAGATTTAATAACTTTGAAACATTTGTCTTTTACTTCATTGGCGGAATAGTATGGATTTTTCCTATAATGCCACTTATTAGCTGGATGCAAAAAGAAAGAAATTAATCGAATCTTCCATAAGTTATTTTATTAAGAAAAAATATCGCTCCTAAAAAAATTGAAATTACTATAATTGCTGTCATAAAAATAACCTCTTAGTTATAATTTTGCTTTATAATATGTTTTGAAAAAAAATATAAGTCACTTATTGACGCATCTCAAAAAATTCTTTTAAGTAAATACTGAGAGGGGTATGAGTCATGTTAAAAAAAATAAATACTCATAATATTTATATTCTTCTCTTTTCTTTGTTTATTTTATTTATACTGCCCACATCACAAGGAGATGAGTCGCTTGGGGAAAGTCTTTATGATAACCATTGTTCTGATTGCCACTCTCTAAACTTAAGAGGTAGTGCACATGGTTCATCTTTACTTGGAAAAGAATTTATAACGAAATGGGAAGAACATGGTCTAAATAAACTTTTTGAATATACAAAAGAAAAAATGCCCCCTGGGAAAATTGGCTCTATCAGTGATGAAGACCTTTTAAAAATCCACAATTACATTTTAACATCTAATGAAATTTCTAATGATGACGGATTCGTATCCTTCAGGGATCCAAGCACAATTGATCAACCGGAGGATAGAGTTTCAAATTTTAAAAATAAAATTTTAAATAATTTTAAAAATATCAACCTACAAAATATTAACTACCCTCCTGATTCAGATTGGCTATCTTGGAGAAGAACAACAGATGGCAAGGGCTATAGTCCATTAAAAATCATAAACACTAAAAATGTAAAAAATATAAAATTATCATGGTCTCTAACCATGAATAAAGGTAGCAACCAAATTACACCAATAGTGAGCCAAGGTATAATGTTTCTGACAAATCCAGGAAACATTATTCAAGCTTTAGATGCAAAAAATGGAGAACTAATTTGGGAATATAGATACAATTTTCCTAAAGCCTCAAAGACGTTAGGTGGTCCAACAAGAAATATAGCTGTTTATAAAGATAAAATTTTCCTAGCAACTTATGATGCTCATTTAATTGCTTTAGATATAAGAACTGGAAAATTAGTTTGGAAAACAAAAAAAGCCAGATATGAAGATGGTTATACCCATACAAGCGGTCCGATAATAGCAAATGGTATTGTTATTAGCGGAATAAATGGATGTGAAAGATATATAAAAGAAAGTTGTTTTATTACTGGACATAATCCTGATACAGGTGAAGAAATATGGAGAACTTCGACAATTGCTCAAGAGGAGGATAAAAATGGCTTTACCTGGGGTGAAACACCATCTGTTTTTAGAGCGGGAGGTGATACATGGATACCAGGAAGTTATGATCCAAAACTAAATCTTTTCTTTATTGGAACATCACAAGCAAAACCTTGGGTAGCAGCAAGCAGAGGAATGACGCCAGAGAATTCAGCTCTTTATACAAACTCCACTCTTGCCTTAAACCCTAATAATGGCGAGATAAAGTGGTTTTATCAACATATACCTGGTGAAACAATAGATATGGAAGTTGGCTTTGAGAGGGTTTTGATAGATCATAAAAGTAAAAAATACCTATTTACCATAGGAAAAGATGGAATTCTCTGGAAATTGAACAGAGAAAATGGAGATTTTGTAAAGCTTCTTGAGACTGTTGATCAAAATATTTATAAAAATATTAATTACAAAACAGGTAAGCTTTCTTACAGGAATGATATTTTAAACTCTAAAATTAACGAAGCTTTTTCAGTTTGCCCTGGTATATACGGTGGCCATAATTGGCAAGCAATTTCTTATGATGAAATAAATAGATCCTTAATAATACCTTTACACCAACTATGCGCTGATATGATTGGAAGAAAGGTTGAAAGGATTGAGGGATCTGGAGGCTTTGGAGCAGACTCTAAATCTTATGCATTACCTAGTGCGAACGGTAAAATAGGAAAATTAATTTCTGTTGATATCGATAAAATGTCTATAAATTGGACGCATGAACAAGAAGCAATGTTTTTAACCTCATCTCTATCAACTGCTGGAGGTTTAACTTTTATTGGCGATCTCGATAGATACTTTAAAGCCTTTAACTCCAAAACAGGTGAATTATTGTGGGAGACAAGACTTGGTTCGGCTCTACATGGATTTCCTATTACTTATGCCGTAGGAAAAAAACAGTATATTGCAGTAACTTCTGGAATGGGGGTTTTTAGGGCTCTAACTGCGACTATAAGCCCTGATATTTATCAACCTGAAAATGGTAATGCTATTTATGTGTTTGAGTTAGAGAAATAAATGTCAAAAGAAAAACAATTGAATATAAGAAATATGCCAATAGAGCCTTGTTCATTTGATCCACTTACAGGTTTTTATAGAAATGGATGCTGTGATACTGGTGACAATGATAGAGGTATACATACTGTTTGCGTAATACTTACTGAGGAATTCTTAGTTTTCTCAAAAAGCGTAGGAAATGATTTATCAACACCAATGCCACAATATGACTTTCCAGGTCTATTACCGGGGCAAAAATGGTGTTTATGTGCAAATAGGTGGCTTGAAGCTTATAACTCAGGAATGGCACCACCAATAATTGCTGAGTCAACTAACATAAAAACGCTTGAAATAATTGATATTGATTTGATTAATCAATACACACTTAACTAAAATTTTTAGAAAAATAAAAGATCAGTAAAAGAAAAAAAATTAAAATAATTAAAGGAATAAAAGAGTAAAAAATCTTTTTTATCATATAGTTATATAAAAATCCTAATTTATAAATGCTTTAACTACAAAATCATAAATAACAATTTTAAATACCACAATCGTCAGTGATAAAATGAAAATAGTTAATAGAATTTTTTCAATTAATTTTAACATTTTTTTAATTTGTCCTAAATTATTAACGCTTAGTAAATTAAATTTATTAATTAAAATAAATAAGTCAAAAAAATAAGGTATCTTTTTTTACATTTTTTCCTTGATATTTGTTTCTAAATTTATAAGGTTTTAATTGTATATTAAAGAGGGAGGTACAAATATGTACAATTTAGCATCTACCGATTACGTCGGTATTTCCTTTTGGCTTGTTTCTGCGGCAATGTTAGCTGCTACAGCGTTCTTCTTTTTGGAAAGAAGTTCTGTTAATGGCAAATGGAAAACATCATTAACTGTTGCCGGTTTGGTAACAGGTATAGCATTCTGGCATTATTTATATATGAGAGGAATGTGGATAGAGACAGGAACATCACCAACAGTATATAGATATGTTGATTGGTTATTAACTGTTCCTCTTCAAGTTGTAGAGTTTTACTTAATCCTTGCAGCTGTAACAACAGTAAGGGGTGGAGTATTTTTTAAATTATTAATTAGTTCACTTGTAATGCTTATTGCTGGTTACCTTGGTGAAGCTGGTCTTGCGCCTGTTCTACCTGCATTTGTAATTGGTTGTGCTGCTTGGCTATATATAATTTATGAAATCTTTGCAGGTGAAACTTCTAAAATAAATGCTGCTAGTGGCAATGTTGCTTCTCAAACAGCATTTTCTGCAATGAAATGGATTTTAACAGTTGGTTGGGTAATTTATCCAGTTGGATATTATCTTGGTTATTTAGGTGGCGGAGTAGACGCCAATAGCCTAAACCTTGTTTATAACTTAGCTGATTTTGTTAATAAAATATTATTTGGTCTTGTAATTTTTGTTGCTGCATCGAGAGATTCAAACGCATAGTTTCAATACTTAATAGTAAAGAAAAGGGCTTAATTAATTTTAAGCCCTTTTTTTATATCTATTTAATTTTTATTTCCTTTTGAGAATATTTGAAACAAATAATCATTTCATTATAATCAGTTAGCATATAAAAATTACCATTATATAGATAAGCTGTTCTTTCTAATGATTTAGAGGTTTTTACGCTTACTGCCCTACCTTCCTCTATAGCAAGTTGGCAGTTTTTTGTATCAGTTTCCTCATTTTTTGACCAAACCGCTTGATTATCTTTAGCATGAACATATTGAGGAACAAAAATAAGAACTATAATTAATAGAAAATTTCTCATTTATTAACTATACCGCATGCTTAAATATTCGAATAGCCATATCAAATAAACATATTACTGATAAAAACCAAACAATTGTTCTAAGGTAAGAAATACCTAAATAATACAAAACACAGTAAATAACCCTTAAAACCAACCATACTGTTGCCGCCATAACTACATCGACATTAGAAATAATGCTTAAAATGGAAACTGGTATAAAAATAAATAAGCTTTCTTTTAGATTTTTGAGAGCCCTTATTCCCCTTTCTGATACAACAGGTCTTTTTACTTCTTCATCCCTGCTCGATAAATTATATGATAATGGGACTTCCTTTAAGCCCAAAATCATTGGAAGTGGGAGCTGAATAAAATAAAATAACAATGTAAGTAAAATAATATCAATCACTTTTCTTCCTCCTTTAGATCATTAAAAAATTTATATTAAAAACTAATATGAGTCGTAAAAGAGTTATAAGTAATTATTAAAATTTACCAATAGTTCATAACTATCGAAATTAATAAACATTTGTTAAAATTAAAATAAATAAATTATTTAAAATCTTAACTTTTCATTTTTTTTCTTTTAATTCGGAGTCTATGCAATTTTGAATATAGGTTTGTAATTCTATTATTAACAATATCCCTTATCTTTGCCCTTCTGAGCCTTGCTGATTCCGATTTAAGGATTCTCTCAGATCTATTCATAATAAAATTTTATCTATTAATTATAAAAATTCAAGAAACAAATTTTAGTAAGCCTGGAGAAAACCAAACCATTTATATACAGCATTTAACATTGCAAACACTGATGATAACAAAAGAAATAGTAAAATACCTCGAAGCAACATTAAAAATCCCTCCCTAATTTATCTTATAATAATATTATATAAAATTAATTCAAATCTAAACTTTTAATATGATAAAAGATTTAATGAAAAAATTTATTACAGAGTCAAAACATTTTTTAAAAATTGGAATCCCAATTTTTGGCTCTCAACTATCTTATATGATAATGCATACCACTGATACAATTGTATCAGGACAATATGACTCAAAAGAATTGGCTGGTCTTGTTTTAGCAAATGCCTTTACCTTTCCTATTTACATGCTTTTTCAGGGAATAATGTTTGCAATTACTCCAATAGTTGCCCAATTATTTGGTTCCAGAGAATTTCAAAAAATTGGACAAAAAATGAGACAAATTTTTTGGGTAGCTATAATGAATGCTTTTTTGGTTTTCTTTATTTTTATTTTTTTTAGTAAAGTCCTTCCTTATTTTCCTCTTGATGAAGAAATTTTAATAATTTCAAGTAATTATCTTCAGGCTGTATCGGTTGGAATGTTTTTTTATATAATGTTTAGATTTTTAAGTTCTTACAGTGAAGGGATGACATTAACGCTTCCTGTATTTTACGTAGTACTTTTTGGAGCACTCATTAATATTCCATTAGATATAATTTTTGCCTTTGGTTATTTTGGAGTTCCTGAAATGGGTAGCGTGGGATGTGGTTATGCAACATCTATAATTTCAATGACCATGTTTTTTCTTATACTTAAAATAATATTATCTAATAAGCTCTACAAAAAAACAGAACTTTTAAAAGAATTTGATGGTCCTTCGTTGAAAGTAACTAAAGAAATTCTAAAATTAGGAATTCCAATTGGTATTGGAATATTTGCTGAAATGAGTATGTTTTCAGGTGCTGCAATTATTATAGGTCAACTTGGCGATAAAGTTTTGTCAGGCCATGCCATTGCTTTAAATATTGCTAGTATTGTCTTTATGCTACCACTAGCAATTGGTTTAGCTGGATCAACTAGAGTTGGAAATCTTATTGGTGAAAATAGATTTACTGACGCAAAATTTTCTTCTTATACTGGTGTAACGTTATGCTTTATCGGCGCACTAATTAATATGACTATGTTATTACTATTTAGAGATAAATTTGCATCTGTTTACTCAGGAGATCTAGAGGTTTTGGGTGTAGCAGTGTCACTATTGTTTTATGCGGCAATTTTTCAAATTCCTGATGGTATAGGAATGGGAAGCCTGGGAGCTTTGAGGGGGTATAAAGACACTTTTGCTCCTATGGTTTTCTTAATAATATCCTATTGGATTTTTGCAATTCCATTTGGATATTTCCTTACAAATTACGGTATAGCGAATCCTCTTGGGGCAGAGGGAATGTGGATAAGTATGATATTAGGATTATTAATATTCTCAATGTTCATTTTTAATAGATTAAGAATAGTATCTTCAAAGTATATATAAAAATAGGGCGATATTAATCGCCCTATTATAAAGATTTAAGAATTTTTAAACCATTTGTATGGTTCTTTACCTGTAATATTAAAATAAATAACCATATTAACCATATGGACAATTAATAATGCTAGGGCAATACCAATAGACCACTGAATTTGACGATAATTAATATGTGCATCAAACAAATAAAGAATAATTAATGCAAAAATTGTCCAAATAGACATTATAAGAATTGCTTTAATACTTTTCATTTTTTTCTCCTATTTTTTTAGTTCAATTTCAACTTCTACATCAGACTTAAGTGAAGATTGACAAGCTAATGCATAACCATCGTTTAATTCATCAAAGCTTAGAACATATCCAAAATCAATATCAGGAGATATTTTTCCTTTTATTAATTTATATTTACAGGAACCACAACTCCCTACTCTGCATTTGTGTGGCCAATTAATACCATCGTCTAATGCTGCCGCAAGAAGGTTTTTTCCTTTACTAACTTTAAATTCCTTATCCTTATTTAGAATTTTAGCAGAATAAAACTTTGGTTTTTTCTTAAATAAATTAAACATAATTATGATCGAAATTTTTAAAAATTATAAATTACCAATTTGATGAGCTATTTTTCTTTCAGAATCTGTTGCTTTATTTCGATCCCAATCTTCAAGAAGTTCTTTTGTAAACTTTCTAAATAATGGAGGAATTAGAGTTAAAACAAATAATGAAAAATAACCTATTCCATAATTAGGAGCATCAACGTCATCAAGCTCCCAGAAATAAGTCTCTCCTCTAACATGATGATCACCTTGCCTGCCAATTTCTATGAAAAACCAGCTTGTAAAAACATTATCATTATCCCAAGAGTGTCTATGTTCAACTGGTTTACCGTGTTCACGAATTAAACCATAATGACCCATAAAGTTAAGAGCCTCTAAAAGAAAGTTAGAAATTACCCAAACAACAAGTAATGATAATATTCCAATAACACCTCCTGCCCAAACAAAAAGAATTATTGATGGAAGACTATATAGGTAACCTATTATCCACTTATTACTTAAACTAAAAAATGATTTTCTCTGTTTTTTTAATTTATCTCTTTCGAGGTCAAAAGAGTATTTTGACTGACCAACATGTGATAACCATGCGTGATGATATACATTTCTGCCCCTAGGAGCGGTTGCAGGATCATCCTCGTGACCTAAATCTAGGTGATGATTATAAACATGAGCATATGTAAAATGAGATGCTCCACTAAGCGACATAATTAATCTTGAAATAAAAAAACCTTCTTTTCTATTATGAGATAATTCATGACCATAGATAATACCTAATCCAGCCCAAAGACCTGCAGATAATGTTGCTCCAATTAGGTTAATACCAGATATTCCACTCTGATAAGTAATACCAAATAAAGATGTTACCTCAATCGGATATGCTGAAGTGTAATGAAAAAGTCTCCAAGCCAAGATAGTTTGTAAAACAATAAAAGTTGGAAGCATTAAGTACATAACTGCGTACTGTAATTTCTTGATACCAAATGAATTTCCATCTTCATCAAAGTCAGCTCTGAGATGAATGTCTTTCGTTAAAGTATCAATTATTGTATTAAACCCAAAGAGAATAACTCCTAACCATACAAAGTTATTTCCTAAAAATATTCCAAAAATAGTAGCAATCGTCATCAACGGAACAATTAGATAACGCGCGTTAACATAAAAAGTTTTCATAAGAAACTCCTATCAACAATGTAAAATCCTGGGAAAAATTTCCGTTTTAGCGCCTTCTTTTAAATCGCGGCAATAGGATCAAATCACGATTAAATTAATTATTATATTTTTTTTAAAATAATGTAAACTCATAAAGTTCAAAAATTCTTAGGTAAAATTATGAAAAAATTAAATGAAACAATTAAATTCCCCTGTGGTATTTCAATGAAAAATCCTTTTATGCTAGCCCCTTTAACAAATACGCAAAGTTTTGAGGATGGTTGCTTATCTAATAATGAATTTAATTGGCTTTTAATGAGAGCCAAGGGTGATTTTGGTATGACAATGTCTTGCGCATCGCATGTACAAGAAATAGGAAAAGGTTTTCCAGGTCAGTTAGGAATTTTTGATGATATGCATATTGATGGCTTAAAAAGATTAACTGAAAATATTAAATCTTATAACAGTCTGGCAGTTGCACAACTACATCATGCTGGAATGAGATCACCTGAAGATATTATCGGCGAAAAACCAGTTTGCCCTTCCGCCGATGATGAGACTAACTCAAGAGCCCTTAATTTAGATGAAGTAAAGAGACTCAGAGATGATTTTATATCTGCTGCTGTTAGAGCTAAAAAGTCTGGATATGATGGTGTAGAGATCCATGGTGCTCATGGTTATATATTGTGCCAATTTTTAAGTTCATCAATTAATAAGAGAAAAGATGAATATGGAGGATCGCTAGAAAATAGATCTAGAATAATTTTTGAAATTATTGATGGTATAAGAGATGAATGTGGAAAAAGTTTTCTTTTAGGAGTTAGGCTTTCACCAGAGAGATTTGGAATGGATCTTGAGGAGATCAAGATAGTTTGTAAACAATTGATTGAGACAAATAAAGTAGATTTTTTAGATATTTCTTTGTGGGACTCATTTAAGTATCCTGCTAGTGAAAAGAATAGCGATAATCCAAATAAAAAAACATTATTAGAACATTTTACAGAATTAGATTTTAAAGATGTTATGCTTACTGTTGCTGGAAATATTCGTACAGGCCAAGATGTTCAAAAAGTTATTAACTCTGGTGTAGATTTTGTTGCAATTGGCAGAGCCGCAATAGTTAATCATAATTTTCCAAGACTAGTAATTGATAACCCTGAATTTGAACCTTTAAACTTACCTGTGTCAAAAGATCATTTAAGAAATGAAGGTGTTAGTGAAAAATTTATTGAATACCTCGGACTTTTTAAAGGTTTTGTGAAAGAATAAAATGGTCGGAGCGAGAGGATTCGAACCTCCGACCCCTTCACCCCCAGCGAAGTGCGCTACCAGGCTGCGCCACGCTCCGACATGAATAATATATTATAAAAAAAAGTATTTTAAAGGATTGAAGTATATTTTTTAAAATCGTTTATACCTCTCAATGGCTTTTTTCAAAGAAAAAATTCTTTCTTTTATAAAAGCTTTCTTATTAGGTGTAATTACAGATCCATCCAAAATTTTATTTAAGTTCTCTTGATGGTTTCTGATAAAATGTAATAACTTTTGTTTTCTATTATTCATCAGTTACTATGCTAAATCCTCTTTCTTATTAAGGTAATAACCTCTTAGACCTATAACAGTGTGAATAATATTTACTAATACAAATGCATATAAATCTAAAAAAATGAATAGGACTGCACCCGATAAACGCCCCAGTGCTGTAACAATATATCCACTTAGACGTGTATTATGCTTAGTTGAGCTTACAAGAGCTACTCCTAATAAACTAATAACAACTACAACCCATTGGCCGTATAAAATAAAATCATTCATATTTACACCTTTTAAAATTAGAAATTAGTTAATAAATATCGATAAGCCACCAAGATGACAAAATAAAAATTTATTTACCTAACAAATAAGGATATCATCAGTCATAATTCTTATAAAAATAAAAATAATAATGGAGAATTAAATGCAAAATGATCTTAAGTGGATTTTAGGAGTTCTTTTTTTTCTTTTTGGTCCAGCCATCGCAATTATAATGCTTTATGTAAATTTCTAAATAAGCTTATTTAATGTTTCAGATATTTAAGTTAATTTATATCAATGAAAGAATACCCCAAAAGACCAAACCCTAGGACAGGTAAAAATTTTAAAAGGGGTGACTGGAATATTGCAAAAACAAAACGTTTTTTATTTTATGAAGTAAAAAAATTGGGAAGAGATAAGAAGCATGCTCTCGAAAAATGGGCGATACCAAAAATATATTACAAATATTTAAAAAATACTGAAAAACGCAAATCAGTTTAGGAGAAATTTTTTAGTGAAAAATGTTCATCAGGGATTAGTTGTTTACTATCACCCCATAAAGAGTCATTTGCTAATGAGCTATCAAAAGCCTCAATTAGACGAATAATTTTTCCTTCCCCTATAGTTATTATATGTAAATATATCTGATTATAAGGTTTGCCACTCAGAGCAATTCCATCATTTTGAGTCATAGCGATTACTGTATCATTAAAAGAATTTATAATTTTAAAATCTTTACAAAAGACTATTTCCTCAGGATTTACGCAAGAAAAAACAAGAGGAAGAACATCCTCCATAAATCTTTTTTTTCCTTTATAATGACCAGATAATACACCATTTTCCATTGGGACAATTAACTCAAACTCATTACTCAGCAAACTATCAATTACTTCAATCTCTCCATTAGAAATACTAGTATAAAATTTTTCTGTAATGTCCTTTATTTGGCTCATATGATTTAATTTATTAAAACTTTAATTTGAACCAATACTTGTCAAAGTATGTTTGATAATTTTCCATGAACCGTCTTTATTGACCATATGAGTATCGTAGTACCCCCATAAAGTAGTTTTTTCATTATCTTTATCTTTATAGTAATGCGTAGCCTGAAGATCTGTTCTTGCCTTTGCAACACCGTTTTCAAACTTAATTAATGGATTACCGAGCATGTGCTGAGTGCTTCTATATTCACTAATTGCCTTTTCAACATATTCAACCCAAGAATCTATTCCATCAAAAGAAACTGGCTCGCCAGATCTAAAGCTTGGATCATAAATAATATTAACCTCGACATTTTCATCAAAAATTGATCTAAAAAGATTATAGTTTTTAGTATCAATTCCCTTTGCATAATTATTCATTACATCGATAATTTCAAATTTATCATTTACAGATAGATCGCCCGCCATCGTATTCCCCATTGTTTGAGTTAAAAAAATTAATGTTAATAATATTTTTTTTATTGTTACAACCATGAAAAACCTCTTAAGTAAAATTTAGATCAGAAAAGACTACCATTATTATTGAACCAATCAAGAATATATTCATTAACATCTTTTATGTCTTTTTCATTAATTGAATAATTTTTTACCGACACACCTTCTTCATGAATTGTATTTTTATCACCAGTAATTAAATGATGCCACACTGGTAAATCATCATTATTAAATACCAGTCTATATGAGCATGTATCAGGCAACCAACTTAATTCTTCGATGGTTTCAGGAGATAATTTTATACAATCACTTACATTTTTTTGACGATTTTTATAATCGGTACATGCGCAAGTATTTTGATCTAAATACATACAGCTAACATTCGAAATTGAAATCTCTCCCGTATCAATATCCTCTAATTTATGAAGACAACATTTTCCGCAACCGTCGCATAACGACTCCCATTCATTATCAGTCATTTGTTTTAAAGTTTTATATTTCCAGAACTTATTTTTTTCTTTCATTTTTAAATAATATATAAATTAAATACAAAAGAGAATAACTCTTAATAGACAATTAAAATCTTATTTATTAAATTTAAGCAATGAAATTAATTTTATCACTTTTTATCTTTTCTATTTTTTTATTTATCAACAAAGCAGCTTTCGCTGAATGGTCATTATATGGAGAAACAGATGCTGGTTATCATTTTATTAATTTAAATGATACAAGTTCAGATGATAAATATGTCTATTACTGGATACTTACCGACTACAAAGAACCGCAAAGTAATAATCTTATTTCAGATAAATTTTTATCGAAAAAAGTATATAAGCAAACTGACTGTAGAAGGTTTAGAACTAGTGCATCTGAAATTATTATTTACAGTAAAAAAATGTCTGAAGGTGAAATTATTATAAAAGAGAAATATGATGAAAGTAGTTTTTCAACTCCTAATTTTGACTCAATAGGCTTTGAAGAACTAGAAGTAGTTTGTAGTTATACTAATAACTAAATTATTTAAAATCCTTATCTGAATTTAAAACATGGTCTACAGAGAATTCTGCACCAAAGTTTTCATCTTTGTAAGTGTCGTTTTCGGTATAATTATCATTTAAAAAACCCTCAACAAAATTCCATCCAGCTTCTAAAATTTTATTCACATTCCCCTCTTTATTTTTATTATTTTAAAACGTTACCCGAGTCTCTAAAAAAACCAAATAAAATATTATCCTATGAAATAAACTTGTCTAGATAAATTTTTATTTTGATAAAACCTCAAGAATATTATTTAGCCTGTTAAGGATCTCATCCTTATTTTTAAAATTAGGTTTTTCTTCATATTCTCGATTTGTATTTGTATCGATGTTAGATTTAGCATTATTAATATCAGTATCGAGTTTTTCGTTTGCTTGCTTAATACTTAATCCATCATTTTTTAAGAAATTTTTAATTTTTAATAAAAGCTTAATATCTTCAGGTTTGTAAAATCTTCTACCGCCAGGTCGTTTAATAAGCTTAACTTGCTTAAATTTAGTTTCCCAAAAACGTAAAACATAAGTTGGAACTCCTATTTCTTTGGAAGCTTCTCCTATTGTTCTGTATGCATCAGGACTTTTTTTTACCATTTAGTATCTTTTTTAATCATTAATGACCTTGTTTTTAAGTTCTTTACTCGCTCTAAAAACAACAACTCTTCTCGCATCAATTACTGCTTCCTCTTTTGTTTTAGGATTTCGACCAATTCTTTGTTTTTTATCTCTAACCATAAAACTTCCAAAGGAAGATAATTTAACGCTTTTACCGTCAATTAATTCTAAAATCATTTCTTCGAAAATTTGATCAACAATGTCAGATGACTCAACCTTAGAAATGCCTACTTTTGAATAAATTGCTTCTGATAAATCTGCTCTGGTTAAAGTTTTGCTCATTTTTAAATTCCCTATATTATATAAAACTCTTTTTTAATAAAATAATCAAGGACTTCTACCATCTAATTAAAGTAGAACCCCAACTAAAACCACCTCCCATTGCTTCAAGTAAAACCAAGTCGCCTTTCTTAATTTTACCTTCCTGAACTGCATCAAATAAAGCGAGAGGAATTGAAGCGGCAGATGTATTAGCATGTTTTTGAACTGTAACTATTATTTTATCTTCATTAAGTCCAACTTTTTTTGCCACAGAATCAAGTATTCTTATATTTGCTTGATGAGGCACAAACCAATCGATATCTTCGACCTTTAAATTATTATAATCCAAAGCCTCCTCTATAACAGATGATATATTTTTAACAGCATGTTTAAAAACTCCTTGACCATCCATCCTTAGATAACCAACGTTAGTTGATGTAGAAGGACCACCATCAACATATAGTAAATCACCATACCTTCCATCAGAGTGCAAATGATTACTTAAAATACCTCTATCACTTCCTTCGTAGGAAGATAAAACAACAGCTCCGGCACCGTCACCAAATAAAACGCAGGTACCTCTATCATTCCAGTCTAAAATTCTACTAAAAGTCTCAGAACCAATAACGAGTACATTTTTAACTTTACCTGTTTTTATTGCATTATCAGCTGCTTCTAAAGCAAAAACAAAACCTGAGCACACTGCTTGCATATCATAGGCATAGCACTTCTCTATTTCTAATGATGATTGAATAACAGTTGCTGATGCTGGAAAAGTATTATCAGGCGTAGCAGTAGCTAATATAATCATATCAATATCTGTATTTTCTAGTTTTGCATCTTTTAGTGCAAATTTTGCAGCTTCAGCACCAAGAGATGATGTAGTTTCATCGTCTGATGCTATTCTTCTTTCTTGAATCCCTGTTCGTTCAACTATCCATTCTTCAGATGTATCAACTCTTTCTGTTAAATCTTTATTTGTAACAATTGTTTTTGGAAGAGAAGCACCAACACCAGTAACAACGGATTGATATAATTTAGTCTTTTGATTCATAATCTTTTTTTCTTAGCTATAAGTTTTTTAATTTCACTTGAAATATCATTTTGAGATAGCTTTGTACTAAATTCAATTGCTTTTGAAAACCCCAGAATATCAGTACCTCCATGACTTTTAACAACAAGACCATTTAAACCTAGAAAGACACCTCCATTTAATTCTCTTGGATCCATTTTATCTTTTAAAGCTCTAAATGCACTCCTACCTATTAAATAGCCTAACTTTCCCATTGTTGAACCTCCAAAAACATCTGAAATAAAATGACCAATTAATCTAGCAGTTCCCTCAGCTGTTTTTAATGCAATATTACCTGTAAAACCATCAGTTACAACAACATCAGATTTACCCAAAGAAAGATTATCTCCTTCAACATAACCAATATAATCTCCAGAAAAAAGTTCTTTCATTTTTAGAGAGGCGTCTTGTATGATCTCTGTTCCCTTCATTTCTTCATGTCCAATATTTAGTAATCCGATTGTTGGGTTATTTTTATTAAAAACACTCTTTGCATAAGAATATCCAAGAATACCAAATTGTACTAATTGATCGGAAGTTACTTCAACATTTGCACCCAGATCGAGTACAACAGAATGACTTGTTTTATTTGGCCATAAACTTGAAATTGCAGCCCTCTCAATTCCATCAATAGTTCTTAAAATTATTGTAGATAAACCCATTAATGCACCAGTATTACCTGCTGAAATAGCTATATCTGATTTACCTTCCGAAACAGCATTTATACAACCCCACATAGAAGACTCTTTTCCAACCCTTCTAATTGCATCAATTGGCTTAGTATCCATTTCAACGACCTTGTCACAATGAATAACCTCTATTTTATCTTTCGAATGTTCAATATTTTTAAGCTTTTCTATAATTAAGCTTTCATTCCCAAAAAAAATAACAGATAAATCTCTTTGCCTTTTCATAGCTAAGCAAGCACCCTCAATGGTAATATCTATACCGTTATCCCCGCCCATTGCATCTATAGAAATTATTTTTTCCAAGTTAATACCTCAAAACTAAAAACCATCTGAAGAGAGTTCTAAAATTTCATTTATTGATTTATTTTTATATTTATTAACTTTTAAAACGACAAAATCATATAATTCTCTAGCAGAAACCTTGTAAGAGCTATCATTAGACCAAATATTACGAAGGAGACAATTTATAAATTCATGCTCATTATCATAATTTAAGTCATACATTTTTGTTCTTCCATAAAAAGATTCAATTACAACTTTCATTTTTTTACTAAATGACTGATCACTTATTCCCATTTCTCTGTATGATGATTCTACTTCAAGCATAAATATATCAAATAACTTTTGTGTAAAATTTTTATTCTGCTCACTGGAGTTTTTATAAACTTTTAAAATAACAAAAATATGAAGAATTATTAAATCAAATCTCCCATCAAGAGTGTCGGGTACCATAATTTTTTTGTAGAAATACCTTTCATAGGATGAATTGAGAATTCTTTTATATAAAGCACCATGGGGTGATAAATAATCTGGAACAGGATTATAAAAATTTTTTAAATACGAAATTATTTTTTTAAACATTTTTATCACTAAGATTGACAAATATAACAGAAACCATCATCTCTGTTATTTATTATAATTTAATGGTAACTTTATTTAATGAAATATGTAATTAAAAAATATTTATTTGTTATGTTGATTTTATTAGCATCATCATGTTCACCTATTGTAGAAAATAGAGGATATGTATTTGACGAGAAGCTTTTAGATCAAATAAAAGTTAATGAAACTATTTCAAATGATGTGATGGATATCTTAGGATCACCATCAACCACTTCGGCAATAGACTCTTCAACATGGTATTATATATACAGCAAAGCAGAAACAGTGGCTTTTTACCACCCTACCGTAACAGATAGAAGAGTTTTAGCTATATCCTTTGGTGATAATAATAAAGTAAATAATTTAAAATATTATGGATTAGAGGAAGGAAAGATTATATCTTATGTTGATAGAACCACGCCTACTAGAGGAAGAGAGCTTACCGTTCTCCAACAATTATTTGGTAATCTTGGTCGTTTAGGAGCAGGTAGTTTACCTGGAAATTAATGTCACAAACAAGCGATATATCAATAAGCAAACAAGCAGCAGAAAAAATAAACAATATTATTAGTTCTGAAAAGAAAGATTTGATGTTAAAAATTTCAGTGCTTGGCGGAGGTTGTGCTGGTTTTTCATATAAATTCGATCTTGTCGACAATTCTGAACAAGGAGATATTATTATCGAAGAACACGGTGCTAAAGTCATTATTGATGAAGTTTCAGTTCCTTATATTCAAGGATCTATTATTGATTATAAAAATGATTTAATTGGTCAATCCTTTGAAATAAAAAATCCAAACGCAACTTCTGAGTGCGGATGTGGTACATCTTTTTCATTGTAAATATCGTGAAAATTGCAAGCTGGAATGTAAACTCTGTAAGGTCAAGAATTGGCAATATACTTGACTGGATTAAATTAGAAAAGCCAGATATTTTATGTTTACAGGAAACAAAAGTAGTGGACAATGACTTTCCTTTAAGTCCATTTGAGGAAATTGGCTACAATGTAAAAATTCATGGCCAAAAAAGCTACAATGGTGTCGCTACATTATCAAAATTTTTAGTAGAGGAGACTTTTCAGGGAATCCCTAATTATGATGATGATCAGGCAAGATACATAGAGACAGTTCACTCTTCAGACTTAGGAATGATTAGAATTTCAAATATATATCTTCCTAACGGAAATCCTGCCCCAGGACCAAAATATGATTACAAATTAAATTGGATGAAAAAACTAAAAAATCATTTATCTGAAACACTTTTAAATGAAGAGATTTTTATTGTTCTTGGTGATTTTAATGTGATACCAGATGATATTGATACATACAGCCCTGAAGATTGGAAAAATGACGCACTTTTTAAAATGGAAACCAGAAAAGCATATAGAGAAATATTATCATTAGGTTTTACTGACTCTTTTCGACAATTCAATCAAGATGCTGAGAATTATACCTTCTGGGACTATCAAAGAGGTTCTTGGCAAAGAAATAAAGGTATAAGAATTGATCATATTTTAACATCACCTCAAGCAAGTGATAAGATGAATAATGTCTATATAGATAAAACAGTAAGAGATAAGGAAAAACCTTCTGATCATGTTCCAATAATTATAGAACTTTTATAATTTATATATCAGCATATATATGAGTTTCTTTTTCTGCCCCAGGGTGCGTTATGGCTCCATTTTGTGCAGAACCTACAGTTTGAGAATATTTCCATAATGTTCCGCTATTATAATCCGTACCTCTTGGCTTCCAAAGTTTTCTTCTTTCTTCTAATTCTTCATCAGATAAATCTACATTAAGAATACCTTTTTCACCATCGATTGTTATTTTATCCCCATCCTTTATTAAAGCAATTGGACCACCTGTTGCCGCCTCAGGTCCAACATGCCCGACACATAATCCTCTTGTTCCACCACTAAATCTTCCGTCAGTAATTAGCGCAACTTTTCCGCCAACATCCTGACCTGAGAGAGCTGCAGTAGTTGAAAGCATTTCTCTCATTCCTGGGCCACCTTTAGGACCCTCATAACGAATAACTATTACCTCTCCATTTTCATAGCCTTTTTTAGACACACACTCAAAGGCATCTTCTTCGCAATCAAAACACCTTGCATATCCTTCAAAAAAAGTATTTTCTAAACCAGCAACTTTTACAATTGCCCCGTCAGGAGCAAGATTACCTTTTAATCCAACAACACCACCTGTTGGGCTTAGAGGTTTGTTGTAAGGTCTAATAACTTTTTGATTTTCATTAAACTCAACATCTTTAAGATTTTCTTCTATTGTCTTTCCAGTAACGGTCATACAGTCACCATGAATAAAACCTCCTTCAAAAAGAGTTTTAATTATAATAGGAACACCACCTGCCTCATAAACATCTTTGGCTACATATTGTCCGCCTGGTTTTAAATCTGCTATGTAAGGTGTTTTTTTAAAAATTTCTACAACATCATCTAAAGAAAATTTAATTCCGCACTCATGAGCAATTGCAGGCAAATGTAAACCTGCATTTGTTGACCCTCCAGTTGCAGCAACAATAGTAGCAGCATTTTCAAGAGATTTCTTTGTAACGATATCTCTTGGTCTGATATTTTTTTCAATTAAATCCATAATTTGTTTACCAGACTCATAAGCATATCTATCGCGATCCTCATAAGGTGCTGGAGCTCCTGAAGAATAAGGAAGAGCTAAACCCATTACCTCAGAAACACATGCCATTGTATTAGCGGTAAATTGACCACCACATGCTCCAGCGCTGGGGCATGCAACCTGTTCAAGATCCTTTAGATCATCTTCAGTAGATACGCCAGCAGCATACTTGCCAACAGCCTCAAACACATCAACAACTGTAACATCATTCCCTTTGTATCTTCCGGGCAAAATTGATCCACCATACATAAAGACACTGGGAACATTTAATCTACACATTGCCATCATGAGGCCAGGTAATGATTTATCACAACCAGCTAAACCAACTAGAGCATCATAAGAGTGTCCTCTTACAGTAAGCTCAGTTGAGTCGGCTATAACTTCTCTAGAAACAAGGGATGATTTCATCCCTTGATGTCCCATAGCTATTCCATCGGTAACAGTAATAGTACAAAACTCTCTAGGTGTTCCGTCTGCATCTTGCACCCCTTTTTTAACTGATTGGGCTTGTCGCATTAAAGCAATATTACATGGAGCAGCCTCATTCCAAGTAGATACAACGCCTACAAAAGGTTTTTTAATATCCTCTTCAGTCATTCCCATTGCGTAGTAATAAGATCTATGAGGTGCCCTTTCAGGTCCAATACTTACGTGCCTACTTGGTAATTTATTCTTATCAAACTTTTTTTCTGACATAATTAACCCTTATAATCTTAAATCGGTCTAACAACCATCCACATATTATCACTTGTTGGTAGGTAGTCTAAAAAATTAAACTTTAGAACCTCATAATTTGTATCCTTTACCATTTTAAGTAAGGTTTTAGGAGTAAATTGATTAACATGATCAGGAAAGTGAAATCCACACCATTTCTCTTTCCTAATTTTTCTATTAACACTATCGTAATTTGGAACTTTTATAATCACGCAAGCATCATTTTTTAAAGTAAATTTTAAATTTTTTAATACCTCAAAAGGTTCATGTTCATGCTCAAGATAAGATCTTAGAATTGCTCCAGAAAATTTATTTTCACCAAACTCTTCTAGAACCTTAGTAGCAGGAGAACAAATAGCTCTTCCCCCTCTTTTTTTAAATGACAGGTCAGCCTTATTTGCAGATTCCTCTGAAATATCTATTCCAAATGGAGTAAAATTATTTGAAATATTTTCAAATTTAGCGCCTGATCCACATCCAATATCCAAAACATCACCCTGTTTGCAATAATTATTTAGAAGATATTTTAATTTATCTCTTTTAATTAATGTCTTTATTTTTCTTCTTATTTTCTTTCTTAAACTTATTTTTTCTTCTTCCTCAAAATTCCTTTCCCATGAAAATTCATTCCTCATTCTTTCATAAATAGGAACTTCCGGCATATACACAAAAGAACATTCACATTGAACAAGCCTCCAAGGTTTAGAATTATAGTATAACTCATTGTTATAATTTGTTTCTTTGCATAACGGGCAAGATCTTTTCTTGATTTTAATTTTATTTTCCATGAGAAATAAGTTTATTAATAAATATTTTAGACTCCCCTATTTTTTCTTGATCTGATAGTAGTTCTTTTAATCTATCATTGCTCTCTTTTACAATATTTTTTGGCGCTTTTTTTATAAAGTTGTCATTACTTAATTTTTTCTTAAGTAATTGAATATCACTGATAATTTTAATCTCCTCTTTTTCAATTCTTTTTATTTCTGATGATAGATCTATACTTTCATCAATAACTAAAGCAAAATCAATATTTGATACTGAAAAAGATGCAGAACGGTTAGAAAATTCAACAACTCTCTGAATTTTCTCTATTTTTATTAGTTTGTTTAAGAGCATGTCAATGTTTCTAATTTTATCTATCTTACTTGAGTCCTTTTCATAAATCTGAATTAAAAGTTCTTTTTTGGAAGGAATATTTAATTCTGACCTAATTGACCTAACGCTTGAAATTATTTCAATAATTGTTTTGGTGTTTTCAACTAAATCGGCTTTGTTTAAAGATGGTAAAGAAATATTCCAGCTACTTGAAATCAGAGATTTATCATCATTACTTACCTTTTTCCATAATTCTTCGGTAATAAAAGGCATAAATGGATGTAATTTAATTAAAATAAAATTTAAAGAAATTGATGTAACATATTTTATTTCATCTAACTCATCATGATTAGGCTCATTGAAATAGGGCTTAATAAGTTCTAAATACCAATCACAAAAAATATGCCATACAAACTTATATATTTCGTTTGATGCTTCATTAAATTTATATTCATCCAAATATAAATCAATCTTTTTTTCAGTATCAATCATTTCTGAAACAAGCCAATTTGTTACTGGATTTGAAAGTTTAGATATTTTTTCATTTTTGACCTTTAAACAGTTGTTTAATTCACAAAATCTTGCGGCATTCCATAACTTAGTTCCAAAATTTCTATATCCCTCAACCCTTGATTCAGATAATTTTATATCTCTCCCATATGAAGCCATTGATGCCAATGTAAACCTGAGTGAGTCTGCGCCAAAATTATCAATTAATTTTAATGGATCAACAACATTGCCTTTTGACTTAGACATTTTTTGACCATTCTCATCTCTTACCAATGCATGTATATATATCTCTGAAAAAGGAATTTTCTTTTGAAAATAGAGACCCATCATCATCATTCTTGCAACCCAGAAAAAAATTATATCAAAACCAGTTACTAAAAGATTTGTAGGATAAAATTTGGAAAGATCGTTTTCTTTATTTGGCCAGCCTAATGTAGTAAAAGGCCACAATGCTGAAGAAAACCATGTATCAAGAACATCTTCATCTTGAAAAATCGCTTCAGTATTGTATTTCCTCATAGCAATTTCACGAGCCTCATCCTCTGATGAAGCAACAATTATTTCTCCTTCATTTGTGTACCACGCAGGGATTCTATGACCCCACCATAGCTGCCTTGAAATACACCATGGTTGAATATTATTCATCCATTCATAATATGTTTTTGACCAATTACTCGGGATAAACCTTGTTTTGCCCTCTTCAACATGTTTGATAGCAGAAACTGATAATTTCTTTGCATCAACATACCATTGATCAGTTAAATAGGGCTCAATTACCTCGTATGATCTGTCTCCATATGGAACGACATGAGTATGATCTTCAACTTTTACTAAAAAATTTTCATTTTTGAGTTTGTCTAAAAGTTTTTTTCTAGCCTCAAATCTATCTATACCTTTCCATCCATTAGGAGTATTTTCATTTAAATTTCCATCTGAATCAAATATAGAAATCATCTCTAGATCATTTCTTTTACCAACCTCAAAATCATTAAAGTCATGTGCAGGAGTTATCTTAACAGCTCCACTACCTTGTTCTGGATCGGCGTATTCATCTTCAATAATAGGAATTTCTCTATTAACAATTGGAATTAAAACTTTTTGACCTATCATGTTTTTGTATCTCTTATCATCAGGGTGAACAGCGATAGCTGTATCACCAAACATAGTTTCAGGTCTTGTGGTAGCAATTGTTATAAAATTATCACTATTATTTTGAAGGGGGTATTTGATATACCATAAACTCCCTTTTGTCTCTCTTTGATCAACCTCTAAGTCGGAAATAGCTGTTTTTAATTTTGGATCCCAATTTACAAGTCTTTTATCCTTATAAATTAGTCCATCGTTATAAAGCTCAACAAAAACTTTAATAACTGCGTCAGATAAACCATCATCCATAGTAAATCTTTCTCTACTCCAATCACACGAAGCACCAAGTCTTCTTAATTGCTCCGTAATTGTACCGCCTGACTTTTCCTTCCATCTCCAAATCTCATTAACAAAACTTTCCCTACCTAATTCACGTCTTGATATATTTTTGTCCGATAATAGATTTCTCTCGACAACCATTTGAGTTGCAATTCCAGCATGATCTGTTCCCGGTTGCCATAAAACATTTTTTCCCTTCATTCTCTGATATCTGACGATAATGTCTTGAAGAGTTGTGTTCAGTGCATGACCCATATGTAAGCTACCAGTTACATTAGGTGGCGGCATAACTATAGAAAAATTTTTACTATCTGTGTCAGTTGGTTTAAAAAGTCCTTTAGACTCCCACATGTCGTAAATTCGCCTCTCAGCTTCTGAGGGATCATATTTTTTTTCAATCATCTTAATTACGTTTTTTAAAAAGTTTTGCTACTTCTTCTTTAACAGATTCTTCCACGATCGTTTTCAAATTTTTAGCAAACCATTCATTGAGAGTTTCCTTAATTGTCTCTCGAATAATATCATCAATAGATAAATCAGAAATAAAATTAGAATTATCAAGTTTTAGGTTATTTTTTTGTTCATCATTTTGAGATAAATCATTTGAAGAACTATCATTATTTAAGTCAACAACATCATCTAAAAGAATTGCTTCTTCATCAACAACATCGGTAAGCTCAATAAAGTTATCATCATTAGCCGATTTTTTTAAATCCTGCTCGCTAGAGATTACTTCTTTAATTGATGAAAGAATATCATTTACAGACATTTCTTCGTTATTTTCATTCGAAACCATGATAAAAAATACCTTACAACATAAAGATTATAGATCAATCAAGATTTTTAATATCTTTAAATCTTTTCCATCCTAATTTAATATTTTTAACCTTATTATAATTTTCATTAGGATCATATTTTGAGATAGGAAGAGATAATTCCTCAGGGCTCAAAGAACCAATGCTTAAAAGTAAGTAAAACATAGATAGTTTTGAATTATTTTCTGAGCTTATCATGGAAACCTGAGAGTCTAAAAATTCCTGCTCTGCATCTAATACATCCAAATTAGTTCTTGTACCAAGCTCAAACTCTTCCTTTACCCCTTCAAGAGCAATTTGATTTGCTTCAAATTGTTTTTTTGAAGAATTTACTTTAATTAGTGATGAATTATATTGAGCGAAAGCAGATTTCACCTCTTGATTGACATATCTTTTCGCTTCAATTAACTGAAATTTGTCTCTTATATTTATTTCCTGTGCTTTTCTAATATTTGACCAATTCAAACCACCAGAAAAAATTGGCATACTTACAACACCCATTAATTGATAGGCATCTCCATCCGCATTAAATAACATCTCTTCTGAATTTGAGAACTCACCTCTGAGGCTGAAAGAAGGTAATAGTCTTGCCTTTGCTGATTTGACAGCAAATCTTGAGGATAATTCTGATTTTTCCGCAAACTTAAGATAAGGACTTTTTACATTAGCAATGGAAATTGCATTTTCAATAGTCATTGGCAGAGAGAGATTTATAGTATCATTTGATAAATTTACAGGGATAACGCCAATTATTGATCTATAAATTGCTTTACTTTTCTCGAGATTAGACCTTGCCTCAGCTAAATTTGCTTGAGATAAGGATAGCCTTGCTTCAGATTGAGCAACATCTGTTAAAGTAAGCTCCCCAACTTCAAATTGTATTTTTGCTACTTCAAGCCTTTCATTTAAGACATCAAGATTTACTTCTCTTAGCTCAACAATTTTCTCATTTGTTAAAACGTTAAAAAAAGCTTCTGCAGCGGAAAATAGTATCTCTTGCTCTAAAATTTCTAAGTCAGCTCGGCTTGCCGCAACAAGATTTAAAGACTGAGATCTATTATTAACTAAACGACCACCAGAAAAAATAATTTGTTCGGCTTCAATTTTTGTTACATTTGGCCTCAATCTTATTTCATCCGCTTCCTTATAATTTGTAACTGTCTCTCCATAAGAGCCAATAAATCTAATTTTTGGAAAAAATTCTGAAGAAGATTTAGACACCAACTCATCATTAGACCTCAATTCAGCCCTTTTTGCCTGGATTGATGGATTTTTTTTGTAGGCAAGTGAAAGTGCTTCTTCTAAAGTATTTCCTAATAATTGTGTATTTAGAAATAAATAAGATATTAAAAAAATATATTTTTTCATGATTAATCCAATTTCATTAAAATGACGTGCGCGTCATTTTTTAATAATACATGTATATCGTTTTTACAAGTTGAATGTAATTAAAGTAAAAAATTAAGATTATCTAGACAAATATGATATAAATCTAATAAGAAAGAGACTGTTATTTTTGGCCACTTGGCGGAGTGGTTACGCAGCGGCCTGCAAAGCCGTGGACGCCAGTTCGAATCTGGCAGTGGCCTCCATATAAATTTATGGATAACACCCCTTTAATTCAATAATAATAAAAATAATTGCATATTGTTTAGAATGATTTTAAATAACAAATTTGTTATTTACAGCTTATGGTATTAAAGATGGATGATAAAGTTAAAATGAGTTCAGTTCTGAATGCTTCAGAAGAAAGTGCTCCTTACATTGAAGCACTATATGAGTCGTTTATACAAGACCCTGATTCAGTATCGGAAGATTGGAAAATTTATTTTGAGACACTTCCGAAAAATCCTGATGATAAAAAGGAGGTCTCTCATAAAGATATTATCAAGAGATTTAAAAATCAAAGAAGGAAAAGATCCTATTCTGATAAATTAGTTAATAAAAAATCCATTGATGAGAAGCAAATTAGAGTTATCCAATTAATTCAATCGTATAGAAACAGAGGACATCAAAGAGCAAATTTGGACCCGCTTGGAATAAGAAAAACGAGTATATGTGAAGATTTAGACTATGAATATCATGGGTTAGAAAAAAGTGATTTGGATAAAAAATTTAATACCGACACTCTTAATATTAACCAAGATGAAGCAAGTTTAGAAGAAATAATAAATTCACTTAAAAAAATATACTGCGGTACACTTGGTATTGAATACAATTATATTACTAATACAAAAGAGAGATTATGGTTCCAAGATAGGCTTGAGCCTAATTTAGGAAAAGTTTATTTCAAAAAAGAAGAAAAAATAAACTTACTCAAACGTTTAAATGCAACTGAAGGTTTAGCTAAATTTTTGTCAACTAGATATCCAGGTATGAAAAGGTTTGGAACTGAGGGTGCAGAGTCTTTAATACCACTTGTTGATAGTTTAATACAAAATTGCAGTATATTTGGAGCAGAACAAATTTGTCTAGGTATGTCTCATAGAGGAAGACTTAATCTGCTAGTAAACGTCTTAGGAAAATCTTCTAAAGAACTTTTTTCAGAATTTGAAGAAGACTATGAATTAGAAGGTGCAAGTACTGGTGATGTAAAATATCACCAAGGTTTTTCATCAAATATACTTACACCAAACGGAGAGGTTCATGTATCTTTAAATAATAATCCTTCCCATCTTGAGATTGTTAATCCTGTGATTGAAGGCTCTGTAAGAGCTCGGCAGGAAAGATTGGGTGATAAAGAAAAAAATCTTGTAATTCCTATTTTAATTCATGGTGATGCTGCATTTTCTGGACAGGGAGTTGTTATGGAAACCTTACAAATGTCTCAGACCAGAGGTTATGGAGTTGGCGGAACTATTCATGTAATTGTAAATAATCAAATTGGTTTCACAACTTCTGATGTAAGGGACTCAAGGTCAACACTTTACTCAACAGATGTAGCCAAAATGATCGAATGCCCAATACTTCATGTTAATGGCGATGATCCTGAAATGGTTGTTTTCGCTGCAAAGCTTGCATGTGAATATAGGTATACTTTTAAGAAAGATATCATAATTGATATGTTTTGTTTCAGGAGACGTGGTCATAATGAGGCTGATGAACCATCTGCAACTCAACCTTTAATGTATAAAAAAATAAAAACTCATAAATCAGTTAGAGATCAATACCAAGATAAATTAATTACTGAAGGTATTATTTCAAAAGATGAAACCTTAAATTTCCAAAAAAATTATAGGAACGCTCTTGAAAAGGGTGAACTAGTAACTGAAAATCTTGGTTCTACAAATGAAGAAAAATGGTTTGATTGGACTCCTTATTTAAATAGAAGATGGAATGAAGAAACTGATACAACATTCAATCAAAAAAAATTTAATGAATTAGGGGATATAATAAGCTCATCACCAATTGACTTTGATTTACAAAAACAAGTATCAAAAATACTTGATGATAGAAAAAAAATGAATTCAGGTGAAATCCCAATAAATTGGGGTTTTGCAGAAAATATGGCATATGCAACCTTATTAAGCGAAGGTTACCCTATTAGATTTTCTGGTCAAGATGTCAGAAGGGGAACGTTTGCGCATAGGCATTCTGTTGTTCATGATCAGAAAGATGGAACTGAGTATATGCCCTTAGTAAAAATTGCTGAAAAAAATAATACAATAATTGATATTTATGACTCTCTTCTTTCTGAGGAGGCAGTTTTAGGTTTTGAGTATGGTTATTCAACTGCATGGCCTAGTGGTCTGGTAATATGGGAGGCGCAATTTGGAGATTTTGCCAATGGTGCTCAAGTCGTAATTGATCAATTTATAGTTTCTGCAGAACACAAATGGCAAAGGCTCTCGGGCCTAGTAATGCTTTTACCACATGGATATGAAGGCCAAGGCCCAGAACATAGCAGCGCAAGATTAGAAAGATATCTTCAATTATGTGCACATGATAATATTCAAGTATGCACCCCTACTACACCTGCACAAATTTATCATTTGTTAAGACTTCAAACTATTAGAAAAATGAGGAGGCCTTTAATTGTAATTTCTCCTAAAAGTCTCTTAAGAAATCCTCTGGCAACCTCGAGTCTTGAAGAGTTAATTAATGGATCATTTATGCCAGTAATAGATGATATAACTGAAAATAAAGAAAAAATAAAAAAAGTAATTCTTTGTTCAGGAAAGATTTTTTATGATCTGATTCAAAAGAAAAGAGATTTAAATTCTGAGGAAGTAGCTATAGTTAGAATTGAACAACTTTATTCGTTTCCTTATGATGAACTTGAACTAATTTTAAGGAAATATAACTATTCTATTGAATTTATTTGGTGCCAAGAAGAGCCAGCAAATCAAGGAGCATGGTTTAGTCATAGACATAGAATTCAGAGAGTATTAGATCGTTTTTCCAAAAATCAAATTAAACTAATTAGTCGACCATCTGCCTCAGCGCCTGCCGTAGGTTTAAATAAATTACATAGAAGACAACAAGAAAATCTAATAAATGAAGCTTTCAAAGATTAAGGAATAAAAATGACAGTAAAAATAAAATCACCAACCTACCCTGAGTCAGTCGCGGATGGAACAATTTCTAACTGGGTTAAAAAAGAGGGTGAAAGCGTTAAACAGGATGAACTAATTGCTGAAATTGAAACTGATAAAATAGTTTTAGAGGTTCTATCACCTATAGATGGGGAAATATCAAAAATCGTCAAAAATGAAGGTGAGATTGTTTTAAGTGGAGAGCTAATTGCAGAGGTTCAAGATAATAATTTATCTTCAAATATTAGTGTAAATAGTAAAGTTGAATCAAAAACAAAAGAAGTTATTACTTCAAAAGATAATAGTAAATCTGCTGGCCACGGACCAGCAATAAGAAGGCTATTGGATGAATACAAAATTAATCCTAAAAATATTATTGGATCTGGAAAAGACGGAAGAATTTTAAAAACTGATATTAAAAATTATTTGAATGAATTAAATAATCAATCAGAAAATAAAAAAGATGAGAAACAAATTAAAAGTAATGGAAGGGATGAAGAGAGAGTTCCTATGTCCAGAATGAGATCAACAATTGCGAATAGATTGTTATCCGTTACACAAGAAACTGCAATGTTAACTACTTTTAATGAAGTTGACATGCAACCAATCAAAAACTTTAGAGATAAATATGGAGAAGATTTTAAACAAAATCATGGGATAAAATTAGGATTCATGGGATTTTTTGTAGCCGCCTCTATAATTGCTTTAAAAAAATACCCAATAGCAAATGCATCTATTGATGGAAATGAAGTTGTATACCATGGCTATCAAGATATTAGTGTTGCTGTTTCAACCGATAGAGGTCTTGTTGTTCCTGTTATAAGAGATGCAGACATCATGACCTTGCCAGAAATAGAAAAAATGATTTTAGAATTTTCTTCCAAAGCCCAAGATGGAAAACTAACAATTGATGAGATGCAAGGTGGTACTTTTACAATATCTAATGGTGGCGTTTTTGGATCTCTATTATCTACACCAATATTAAATGCTCCACAAACCGCCATATTAGGTATGCACAAAATTCAAGATAGACCCGTTGTAGTTAATGGTAAAATCGAAATAAGACCAATGATGTACTTAGCTTTAAGCTATGATCACAGACTATTAGACGGTAAGGATGCTGTATCCTTTTTAATAAGTATTAAAGAGCAATTGGAAAAACCAGAAGGTCTTCTTTTAAATCTTTAGAAAACTCAATAATAAATGAATAATAAAGAAACAGAAATATTTTTAGAGAATTTTTTTTTATATAAATGGACAAATTTAAAAAAGGATTTTCAAAATTTAAAGTTAGCAGAAGATCAATTAAAAAATAATACAAAAATTGATCCAATTATTAAAAATATTTCAACAAAATTTATCGAACAAAGAAATAATAAAATTGTAGAAAATAATGATTTTTTTTATTCCAAAAAAAATCTATATTTAGTCTCTTCTATAATATTTCTTAGAGATTTAATTATTGATAAAAATAAAAAAAGAATTCTGCCTATAGATTTTAAAAATTTTGAAAAAATAAAAATTGAATATGCTCACTTAAGAGTAGAGCTTTTAAAAAATATTAAAAAAAAGATTTCCTTTAATAAATACCAAGAAAAAAAATCTACTTTAAGTCATGATGACTATATCCAAAAAATAGCCGATAAATTAGAGGATAAATATCACAGCATAAAAAATGAATTAGGATATGAATTTTTAATTTACAAAGAAATTAAATTAATAAAGATTTTAGATAAATTAAATAATTACATAATTATAAATTCGCAACAAAATATGCATAGACCACTAAATAACAAAGACATTAATTAATAGAAAATTATTCTTTTTCAAAATCTATATGTAATTCCTTAAGAGCTCTTAGCAAATAATGAGGATGATAGATAAAATCGTTCTTATCTTTAGAAAAACTTATTGTTTTAAATCTATCCAATGCAGCTTTAAAGCCCCACCATAGCTCTCTCCTTGCCAATGGAGCACCTAAGCAGTGATGAGTTCCAGAGCCAAACGCCATATGTGAACCAGCTTTTTTTCTATCTAAATTAATTTTTTCTGGTTCATCAAAAGCTCTCTCATCTCTATTGGCAGCAGCATACCTAACATTAACAACAGAGCCTTTAGGTATATCTACACCATGAAAAGTAATATCTTTTGCAGCAGTTCGCATAAGACTTTGAACAGGTGACTCTAAACGAAGAACTTCCTCAACAAATACTTTAAGATATTTTTCTTGATCAGATTTTAATCTTTCCCAAATATCAGGATTCTCAATTAAAAGTTTTATTCCTGCTGAAAGAGCATTTGTAGTCGTTTCACTTCCACCAACAAAAGTATCAGCCATCATCTCTGCATGAAGCTCATTATCATTTAGGGGTCTACCCCACTCCTCGATTTCTGTATTTACCAGCTCGCTTAACAAGCTATCGTCAGGATTTTTTCTTAACCTCTCAAAGATTGGTTGGAAATAATGCTGTCCTTCAATTTCTCTCTCTATAGCCTCTAACTCTTGTTCTTTTGTTAACATCATTCCTATTCTGTGAAAAAAAGCATCAGTTGAAATTTTGATTTTCCAAAGATCTTCCTCATTTTCAATGCCCATTTGAACTCCAATTATCTTAAGTGGAAGAGGAACAGAAAACTCTTTTACCCAATCGCAACTACCTTTATCAATAAATGCATCAATTAAATCATATGAAGTTTTTTCAACAATTGTCTCAAGTTCTTTTATTTTACTTGGTCTAAAGGCTTTATCAAATATAGATCTCATTTCTTTGTGATTTGGATTATCTCTGCCAGCTAATGTAGGAGCTGGAACCCAACCCTTTTCCTCAAATAATTTTACCCCTTGTTTTACATGATCAGAATTAATATTTGACTCAGCTTTTTGAGCTGCTGCACCAAAAGAGCTGCTAAAATTTTCGGTGTCTAAAAGTAATTCTCTTACATATTCATATCTGGTAACAATAAAAAAACCTGTTTTTGGATCTTGATATACAGGCGCATCATCTCTCAAAGTTTTATAGGCGCTATAAGGGCATTGTTGAATCTGATCAGATGTTAAATCAACATCATTATGATTAATGTTTACTTTGTTCATATTTATATCTTTCGTTTTAATTTTAACTATTATTTAGCTCTTTTACGCTTGCCTCTAGTTCACTTACTCTTTTTTCAAGCTTTGTTAATTCCTCTTTTTTAACAAAACCAGAATCTTTCATAAATTTCTCTAAAGCAGGCTTCATCATTTTCTCCATACCTTTAAGATCTTTTGCCATATTAAAAATATTCATAATTAACTCCTTTTAATAAAAGTAATATACATCGAAATATTACAAATTTTCATCTAAGCGACAATTTCTTTCTATAAGAATAGGTTTTAAAGCTCTATAAGCTGCAGGGTTTAAATTTAAAGGTATTGAAGGGTGAAGATGATGAATAATATGATATTCCATACCCATAGTTAAGATAGTACCAATTTTAGCTTTAAAACCCCTAGTATTCCTATACCTTCCCTGCTCCTCCATTGGATGATGAGGTGCCCAAGACAATGTCATTCTAACATAACCTAACGCAATTAATCTTGGTATCCACCATATGCAAGCCACTTCAAGACCAAAACCTAACCAAACAAAAATTATTAAAATTGTCCAATAAGAAATATTTGTTAATAAGGACTCGAAAATAGTTTTTTTATTCTCCTGACTCTCTTCTAAGTTCTCGACAAAATCTTTGTATAGATTATTTCCGGATGTATTAATAAAGAAATTTATCCATATAGCATTTTTAAAATTTTCAGCTTTTGTTGAGTAATCAGGATCCATAATTGGATCATTTGTATGCGAGTGATGTTGCATATGTGTGGCTCTAAGAAGCCTATATGGAACTGCCAAAGGAATAAGAGAAGTATAACCAATTAACTCATTAAACCAGAATAATGAGGAATTTTTTCTAGCATAATTTTCATGCTGAGCCTCGTGAGAAGGTAAATAGCTTAATAATGTACAAATTAATGATATTAAAAATGCTATATATAAAGGAATTTGGCCTGTTAAAGCTAAAGGCCATAATGAAAACCAGATAAATAAATTGATTGCCCACCATGTAATCATAAACCAAGGTGTTTTACCTATAAATTGTCTTGCTATTAATCTTTCTTTTTCAGTTAAATCCATTTTCAAAATTAAAACCAACTACCTTTAATTGTAGCGTATAGACCCCATAAAAAGCCAATAAACAAGCAAAGTATTAAGGTTGGAATTCCTATAATATTTTCAATTTTATTATAATTTAAAAATTGTGATAATACAGGTGCCAAAAATAAAACACCAAAAAAAATACGACCTTTAGAGACTAAATACAAAAAAATATTTCCAAGCATATGAGAATATTAATTATTTTTAAAAAATGATCAATTTTAAAAAATAATTTTTCTTTAAAGTAAAATTTAGTTTATAAAACTTAAAACCTATTGGGAGGAAAAAATGTCAAATTTATCAAATTTACCAAATCTTAAAAAAGTCGTCTTAAAAGAAAGACCCAACGACAATCCAAAAGTTGATGGATTTGACATTATTGAGGAGATATCAAGAGCTCCTAATGATGGTGAAGTATTAATTGAAATGCAGGCTCTAGAAATCGGTGCCTGGATAAGGACGACCTTAAATGAAGAGGCTTTCCATGGCTCTACACCAATAGGTGGAACCATTCCTGCATTAGGGATAGGGAAAATATTAATAAGCAAATCTGATAAATTTAATGAAGGCGATATTGTTAATGGTCCAATATTCGCTCAAACGCATACAACTATGCCTGCAGAAATGTTTACCAAAGTTGAAAATCCTGAAATTGACCCTTTTACACAAATAGCAATATTAGGAGTAACTACAGGCCTCACAGCATATTTCGGTATTTATGAGGTGGGGCAGGTTAAAAAAGATGATGTTGTTCTTGTTTCAGGAGCTGCTGGTGGAGTTGGCGCTTTGGTATGTCAATTAGCTAAAATTAAAGGCGCTAAGGTAATTGGTGTAGCAGGTGGAAAAGAGAAATGTGATGTACTGATAAACGAAATTGGTGCTGATGCAGCTATTGATTATAAAAATGATAATTTAGATGAAAAAATTAAATTACATGCCAGTGATGGTATTGACGTGTTTTTTGATAATGTAGGAGGAGAAATCTTAGACGCTGCTCTTGATAATATTAGAGATAGAGCTAGAGTTGTAATTTGTGGAGCTATTTCTCAGTACTCTCATCATGATTCAGTTAATGGACCTAGCCTTTATTTAAGACTTGCAGAAAAATATTCAAGAATGGAAGGCTTTACTGTTATGCATTTTGAGGAAAAATATGCTGAGGCTTCAAAAGAATTATTAAGTTTATACGAACAAGGAAAACTAAAAATTCCTTATCATATTGAAGAAGGTATTGAAAATTTTCCTTTAGCTCTTCAAAAGCTCTTTACTGGAGGAAATACTGGTAAATTAATGGTTAAAGCTTAATTTAATATTTATTTAATTTTTAAATTTTAATGTAAATTACATGCAAAATATTTCTAATCTACCAAAATCAAAAAAAGTTATTTTAAAAACTAGACCAAATGGTAATCCAGTTATTACAGATTTTGATATTATTGAAGAAATTGTCTCCGCACCTGATGATGGTGAAATATTAATTGAGGTACTAGCTCTAGGAATAGGTGCCTGGATAAGAACTACTTTAAATGAAAAAGCCTTTCATGGCGCAACACCAATTGGCGGAGTCTTACCGTCTATGGGTATTGGAAAAGTTTTAATAAGTAAATCCAAAAAATTTTCTGAGGGTGATATTGTCTCAGGTCCCCTGTCTGCCCAAAGTTATACTACGCTAAATTCAGATTTTTTTGAAAAAGTTGCAAATCCTGAAATTGATCCCTTTATACAAATAGGTGTTCTAGGTGTTTCAACAGGATTAACATCATACTTTGGAATTCACGATGTTGGTAAAGTTAAAAAAAATGACATTGTACTTATTTCGGGGGCTGCCGGAGGAGTTGGTATGATTGTTTGTCAACTTGCTAAAATTAAAGGCGCCAAAGTGATTGGCGTTGCTGGTGGAAAAGATAAGTGTGATGTTTTAATAAATGAGATTGGTATTGATGCTGCAATAGATTATAAAAATCAAAATGTAGAAAAAGAACTAAAAATTCATGCTGAAAATGGTATTGATATTTTTTTTGATAATGTCGGTGGAGAAATTTTAGATATTGCCCTCGATAATTTAAAAGAAAGAGCTAGGGTTGTTATCTGCGGTGCTATTTCTCAATATTCTCATCATAATTCCATAAAAGGACCAAGCCTTTACCTACGCTTGGCGGAGAAATACGCTGTAATGGAAGGCTTTACTGTTATGCACTTTGAGCATAGATATAAAGAGGCTTATGAAGAATTATTAGATCTTTACCAAAAAGGCCTATTGAAAGCACCGATGCACATTGAAGAAGGAATAGAAAATTTTCCATTAGCACTTCAAAAACTATTTACTGGAGGCAATACAGGAAAGTTGATAGTTAAAATTTAAATAAAACAAGCTAGTAAATTAATGATTCTTCTGTTAGATAATAGCAAAACTGTTCCCCGGTAGCTCAGTTGGTAGAGCAAGCGGCTGTTAACCGCTTTGTCGCTGGTTCGAGTCCGGCCCGGGGAGCCATTTTTTTAAATTTTTTATTTAAAATTTTTCCGACTATTGATATTATTAACAATCATGAAAAAAATTAAATTATTAGTCATTACTTTTATGTTTCCTTTAATCCTTGTGAATTGCTCTAATCAATATGATGGAGGAATTTACACAGGTAATTCTATGTCTTCAAAAAAATCTACTGAACAGAATGATCAGGAAATTGAAGTAATTGAAGAAAAATTAATATCTGAAACTATTTCAACTCAATCTTCTGATCAAAAAATTGAAAATGAAGATAATTATAAATAAGAGAAAAGTTTAAGTTTTAAGGATTTTCTATGAAATTTGCCGTTGTTGGTTCCGGTATATCAGGTCTTTCAATGGCCTTAATTTTGTCTCAAGATCATGAAGTTACTTTATATGAAATTGATGAGAGATTTGGAGGTCACTCAAATACTGTTGAGGTTGACTACAGTGGTAAAAAAATAAATGTTGATACAGGTTTTATTGTTTTTAATAAATTAAATTATCCAAATCTAATAAAATTATTTAAATTTCTCTCAGTTAAATATGAAGATAGCGACATGAGCTTATCAATTGATCATCAAAAGAATAATATTGAGTGGTCAGGTCAGGATATAAAAACAATATTCGCTAAAAAAAAATATTTTGGGAATTTAAAATTTTTGTTTGCTGTTATACAAATTTTAATCTTTAATTTTCATGTAAAATATATCTTAAATTATAAAAATATTGAAAATATATCTCTTGAAGAATGGTTGAAAAAGAAATTTTATAGTAAAAGTTTTTTGGAGCTATACTTAATCCCTATGGCTGGGGCAATTTGGTCCATGCCCCAAAAAGATATTATGAATTATCCAGTTAGGTCTCTTTTTGAATTCTTTAATAATCATAAACTTCTTCATGGTAAAAAAGACAGACCTAAATGGTTAACTGTTTCGGGAGGAAGCATTAATTATGTAAATAAAATTATCAATTTTCTTAAGGCAAACCCTAGAGTAAAATTATTAAAAAATAATGGTGTGAAGAAAATAAAAAGAGAAAATGGGCTTATTAAAATTATAGATAATAAGGGAAATACCTCTAAAGTTGATCACATTATTTTTTCACAAAATCCGTCAAAAGTAATTAATATTTTAAGTGATATTCAGAAAAAGGAGTTGGATCTCTTGGGAAAATTTAAGGCTAATAAAAATACCGCTTATCTTCATTCTGATGAGAGTATTATGCCAAAAACAAAAAAAATATGGTCATCTTGGAATATATTTGTTCCTAAAGATGAAAAAAACCATATTTCAGTAACTTACTGGATGAATAAACTTCAAAATATTAATAACAAAACACCATTATTTTTAAGCCTAAACCCAGTACGTCTTCCAAATGAAAGTTCTATTTTTAAAGTAATAGACTACGAACATCCAGTATTTGATAGTAAATCAATAACAGCTCTAAAATTTTTGGATGAAATACAAGGACTCAAAAATACCTGGTATTGCGGTGCTTGGTCTGGAAATGGCTTTCATGAAGATGGTTTAAACTCTAGTTTGAAAGTTGCTAATAAACTTGGGATAAAAGCGTTATGGGATTAAGAACATCAATTTTTGATGGCGTAGTTTTTCATTCAAGGCTAATTCCAAAAAAACATAGTTTTAAATATAGAGTTTTCTCGATATTATTTGATATTGATGATCTAAAATATATTTCAAATAAATATATATTTTTTTCTTATAATAAGTTTAATTTATTTTCCTTTTTCGATAATGATCATGGCGAAAAAGATGGCTCAAACCCTAGAGAATGGATTTTTAAAATTGCAAAAAATCAAAATATAGGTTGTGATAATTTAAGAATTTTTTGTTTATGTTATCCTCGTGTTCTTGGCTACGTCTTTAATCCTATTAGCGTCTGGTTTGTTTATAATGAAGAACATTTAAAAATGATAGTTTACGAAGTAAGAAATACTTTTGGCGAGGATCACTCTTATTCATTCAAGATAGATGGTAACTTTGATTTAGATAACCATAAAACAAAGAAGTTAATGCATGTTTCACCTTTTATTAGTATGGATGGAGAGTATGAATTCTCTACAAAAATAAACAAGGAGAAAGTCAGTATAGTTATAAAAGGATTTATAGAAAAAAAACATTTGATAACCGCTTCCTTTAAAGGAATATATTCTCCTTTTAATGATAAAAATCTATTATTTAATTTTTTAAAATATCCATTTCTAACATTAAAAGTTACATTTAGTATTCATTTTCATGCATTGATTTTATGGCTTAAAAATATTAAAATTGTTAGACATACAAAATCTAAATATTCTAAAATTTCATATAATGGTAAGTATTCATATAACGAGAAGTATAAAAGATGATTAATAGAATTTTTAAAAAATATTTATCAGATATTGGTGAAAAAATTTCAAATGGTAAACTAACTATAATACTGCCAAACAATGAAAGTTTAGAATTTTTTGGTAAAGGCGATCTTAAATCTAACCTAAAATTAAACTCATACATGCCAATATTAAGAACTATTACATCTGGACATGTTGGATTTGCTGAAAGTTATCTTAAGGGTGAATGGACAAGCTCTGACCTAGAGTCTTTACTTGAAATTATGGTAACAAATTTACCTGAAGCATTTAGTGCGAAAAGTAAAGTTCATCTTATGTACAATAGAATTATTCATTTTTTTAGAGAAAATACAAAATCTAGGGCTAAAAAGAATATTCAATATCATTATGACCTTGGTAATGATTTCTATAAGCTTTGGTTAGACAAAACCATGACATATTCTAGTGCTATTTTTAAAAATGAGAAAGAAAGCTTAGCGGAAGCACAAGAAAATAAATACCAACTTTTAATAGATAGTCTTGATATAAAACCTCACCATAAAGTTTTAGAAATTGGTTGCGGATGGGGTGGATTCGCCGAATATGCAGCAAAAAAAGTTGGTTGCACTATAAAAGGAATAACCATCAGTCCTAGTCAATTAAAATTTGCTACAAAAAGAATAAAAGAGTTAAATCTGGATAATAAAGTTTCTCTTGAGCTTTGTGATTACCGAGACTTAAAAGGTAAATATGATAGAGTTGTTTCAATTGAAATGATTGAAGCCGTTGGTGAAAAATATTGGAGAAATTACTTTAAAAAAATAAAAGATGTTTTAAAAAAGGATGGATTGGCTGGAATACAAGTAATTTTGATAAACAATAAAAGTTATCAAAAATATAGTAAATCAGTAGATTTTATTCAAAAATACGTTTTTCCAGGTGGAATGCTTCCTTCACAAGAAAAGTTAAATGAAAATTATGTTAATGCCGGTTTAATTGAAATCAATTCTCATTCTTTTGGAAAGTCATATGCAAAAACTCTTTCTATTTGGCATAAAGAATTTTTAAACTCATTATCATCCATAAAAAAACTTGGATTTGATACTAAACTTGAGAGAATATTCAAATATTATTTTTCATATTGTAAAGCAGGTTTTAATTCAGAAAAAATTGATGTTGCTCAAAAAATTATCAAATTAAGCTAGGCTTCAACCTCATCGAATTCTTTCTCAATAACTGGACCAGAATCCTGGCCAAGTGCTTCAGGATCTCTATCTACAAGCTCTATTACAGCCATTGGAGCAGAATCTCCATATCGAAAACCAGCTTTCATAATTCTTGTGTAACCGCCACTTCTCTCTTTATACCTCTCAGCTAAAACATCAAACACTTTAGCTCCCCAAGTCTTTTCTGGTACAATCGAATAAAGTTTTCTTCTTGCATTTAAGTCGCCTTTTTTTCCTAACGTGATTAATTTTTCTACAAAAGGAGCTAATTCTTTAGCCTTAGGTAAGGTTGTCTTAATCTGTTCATGCTTTATTAATGCAACAGCCATGTTAGCTAAAAGAGCCTTTCTATGACTTGATGTTCTGTTAAGTTTTCTTTTTGATATTTTATGGCGCATTTTTAAAAACCTTTACTAAAATTTATCAGATGCTTTTCTAGCAAGCTCATCAACATTTTCTGGAGGCCATGTAGGAACGTCCATACCAAGTGATAAACCCATTTCTGTTAGAACTTCTTTTATTTCATTAAGAGATTTTCTTCCAAAGTTTGGTGTTCTTAACATTTCATTTTCGCTTTTAAGAATTAAATCACCGATATAAACAATATTATCATTTTTTAAACAATTAGCAGATCTTACAGATAATTCTAATTCATCAACTTTTTTCAGAAGAGCGGCGTTAAACTCTAATTCATTTTCATCTTCCTCAATTATTTCTTCTTCAGGCTCATCAAAATTAATAAAAGGCATAAGCTGATCTTGAAGAATTCTTGCGGAAAAAGCTACTGCATCCTCAGGTATAACTGAACCATTTGTCTCAACTTCTAATGTCAATTTATCATAATCTAAGGAGTCACCTTCTCTTGCATTTTCAACGTTATACGCAACATTAATAATAGGACTAAAAAGACTATCCACAGGAATAAAACCTATTGGACTGTCCTCATCACGGTTTTGTTCTGCAGGCACATAGCCATTTCCTGTTTTAATCGAAAGTTCGAATCTTATAGATGCATTTTCATCCAAGGTACACAAGACTTGGTCAGGATTCATTACCTCAATATCTTCAGTTAAGTTTATGTCACCAGCAGTAACAACTCCTGGTCCATTTTTTTCTAAAGTAAGTCTTTTTATACCAGAAAAATCAGCCTTAAAAATTATTTTTTTAACATTTAAAACGATATCTGTTACATCTTCTCTAACACCATTAATAGATGAAAACTCATGTAATACCCCGTCTATTTTAATGCCAAAAACAGCTACGCCCTGTAAAGACGATAGTAAAACTCTTCTTAGAGCATTTCCTAAAGTAGTACCATAACCCCTCTCTAAGGGCTCTACAGTTATTCTAGAGAACTTTTCAGGGTCTTGCCCTTGGTTGATGTTTATTTCACTCGGTTTTAGGAGCTCACGCCAATTTTTTTCGATAATCACATTAACCTCTTAATTTAAAATTTTAATTTTAGTTTTTATACTCGACGTCTTTTTGGAGGACGACAACCATTATGTGGAATAGAGGTAACGTCTTTTATAGATGTAATAGTAAATCCAATAGACTGTAACGCTCTTAACGCACTTTCCCGACCTGATCCAGGACCTTGAACTTCAACTTTTAGTGTTTTGACACCATGTTCTTTAGCTTTTTCTCCAGCATCTTCTGCAGCCATTTGAGCTGCAAAAGGAGTTGACTTTCTTGACCCTTTAAAACCCATTAAGCCTGCTGAAGACCAAGAAATCGCATCCCCTTTTTCATCTGAAATAGTAATCATAGTATTATTAAATGTAGAATTAACATGAGCAACACCATTAGAAATATTTTTCTTATCGCGACGCTTTACTCTTTTTTTATCTTCAGCCATTTTTAAAATCCAAAATTAAATTATACTTTACTTACTTTTTCTTGCCAGCAATTGCTTTAGCAGGTCCTTTTCTGGTTCTAGCATTTGTATGGGTTCTTTGACCTCTTACCGGAAGACCTCTTCTATGTCTAAGACCTCTATAATTACCTAAATCCATGAGGCGCTTAATATTGGTAGAAACTTCTCTCCTAAGTTCTCCCTCAACTTTATAATTACCCTCAATAATTTCTCTTATTTGAATAACCTCTGAGTCAGTTAATTCATTAACTCTTCTTTCGGTTGGAATGTTTGCCTGTTTACATATATCAGAAGCTATTTTTGGACCAATACCCTTTATATATGTTAAACCTGTAAAAACTTTCTTATTAGTTGGTATATTTATACCTGCAATACGTG